>Ga0070734_10005713_pt1 | contig 10804 bp, 10 predicted proteins | sample Coa_R1_8_FD_66444 | JGI IMG/M metagenome (GOLD analysis project Ga0070734, IMG submission 66444) | Surface soil microbial communities from Centralia Pennsylvania, which are recovering from an underground coalmine fire - Coalmine... | ecosystem: Environmental > Terrestrial > Soil > Unclassified ... | reverse complement strand
GGAACCCGCGCGAGAACCCGAGGGCCAGCGCGTGGTTGTAGATCGCCCGGGGGATCTGGCCGCCGGTGGCGTGGATCGCGTGCCCGCTCTTGGCGGCGGCCGCGGCCAGGGCGGTCACCTGGCTGTGGACGCTGTTGGAGACCACGGTCCAGGCCACGGTGCCGAGCAGGGCCAGGCCGACCGCCCCGCCGACCTGCTGGCCGACGTTGGGCAGGCTGGCGGCCAGGCCAGCGTCCCGCTCCTCGACCTTGGACAGCGCGACCAGGGTGATCGGCATGAACAGCATGCCCAGGCCCGCGGCCGTGACCAGCATCGGGCCGAGCAGGCCGCCGGTGTAGGTGCTGTGCTCGGTGATCCGCGACAGCCAGAACATGCCGCCCGCGCCGATCGCCGAGCCGGCGATCAGCAGCGGCCGGGCGCCGATCCGGCCGACCAGCTGGGAACTGACCCCGGCCATCAGCATGATCATGCCGACCATCGGCAGGTAGGCGATGCCGGTCTTCAGCGCGCTGTAACCCCACACGGTCTGCACGAACAGGGTCAGGAAGAAGAACATCCCGAACATCGCGGTGCCGACGCAGAGCATGATCAGGTTGGCCGCCGACCGGTCCCTGTTGCGGAAGATCCGCAGCGGCATCAGCGCGTGCTTGCTGCGCGACTCGATGAAGACGAACGAGACAAGCAGCACCACGGCGGCGGCCAGCGAGACCACAACCTTGGTGTCACCCCAGTGCGAGACGCCATTGGGGCTGGTGGCGGCGTTGGACAGGCCGTACACCAGCGCGGCCAGGCCGAGGCTGGAGGTGATGGCACCGGGCAGGTCGAACCGGCCCGGGTGGCCCTTGGACTCCGGCAGCGCTCGCGGCGCCAGCAGCGCGACGATGATGCCGATCGGCACGTTGACGAAGAGCACCCAGCGCCACGAGGCGTAGGTGGTCAGCAGACCACCCGCGAGCAGGCCGACGGCGGCGCCGCCGATGCTCATCGCGGCGTAGACGCCAAAGGCCCGGTTGCGCGGCGGGCCCTCTGGGAACGTGGTGGTCACCAGCGACAGTGCGGCCGGGGCCACGATGGCGCCGCCGACGCCCTGCAATGCCCGGGCGCCTAGCAGCCAGGCCTGGGTGGTGGCGAAGCCGCCCAGCAGGGAGGCCACCGAGAACAGGATGATGCCGGCGATGAACACCCGGCGCCTGCCCAGGATGTCGCCGGCCCGCCCGCCTAGCAGCAGGAATCCGCCGAACGTCAGGGCGTAGGCATTGACGACCCACTCCAGGCCTGAGCCGGAGAAGCCAAGCGCGTGCTGGATATGGGGGAGCGCGACGTTGACGATGGTCGCGTCGAGCACCACCATGAGCTGCGCGGTTGCGATCACGACGAGGGCCAGGCCGAGACTGCGCTGGCGAGCGCCAGCCGCTGCTCCTGGGCCCCCTCGCCCGGTCGCGGGCTGTGCGGTGGACATGTGATCTCCTTGCGTGAAGGGCGTACAGAACTAACGCGTCGGCGGTTATCGCCTGGCGTGGAAGTCTTGGATTGGGTTGAGACCTCAGCGGCCGCCGGGTTAGCGGGCGGCCGGGGCCGCCGCGGATACCGGTTCCGCGGCGCTGACCAGGAGCTTGTTCACCTCCTCACAGTTTTCCGCCTCGGTGGCGGACAGCGGCGGGCTCATGGCCCGGATCAGGTCCAGCAGGCTGTCCCGCTGCTCCCGGCTGAGGAACTGGCGCCACGGCGTGCGGCTCAGCACCTCATCCTCGAGGCGGGCCTTGAGGTCCGCGCCGGCCGGGGTGAGCACGAGCCGCTTTACCCGGCGGTCGGCGGGATCAGGCTCCCGCACCGCCAGCCCGTGCTTTTCCAGGGTGTCGGCGATGCTGGTGATGAAGGAGGGGTCACAGTGCATCCGCAGGCCCAGGTCCTTCATTGCCAGCGGGTTGTCGAGCATGTGCAGCGCCTTGATCACGAACACCGGAATGCCGAAGCTCTTGGCGAGCGCCTCACCCTCGGCGACGAGCCGGCCGAACAGCCCGGCCACCGAGTCAAGGATCTCGAGGTCAAGGAGATCCTCTTCCGATCGTGTATGCACCCTGTTTCCTCCGCCTGAGCATCTCAACAGTTGAGTAGCTCAACCATATAGGAGGAAGCTTGAGTAGGTCAATCTTTTATTGGCCTAGCATCTGAGTAGCTCGAAGATCGAGTCACTTCATCAAGATGCGAAGCAGGAGCAGGACGCCGAGCACCAGGAGGACGGAGGTCAGGCCGCTGCGGTTCCGGGTCTTGCGGAAGTTCGGGATCCGGTTCTTGTGCACCTTGAGGTCGGAGTTGGCCCCGTAAGCATGCCGAAGCTGCCAGCCGACGTACCCGCCGACGACCAAAACGATGAGCGCAACCAGAACTGCGGCTGATCCCACGGCGCCCGACCCTCCCTGCGCTGTGATCCTGGCACAAGAGCATCGCGCATGATCGGTGCGTGTTCCAGTGCTTTCCGCTGAATCACCGCCGTGTCGGCACCCAGCACCTCTACTCGACGCTGGAGGCGGCCCAGATGTTGATGCCCGACGCGGCCGAGTGCTCGTCGATCGCGGCCAGTTCCTCCGCGCTGAAGGCGGCCTGCCCCGATGCGGCCACGTTCTCCTCCAGTTGCTTCACGCTGCTCGCGCCGACCAGCACCGACGTGACCCGCTGATCGCGCAGCGCCCAGGAGAGCGCCATCTGGGCGAGTGACTGGCCCCGGGCCCGGGCGATCTCGTTGAGTGCGCGCACCGTGGCCAGGTTCTGCTCGCTGAGCTGGTCGGCGGACAGGCTGCTGTCGCCGCGCGAGGCACGTGAGCCCGCGGGGACGCCGTCCAGGTACCGGGCGGTGAGCAGGCCCTGGGCCAGCGGGGAGAACGCGATGCACCCTGCGCCCTCCCGCTCCAGCGTGTCCAGCAGGCCTTCCTCGACCCACCGGTTGAGTATCGAGTAGGACGGCTGGTGGATCAGCAGCGGCGTGCCCATCTCGCGCAGCAGCGCGGCCGCCTGCTCGGTGCGCCCGGGGGAGTAGGAGGAGATCCCCGCGTACAGCGCCCGGCCCGAGGTGACCGCGGTGGCCAGCGCGCCCATGGTCTCCTCGAGCGGGGTGTCCGGGTCGGCACGGTGGCTGTAGAAGATGTCCACATAGTCCAGGCCCATCCGGGCGAGCGACTGGTCCAGGCTGGCCAGCAGGTACTTGCGGGAGCCCCATTCGCCGTAGGGGCCGGGCCACATGTCGTATCCGGCCTTGGTGGAGATGATCAGCTCATCGCGGTAGGGGCGCAGGTCCTCGCGCATGATGCGGCCGAAGTTGATCTCGGCAGATCCGTACGGCGGGCCGTAGTTGTTGGCGAGATCGAAGTGGGTCACGCCCAGATCGAACGCCCGGCGCAGGATCGCCCGCTGGGTGTCCACCGGGCTCTCGTCGCCGAAGTTCTGCCATAGCCCGAGTGACACCTCGGGCAGTTTCAGGCCGCTGCGCCCGCAGCGGCGGTAGTACCTGCCGTCGTACCTGTCATCGGCCGCGATATAGGTCATGGCCGCAGTCTCTCACCGGCCCCCGCCCGATGCCCGGCGGGTGGCCGATGCCGCGCGGGCGGGGCTGGCAGGATGGGGACGCCCGGGTGCGCCCCGGGCCCCACGGACACGGACGAGCGATGGAGCATGCATGAAAGACGCGATGATGGCCGAGACCATCAGCATCACCGGACATGGCGGCGACCAGATCGAGGCCTACCTCGCCAGGCCGCTCGGGCCGGGCCCCTACGGCGGCGTGGTCGTGATCCATCACATGCCCGGGTACGACGAGGGCAGCAAGGAGATCACCAGGACGTTCGCCGTGCACGGTTACCTGGCGATCTGCCCGAACCTGCACTACCGCGAGGCGCCGGGGGCCAGCCCGGACGACGCGGCGGCGGCGTCGCGTGCCCAGGGCGGGGTGCCTGACGACCGGCTCGTGGGCGACGTCGCGGGTGCGGTCGCCTACCTGCGGGCCATGCCCGCCTCCAACGGCAAGGCCGGCACGATCGGCTACTGCTCGGGTGGCCGCCAGTCCTTCCTCGCCGCGTGCAGCCTGCCGCTGGACGCCGCGGTCGACTGCTACGGGGCGTTCGTCATCGGCGCGCCGCCCGAGGGCATGCCGCTCAAGGTCGGCCCGATCGTGCACCTCGCCAAGGACCTGTCCTGCCCGCTGCTCGGCCTGTTCGGCGCCGACGACTCCTATCCGGCCCCGGCCGAGGTGGCTGAGCTGGACAAGGCCCTCACCGAGGTGGGGAAGGAGCACGAGTTCCACACCTATGAGGGCGCCGGGCACGCCTTCTTCGCCGTGAACCGGCCCAGCTACCGGCCGGAGGCGGCCATGGACGGCTGGCAGAAGATCTGGGACTTCTACGGCCGTTACCTGGCCGGCTGAGCGGAGGCCGCGATGTGCACGTATCTGACGGAGAAGGTGGCCGTCGAGGGCAGCGGCAAGGGCGCGGCGGGCTGGTTCGGCCTCACCGAGGCGACCGTCTACTTCGACCACCCGCAGCATGCGCGGGCCGAGCACACGCTCAATATCGACTTCCTCAACCCGGGCCAGGGGCCATCGGCGCGCGTTGCGGTGGAGTTGACGGCGGACTCTGCCCGGGCGCTGGCCGCCGCGATCGAGTCCGCGCTCGCATCCGTGCCGCCGGGGCTGCTCTGAGGTTGCCCGGGACCGGGACGGCCAAGGGCGACTCCCGTCCATCCTGAATGGGGCGTTATGTCGGTGGGAGGTGCCAGTATCGGGGGGAGAAGGTGGTGGCATGAAATTCCAGGTTGAGCACGATGCGCTGGCGGACGCGGTGGCGTGGGTGGCGCGGGCGCTCCCGTCGCGGCCGGTGGTGCCGGTGCTGTCCGGGCTGCGGCTGGACGCGGCCGAAGGGCTCACGCTGTCCTGCTTCGACTACGAGCTTTCCGCGACCACCCGGCTGCCCGCGGACATCGCCGAGCCGGGCTCAGCGCTGGTGCCGGGGCGGCTGCTCGCGGAGATCACCCGCAGCCTGCCCGGCCAGCCGGCCGAGTTCCGCTCCGACGGCGATGAGGTGACCCTCAGCTGCGGGAGCGCCGAGTTCGCGCTGGTCTCCCTGCCCACCGCGGAGTACCCCGAACTGCCCCCGGCCCCGCCGCTGGCCGGCACGGTCGACGGCGGGGAGCTTGCCGCGGCGCTTGCCCAGGTGCTCCCGGCCACCAGCCGCGACGACACGTTGCCCATGCTCACCGGGGTGTGCCTGGACATCCGGGGCGACGTGGTCACGCTGGCGGCGACCGACCGGTACCGGCTCGCCGTGCGTGACCTGCACTGGGCGCCCGCGGACCCGGGGATCCGGGCGATCGCGCTTGTCCCCGGGCGCACCCTCGCCGACGCGGCGCGGGTCATGGTGCCCGGAGTGCCGGTTTCGGTGTCCTTCGCGGTACCGGACGGCGTCAAGAGCGGCGGTGACCCCCGGCCGGTCGAGGGGATGATCTCGTTCGACAGCGGCGGCCGCCGGCTGACCGGCCGGCTGATCGCGGGGGAGTTCATCAGGTACGAATCCCGGTTCCCCGCGGAGTACGGCTGCCGTGCGGACATGCCGGCGGCCTCGCTGATCGAGGCGGTCCGGCGGGTCTCGCTGGTCGCCGACCGGGCCAGCCCGGTCCGGCTCACATTCGGCGCCGGGACGGTGGCGATAGAGGCTCAGACGGAGGGCCGGGCCCGGGCGATCGAACGGGTCATCGCGAGCTTCCGCGGCGATGAGCCCGTGATCGCGTTCAACCCGCACTACCTGCTCGACGGGATCACCGCTGCGGCGGCAGGAACCGGGCCCGCACGGCAACCTGCCTCATCGGTCGGCGGCGGCGGTGCGGCCGCGGATTCGGCGGCCGATGGTGCCGGCGACGGGGCTCACGACGGCTCTGCCAGGTCGGCGACCATCCGGCTGGAGTTCACCAGCCCCGCCAAGCCCGCGCTCATCACGCTGGCCGGGGACGAGGGGGACGACGGCGGTTCCGATGGCACTGCCGCCGGTGGCGGCGACGAGGCGGCCGACGGTGCCGTGGCGGACCTGCCACGGCCCGCGTTCCGCTATCTGGTGGTGCCGCTGAGGTCGCCGGCCCGCGCCTGATATGTCTTCCGGCGGCCCCGCCGCCGGGACGCCTTGCCGCCCAGCGCGGCGCGGATCGCCCACCTCGCCCGGCTCAGCCAGGATGAGCCCGTAGCCGCTGGCACGGCCTCCGTCCAGGTCCCACTGCGCCAGGCCCGGCGGCCGAACCAGAGCCCCGTTGCCGTGACCAGGCTCACGAACAGCACGGGCACCGCGAGCAGCACGAGAAGCACCGCGAGCGCGCTGTGCGGCCAGGCCGCCACGGCCAGCGCGATCAGGCCGGCCCCGAGCGCGAATCCGCCAACCACGAACAGCAGCAGGAACCGCACCACCCGGCGCGCGAAGTTGCGTGCCGCCGCCGTGGCGGCGGCCAGGTCCCCGTAGGCGCCGTCGCCGAACCCGTAGATGCTTTCGCCGAACGCAGGGCCAGCGTTCCGTGGATCCTGCTGCCAGGTGCCCTGACCCGGCGGGTCCTGGTATGCCCGGCCGCGGCTCGCTGAGCCCTGGTCCTCCGGGGCCCCGTGCCACGGTCCCTGGGTCCACGGGCGCCGCTCCTGCGGGTCCTGCTGCCAGCCGTCCGACCTGTCCATACTTCCTCCGCTACCGCCCCCGCTGTACGGATTTTGTTGCTCGTCCAAAAACGATATATCTCGAATTTCGCGCTGGCAAACCAGCCGCGGATGCTGCCTTTCCCTTCTCTTCAACACCAGCGCTGAGTGGGTACTTCCCCACGCGGGAGCCGGGGCCGGCCAGGGGTACGCACGAAGGCGGCGGGGATACCGGAATGGTGCGAGCTACTGAGGTGGGTGGGCGGCCTCGGTGCTGAGCAGGACGATCACGGAAACGCGGTCTATGCCCAGTTCAGCCCGGCGGCGGGGGCTGCCCGGGCCGGTGAGCGCGGCGCGGGCGCCCGCCAGGGACGCGGCGCCGCTCGGGCCTGACGAGATACCGGCCGCGGCGAGGTCGGCGGCCGCGCGGCGGGCCGCGTCGTCGGTCACCGCAACGGCGGCGTTCAGTCCTTGCGCGACGTAGGGCCACGCGCTTGAGGAGATCGTGCCGCAGTTGAGGCCGGCCATGATCGTGTCAGCCGTGGGTATCGTCGTGGGCTTTCCGGCTCTCATGGCGGCGAGCAGGCAGGCGGCAGCGTCGGGCTCCACGGACAGCACCGCCACGTCGTCCGGCCGGCCGTGAGCGCGGTAGTGCATGACGGCGGCCTGAGCCAGGGAGCCGACGCCCACCGGCACCGCCACCAGCGCAGGCGGGCTGGCGCCGGCGTCAGCCAGCTGGGCATCCAGCTCAGCGAACAGGGTGGAGTAACCCTCGACGGTCCAGGCGGGCACCAGCTCGTAGCCGGGCCAGGCGGTGTCCTGGATCAGCGCGGCGCCGGGGTGATCCCCGGCCCATTGCCGGGCGTGCGCGACGGCCTGGTCGTAGCTGCCGTTGGCCTGGGTGACTTCGGCGTTCTCGCTGGCTATGGCGGCGCGGGTCGCGAGGTCGGTGGCGGCCGGGACGAAGACGCGAGCCGGCACGCCGATGAGCCGGGCCATGTGGGCGACGGCGCGGCCGTGGTTGCCGTCGGTCGCGGTGACGAAGATCAGGCCAGGGCGCCGCGCCGCCGCCGCGCGCAGTCTGGCCAGGGCATCCGGGGGAGCCGTGCCAGCCGGGCCGGCCGGTTCGCCCGTGAGGAGCCGGTGGATGGCCCAGGAGGCGCCGAGCACCTTGAACGCGGGCAGGCCCAGGCGGGACGACTCGTCCTTGACGAAGAACCGGCCGGCGCCGAGTTCGGCGGCCAGCGCCGGGACCTCGGGCAGTGGGGTTGGCGCGTAGCCGGGGAGGCTGGCGTGGAAGGAGCGGACCGCGCCGGAACGCACGTGCTCTGGGATGCCACAGGTCCATGACCGGGCCCGCGGGCGGGCCAGCCAGGGCAGTGGTTGGCTGGCAGGCGGCATGCCCTCCATGATGGCCGCCAGGGGCTCAGCGCGGCGCCGACGGGATCCAGCGGTGCCCATGCCGGGCATTCGCGGGCGTGTCGCGGTGAGGGCGCTGGGTACCGGAACCGAGCCACGAGGGGGTTGGGCGGCCCGGTACCTGGCTGCCCTGATTACCGGCTGAGCTGGGCAGATGCTAGCCGCGCTCGCTCGTTCAGCAGCCAAAGGTCAGCGCGGGACGCGGAGAGCTGGCAGGCAAGCCGCAACCGGGCGCCGGGCAGTATCGGGTGGTGGTATTCCATCTCGGCGTGCGCGGGCAGCCAGTCCAGCCCGGCGAGCACCTCCTCCGCCGCCTGCCAGTGCACGGTGTTGCTGACGTGCGCGGCGGTGTCGAAGTCACTGGCCCGCACCGGCCAGTCCCGGCCGGTGGCCGACGGGCCGGGCCGTGGGTGGGACAGCCGGACGGATACCTGGCGCCCCCGCGCGGCCGGGCCGTACAGCCGGTGGAACTCCGGCCCCACCTGGCGGGACTCCCCGGTGACCGGGTCGACCGCCACCCACAACATCCGGGCCTGGATCAGGTCGGCGCCGCCCGCGGTCACGGTCGTGGTCCGCTCCGCCCACCGCGGCCCGGTCGCCGAGCAGAACGTCGCCAGCCGCAGTCGCTGGCCCTGCCGCGGCCAGCCGCGGATGGCCAGGGCGCACCGCCGCACCCGCCAGCCGTAGCCCTCGTGCAGGCCGGAGTCGGCGACGTCGTCCTCCGCGACGTCCTGCACGTACCGGGCCAGCGCGTCGAGTCGCAGCCGCCCGCCAGGCGTGACGTCGGTGCGCCGGATCGGGTAACCCGCGGTGAATACCCGGCCCGCCGCGGGTGGTGGCAGGAACTCCGTTGCTGCACCGCGCCGGGGCGACTCCATCCGGGCATTGTGCCCGATGCCGCGCTGGCGCCGGTTACGGGGTGACCTGGTGGACAGCGCCGCAGCCGGGGGCCGGCTGCGGCGTGGGCCAGGCGAGGCTCGCGGTTCACGCGGCGGTGCCGGCACCCTGCCCGTCGTGGCCGCGCAGCAGCGTGGCGACCCCGATGGCGGCGACGGCGACGATCCCGGCCGCGATCAGCAGCGCGAGGTGCAGCCCGTCCGCGAACGCGGTGTGCGCCTGGGCGGCAACGGCCCCGCCCAGGTGGGACGCGAGGGCGACCGAGGCCCGCGCCTGGCCCGCCTCGGCGGCGGGCAGGTGCTGACTCAGGTGCAAGTGGCTCTGGTAGGTGCTGGTGAGGATGCTGGCCAGTACGGCGATGCCGACCGCCCCGCCGACCTCACGGGACAGGTCGTTGATCGCCGAGCCGACTCCCTGCTGGGCGGCGGGCAGGGCCGCGGTGATGCCGCTGGTGGCCGGGGTCATGGCCAGGCCCATGCCGGCGCCGAGCGGGATGAGCCCTACGGCGACCAGCCAGTAGCTGCTGGTGCCGGTCAGCTGTGCCAGCACGACCAGGGCCGCGGCCATGATTACCAGCCCGGCGGTGCAGGTGACCCGGGCCCCGATCCGGGCCACCAGGGCGGGCGCGAGCCGCGCGGCCGGCATCATCGCGGCCGCCATCGGCAGCATGCTGACCGCCGAGACCAGCCCCGAGTCGTCCCGGATGAGCTGCAGGTACTGCAGGACGAGGAAGATGAAGCCGAAGAAGGCGAAGAACTGCACGAAGATCGACAGGCTGCCGGCCGACAGGCCGCGGCGGGCGAAGACCCGCGGATCGAGCAGCGGGTTGCGGCGGCGCAGCTCGAACAGGACGAAACCCGCCAGGACCGCGACGCCGGCGCCCAGGCCGGCCAGCGTGCGCGCCGACAGCCAGCCGTGGCTTGGCGCCTCGATGATCGAGTACACCAGCGCGACCATGCCGGCCACGGCCAGCACGGCGCCGCTGACGTCGAGGCGGGGGGCGTGCGGGTCGGCCGACTCGGGCACGAAGCGGAAGGTGCCGACGAGGGCGGCGGCGGCCAGCACCACGTTCAGCCCGAACACCGACGGCCAGGACCACACCTCCAGGACCAGCCCCGAGGTGAGCAGCCCGAGCACGGCGGACCCGCCCGCCACCGCGGCCCAGACGCTGACCGCCCTGGTGCGCTGCTCGTCGGCGAAGGTCCCGGTGATGGTGGACAGGGTGGCCGGCATCACCAGCGCCGCCCCGAGGCCCAGGACGGCCCGCAGGGCGATCAGTTCGGTCGCGGAGTGAGCGGTCATCGCGACGGCCGAGCCGGCCCCGAAGATCGACAGCCCGGCGAGCAGCGCGAGCCGACGGCCGTAGCGGTCGCCGAAGGCCCCGGCCGGGAGCAGCAGCGAGGCGAACACCAGGGAATATGCGTCGATGATCCACGCCAGCTGGGTCTGGGTGGCGTGGGTCGACCGGGCGATCTCGGGCAGTGCCACATTCAGTGACGACATGGCCGCCACCACGGTGGCGAGGGCCATGCACACGACGGCGGTCACCGCGCCGCTGCGCACGCCGCGCGCGGCCGGGGGCTTGACGGTGGGAGGTATCACGGCGGTCATCTCCGGCTCCTTGACTTCAGGCGCTATGTTCTAGAATGACATTACATATCACTTGAATGACAGTCAAGAGCTTGCTATGATGGTGCCGTGACCGACTCACAGAAGACCAGGACGACGGGGGAGCAGCCCAAGGCGCGGCGGGTCAGCCGGCAGCGTGAGGCGGGGGAGGCCACCCGGCGCGAGACGCGCAGGCGGCTGCTCGCCGCCGCCAAGGCCGAGTTCGCC
>Ga0070734_10005712_pt1 | contig 10804 bp, 8 predicted proteins | sample Coa_R1_8_FD_66444 | JGI IMG/M metagenome (GOLD analysis project Ga0070734, IMG submission 66444) | Surface soil microbial communities from Centralia Pennsylvania, which are recovering from an underground coalmine fire - Coalmine... | ecosystem: Environmental > Terrestrial > Soil > Unclassified ... | reverse complement strand
TGATGCTTGGAGCAGGCAACCCCTGACTCCGGTTGTAGACACCATCAGTTTGAGGGACGACCACACACCCGCGTAACTAGACTAGCCAGATGGCTAGTCCCGGCCCGTTACCCCATCTACGGATGCTGTCGGTACGTCAGCCCTGCCGCTGCGCGGTGCGTGATGACTGTCCGATCATGTTGAACTTCGCCTTCTGCTCGTCACTCAGGCCGGCGTAGAAGTCATCGAGCGCGCCGCGCACGTTCTTTACTGAGTCGAGCATGACGTCGAGTCGCTTCGCGACTGCTGCGAGCCGCGCCGGCGGCGTGGTCGGTAACTCCGACGGACAGGAGGCTGCAAGCTGCTCGGCCGCCTGCATGGCGGCGTTCTGCAGCGCTTTCAGTTTGGCTTGCTGCGCTTCGTTCGGCCGCACCGCCGCTTCGATTCGGGCCTCCGGCCATTGGGTGGCGGTATTAGTGTTGCAGCTCTGCGCCAACCCCCGGGAGCGCCCGTTCTGCGCAACGGCTGCCTGATTGGCCGCATTGAGTCTCGCCTTCTGCTCGTCAGTCAAAGTGTCGTAGAACGTGTCGAGAGGCCCACGCACCACATCAACTGCCTGCTCCATTGCCTCGATCCGCTGCTGCATGGCGGCAAGCCGTCCCGTCGGCGTGAATGCAACCGAGGTTGGGCACGCAGATTTGATGATCTGCGCAGCCTTTACCGAGGCATTGGCAAGCTCATCGAGCGCCATGCGTTGCTGCTCGTCCGGCGACACCAATTGTCGGATGCGATCGATCGGCCAATCCGCCACTTCCGCGGTGTCGTCCCCGCACATCCGGGCGATCTGCGCAGATGCCGTGCCGACGTTCGCGCGGGTGCGACGCCCCTCACTAAGGCCGCCCGGCAGGTAGCCGGCGAGGTCGCCGAAGCCGAACGGAGAGAACAGACCGCCATAGATGTCGCCGTAACCGTAGTCCCAGAACGGGTCGCCGTACCCGTAGCTCCAGTACGGATCAGCACAACCGTAGCCCCAATAACCCCAGAAGATGTCGCAGTAGATGTCGTTGTAGGCATAGGGCCAGAACACGGGACCGACCCACCCGAACACCCCAAATCGACGGAAGCCGCGCCCGAAACCATTATGGCCGAAACCGTTATGGAAGAAGGCCTGGCGCGCAAAAGCGTGGCGCGAGAACCCCGGCGCCACCCGGGTAGCAAGCAGTCCGCGGCCGCGCGACAGGCTGTGCAGGTTCGCGAAGGACCGGCCCGTCCGCAGCCCGAAGCCTCCGGTGTGGAATGCGTGGCGCGAAAATCCGCCCGAACGCAGACCGCCCAGGCGAAGGCCTCCGAAATGGCCACCGCCGATGCGAAGACCTCCGAAATGACCGCCACCGATGCGAGCACCGCCAAGATGCGGCATGCCGCCGATGCGTAGCCCGCCGCCACCTCCGCCAAGGCGCATGCCGCCGCCACCGAAGTGCATGCCACCCCCGCCGAAGTGGGCGCCACCTCCACCGCCGAAGTGGGCGCCGCCTCCGCCGCCAAAATGCCCGCCACCACCGCCTCCTCCTCGAGCTGCTTGCGCGGTCACAGGCGCCGCGAGGGCCATCATGGAGGCCAATACGATTGAGCCAATCGCAATTCTGCTAGTTCTCATGAATACCTCCCGGGAATCATGCGTAGGTGCCGCTTGGGTGTGGCACACACCACATGAGCGCGATGGCACGCATCCCCACTCCGGACGCAGCCGCCGTGCCTAGGTGGTCGCGAATCTACCCGTTAATCGGGCCCCGTTGTTCGTCATGCTTCTCTCAACATCGTGACGAACTTTGCAGAAACAATGGCTGAGTGCGGGCGACGGCCTGTGACAAATCACAATGCGGAACCGCGTCGCAGGCGAAAAACCCGCGCAATTTTGAGACGACAATTGAGACGCAAAACACCGGCCGGTTTTGCCGACCGGCCGGTGCGTTTCACCTCGATCAAGGCCTTGCGGCCTCGGCATTCACATCAGGGGCAGAAGAACCGCGGTCGCGAATAGCCGACCACGTTGCCCCATTGGTCGACCAGCGGACGGCGCGCCCAGTAGCCGCCTGGGCAGCCGACCGGCACGGGCGCTGCGTAGGCAGGATAGGCCACGTAGCCGGGCTGTACCGCATAGGCTGGATAGGCCGAGTTCGCGATTGCACCGCCGATGATGGCACCGGCCGCGAGGCCGCCGATAATGCCCAATCCCACCCCGCAGCCACGGCAGCCCGCCTGGGCGTCCGGAGCAGAGACCGCAGCGAGTGCAAACACACCTGCGGCAGCGATAGCGGTCATTGTTGTCTTCATGTCTTACCTCGTCAGGATGATCGCGCTGCGATCGTTCGATTTTACGAAGGTTTTCTCAAACCAAGTCTATCCACCCACATACCGGACCCGACGGGAAAATTCGGTGCCCCCAAGCCGCCGTGCGTCCCCTCGTGCGTCCCCTTGGCTGCGCATCTTCCGCCCAGCCGGCCGGAAGCTACGCGAGCTAATCTACCCAGCCTAGCCAATTTGTCAGAAATTTGTTGAACGCGCTGTAAAATATCCACTGACCTCACATCCCTTGCATCGCGAAAATGCTTGGCGTTGCATCTTGGCAAAGCATTTTGTTGCGGCGCGGTATCGAGATAGCTATTTCGATGCGGACTCATAGGGCAAATCGGCTCCCTTGTGCGCTGCCTTCTACCCACGCAATGCAACCATCTGTCCGCCGTCAACCACGATCGTGGTCCCGGCGATGAAGCGGCCCGCGTCTGAGGCGAGCAGCAGTACCGCACCGTCGAGGTCACCGTCCTGCCCGAACCTGCCGATCGGAATTTCGCGCCTGAGCTTGTCGCCCGCCTCGCTCGACAGATATTCACGGTTGAGGTCGGTGACGAACCACCCGGGTGCGATCGCGTTGACGCGAATGCCCTTGAAGGCAAGCTCGAGGCCCAGCGCCTTGGTCAGCTGCACCACCCCGGCTTTGGCTGTCGTATAGGCTACCACGCCCTTGGCAACCCCGAAGCCCAGCACCGAGGCGATGTTGATGATGGCGCCCGAACGGCCGGCCGCCAGCATGCGGTTTGCTGCGGCCTGCGCCCAGAAAAAAACTGCATCAAGGTTGGTGCCGAGGACGCGTCGCCACTCCGCCTCCGCCATCTCGATGGCGCGATTTGAATGCACGATCCCGGCGTTGTTGATCAGGACGGTGACGGTGCCGAATGTCGCCTCGACGGCATCGAAAGCGCGGTCGATGGCCGCGCGGTCAAGCACATCGGCCTCGATCGCGACGGCGCGGCCGCCCGCCGCCTCGATCCGAGACTCCATTGCGGCGAGCCGCTCGCGGCGGCGCGCTACGAGCCCGACGGCGGCACCGTTCGCCGCCAGCACTTGCGCGAACCGCGCCCCCAGGCCGCTCGACGCGCCGGTCACGAGCGCGACCCGGCCGGTGAGATCGAACAATTCAGATGCTTTCATGACAATCCCCTGCCTAGACCGGCGCAAGATGTCAGACCGCACGTTCGCGGCAAATCGCACAGCCCCAATTGCGCCCGGCGAATCCGTGAAAACCCGATCCCGGACCCCGCCGCATCCGGGCTGCAGGTGGCGACGATTTTGCGTCGCGCCAAAAAGCTCTATATCAGGACGAAACTTCGGAGCTTGTGCATGACCGACCAGATTACGGCCGACAAAGTCCCTGTCACAGTCCTGACCGGCTATCTCGGGGCCGGCAAGACCACGCTACTCAATCGCATCTTATCCGAGCCGCATGGGCGGAAGTACGCCGTCATCGTCAACGAATTTGGCGAGATCGGCGTTGACAACGATCTCATCGTGGGCGCCGATGAGGAAATCTTCGAAATGAACAACGGCTGCATCTGCTGCACGGTGCGCGGCGACCTGATCCGCATCATCCAAGGCCTGATGCGGCGCAAGGGCAAATTCGACGCCATAATCGTGGAGACCACGGGACTGGCCGATCCCGCGCCTGTCGCTCAAACGTTTTTCGTCGATCAGGAAATCGGGCGTAGGGCGAAGCTTGATGCCGTCGTTACGGTCGCGGATGCCAAGTGGCTCAAAGACCGGTTGCGAGACGCTCCCGAGGCCAAGAATCAGATCGCGTTTGCGGACGTGATACTGGTCAACAAGACCGACCTCGTCGGCGATGCGGACCTGCGGGAGATCGAAGCGCGCATCCGCGCCATCAATCCGTACGCGAGACTCCATCGCACGCAGCGCTGCGCCGTGCCGTTGGTCGAGGTGCTGCATCGCAATGCCTTCGATCTCGACCGTATCCTCGACGTCGAACCGCAGTTCCTGGAAGCCGGCGAGACTCACGATCACCATCATCACGATCACGTCGACGGCCATCACCATGATCACGGCGGGCTCAAGCATTACCATGACGAGGATATGCAGTCGTTGTCGCTCAAGACCGACACCGCGCTCGATCCCGACAAGTTCTTTCCCTGGATTCAGAACCTGGTGGCGCAGGAAGGCCAAAACATCCTCCGCTGCAAGGGCATCCTGGCGTTCAAGGACGACCCCAAGCGCTTTGCCTTCCAGGGCGTTCATATGATGCTGGACGGCGACCATCAACGCGACTGGCGCGCCGGCGAAAAGCGCGAAAGCCGGATCGTGTTCATCGGCCGCGAGTTGCCCGAAAGCATGATTCGCAAGGGCTTTGAAGAATGCGCCGCGTGATCGCGCGATCTTTCCATTCCGCAGAGTCGTACTTGCTCGCGTCGCGTGCCTGCCATGCCTGCTGCTGATACGCCGTCGGTCGCCGACCGCGCCCGGCTGATTGCCGCCGGAGAATCTGTGGTTGGCGTGCATTTTTTGGCATCCACCGCGGTATTCGCGCTGGGCGACGAGGCGCTGCTGTTCGCGACCGGTACCGACGAGCCGCACCGCGTGGCGGTGCACGCCGGTGGCATCCTGGCAACTGCAAGCGACGGCAAGCGCATCGTGACAGGCGGCGACGATGGCAAAGTCATGGCGACGACGGGACATGGGTCGTCGGAGACGATCGCTGCCGATGCCCGGCATCGCTGGATTGACCATGTGGCCATCGCGCCGGACGGCACAGTCGGCTGGTCTGCGGGCAAGGAGGCCTTCGCGCAATCCCGCCGGGGCGAGCCGAGAAGACTCGAAGCGCCGTCGACGGTCGGCGGACTTGCCTTCGCGCCCAAGGGCCTGCGGCTTGCGATCGCGCACTACAACGGCGTGACGCTCTGGTTTCCCAACGTCGAGGCCTCACCCGAACGGCTGGAGTGGAAGGGCTCCCATGTCGACGTGACCTTCAGCCCGGACGGACGCTATCTCGTGACCGCCATGCAGGAACCGACGCTTCACGGGTGGCGCCTGGGCGATGGCAAGCACATGCGCATGTCCGGCTACACAACGAAGGTCCGCGCCATGGCATGGACTGCCGACGGCAAGGGGCTCGCGACGTCAGGCGCGCCGCAGCTCATCGTCTGGCCATTCCACGGCAAGGACGGACCGATGGGAAAAGAGCCGCGCATTCTTGCTCCTGCCGAGCACAAGGTCAGCACGGTTGCATGCCATCCCCAGAAGGAGGTGATTGCGACCGGCTATGAGGATGGCCTGGTGCTTCTGGTCCGCGCGGCCGATGGCGCCGAAGTTCTGGCACGTCATCCAGACGGATCATCCGTATCCGCCTTGGCATGGAGCGCAGACGGTACTGCGCTTGCATTCGGGACGGAGGATGGACAAGCCGGCGTGATCGCTTTGACGTGATCGCTATCGATTCTGCAGCAACACGGCACACCAGCAGCTGCAGTTTTGCAACCAGCGGAAGCAGAGCCGCCGAGAAGCCGATCTAAATTGCCAATCGGCTCAATGGGCGCAGATATTCATGGTCTGTTCCGCGCGCTTAACACGCGGGAACCGGAACCGGTCATCGTTGTTGTCTGCTCAACACAAAATCGCGTGTGTTTGGGAGATGACAATGCCCACTTTAAGCATCTTACGGCGTGGTTGTGCTGTCCTGTTGCTGGCTGGCGTCGTGGCCGCAGGGTTCGTGCTGGGCACGCCTGCGAGCGCTGCGCCACTCCATGCGCGGACAAATGCGCGTATATCCGATGTCGCCAGCTTCCGTACTGCGCTTGAGCCTTATGGCGCGTGGCACCACAACCGCCGCTTCGGCGACGTGTGGGTGCCAGCCAACCGCCCCCGCGATTGGCGTCCCTACACGGTGGGTCACTGGGTCTACACCGACGACTACGGCTGGTATTGGATCGTTGATGATCAGGAAGCGGATTGGGGCTGGATCGCCTATCACTACGGACACTGGTATTATGATCCCGATGAAGGTTGGGTGTGGATACCTGGCGACGTGTGGGGGCCGGCGTGGGTCGACTGGCGTTACAGCGATGAATATGTGGGCTGGGCGCCCGAGCCTCCCGACGAGTTTGTCGCCGAGACCGAATACGATCCGACGTACTGGAATTTCGTGGCAACCGCTGATCTTGTCGCTCCAGTGATTGCAACGGTGTTGCTACCGTTGCAGCGGCGTGACGAGGTCTTCCGTCGCACTGAACTGGTCAATCGTCCCGTGATGGTACGCCGTGGCGGCCAGCAATTCGCGGTTAATCCGGGAGTTGCACCGGGCAACATCGCGGCCGTTCGCGGACGCCCCATAACTGCCTACAACGTGCGACCGCGCGTGCTTGCCGGCACCGCAGGAGTACCAGGCGCGAGCCGGATCAGCATGGCGGATCTGCGCCGCCAGCGCGAACTCGGCAACCGGCCCGGCGGGCGCCAGCTGATCGCAACGCGGGCCACGCCATCCAGTACGGTGATCAGGCCGACGCGCTCGGCGGAGCAGCCGCTCGGACGCGGGGAAGCCGGCCGCTTGAGCCAGAACGTGCCACGCGCCGCACGCGGCGCGGCCGTCGTCCAAGGCGCAGCTCGGAATGTGCCGGGGGCACCGTCTGCGCAGCGACAGCCGGCAACTCGTGAACAGCGGCAGGGCAACATCACGCCACCGAATGCACCGCCGCCCCGCACGGCCGGGCAAGCACCCGTTGGGCCGCGTGGCGTGGAGCGACGTGCCGGCGGACGTGAACGCATCATTGGTGGTCCGCCGGCTGCGACGGAGCAGCGCTCACGAGAGCGAGCGCCGATCGCTCGTGCTCCGTCCAACCGTCCGGGCATCGTGCAGCGCGAACCAGCGGCGCGACCGTCCATCAGCCGACCGCCGGCGATTGCGAACCGGCCGCAGATGAATCGACCGCCAGCATTCGCTGCACGGCCGCCCATGAACCGGCCGCCGCAGGCACGGCCGTCGTTTAGCCAACCGCCGGCGTTTGCGCGGCCCTCGCGGCCAGCAGCACCTCCCTCCTTTGCGGCACGGCCCGCAGCGCCGCCCGCTATGGCGCGCCCAGCGGCTCCCCCCGCTATGGCACGGCCGGCGGCTCCTCCCGCAATGGCGCGGCCGTCGGCTCCTCCCGCAATGGCGCGGCCGTCGGCTCCCGCGACCATGGGAGCGGCGCCACGCGGGGGCCCGGGCCAAAGAAGGCAATAGCGTTTACACAATCGCGCGACGGGCGGCTCCAGAGCCGCCCGTCGTTTTGTTCAGCCAACCAGCACATTGCGGAATTGCCACGGGTCATCCGGGTCGATGTTCTCTGGAAACAGCCCGGGCCGGCCCGTTAGAGGCGTCCAATCCGTGTAGGTCCCGATGACCGGGCCGAGATAGGGCCGCTGGATTTCGAGGCAGCGGCGAAAATCCATTTCGTCGGCTTCCACGATGCCGCGCTCGGGATTTTCCAGCGCCCACACCATGCCGGCGAGCACCGCGGAGGTCACCTGCAGGCCGGTGGCGTTCTGGTAAGGGGCGAGCTGCCGCGTTTCCTCTACGGAAAGCTGGGACCCGTACCAATACGCGTTCTTGGCATGGCCATAGAGCAGCACCCCAAGCTCATCGATGCCGTCCACAATCTCGTGTTCATCAAGAATGTGATGGCTGTCCTGAATGACGCCGGCACGGCCGAACAACTCATGCAGCGACAACACCGCGTCATTGCACGGGTGGTAGGCGTAGTGGCAGGTCGGTCGATACACGACCTTATCGCCCTCGCGGACCGTGAAGTAGTCGGCGATCGAGATCGACTCGTTGTGGGTGACCAGGAAGCCGTACTGCGCCCGGGGAGTCGGGGTCCATGAGCGCACGCGTGTGTTGGCGCCCGGCTGCTGCAGATAGATGGCGGCGCCGCAGCCGGTGACGTGGCGACGGCCATTCTCCGGCATCCAGTTCTCATGGGTTCCCCAACCGAGCTCCGCCGGCTGCATGCCCTCGGACAGAAAGCCCTCGACGGACCAGGTGTTGACGAAGACATTGGGCGGCTTCGGATGGCGTGCCCGCTGGGTGTCGCGCTCGGCGATATGGATGCCCTTCACGCCAAGCGTCATGGCGAGCCGGCCCCACTCCTCGCGGGATTGAGGTTCGCCGCCCGTAACGCCGAGATCGCGCGCGATGTCGAGGAGAGCCTGCTTGACGAACCACGACACCATGCCAGGATTGGCGCCGCAGCACGATACGGCCGTAATCCCGCCAGAATTGCGCCGGCGCGCATCGAGAAGCGTTTCGCGCAACGCGTAGTTGGAACGCGCTTCCGGTTGGAGCTTGGCATCAAAGTAAAAGCCTGGCCACGGCTCGATCACGGTATCGATGTAGAACGCTCCGATCTCGCGGGCGAGTTCCATGATGGCAACCGAGCTGGTATCAACCGAAAGATTGACGCAAAAACCGCGGCCGCCGCCGACGGTGAGGAGCGGAGTCAGGAGTTCGCGGTAGTTCTCGCGGGTCACCGCTTGGTGGATGAAGCGGATGCCGCGGGCGTCGAGGATCTTGCGATCGACGTCGTCTGGATCGATCACCACAAACCGCGCCGGATCGTAGGCGAAATGCCGCTCGATCAGGGGCAAGGTGCCCTTGCCGATCGAGCCGAAGCCGATCATCACAATCGGGCCGTCGATGTGCGCGTGAACGGGCCAATCCGTCATTGCTGCTTCAGATGACAGATGTCGGACAACACAGATGTCGATCCTCAAGCCCGCGAAAGCATTTACCGCCCTCATCCTGAGGAGCGCCGCCCGCTGGCGGTGCGTCTCGAAGGATGGCCTCTGGCTCGGCCCATGCCTGCTGCCATCCTTCGAGACGGCCGCCCAAAAGGCGGCCTCCTCAGGATGAGGGCCGAGTTCTTTGACGCTCTCTTAGGAGATCGACGCCTGTCATCCGTCCCCGGTCATCTGTCCTCTGGTTAAATATGGAAGGCCTTGAGCGGTGCGAAGCCGTTGAATCCGACCGATGCATAGGTCGCCGTGTAGGCGCCGGTGCCTTCGATCAGGACCTTGTCGCCGATCTCCAGGCTGACCGGCAGCTCGTAAGGCGCTTTCTCGTAGAGCACGTCCATGGAGTCGCAGGTCGGACCGGCCAGCACGCAAGGTCCGGCCTCACCGCCGTCGCGCGGCGTGCGGATGGGATAGCGGATCGACTCGTCCATGGTCTCCGCGAGGCCGCCGAACTTGCCGATGTCGAGATAGACCCATCGGATCTTGTCGGCCTCGCTCTTCTTCGAAACGAGTACGACTTCAGCTTCGATGATCCCCGCATTGCCGACCATGCCGCGGCCCGGTTCGATGATGGTTTCCGGAATGGCATTGCCGAAATGCTTGCGCAGCGCCCGGAATATGGAATTTCCGTAGGCCTTCACGGTCGGCACTTCCTTGAGGTACTTGGTCGGAAAGCCGCCGCCGAGATTGACCATGGCGAGCTGGATGCCGCGTTCCGCACAGGCGCGGAAGATCGCGGCGGCCGACTTGAGCGCTTGGTCCCAAGCCTGCGTACGACGCTGCTGAGACCCGACGTGGAACGACACGCCGTGCGCCTCAAGGCCAAGCCGGTGGGCGTGTTCGAGAACGTCGACCGCCATCGCGGGATCGCAGCCGAACTTGCGCGACAGCGGCCATTCGGCTCCGGCGCAGTCGAACAGGAAGCGGCAGAACACCCGCGCGCCTGGGGCGGCGCGCGCGATCTTCTCGACCTCGGCCCTGCAATCGACCGCGAACAGGCGAACTCCGAGCGCGAAGGCGCGCGCAACGTCACGCTCCTTCTTGATGGTGTTGCCATAGGAAATGCGGTCGGGCGTGGCGCCGGCTGCGAGCACCATTTCGATTTCGGCGATCGAAGCGGTGTCGAAACAGGAGCCGAGGCCGGCCAACAGCGTCAGCACTTCCGGCGACGGGTTCGCCTTGACGGCGTAGTAGACCCGCGTGTCCGGCAGCGCGTTGGCGAAAGCATGATAATTCTCGCGCACCACCTCAAGGTCGACCACAAGGCATGGTCCGTCGTCCTTCCGGCGGCGCAGAAACTCGTGGATGCGCTCCGTCATGGCGCTCTCCCCATAGCGAAGGGAGCGGCAAGCCGCTCGACATGCGCCGGGCTCCAGGTCTCAGACGACGCGCGATGGGGACGCGCCGACGAGAGGGCCAGAAACCCTGCTATGCTGCCTTGGTTTGGATTGGGGATGTCCCCGATCCGCACGCGCGGCAATGATGAACAAGCCTCTTCGGTAGCCCGAGCCGGCGGGTGGAGAACCGGCAGAGACCAAAAAAGCCCGCTCCGTCGTTGCTTTAAGCCGCGTCCCTCGTGGAGAACGAGGTGCGCCGGTTTCGCCTCCGGCTGCCAATCAAGTGTTTCGGAGCTCAAACGATCCAGTGAGCTTGCGCTCGCTGCGATCTCGCTCCGGGCGGCTGTCCGGCCTCTTGTCCGGATGCCCACCGATTG
>Ga0070734_10005711_pt1 | contig 10806 bp, 8 predicted proteins | sample Coa_R1_8_FD_66444 | JGI IMG/M metagenome (GOLD analysis project Ga0070734, IMG submission 66444) | Surface soil microbial communities from Centralia Pennsylvania, which are recovering from an underground coalmine fire - Coalmine... | ecosystem: Environmental > Terrestrial > Soil > Unclassified ... | reverse complement strand
TGGGATCGACTCGTCCGAGCAGGGCCGCATAGCGTACCGCGGGCTCGGCGCTCAACAGCACCGCGGCACGCAGCACCCGGCGCGCCTCCTCGTCCCACGGCAGCTCAGGCATCAGCACGGCAAGCGCGCCACACTGCGCCAGCACATCGAAACACGCCTCAGGATCAGGCTCTGCCAAGGCCCGCGAGAGCTCGCGCCACAGTCGCTCCGGCACTAGCGCGCGGACCTCGCCGTTATCGACCATGCGGCGCATGAGCGCGAGCGTCTCGGGCGCCACGCTGAAGCCAAGTTCGGCAAAGCGCGCTGCGAAACGCGCCACGCGCAGGATGCGCACCGGATCCTCGACGAAGGCTTCCGAGACGTGGCGCAACGAGCGAGCCGCCAGATCCCGCTGGCCCCCGAATGGATCGATGAGCCGGCCCTCACTGTCGCGCGCCATGGCATTGATCGTCAGATCACGTCGCTGCAGATCCTGTTCCAGCGTGACATCCGGCGAATACTGCGTCGTGAAACCGCGATATCCGGGACTCACCTTGCGCTCGCGACGAGCCAGCGCATATTCCTCGTGCGTCTGCGGATGCAGGAAGACGGGGAAGTCGCGCCCGACGGGGCGGTACCCCAGACGCTGCATTTCCTCGGGGCTGGCACCCACCACGACCCAGTCGCGCTCGCTGACAGGGCGACCCAGCAGCCCATCGCGCACCGCGCCGCCCACCAGGTACACCTGCATCGCGAGCCCTGTAAGCTTGTCCGACCACCATGGTATCCGACCGCCTGATGCGATGGGCCGCAGTCGCTTTGCTTGCGCCGCTCTGCGGCTGCGCCAGCCTGACCTATCTGGGCCAGGCCGCTCATGGCGAGTGGCAGCTGTTGCACGCGCGCAGACCCATCGCGCGTCTGGTCGCGAGCCCGGCCACGCCTGCGACGCTGCGCACGCGGCTCGAGCTGGTACAGGACATCCGTCGGTTCGCCGTCACCGATCTGGGCTTACCCGACAACCGCAGCTATCGCAGCTACAGTGATCTGCACCGCTCCTATGTGGTGTGGAATGTCGTGGCCACCCCGCAGTTCTCGGTGCTGCCGCTGCATTGGTGTTTTCCCGTCAGCGGCTGCGTGAATTATCGCGGCTACTTCAAGGAGCGGCGCGCGCGCGCCTTTGCTGCGAAGCTCTCCGCGCACGGCGACGATGTGCAGCTGTATGGGGTCACCGCGTTCTCCACCCTTGGCCACTTGCCCGATCCGGTGCTCAATACCATGCTGCAATACGATGATCTGGACCTGGCGGGCACGATATTCCATGAGCTCGCCCATCAGCTTTTCTATGTCCCCGGTGACAGTGAGTTCGACGAATCCTTCGCCATGACGGTCGAGTCGCAGGGTTTGGCTCACTGGCTGGCGGCGCGCGGTCGCGGCGGCGAGCTGGCGGGCTATCAGCGCGAGCGCCGGCTTCAGGGAGAGGTGGATGAGCTGATGGCCCAGGGACGCAGCCAACTGGCCTCGCTCTACGCCATGAGCCTGCCCGTGAGCATCAAGCGCCTGCGCAAGCAGGCCATCCTGCATCAGATCACCGACCGAATCGTCGCACTCGAGCAGCGCGAGCATTGGCGCAGCAGCTATGACGCATGGCTTGCGCGCGGGCTGAACAATGCAACCCTTGCCGCGGTCGCCACCTATGCCGATTGCGTGCCCGGCTTCGAGCGGCTGCTGCAGGACAATCATGACGAGCTGCGAGCGTTCTACGCGGCCGTACGCCGCGTCGGCAAGGATCCGGCAGCCCGCCGGGCGCTGTGCGCGAGCGCCCCGGCGCCTGCCACGACGGTCAGGGCAGCGGGGACCGCGGACGCTCTGTAAGGATCAGTGCAGAGGCTCGAGAGCCCCGGCGCGGGTGGGCGCAAGCCATAGGGGGGCCAGGGCGCTCAGGCTTGCGGATCTCAGGCCGAGCTGTGCCAGGCCCGGGGTGGCGCAGACCGCATCAACGGCCAGCGAACGAAAGTTGTCGAGCGTAAAAGGCTTGCCAGGCAGCCACTGCAACAGGGCACCCTGCAGCCATCCGAGCGCCGTGGGCAGCGCGAGCACGTGACAGGGGCGCTGCGTCGCTGCCGCAGTGAGGCGCACGATCTCGCCAAGCGTGAGCACCTCCGGGCCGCAGAGCTCATAAGTCCGGCGACTGGTCGGGCCGCCGTGCAAGGCGCGCATGAATGCCGAGGCAACATCAGCGACATGCACCGGCGCAAAGCGCGTGCGGGCCCGGGCCAGCGGCAGCCAGCCGTGTGTCAATCGCACGAGGTTGGCGAAGCGCGTGGTCAGGGAATCGCCATCGCCGAAGATCAGCGAGGGACGGAAAATGGTCCAATCCAGGCGCGCAGGCGCGGAGCGCACCAGATGCTCAGCCTCACCCTTGGTGCGCAGGTAGTGGCTGCGAGCCTGGACGTCGGCGTTCAAGGCGCTCATCTGCAACAGGCGTGCAACGCCCGCCTCGGCCATCGCCGTCAACAGCGCTGCGGTGAATCCCGCATGCACGCGGCGCAGGCCCCCGCCGGCGCCGCCCGGGGCATGCAACGCACCGACGAGATTCACGGCAACGTCGCAGCCGGTCAGAGCGCGGCGTAGAAAATCGATGTTGTACACATCGCCGGCGCCCACTTCCACGCTGGCGAGCGGCAGCAGCGCATCCGCGTGCTGCGCGTGGCGCGTGACGATACGCACCTGATGCCCCGCGCGCACCAGGCGCACCACCAGCTCCGTGCCGACAAATCCCGTGGCGCCAGCGACGAAAATGCTCAGCGGCCGCTGGATATGCGGGATCGAATCGACCGACGCAAAAGGCGCCATCGTGGGGAGGTCAGTCATGCTGAGAACTCCCCATCGATGGCGCGGCTATCGTGCTCGAGCCCTGCTGCAGCGGGCGCTTCAGTGCGTGCCCTGACCGGAGGTCCCGGGGCTGTCCTGCCCCTGACTCTGCCGGGTCTGGACGTTCACACGTCGCGGCTCGGGTGCCTTGACCTTCGGAATCGTCACATGCAGGACGCCATTGTCATGCTCGGCGCGGATGTCATCCGCCTTGATGTTGTCCGGCAGTGTGAAGCGACGCAGAAACGTGCCCTCGACCCGCTCCAGACGCGAATAGCCTTTCTGCTGCTCGCGCTGCTCCGAGCGCCGATGACCACTGATGGTCAGCACGCCATTGTCCGCGGTGACGCTGATGTCCTTTGACGAGACACCGGGCAAATCCGCCTGCACAACGTAGCGTTCCGGCTCCTCATGAATGTCGACCGCTGGAACCCAGGCCACGGCGCCTTCGCCGTTTGCGGCTGGGGTTGCGAAACCATCACCGAACAGCTGATCCATCTGCCGATGCAGCCGCTCCACCATGTTCCAGGGCTCGTAACGTGTCAGTGCCATGATCCATACCTCCGCTGTTGAATAGCGCGCCGGTGGCGAGGGATCATGCGTGATCCCGCTGCGGCAACACCTGATGCGTCCGATCTAGGGTTGCGCCGCGCGCTTTCAAGGCACCGCTTGCAGATTTCCCTGCCTGCAGCGCCGATTTTGGCTCCCCATGCCCCGCCCGCGCGAGCGCCGCGATAGGTCGGGCTGTGCAGAAAGCTGTGGGCAGCCTGTGCGCAGACGGTGAGCAAGCCGTGCGATCGCAGTGCATACCATAGGTTGGGGGTCGGATCTTTTTGGCGCCGCAGCGCAGCAGCAACTTTTTCGGCACGTGTGGCAGACGACATGTAGTAGCAAGATACTGAAATCTATGCGTATTTTTAAACAAAAACAAACGTTTCATAATCTTGACGATGGCCCTGGCGCTCATTAGTCTCGTATCTGCGCACACAATATCTTGTGCTCGCCGACTCAGGTCTCGCAGCTCGCAGAAGCACAATATCAAGGGGTCGCTGTTGCCATGAATTCTGTGATGAAGCCCATTCACCGAGACTTCGCCTCGATCTGCTTCCAGGAAGCCTCTCTGGACATCTGGGACAAGAAGTACCGGCTCACCACGAAGGACGGCGAGCCGCTCGATCGCACCATGGACGACACCTATAAGCGGGTCGCGCGGGCGCTTGCGGACGTCGAGCGCGAGGAGGTGCGCGAGCGCTGGAACGAGCGCTTCCTATGGGCCCTGCGCCATGGCGCAATCCCAGCCGGACGCGTCACGTCCAATGCCGGCGCCTGGGAGCACAAGCCGGCGACCTCGACCATCAACTGCACGGTGTCCGGAACGATCCGTGACTCGATGGACGACATTCTGCAGAAAGTCCATGAAGCGGGCCTGACGCTGAAGGCGGGTTGCGGTATCGGGTATTGCTTCTCGACGTTGCGGCCGCGTGGCGCCTACGTCTCGGGCGCGGGCGCCTATACCTCCGGGCCGCTGTCGTTCATGGATATCTACGACAAGATGTGCTTCACGGTCTCGTCGGCGGGCGGAAGGCGCGGCGCGCAGATGGCGACATTCGACATCGGCCATCCGGATGCCATGGACTTCGTGCGCGCCAAGCGCGAGCACGGACGGCTGCGCCAGTTCAATCTATCGCTGCTGATCACCGACGAGTTCATGCAGGCGGTCCGGGCAGGGGGTCAGTGGAAGCTGGCCTTTCCGATCACACGGCGTGAATTCGAAACCGAGCAGCCGGACCTCAATGACGCCGAGCACTACATCTGGCGCAGCTGGCCGACGCATGAGAACTATGTGGTGAACGAGGCTGGCCTGGTCGCCTGCCGCGTCTACAAGATCCTGCCTGCACAGCGCATGTGGGACGTCATCATGTCCTCGACGTACGACTTCGCCGAGCCGGGTTTCGTGCTCATCGATCGCGTCAACGAGATGAACAACAACTGGTGGTGCGAGGACATTCGCGCGACCAATCCGTGCGGTGAACAGCCGTTACCGCCGTATGGCAGCTGCCTGCTCGGCTCGGTGAATCTGACGCGCTTCGTGCACGATCCCTTCACGCCTCAGGCGCGCTTCGACTGGGAGGAGTACCGCGAGGTCGTGCGTGTGTTCACGCGCATGCTCGACAACGTCGTGGAGGTCAATGGACTGCCGCTGCCGCAGCAGCGCGAGGAGATCTATCGCAAGCGGCGCCACGGCATGGGCTTCCTCGGGCTCGGGTCCACCCTGACACTGCTCGGCATGCGCTATGGATCCCCGGAGTCGGTGAAGTTCACCGAGGACGTCTCGCGCGAGATGGCACTCGCCGGATGGGAAGCCGGGCTCGAGCTCGCGCGTGAGAAGGGGCCCGCGCCCATCATGGAGGAGGAGTTCACGGTCACCCAGGAGATGCTGCACAAGCGGCCGGAGATGGCGCGCGATGGCTGGCTGCCCGGCGCGAAGATTCGCGGCCGCGAGCTGCATGCCCGCTACAGCCGCTATATGCAGAGGGTTGCCGAAGTTGCGCCACAACTGGCCGAACAGCTGGCGCAGGTGGGCGCTCGCTTTACGCATCACAGCTCGATTGCGCCCACGGGCACGATCTCATTGTCGCTGGCCAACAATGCCAGCAACGGCATCGAGCCCTCGTTCGCGCATCATTATTTCCGCAACGTCATCCGACCGGGACGCAAAACCAAGGAGAAGGTCGACGTGTTCTCCTTCGAGCTGCTGGCCTATCGCGAGCTGGTCAATGCGCAGGCGATGCCGGGCTCGAGCCAGGCGCATGAGAAGCTGCCGGATTACTTCACGGTGGCCGACGAGGTCACACCGCGCCAGCACGTGGACATCCAGGCGGCGGCGCAGAAATGGATCGACTCGTCGATCTCGAAGACCGCGAATGTGCCCACGAATTTCCCATATGAGGAGTTCAAGGGCATCTACCTGTATGCCTACGAGCGCGGTCTGAAGGGCTGCACCACCTTCCGCTTCAATCCCGAGGCTTTTCAGGGCGTGCTGGTCAAGGAGCAGGATCTGAAGAACACCACGTATGTCTTCACGCTCGAGGACGGCAGCGAGATTCGCGCGCGCGGGGATGAGGAGATCGAATACGACGGTGAGAAGCACAGCGCCGCCAATCTGTTCGACGCCCTGAAAGAGGGCTATTACGGGAAGTTCTGACATGAGCACGCGAATTGAACAGCGCATCGTCAAATACCGGGTATTGAAGCCCGACGACACCGCATCCCCCAACGCGGCAGCTCCCGGCGGCGGTATCACCGCGACGGGCTCGGGAGCTGCCGCAGCCTCGGCTGGCACTGCCGGCATGGCTGCCAGTACCGGCACTGCGGGGAGTACCGGGACTGCGGGGAGTACCGATGCCGGCGAGCGCGTGGCTGTCGGTCGCGATGGGCGGCTGGCCAAGGTCATCCGCATGCACGAGGAAATCCAGCGGCCCGAGGTGCTGGTGGGCTCTACCTATAAGATCAAGACCCCGGTGTCGGACCATGCGATGTACGTGACGATCAACGACATCGTGCTCAATGAGGGCACGGAGTACGAGCAGCGCCGCCCGTTCGAGGTCTTCATTAATTCCAAGAACCTCGATCACTTCCAATGGATCGTGGCGCTCACGCGCATCATCTCAGCCGTGTTTCGCAAGGGCGGCGATGTCACGTTCCTGGTCGATGAGCTCAAGGCGGTGTTTGATCCGCGTGGCGGATACTGGCAGCCCGGCGGCAAGTTCATGCCCTCGATCATCGCCGAGCTGGGCTACGTCATCGAGAAGCACCTGCAAAGCATCGGCCTGATGCGCAAGCCGGAGCTCGATGTGCATCAGAAGAAGCTGGTCGAGGAGAAGCGAGCCGAATTCGAGGCGCGCTCCCGCCAGAAGGATGCCTTTGCGACCTCTCATTTCCCCGAGGGGGCGCAGCTGTGCAGCAAGTGCAGCACGGCCGCGGTGGTCATGATGGACGGCTGCATGACCTGCCTCAGCTGTGGCGATTCCAAGTGCGGATGAGTGGGCGGGCGCTCAAGCCACCAGACGGTAACAGGGGCGATAGATACTGCCGGGCAGCTTCATGCGGCCCTGGGCCACAAACGAGGTCAGCAGCTCGTCGAGCAGTCGCATGATCGCCTGGTCGCCGGCGAGCTCATAAGGCCCGAACCGCTCGATCGCTGCGACCCCGTTTTCCTTCACATTGCCGGTCACGATTCCCGAAAAGGCACAGCGCAGATTGGCGGCCAGACGGTGTACCGGCTGATCGCGACGCAGCTGCAGAGCGCGCATCGAGGCGTGTGAGACTTCGAAGCGCCGCTGCAGGTCATAGGGCACGCGCAGCAGCCAGTTGAAATTGTACGAGTCATTGTTTTCGCGGCGAAACTCGCGCACCTCCTCAAGGCCCTGGACGAGGTAGCGAGCCACGGCAGGCGGATCATCGACGATGACGTGCAGGCGTGTGAGTGCCCCGGCCCCGAGCGTGCCTTCGATGAAGCGCGCAATCTGCTCGAAATACGCGGCACTGGCACGCGGCCCGGTCAGCACCACCGGTAACGGCTGGCGGACATTGGCCGGATCCAGCAGCAGCCCGAGCAGATAGAGGATCTCCTCGGCCGTGCCGACACCGCCGGGGAATACGATGATGCCGTGGCCGATGCGCACGAAGGCTTCCAGACGCTTCTCGATATCCGGCATGATGACCAGCTGGTTGACGATGGCGTTGGGAGGCTCCGCGGCGATGATGCCGGGCTCGGTGATACCGATGAAGCGCGCGTGCGAGAGCCGTTGCTTGGCGTGGCCGACACCAGCGCCCTTCATGGGGGCTTTCATGGCGCCCGGACCGCAGCCGGTGCAGACGTCGAGCCCGCGCAACCCCAGCTCGTACCCCACGCGCTTGGCGTAGCGATATTCGCCATCATCGATGGAGTGCCCGCCCCAGCAGACGGCCAGGTTCGGGCGCCCCTTGAAATCGAGCAGCCGCGCGTTGCGCAGCACGTTGAACACCGCATTGGTGATCGAGGCGCCATCGCGCTCATCGAGCTGGCCCGCGCCCATGATCTCGTTGGCGGTGTAGATAATGTCGCGCAGCACCGCGAACAGGTGTTCCTTGATGCCGCGGATCATCTGCCCGTCGACGAAGGCAGCCGCCGGCGCGTTGCTGATCTCGAGCTTGATGCCCCAGGCGTGGCGCAGGATCTGCACATCGAAGCTGGCGTAGCGCTCGAAGATCTCCTTGGCATTGTCGCTGTCGCTGCCGGAGTTGAGCACCGCCAGAGCACAGTTGCGGAACAGTGAGTACAGGCCCGTCTGGCTCGTATCCAGCAGCTTGTCGATCTCGGATTGCGAGAGATTTTCCAGGCTGCCGCGCGGCGCGACGCGCGCGTCCACGGCGTCGGGGGCGATGCTGTCCGGGACCACGACGCGGGTGCCCGCCGCGCGGCTGTCATCGAGTGAGGCCGCGTCGGTTGGACTGGCCGCCTCGCCGCTCAAGGCAGGATTTCGATGGGGGTGTTGTCGCGGGTCATGAGCCACACCTCTACCATATCGGAATCGGACAGGGCGATGCATCCATCCGTCCAGTCCGACTTGGCGTAGTACGAGGGGTTGTGGCTCAGGGTATTGGGCAGCCCGTGGACCATGATCGAGCCGCCCGGATCGACACGCTCACGATGCGCTCGGCGCAGATCCTGATCGTTCGGATAGGAAACCTGGATCGAGAGGAAGTAGTCGCTTCTGGGATTGCGGCGCGTCAGCAGATAGCGCCCCTCGGGCGTTCGAAAATCACCGGCCCGCTCCTTGGGTCCCTGCGGGTCCAATCCCAGGGCGATGCGGTAGCTGCGCAGAACCTGGCCATGACGCATCAGATACAGACGCCGCTCGGACTTGTGGACGACGACCGCATCGGCGGTCGGCATGGGGACGATGGGAATCGTCAGCCCGGATACCGCGCGATTGCCGCTGCCATCGAGCGCATTGGCGCCGATGCTCGGAGCCACCACGGTGCTCGCGATCTGGGCAGCCGGCGGGGCGCCGTCGCCCGGCCCTGCAAGGCATCGCAGGCTGGCCATGGTCAGAGACGCCAGTGCGCATAGCAGCGTCGTGGCGCAGCGCAGGGACTGGCCCAGGCCTCGGGCCCGCATCGCGCCCGCTTGCTGCTCGCGCAGGAGATACATGACGGCATTATAGGCAGCACCGCGGTTGCCGGCGCGTGCATGAGTCTCGACCGATGCGGTCACGGCGTCTCTTCGACGCGCGGCAGGGACACCTGTGTTCCCGGCTTCAGATCCGTGAAGTTAAGCTCTGGATTGTATTGTTGTAACAGCCAGACCGGCACTCGCACATTATGCTGGTTAATCGTCCACAGCGAGTCGCCGCGATGTGCGACATAAACCGTCGTGCCCACGATGCGGTGCATTGCAAAGTAGGCTGCTTCCAGCTGCTCGTGGTAGTCGCGGCGGCGTTGCTCGAACTGCGCCGGCGTGACGCTGCCGAAGTCGAGCTGCAGACGGCGACCCATGACGACTGGGCGGCGACCTCGCAGGTGATTCAGCTCGCGCAGGCGTGCAGCCGGCACCCCGAGCCAGTCGGCGTAGTGGCCGAGAGTCTCGGCGGCGACCACGTGAATGCTGCCATCCCTGGCCACCGAGTAATCAACCGGATCCGCGGACTGCGGGCCCGCAACGCTGCCAGGGCCGAGCTGCGGCCCTTCGGCCTGCGCCTGAGCAGCCGACACGGGTTGCTCCGCTGCCAGATGATTCGCCAAGGCGACCTCCTGCCGCTCCTCGCGACTCTCCTGCACCGCCTGCTGCGTCAACTCTACCTGCGCCGGCGTGCTCGCTGTACCCGGCTCCGGGACGGAAGCCGACAGGCGCAGCCGCTCGCCTGCATAAAGGAAGTCCTGGTCAGGCAGTGAATTCAGCTCCATGAGCTGCATGGCGGAGACGCCCGCCTGCATCGCAATCGTGTTGACGGTGTCGCCCGGCTGCACCAGGTAATACGACGTGCTCTGCGCCGACACCAGCGGCGGGGTCAATGATGTCGTCAGTGTCAGTGGCCTGGTCAGCGAGGCACCCGCGCCGCCATCGGTTCCGGCCGCTCGTGCAGGCATGCGATCGGGGAGTGCCGGCAGCGCTCCATACTCCCCTTCGAGCAGCGGCGAGCTCACGCCCGTGGCGGCCGCCGCCATGACGTTGGTCGTGGCAGCGTGTCCCGCGAGCGCCACGGGCATCACACCGCGCGCGCTCGCATGCGTGTCCTGCGTCTGCGCCGTCTGCGCTGGCACGCTCGCAGCGGCCAGCAGTACGGCGTGGTCGCCGGCGTGGCCAGCGCGCTCGAGGCGCTGGGCCAGCAGGTTGGCCGTCCAGTCGGTGGAGCTGGCCGGCAGCCTCAGCACATAGCCGGCCGGGACCGGGCGCCGTCCGCGCCAGACGGCGGGACGCAGCGCCGGGTTGACCTGCTCGAGCGTATCGCGATCGATGCCCACGGCCTGTGCGAGGGCAGTGGCACTGACCGCCGCCGGCAGCCGCACCTCGTCAAATTGCTGCTCGGCGCGATGCGGGAGGTCGCCGAAGTAGCGCTGCGGATCCTGCGAGACGGTCAGCGCCGCGAGAAACGAGACATAGAAGTTACGTGAGGCAAACCCAAAGGTCGGACTGTGATAGTCGTGGATGATGCGCACGATGTCATCGGTGCCGAGCTGTTCGCGGGCGCGCAGCATGCCGGCAGCGCCATGGTTGTAGGCGGTGATGGCCAGGGGCCAGCTGCCCAGCAGCTGATAGTTTAGGCCAACAGCTGCGCGGCGGCTTCCGTCTCGCGAAAAGGATCGAGCCGCTCGTCCACGGCGCTGTTGATGTGCAGGAAGCGTCGTCCGGTGGAGCGCATGAACTGCCACAGCCCGGCCGCGCCCACCTTGGAGTAGGCCGCGGGATCGAAT
>Ga0070734_10005710_pt1 | contig 10807 bp, 8 predicted proteins | sample Coa_R1_8_FD_66444 | JGI IMG/M metagenome (GOLD analysis project Ga0070734, IMG submission 66444) | Surface soil microbial communities from Centralia Pennsylvania, which are recovering from an underground coalmine fire - Coalmine... | ecosystem: Environmental > Terrestrial > Soil > Unclassified ... | reverse complement strand
CATCGCCATTGGCAGCAAGCATAAAAGTTGATGGTGCATCCGAAGAAACAGAATCAGGGACTGCTAAAGATCCCGGATAAATTAAAATCTGAAATGAAGGCCGTGCATAAATTTTATCAATGTCGTCATTGCTTGCGTTATGATTTTCTTTAAAGCGATAAGACACCCAGCCTGCCACTTCTCCACCTGCTGAAAAGCCCATCACGCCAAGTTTTGCAGTATCTATATTAAATTCTTTTGAACGGCTTTTCACCAATCGCATCGCACGAAAAATATCCTGCATCGGGTGTTCCTGTTTGTATGGCGAATTTTCCATCCTGAATAAACGATACTTCAAAACGAATGCCGCTACGCCAATGCTGTTTAGAAATTTTGCGGCATCTCTGCCTTCTGAATTATATACTATGTTTAAAAAACCTCCACCAGGGCAAACTACTACTGCCGCTCCTGTTGCAATTTCTTTTGGGGGAAGATAAACTGTGATGGAAGGATTATTGATATTGCGCACCCACCAATCTTTGGCGAGCTCAGGCTCATTTTTTAATTTCTCAAAACCGGGAGCGCCATTCTTCCATAAAGGAATAATCTGAACACTATCCTGAGCTAAAATATTTTTTGTTGCAATAAGAGATATAGATAATAAGAGAAATACTTTTTTGTTAAGCAAAGCAGTTTTTATTTTCATGATTGTTTTGGCGTTTATTTTTTATCTGATTTTCTTAAAAAATTCAAACACTTTTTCTTCGGCATTAAAATCTTTGCACACTTTCCCGATAATCACTTTAGGAAGATACTGAATTCCACCCGGCCATGTGTGGCCGCCATTTACTACTTTGATAAATTCAACTTGCACATCACTACATGAATAGGAATAATCAGTTGCTGTGCAGCCATCTTTTGGATCTGCGTCGGGAAAATCTTTAACAACAGGGTTTGATTGACAATTATTCAGTTTAGCAATTTTGCTCACGAGTTCTTCAGTGGGCAACATATTTGCGGTTTGACTTTCAGCATTCCGGCCATTCATTTTTCCCGGGCCACCATTATAGTTTATTAATGGATCCTCTGTTCCGTTGATCAACAAAACCGGAGTCGGATGTTTGAAAGAATATTCTTCTGCAATTGCTTGTGGAATGCTTGCACAAACTGGTGCAATAGCTGTGATGCGGTCTGACAACTGCCATGCAAGAAATAAACTGAAAATTCCTCCGCATGAAATGCCCGTGCAGAAAACATGTTTGCTATCTGCTTTATAGTTTGCAATGAGATTATCTAACAGTTCAGAAATAAATTTCACATCATCAACGCTATTGTCTATTTTTTTTATACGGCTGCTCACGCCACTCATGCTCCACGCTTTGTTGATCGCATTTGGATACACAACAATATAGCCGTTTTCATCTGCAAGACCATTCAAATTATAATAGCGAATGACTTTTTTATATTCTCCGCCGCCGCCATGAAATGCAAAAATTACAGGGAAATTTTTTGAAGTATTGAAAGAAGGTGGCAGGTGAATGGCGTACTGCCGCTCTCTGCCATCAACGGTAATTGTTTTGTCAAGATCCTGCGATTGAGCGAACGAGCAATGAATAGCAAAAAGCAATATTAAGGTAGAGAATATTTTAATTCGCATATCTGTTTCGTTGTATTAAAATTATGGATTTAAAAGAAAAATTCGCAGGCATTTGATTGAGCCAAAATAAAAGCCATCTTTTAGGATGGCTTTCTTATCGTTTAAAATATTTTTAATAACGATGATAATAATGAGCGTGATGATATCGTCCATAATAACATCCGCTGAGCGTTACGCCCATCATAAAAACTGCAAGGGCGATGAATAGATACTTTTTCATTTTTAAAGATTTTGAAGTTTAATTTGATTGGTGCTATAAAATATTCATAACGCATACATAGAATCAAAAACTTCTCCATCGTTTATTAAGGAATTGTGTTTTATTGGTAAGAGGTTGTTAAGAAGCCTTGAGTTCAGAGTCGGCTCATGCGCGTTAAGTTTTAACTCAGAACTCTCCGCCTGCTCCGCCACCTCCACCGCTTCCGCCGCCAAATTCTGTAGCATTGCCATCGGTTGTTTCAATTTTTGCATGCCCAAGTGTCTGTGCGATTAATAGCGCTTCAAGTTGTTTTGCGGTAAAAGAGTGTTCAGTATTTTGTTCATCGGTGAAACCGCTTTTTGGTTCGTTCAGATATTTTTTCAATGCATAAGCAATAGCAATCGTGATTATCCCTCCAATAATCATTGCTGTTTCTGCGGGAAGAACATGATAATAATATCTCACTGTAAAAACAACAGCAGCGATTAATATCAATCCCATTCTTATCAGCAAAATGTTTTTCTTCAGAATGCCTTTTGCGAGATATATAAAAGGAACCGCAACAGTGAATATCCAAAATATCCATTCAAAGGGAACGCTTTCGCCGTCTTTCAAATTCAGGTTGAACATGCTGATGCTTACTTCTCTAACCACAAAATAATTCCCTGCGATATAAAAACATGCGAGCGAAACAATTTCTGTCATTAATAAACAACTTTCATAATAATTTTTGCCTTCCTGATTTGATTTTTTTGCGGTGAGAAAATACATTGCTAAAGCAACTGCCATGATAAGAAATGGTGTTGTTGCTTTAGCAAATTCTCCCAACTTTATATAAGCAAAAAATATCACTGCCAACAATGCGAACGAAGCGATTGCGCTCATGATCATATTTAAAAACCGAACGGTGAAATAAGAAGCGATCACGAAAACCAGTATTGAGTTTTCTAGTGCCTCCATATTACCATTTAGGTTGAATGCTACAATGATAAATATGGCTGACATCCACATAAGCGCATCGTCAACGCCGGATTTGAAATGTTTTTTTGAGCGGATCATAAATTCAAGAACACCATAAGCGATTGCTGCAAAAAATATCAGCAGACCTGTAAAACTGTCGGAGCCTCCGATGCTTGTAATGAGCCCTATTAACCCGAGAGAGAAAAGAACAATCACAATTGTGAGGACGAATAAGCCAATGCGGACAAAAACATTTGGTGTATATAAATTCACCGGATATTTTTCTTTGCATTTTTTTAGCTCTTCCATGCTTATTTGATTCTTTAGAAAAGCATCTTCAAGCTGTTCGCGCATGTATAAATTATCAAGTGATTGTTTGTTGTATGCAATCATAAAGCTTTTATTTTTTTGTTCATCCTGATTAAAAACATAATCAAACCAATAGCTGAGCCGATAAAATAAAAGAATAGCAGGTATACTCCACCCATGTCTGCGTTCATCATTTCAAATAGCAAATGGACGATCACATAACTCAGCCCAACATAGAAATATAGCGTCAGCATCAGCAAAAAATAAAAGGAGTTATTTTTCATCGCCTCCTGATAAAAATAAACGGCAATGCCAATCAGTGCTAAAATCCATAAAAAGAAAACGGTATCGAAATGGATCAAGCCTGCAAGGCATGCGATGAAAGTTAGGTTCATCCCAAAATTGGTATAGGTAAATGCAAAATGCGATTTTAGGTTGCACATCACTGTTAATTTCCCTACCAATATCAATGCTATTCCTAATGCTAATCCCGTAATGATAATTGTTGAGCTGTTAAAATCATTTGCTTTTAAAATTTCCAATGGCGTTACAGCAATTCCTAACCATGCCGCAAGATTTGTGATAGATAGGCTTAGTATCCCAAGATGATCAAAAAAATAAGCGCAGAAAAAGAGCACGGCCATCGGAATGAAAGTTGCAAGCCCAAACCTGTTGCCAAAAATATTGTATTGATATTGCCAATAGCCAATAAAAACAAGAAAGCAAAGACAGGACAGCAAAAGCACGTAATCAAAGAAAGAATTCGGAGCTTCAACCTTCTTTATAGAAAACGGCAGTTTATTTTTGAAGCAATAATAAAAACCACCAAATGTAATCAGCGCAATGAAAATCAAAATCGCCTGATGACCGATCGTATCAATATTTTTGTAGACAACAATACCTAGCCCCGATGCGAGAAGCAGCACTCCCAGATAAAGCACTGTCCTCAATTCCCAGTGAACCGATATAAGCTGGCCTGATGTGCCGGCCCTGGTTTTTGCAAGCGATTCATCGCTCAGCAAGCCTTCACTATGAAGTTTTTCAAAAAATGTTTTATCCATGTCAGTTGATGAAGAGTTTGATTAAATATAGAATAAAGAATTCAGAAAGTTCAGAAGGTGTTGATTGAAAAAACAAACCCCGCATAGAAATGCAGGGTTTTCTCCTTGTTATGGTACTTCGTCTGAGGAAGTAATTTTGAAGCTATTTTATGAATCAGACAATGAAATATGTAATGAGCAACCTTTATCAGGTGCGCTTGTTAGTTTCATGATGCCGTTGAACTGGTTAACTCTTGATGCGATGTTCGTAAGACCGATGCCATTCGCAGCTTTTGTGGTGTCGAAGCCAATGCCATTATCACTGATCGATAAGTTGATCATTCCTTTTTTGCAGAATAATTTAATCTGCACCGATTCTGCCTTGCTATGTTTGATGATGTTGTTCAGTTGTTCCTGAATAATTCTGTAAATAGCGAGCCGTTTATAAGGAGATAATGTTGATAGTTGGTGCTCGCTGCTGTGACTGAAATTTATTTTGAAGATGCCCAGATCATTAATCCTGCAAATGAGATCATTTATTAACTGAATGATATTGCAATTTGTTTTTTCTGAAATAACAAGCTGTGAAGAAATGCTCCTGATGTTTTCAATTGCTGTCAATATCACCGAGCAAACCTGGTTCTTAGCAAATTTTTCTTTTGCTGTTTTCACGTTCACGAATTCCAGATAAAGTTTCGCAAGCGATAGCAAAGGGTTTATCCCATCGTGCAGTTCATGGCCAATTCTTGTTCTTTCTTCTTCCTGAATCAGTGCAAGCATTTTAAAAAACTCATTTTTCGAGATGCCTTTTTCCTTCAGCTCTTTTGAATAAAGCGGCATCTGGATCAAATCGGCACTAACCTTAATATTTTTAGCTGTTGAACTTTTGTGAGTGTTTCTCACATCTGTTGAGTTAGCTTTTTTTGGTAGTGACATAGGATAAGGTTTATGGACAAGTTTTCATATTTTAAAACAGGACGGGGGAGAAGCTTGTTCGGATATGGATTTTTAACCGGACGGATTCTCAATGGCTTCTCATAGGGATCACGGACTTAACTCGGACACTCTTTGGACGATCAAGCCATTCTGGATTTTCAGGGCGGCTTCATCCCCCATTCCTGATTTACGATACAAAAATATTTATGTTGTTGATTGAATGAAGTACCCGTTTGTGTAAGAGTGCTTGCACCTTTGTGTACCGGTTTTTAACAGATGTGGTAATAAAGAAATTCATAAGCTGGTGATTTATTTTATTATTATTCAAAAAGAAGCGGCATTGATCGCTTAGCATAGGATTTGGATTTGGAAATGTTACACAGTTAGGGTTTAAAAGTTTGAACGGACTTTGTTTTCAGCTCTGCGATCAATCCCGCTTCCTCAACACAAAAATAAATTGCTTCAAGAGCTTTTGAACTACGCGTTTGTGTACTATATAAATGCACCTTTGTGTAAGAAATGTTTGCTCGGCATTTATAATTTCCGGTTCAGTAAAATGGAAGAGATTACACAAAAGTGTATCTTTTGAGTAGATAAAGGTTTTTAATATTGTAGCGCTAATTAGAAATTGTCCCAACTCCTTGTTAAGGGAATATCTGAAATAATGAGCCCGCGATTTAAAAATATTTTGCTGATATGTATGCTCCTTGGAATCTCCATCACGGGAGAGGTCTTCGCTCAGTCCTATGATTATAACAATCTTCATTTCAGGCAATACAATGTTCTTCAGGGAATGCCTTCCGATGCGTGCACAAAAATCTATAAAGACAGTTATGGCTTTTTATGGGTGAGCACTTATTATGGCATCAGTATTTTTAATGGCAATCAGTTCACTAACCTTCCGGTGTATTCTTCAAAAGAAAATTATTACCTGGGCGATTTCCCTTACACTTTTTTGCAATTAAATAAAGACACAATGCTCATTAGTTGCAGCAATGGCTTGTATGTTTTTAATTATCGAACGAAAGACATCAGCAAATTGCCGGCACGATTGCTGACCAGGCCGAGAACAAGAATTTTTATTGTCGGTTTCAACAGCAAGCAATATAAAATTGCCGTGAAAGTAGGCTCCACTGTTTATTATTTTAATAAGGCACTTAAGCAATTAGATTCTGCGAATTGTTGGAATGAAAATAATGAGGTGCTTGTGACTAATGAATTTACAGGCTCATATTGTTTTTATTATACCAGAGGCGAACATCTCGCATCACTTGATATGGATTCAGGCAAAATAGATTCTACTATTTATTTGCCCGGGCAGAAGTCTGATGTCATTATCAATTGCCAGTCGCCTAAAAGATATGTGGTTGCTACCTCATCTGTAATTTATACATTTGATGCCTACACCAGAAAGAATATCAATAATACTCCGCTGCCACAAAAGCCGGGCGGCCTGCTTTTCCTGCCACAGTGTATCAAGATTGACAGCGTTGGTAATTGTTGGGTCGCAGGTAGAGCAGATCTGTTTATTTATTTTCCTAACACAAACAACATCACACGTGCAAAAACATTGTTCACGGATTCTGTTTCCAACAAAACAATTATTGCCATTGATGTGCTGATTGATAAAGACGCTTTATTTGTTTCCACCATCAATAACGGCTTGTTGAAATATGACAACAGGTATGTGAATTTTGAAGATTATTATTTTCCCGCTTCATCAAACAGCTCTGTCTATTCGATGGTGAAGCAAGGCGATGACATGTTCAGTTGTTCGAATACCGGTGGCCTTACAGTTGATAAAATCAAAGACGGTAGTGAGAACAATATCAAAACGATCCCATATAAATACGGTGATATCGTTCAAATGGAAAAGCTGGATGATAAAAATATCTGGCTGCTTTTCAGGGAGAATTTCAAGCTTGCAATAGTGAGCTCGGAAAATTATTTATTGAAAGATACTTTATTCTCTATCGATAGTCTTGCTCAAGCGCGGTTCAAAGCGATTAACGCAAGATTTCCCAGGATTGATCTCCAGCCTTCCATCAAAAGAGCTAATGCAAGCTTATATTATTACACAATCAAAAATTTCTTGTATCGCATAGAAGGCAACATGCAATCCGGCTTTCATTTTTCTTTAATTGATTCATTGCCTGCTGCATCAAATATTTCAGCCATTGGTTTATCAGCAAAAAAGCAAGTGGTGCTTGGCACAAGCGATATGGAATTATATGCACTGGAGGGAAATAAGCTGATTAAAAAATCATCGCCTCCCTTCCCGATGCATTTGCCTGCTAAGTCAATTGACATTGATGAAGCAGGCAATGTGTATGTGCTTACCATCAACGGGCTTTATATCTATAACCACGATTTTCATCTTGCAAAACATCTTGAGGAATCTGATACAAAAATGCTGAATAATATTTTGTATGCTTCTTCGATTGATAAAAGGGGCACGCTTTGGATGTCTGCAAATGCCGGCATTATTTCTTATGATACAAAAACCGGTAAAGTATATAATTTCCCTTCTGCAAAATTATTTCACGGAAGAGAGTTCAACAGCAAAAGCGTTTATCAGGACAGCATCGGCAACATTTATTTCGGCGGAACAAATGGAATTACCGTAGTTCATTCAAACTTATTTTCGTCAGGCACTTCGGGCAACAAATTGTATTTTGAAAAAATAAAGAATTTTGATTCCGTTTTGCTTAATGGCATGTTGCCGGGCTCGTTTGATGCTGAGAAATCTTTCGCCTATAATAAAAACACTTTTAGTTTTTCTATCGGTTCTGTTTCATACAGGCAATTGGAAGAAGTAAGCTATAAATATATGCTGGAAGGGTTTGACACAGTCTGGAGCCTGCCAAATAACAACAATAGTATCACTTACATCAATCTTCCACCCGGGAAATATAAGTTCAAGGTAAAAGAAACATATTCAGGTGATGAAGCTGGCCCTGAAATTTCCTATTCTTTTACTATCGATAAGCCTTATTGGAAAACAGCATGGTTCGTGATTTTTATGTTCGTGAGCGGAGCATGCCTGGTAAGCTTCATTCTTAAATATATAATGGATAAGAGACTTGAAAAGCAAAGGCTGCTGGTAACAAAACAATTAGTGCAGAGGAATGAGAGAGAAAGGATATCGCAGGAACTACATGATGATTTGGGCAGCGGGCTTACTTCCATAAGGCTGCTCTCAAAAAGTGTGATTGCCAAGCAGCAAAATGGGGGCAATGTTTCAAACATGCTGGAAAGCATCGGAAAAATATCAGGAGAGCTGATTGATCAGATGAGCGAGATCATTTGGCTGATGAACCACATGGATGATACATTGAATGGATTGCTTGCTCACCTAAGGATTTATATGGCTGATTATCTCCACAGAACGGGGATACCTTTGCAGCTTCATTTCGAGAACTCAATCAAAGATGATTATGAAATAACGGGTGTGCAGCGAAGAAATATTCTGCTTGTTGTGAAAGAGGCTTTTAATAATGTAGTGAAACACTCAAAGGCAACTGATTTTTTTATCCAATGTTCATCGGCCGACAAACGTGTGAACATCATTATCAGCGACAACGGCATTGGGCTGCCGAAAGAGATAACCCTGAACGGCAATGGGCTTAACAATATGAAAAAAAGAATTGGCGCGGTCGGCGGAACGATCCGTTTTGAATCAAACAATGGCACTCGTATTTTCATTGAATTGCCAAAACAAGCGTAATATTCAGGAAAGAAGCCGATAAATTGGTATGAAATCTGAGCGACTTACACAAAAGTGTATCTGAAAAAAGCTGGAACAGGATTAAATTGCAGAGGCATTCAAAATTCGTTGATCGTTACCTATCCATCATTATTCTATAATGAAAGAGTTTTTCGGGGCGCAGAAAATGTTTTGGGGAAAATTTTCTTGTTGCTTTTTTTAATTCAAAATACTTAAACTGATATAGATGATTACGATTTGTATTGTAGACGATCAGAAGATAATGATGGAGACGCTAAAAGCAATCATTAACGATTCTGATGATATTTCCTGCATCGGCAGTTTTTCCAATGCTGAAGCATATATTGAGGCTTATGAGGAATTAAGGCCTGATATTACTTTGATGGATATCGACCTGCCGGGAATGTCCGGTATCGATGCTATCTATACCATCAAGTCAAATTTCCCGAAAGCGAAATTTTTGGTGCTGACGATTTTTAATGACGATGAGAAAGTGTTCAAAGCACTGAAAGCAGGCGCAGGCGGCTATCTGCTGAAAAAGCATTCCTTTGATTACCTGATTGAAGAAATAAATGAGCTTCATCATGGCGGTGCTCCTATGTCGCCGGAAATTGCAAAAAAAGTCATCAGCTATTTCCAGAATGATGAAGGCAAGAACGATTTCAGCAAGCTCACAGAAAAAGAAAAAATTGTTCTTCATATGATAGTAGATGGGTTTTTATATAAAGAAATTGCATCGAAGTTGAATGTGACGATTGATGCAATTAAAAAGCATGCGCACAACATTTATGAAAAGCTCCAGGTGCGCACAAGAAGCGAAGCCATCAAAAAATATCTTTCGCACTGATAGTAATAAGTTATAAGAAGTAAGTTATAAGTAAGCCATCCTTATAACTTACCACTTGCAGCTTACCACTTCGCTTCCTACACAAAAGTGTACTACTGCAACTTGTTTTTCATATTTACTTTTACATCGCGGCTGATAAGTAAAAAGATTTGGAAATAAATATAGATTGATGAAAATACTTGTCGCCATTAAACCTTACCCTTTGTAATCACGAACAAACCACTGTGAGTTACAAAAAATAAGTGCCGAAGAATTAATAACTCTTCGGCATTTTTATTTCTATCATAAATAGAATTCAATATTAATTTTTGTGAACAACAATATGTGCTGCTTACACAAAGGTGTACTATAAGCAGACAAAAGCCTATGTACATTTATGACAGATAACCAAATGGGATTTGCAAGCACAGTTCCTTCGAAACTTATAAAATATGGAGCTTGGTTGAAACGGAGGGTTTAATCCTCCAATAATATGAAGAAAAAAAACTCTCGAAGTATGAAAGAAAATATCAACAACAGCTATATGTTAAAGCCTGCACCAATGTTCCAAATTGATTTAGTTCATCATTTTTCTATGGATAGAAAAAAAGATATTCCTTTAAAACACTCATTCTTCCTGAAAATTTTATTGTGGCTGCTTTTTAGCTTGTCGGTGATATTGATTGCAGGTGGAATTTTTGTTTTCGACAGCAGCATCAGTTTTGTGTTGATAGTTGCCGGCCTCATAGATTTTATTTGTTCTTTTGTTTTGCTTCATGAAACATGGCACAGAAATCAGTAAGCTACACAAAAGTGTAGTTTATCCTATAGTCTATGATGCTAATTTTGTGTCAGGTAAGATTAGCAAATGTATATGGTTAAGGCGCTGGTTGAGTAGCGTTTTAAGAAAATGGGTAAACAATATAAAGCTGTTGTTTACCCATTTTTCATTGGCGCTCTTCTCGTTTATCAGAAAGAAGAATTTTATTTAAGATTAAAACAGATAAGCTGAATGTAAAATCTTTAAGAGCAAGACCTTATAGCAATTATTGATTTTAGAGATGAATTAAAATAAAAATTGATAATATATATGAATGTTTAGCGTTATTAGCGCTAGCAAAATATGCTGGCTGAAAGAAGCAATTTCAGCTTGATTTTTCAAAAGCTCGGTTAC
>Ga0070734_10005709_pt1 | contig 10808 bp, 7 predicted proteins | sample Coa_R1_8_FD_66444 | JGI IMG/M metagenome (GOLD analysis project Ga0070734, IMG submission 66444) | Surface soil microbial communities from Centralia Pennsylvania, which are recovering from an underground coalmine fire - Coalmine... | ecosystem: Environmental > Terrestrial > Soil > Unclassified ... | reverse complement strand
CAGGGTAGCGGGCGCCCTCGCGGCCTATTTTTACGTTCGAGTCCGGCCCATGAGAATACCGTTTGGCTTCGCGGCAGCAGGCGCGCCGACCTTCCGGAAAAGGCGATTACCAGCCGTAGCGCTCGGGTCCCCAGTCCCGCTGAATCGTCTCCTGCTTTAAGAGCATCAGCTTGCGGCTGGGCACATCTTCATAAAGGACGATACCGGGACCGACACAGCTATAGGCGCCGATCTTGACGCCCGGCTGGGTGATGACGTTGACGCCGGTGCGGGAGTAGTCACCGAAATAGGTGGCGTTCGCGCCCGTGCGGGGCATCTCGCGCCGCCCGCCGATGCGATGGATAGTGGCGGTGTCGTCGAATCGGAGCGTGCCGCAGACGGTCGCGGCGCCGATGTCCACGGCCAGGCCCAGCACGCCTGCGATCTCGGAGTAGTGGTAGATGTAGGCGTGGTCCAGCATAACGCCGTCGAACTCAGCGCCGTGCCCGACCACGCACTCCCGACCGATGACCGATCCGCCCCCGATAAGGCAGTAGTCGCTGACGCGGCTGCTTTCTCCAACGAGGACAGGTGAATTGAGAATGGCGCCGTTGATAACGCGCGCCCCAGCTCCGATCCAGGCCGGGCCGCGCAGCACGACCCGCTTGCCGACGGTCGCGCACGGCCCCACCACGACGGGACCTTCGATCTCGGCGCCATCGGAAACGCTGGCGCTCGGATGGATGGCGCTCGTCTTACCACATTGACAGGCCATCTGCTGCAGGACGGCTTCCGTCGCCTCGAGGATATGCCAGGGCTTATCCACGTCAACGCAGGGATGTAAGGTTTCCAGCGCCGCCACGTCCTGGCCCTCGTCCGCCATCGTCGCCACGACGTCGGCCAGTTCCGCCTCGGCGGACGGCATCGCGCCGACCTGCACGTGGGCCATGGGGCCATGGGCGGCCCGTAGGTACGGCCAGGCGGCGGGGCCGAGCGCGTAGACGCCGGCCATGCGGTGGGAGGCGTCGCGACCGTGGCCCTCGACGCCCGAGAGCGCGCTTCCGCCGCCCGCACGCGGATGGCGCGGGCTGACCCCGATCCAATCCTGCGGACGCTCGCCGGCAAGCGGCGCGCAGAGAGCGACGGCGGCCGCCTGGCTTTCTGTGTGCAACTGCCAGGCCGCCCGAAGATCCTCCGTCGCCACGACGATATCCCCATAGACGACGAGGGCGCTCTCCTTGCCCGAGGGCGCTCCAACCACTTCCAATGCCGCTCGGGCCGCGGCCGCCGTTCCAACCTCGGTGGCGGGCTGGCGCACCCAGACCACGTTCTCCTCGCCCAGAGGCCGCAGCGCCGCCCGCACCGAGCTCACCTCCACGCCGACGACCATGACCAGGCGCGAAAAGCCGATCTCGCGCAACTGCCGGGCTAAACGCAAGACCAGCGGTTCGTTGGCGATGGGAAACGCGCACTTATTGCGGACTTCGTTATAGGGCCAGAATTTGCGCCCGGCGCCCGCCGCCAACAGAACGGCGATCGAACTATTCTTTTTCATCGGAAGGTCAGGCGACGACCGGCAGGGGAATGAAGGTCCGCTCGCGCCGGTCTGTTTCGGAAGTCGGTTCCGGCGGCACTTCGTGATAAAGGCTGTCGCGCTCGATGGGGATGCGGCCGGCCTCCTCGATCATTTTGACCATCTGACGCCGCGTTAGGACCTGGCTCTTGTTGCCCTGCTCGCCGTCCTTGTAGGTGATCTCGTACTCATGGACCGTGCCGTCCACGTCATCTGCGCCGTACCAGAGGGCTAACTGCGTGATCTGGGGCGTGTTCATGATCCAGAAAGATTTGATGTGGGCGAAGTTATCAAGGACCAGGCGGGAGACGGCGATGTTGCGCAGGTCGTCATAGCCGGTGGGATGGGGAATATGCTCCAGCTCGGTGCCCTCCGGGTGGAAGGAGAGCGGCGTGATGGTCACGAAATGGCCGGTCTCATCCTGCAGCCCGCGCAGTTGGATCAGATGGTCGGCGCGCTCCTCGACGGTCTCGATGTGGCCATAGAGCATGGTCGCGTACTGCGTCAGGCCGACGCGGGCGGCGGCGCGGGCGACCTCCATCCATTCGTTGCCGTCTATCTTGCGGTCGAACAGCTCCTGATGCACCCGGTCCGCGAGGATCTCGATACCGCCACCCGGCAGCGAGTCCAGGCCGGCGGCCATCAATTCCCGCAGCACCTCCTCCAGCGGCTTTTTGGCGACCCGCTGGATCTCGACGAGCTCCACTGCCGTGAACGCTTTGATATGCACGTTCGGGCGCACCTCTTTGACGGTGCGCAGCAGGTCCAGATAATAGGAATACGGCAGGCGTGGGTTGATGCCTCCCACCATGTGGACTTCGGTGATCGGCACGTCGCTATGGGCCAGCAGCTTGCGGCGGACCTCCTCCATATCCATCGTGTAGGGGGCCGGACCGCCCTTCTTGGCATAGAAGGAGCAGAACTTGCAGAACTTGTTGCAGATGTTGGTGTAGTTGATGTGCTGGTTGCGCACGTAGTAGGCGCGGTCGCCATGCAGCCGCTCCCGCACGATATTGGCCAGATAGCCGACGGCGGAGAGATCAGGGGTCAGATAGAGTCGCACCGCGTCTTCGTAAGACAGCCGCTCCTGCGCATGCACCTTCTCGTAAATATCAATCAGATCACGACCGACATAACGCTCCGTGCGCCTGCGTTCGCGACTCCCTTGCGCCTCAGTTGCCACTGCCATCCCGGACGGCCTCCTGAAATTTGCGTTGCTTTGAGAGGTGATTCCAGTTTCAGTATACCCGAACCGTTATCGGCCTAATTTCAATAGTAGCCTTTAAGGTATTTAGATGGCGACCGGCTCTCGCAGAGCGTACGCAACGGCCTCTTCCAGCGTCATGGCGCGGCCCTCCGCCCAGGCAGAGGCATAGGTTTCTCCATCCAACGTGGCGCGGATGCCAGCCACAGCACGGTCAAATTCCTCTTGACTGTTAGGGGGCAGAGGGGAACAGATCTCTTCTCGAAGTCGTTCTGCGGCTCCCAACAGCCGTGCAGCCTGCTCCGGCTTGTCCTCCGTGAAGGCCATACCGCCAAACGATTCTAGGGAGTACGCGAGGCCCGGTCTATCCCCCAATTCCCACAGGATAGAGAGACTCTCTTTATGCAGGGATCGGGCCAAAGCAGTATTACCCTGTTCATCGGCCACCGTTCCAAGGTTGTAGAGTGAGGCGGCGATTCCGCCTTTGTCTCCTAACTCCCGCCGGATCGTCAGGCTTTCCTCAAACAGAAGATGCGCCTGCTCGTAATCGCCCTGATCCCTGAATATCACTCCCAGGTTGTTGAGGGAAAAGGCGCTGCCCCGCTTGTCGCCTATCGCACGCATGATTTCCAGGCTCTCTGCATAGAGAGAACGAGCGGAGGCGAAGTCGCCCTGCTCGAAGGCCACATTTCCCTGATTTATGAGCGACCAGGCGGTACCCTCCTGGTTGCCCAGTTCCCGCATGATGACCATGCTTTCTTGATGAAAAGAACGGGCAGCGGCATAGTCGCCTTGAAGATAGGCCAGTCCCCCCGCTCCGTTGAGCGCATAAGCACGCGCCTTGGTGTGTTCCTGCGCCTGAGGCAGGGACAGCAACGCTGTCAAGCATTCTCGTCCTTCGCTCACATAACCTCGCACATACCAGAAATTCTGCAACGCCGCCCCCAGGCGCAATCCTGTCTGGCCTGCCACCCTTTCCTGCAGGCAAAACGTCAGCGCCTGCCGCAGGTTATCATGCTCCGTCTCCAGCCTTTGCAGCCCCTGCGCCTGTTCCGGGCCGATCAATTTGCGTGCCATCTCCTCCGCCAGTTTCAGGAAGTAGTCCCGGTGCCGTACGCGCAGGGCTGGTTCCTCCCTGCGCTGCTGTAGCTTCTCCAGCGCATAGTGGCGGGTGGTCTCCAACAGATGATAACGCCCTTCCTCCCCTTGCTCCTCATAGACCACCAGCGACATGTCCACCAGGCCCGCTAACCTTAGCAGCACCCCATTGGGAGCTTCTCCTTCCTTCCCGCATACTGCTTCCGCGGCCTCTAAGGTCCAGCCCCCTACAAACACCGCCAGACATGCCATAAGCCGCTGTTCCGGCTCTTCCAGCAGTTCATAGCTCCAATCCAGGGCCGCCCGCAAGGTCTGATGCCTTCCAAGCCGGCCCGGCTGCCGGCTCTGTAAAAGGTCTAGCCTCTCGCGCAGGCGTGCAACCACCTGCCTCACCGGTAGCATCCGCACCCACCCGGCCGCCAACTCGATCGCCAGAGGAATCCCATCCAGCAAGCGGCACAACTCGGCCACGCTGCCCAGGTTCTCCCGCGTCAAGCGAAAGCCTGGAGAAGCCGAGATGGCGCGTTCCACGAACAATTGAGCCGCCTCCGAACTCATCAGGATCGCCTGGGCCTGCTTCTCCTTTTCCCAGTCTGGGCGGCTGCCATCCGGCAGAGACAGCGATGGAACATTCCATGCCTGTTCTCCGAGTATTCCCAGCGGCTGGCGCGAGGTTGCCAGCAGCCGAAGATGCGGGCAGTGGGCCAGCAGCATCTCCGCCAGAGAAGCACAAGTCTGTGCCAGATGCTCACAGTTGTCCAGAACCAGTAGCAATGACCGGGATTTAAGAAAGTCTGGCAGGGCCTGATCCAGCCTCCTGCCCGGTTCCTCGCGCACCCCTAGCGTCGTTGCCATCGTCTGGACAACTAAAGCAGGATCCGAAATGGAGGCCAACTCTACCAGCCAGACGCCATCGGGATATGCATCGAGAAGATCGGCGGCCACCTGCAGCGCCAGCCGCGTCTTACCACAGCCGCCCGCGCCGTTCAGGGTCAAAAGGTGAGTTCTGACAAGCAGATCTTTGACTTCTTGTATCTCCTTCTCTCTACCAATGAAGGAAGTTACCTGCGTAGGCAGATTGGTGGCCAGCACATCCAGAGAGGACAACGGGGGGAATTCCGCCACAAGAGCGGGATGCAGAAGTTGGAAAATAAGCTCAGGGCGAGAGAGGTCTTTTAGCCGGTGCAGTCCCAGACTCTTGAGAGTGAATCCATCCAGAAGTGTGTCAAAAACCAGATCGTGTGTGGCCTCGGAGACGAGCACCTGGCCGCCATGGCCGATCGCGCGCAGGCGAGCGCAGCGGTTGACGGCAGGGCCATAGTAGTCTCTATCCCGCAGGTCTGCTTCCCCGGTGTGCAAGGCCATGCGCACTTTGAGGGACGTTTCCTGGGGCCAGTCTTCTTGCTGGTAAGCTCTCTGCAGCGCGCCTGCGGCAGCCAGGGCATCACGGGCTCGGGCAAAGACACAGAAGAGGCTGTCGCCTTCTCCTCGATGCTTCAGGAGATGACCCTGATGTTGGAGGATCAAGCTTTCAGCCAGAGACTCATAGCGGGTCAGGGCCTCTCGCATGGCTTCGGGATGTGCTTCCCATAGCCTGCTGCTGCCCTCGATATCCGTCAGCAGGAAGGTGACCATCCCGGTAGGCAGCGGGAGGATTTCCGGCAGGGCCGAGACCACCCTGTTCTCCAATACGTTCAGGGGATAAGCGGGCTGCCGAGCCTGCTGGCGCAGCTGCTGGAAGAGCGCCTGTGTGGTGGCGTCCGGCTGGATGTTGAGCTCGTGATGAAGCAGAAGACGGAAATCGCGGTAGGCCTGCGTCATGCCGGAATGGTCGCCAGCGGCGGCCAGCGCCTGCATCAAGGCGCGCTGGGCCGTCTCGCGGAAAGGGTCGGTGGCGACGGCTCGCTGAAGCCAGCGAGCCGCTTCGTCAGGCTGTTGCCATTCTGTCGCCCGCGCAGCCAGAGTCTCGATAGCCGCCAGATAAGCCTGTTCTCGCCTCTGCCGCTCCGCGAAGATCCACTCCTCAGAACACCCTTCCAGCAGTGGCCCGCGATAGAGTTCCACCGCTTGTTCCAGAGATTCGGCGTCACCGCGGGCGAACGCCTGATCGAACGCCACAACGTCACAGACTGCGCCGGTAAGGTCGAACTGAAGCGTGCGGGTCGTGGGAGCGCAAAGCCGCCAGGCGTCCGCTCCGAGCGCGCTGCGCAACAGGCTGAGGCTGCGACGGAGATTGTTGAGCGCCTGCGCATCGAGGCTGTCAGGCCACAGCGTAGCGGCTAACCACTCGCGTTGTGTCTCCTGCTCATAGCGCAGAATGAGCAGCGCGAGCAACCAGCGTTCCGTGCGCGTACGCGTTCGCGGCAGCGGCCTGCCCCGCTGCTGCACGGTCATGGGGCCGAAAAGTTGTATCGTCATTTCCTGCATAAGCCAGCTCGCTTTCCCACAACGCGCAGGGAGGCGGACAGAGTATTCACTCTAATTCTGGGGCTGGAAATGGTTTTCCTTCCTTAGCGGAAACGGTATTGGAAACAGGCAAACACGATAATCATTTTACGAAAGGTCACCGTTCACTTCTGGGAAAAGGAGAACTAAACCATGCATCGCGTACCACTCTGTCTTGCGCTGGCCTGTCATCTGGCTCTGGCGCTCATCGCTTCCCGCCCCGCTGCCGCTGATAGCTACACCGTCACGGATCTGGGCTTGCTGCCTGGCACGGCCAATAGCTGGGTGTGGCAGCAAACGATCAACAACGACGGCGTCGTTGCCGTTTACGCGAACAGCATTGCCGACCCCAATGCATTCACCGGCGACTCCTCCTATCTCTGGCAGAACGGCCAGATCACCCCTTTGCCCGGCCTGCCAGGCGCGACTGATACCATCGCCTTCGCGCTCAACAACCATGGGCAGGTGGTCGGAAGGTCTACCGTGCCGGGAGCGCCTAACCACCCGGTGCTATGGGACCAGGGAGTGATACAGATGTTGGACGAGCTGCCCGGCGATAACAAAGGCGCCGCACTTGGGATCAATGATCACGGTCAGGTAGTCGGTTATTCCGCGAGCACGGCAACAGGGATCCGTACTGCCGTTATATGGTATAAGGGAACGCTCTCGCAACTGCCATCTCTGCCTGGCGGCGGCGGGTTCGACGAAGCGCTGGGCATCAACGAGAAAGGCCAGATCGTCGGCCTTTCCGGCCCTGGGGGCGGACTGGACCATATCACGCTCTGGGACCACGGCGTCGCCATTGATCTCGGCACGCTCGGCGGCGATTTTGGAGAGGCAGTCGCCATCAACAACAAGGGAGAGATCTGCGGCACTTCGACCACCGCCATCGGCGGTCCGGACCCCTTTCTCTGGGAAGACGGCGTGATCACCGACCTCGGAGTGCTTGCCGGAGACGTGGACGGCGTTGCCTACGACATCAACAACAGGGGCCAGGTTGTCGGCTACTCCGAGTCGAATCCCAGCGACCTGACCACAGGTCACGCGCTATTGTGGGAGAACGGAGGGATGATCTCTCTGCAGACGATGATCTCTACTGATTCCGGCTGGACGCTCCTGCAGGCGCTGGGGATCAACAATCGCGGTCAGATCGTCGGCTTCGGCATTCACGATGGGCAGTACCGCGCCTTTCTCCTGACGCCGGTTGGGTAGCCGATCCACGTACCGGGCCGATAAACGACCCGGCAGCCCTCACCACCTATCCCCCTCTCCCCTGCTGCGGGAGAGGGGAAATACTGAGGAGGCTGGATGCGTCCGTGAGGACGCTTGTTTTTAATGCCGGGTCGTTTATCGGCCCGGTCCCGTCAATCGCCTATACAGTTCCGGTCGGCGGCCGCCGACCGGATCGAGTTCGAAGACGCCGGGAGAGAAGACGATCTTCTTCTGCCGGGAGAGGCGTGGGTCTATCTCTGCGGAAAGGATGGTCTCAGAGACTCCGTCCGCTTCCTGCAGGATACGCCCATTGGGGTCTACGATCTGGCTGCGCCCGATGAATCGCGTGCCCTGCTCGACGCCGACGCGGTTGCAGGCGGCCAGGGTGACGCGGTTCTCCCAGGCGCGCGTGCGGGTCAGAAACTCCGGAGAGCTCTCGGCGCCTTCCGGCCAGTTGGTGGGGACGATAATCACGTCGGCGCCGTCGAGCGCCAGCGCGCGCGCCGCTTCGGGAAAGCGCACGTCGTAGCAGATGAGGATGCCGATGCGCGCGAAGGGCAGCGAGATGACCGGCAGAGCGTCACCGCCCGCGACGAAGCGGTCAATGCCCAGCACCGGCAGATGGCACTTGCGGTAGTTGGCGACGAGGCCGTTCGGTCCGGCTACAAAGGCGCTGTTGTAGAGGATGTTGGCGACGGGATCGCGCTCCAGCAGGCCGACGATGGCATAAGCGTTGTGCCGGCGGCACGCGGCGATGACCGCCTCCGTCGTCTCACCGGGCACCGTCTCGGCAGCGGGCAGGGCCTCTTCCGCGCTTTCATAGACGTAACCGGAGAGAGCGCATTCCGGAAAGACGGTCAATTCCGCGCCCGCGGCGGCCGTCTCGGCCAGCCGCTCTAAAATAACGCGGCGGTTGGCGGCGCGCTCGCCGCGCTTCGGGTCCATCTGCACGACGGCCATTCGGAAGGGCCGTGCGTTCTCGTCGCTCGTTGGTTGGGTCACGCTGTCGGTTCCTCCGTATAGGCGCGGAAGCCGCGCACCATCAGGCCGCGCTGGTTCTCTTTCTTCGCCTCGGTGGCACGCTTCTCGGCCTCCGCGCGGTTGGCGGCGGTGGTCGCCGAGACGGTGACGTAGTCGTCGGCGCGGCGGTAGCGGTGAATGAAGACCGGGCGCGGCTTTTGGGAATGGTTCTCCTGGGAACCATGGATGGTATGCACGTGGAAAAAGATAGAATCGCCCGCCTGGCCTGTGATGGGCAGCGCCCGCTTCCAGGGCCACTCGTCAGGATCGAGGCCCAGGTGCGAAAAGGTGTCCACGTGCCGGAGCGTACCCATCCGGTGGGAGCCAGGCACGACGTGGAGGGCGCCGTTGGTCAGGTCCGTATCCACCACGTAGCTCAGAACGCCGACCGGACCCTCGAAGCGGTGTTCGAAGTAGGCGGCGTCCTGGTGCAGGTGCTTGGGATGGCCGCCCACCGGCTCCTTGTAGAGGCATTGCCCGTTGACAAACAACTCGACATTTGGGCCGAGGATCGCCTCGACGAGGTCCACCGTGCGGTCGTCGAAGGCGGAGCGGAAGAAGGCGGCGCTGGTGAAGTAGCTGATGCCCAGCACCATGATCTGCTTGTCGCGGGCATAGTGGGACGGGGCGGGCAGGAAGAGGGTGCCGTCCGGCGTGACCCAGCCTTCCGTCACGCGCTTTGCCTGGTCGAGCCGCGCGATGGCCTGCGCGGCAGACGCCTCGATATCGCGGGCGATGGCCGGCACGAAGGACTTCATCAGGCCGCGCACGACCAGGCAGCCGTGCTCCTTGTAGATGGCGGCGGCGCGCTCCACGTCCAGCGCATCGGCAAAAACTTCGATGTCGTGAACGCTTACGGTGGAGGGAGAGAGAGTCGTCATGAGCGGTCCTCCTTCAGACCCGCGACAGGGTGGGGATCCGAAAAAAGTGTATCACTGTGTCCGGCGCGCTGTCAAGAAGTTTGGCGTTTTCCGGCGCTATTGGGAGCAGTCCCGGAAAAATTACGGGAATATCTGGATTTTTTATTTTTACGGAGAAAACCCCTTGACATGTGGAACAAGCATTTGTTAGAATAATCTAGTTAGCCGGTAGACTAATAGGGTATTGGCTCTTCCGGCAGCCGACATCACAGCTACAAGGAGACTACCGTGACAACGAATCGCAAGCAAGGCTTTACGCTCATCGAGCTGCTGGTCATTATCGCTATTATCGCAATACTGGCAGCCATTCTCTTCCCCGTCTTCGCCCAGGCTCGCGCCAGGGCGCGCCAGGCGAGCTGCCTGTCCAACGAAAAGCAGGTGGATCTGGCGATCATGATGTACCTGCAGGACTACGACGAGCGGTATCTGCCGACCGTCACCGAGCGGGAAGGCTATCCTTCCGGCAGCGTCATCACGGACACGCAGGCGGCCGTTTTCAGCATCCGCGGGCGGCTGGCGCCCTACATCCCCGGAAGCCTGTCGAGAGGCAACGTCTGGAACTGCCCCGGTGCGACCCTGGCCTGGGGGCCGCACGTGACCGGCCCCGCCAATATCAGTTCGGTCCGCTTCTGGCCCAACGATTACGGGTTCAACATCAATGAGGGTGATCTGGCGGTCATGCCCGGCGTGTCCCCGACCGGCGGCCCTTACCTCTACTTTTCCGGGCAGATTGCGGCGGCGCCCTACGGTCCGCAAGTCGGGGTGAACGGGACCGTTGCGCAGGCAGCCATCAACAGCCCGGCCAATCTGCTGCTGCTGGCCGATACGGAGCGTCCGGACGGCAGGCTGGCCGGAGGCAGCCTGACGCCCCAGTTGACTCTTCCAGGGGGGAATGCCGGCGTGCTTCCCATCGATCCGAACTGGCCGGCGCTGGTCTCTCAGGCGGGACTGATCCCCCGGCACAGCGACGGCGCCAACATCGGCTTCGCCGACGGTCATGTCAAGTTCGAGCGGCCCGAGGCTACCTGGCAGGACGAGAACCACAATCAGTGGCGGCGCGATCTGTAGATGCCCTCACCCCCTCTCCTATAGAAGGAGAGGGGGTATTTTATCCCGAAAAATTACCGGTTTTTTGTAACAAGAAGCAGGGATACTTGACAATCGGTCGAATAGTATGGAACTATACTCTAGTATCTCGATAGAGTATAGAGATTAAAGGGGTTATTCGTCGCGATGCTATCGAGCCGAGCCAAGTACGCCACGCGCGCTCTGCTGGATCTCTCGCTCCATTACGACCATGGCCCGGTGCAGATTCATGAGATCGCGCGCCGGCAAAACATTCCGGTCAAGTTCCTGG
>Ga0070734_10005708_pt1 | contig 10811 bp, 8 predicted proteins | sample Coa_R1_8_FD_66444 | JGI IMG/M metagenome (GOLD analysis project Ga0070734, IMG submission 66444) | Surface soil microbial communities from Centralia Pennsylvania, which are recovering from an underground coalmine fire - Coalmine... | ecosystem: Environmental > Terrestrial > Soil > Unclassified ... | reverse complement strand
CGATGCCGTTGGTGCCGATATCGGGACCGATGGTGGCCGGCCCGGTGATGGTGACTTTCTGCGTAGCAAACAGCGTATAGTGGAATTTGTACATTCCCTTTATGGACACCTGGACGGTTCGATTGACGCCATTGAGGGTTCCCGTGCAGATGATGTACATATCGTTGGGCGCCACCCAGGGCGTGGTGCCGTCGGTGTTTTCGCAGTAGACGGTGAAGGCTCCATTGCCTACTGTGTAGGTGACTCCGCTCTGTGTGGTGGAGTTGTACTGGTCGGCGTTGCTCGGGTTGACGCTGATCTTGCGAAGCTCGTAGTCCACCCCGGCCTCTGCCAGATCCAGCGTACTTGTATAGCTGGATTCGGTGCTTTCGCGGGAGAGGTGGGAGACGGTGAAGGTGCCGATACCGGTCAGCAGGAAGGCGATGATGACCGAAAAGACGAGGGCGGATATCAGGATGCCACCGCGACGATGTCGCCGGTGATGTGAAGGGGGACCTGGAATTCCGGATAAGGTACTGCTCGACATGACTACACTCCTTTGTAATCGTCGCAGGTTTGTAACCCGGGTTCCTACTCTGGGGGGAACAGAAGGAACGTAGGCCCTATTGGTTTTTCTGTTTCTGATTGTCGGTACGTTTCCTCTATTCGAGAGAGATACCAGCTAATCTAAGTATGCCCTATTCATTCGGATCGCATCCCAGAGGATAGTACTCGTTTCTCGCGCAAAAGTAGAGTTCAACAACATACTCTGTGGTAGCCAGCATCTGGACGGATAACCTTATCTGGGGCTCCTCCTCCAGTGTTGTAGACCTGTCCAACCTCATCATCAAGGGAGAGTAGCCCTACAAAAAGAGGCCCCTGGTCTCGGAGCACCAGGGGCTATCCGCAACATACGATTGAGTGCCGCCGCTCAAGTAGGGATCGGCTTTTGCCTTGTGTGGCGAACAACGCCGAAGGCTATGCGCTTCGGCGCTTCTTGAGCTGGCGCAAGGCTGATCCCAGTCCGCCCAGCGCCAGCAGCCCGCCCATCTGAATGAAGGCCGGTTCCGGCACCGGAGTAGGCGCATTCAGCTTGAAACCGCTGACAAGCTGGAAATCCGAACTGTTGCCACCGATCACCCGGCCATCTATGGTGGTGTTATCGATGTTGAACTTGTCATTGAGGGCTACGAAGAGGCCGTTGACGGTTCCGCCGTTCGTGTTGCCGCCGACCTGCTGGCCGCTGCCCAGGATATTGATGAACACGTGGTCGTCGGTGATCCCGCCCGACAGCGAGAGCAAGTTCTTCAACTGAACGTTGCTATTGCCCGTAACGTTGATCACAACGTAGTCACTGGCTGAGCCGGTGATCGTCAACGCACCACCCTGCAGAAAACTGGCAGCCGTCGTCGTGAAGACATAGTTGCCGCTGCCATCCAGTGTTCCGCTGGTGTCCGTGAGAGTACCCGAGCCACCGAACGACGTGCCCGACTCGCTGGCGAACGTGTTCGAGAGGTTGGTGATGGTGGTGTAGGCCGAGCTGACGGCGGAGACATTGGTGTTGACCGAGCCGTTGAGGGTGCCGCTTCCCAGGCTGCTCTGGTTATCCGCGCCAACGAAGTCGAAGTTTCCGTTGATCGTCCCACTGCTGAACTGGACATAGTTGCTGGCAGGGTTGGAGACATCGGTGCTCACGTTCCCGTTGAAGGTCGAGTTGGAGATCTGGATGCTGTGCGTGTTGGGCCCAGCGATGAACCCATACAGCGACGCGTCACCGATATCAAAGCTGGCAAGAGCCGGCGCTGCCAATGTCAGCCCGATCGCTGCCAATGCCAGACTCCGCAGCAGTATTTTAGGCGTTTTGCCTGTCATAATGTCCTCCTTCTCGTAGAGCTTGCGCTACGAGATGAGATGTCGTCGCGCAGGTCCTTGTGGTGCATTTCGGATCCGGTCGAGCGCGCTCGTCTGCGCCGAAGTCCTGCCGAGCGACTGGGTGGATATTCGCTCTTTGCTGTCCGCTGAAAAGCCAGCGGGGTCTGTGCCACCTCCTTTGCGGTCTGGACGCAGAGCGCAAAGCGACTCTTCTCTGCGCGCCCGCCGGTAAATCGTGACGAGAGCCCTTTCCACCCCTCAAGACCCACCAGGGAGCCCTTCGGGCCGGACTACCGGCCCTGTGCCATCCGGCTGTACTGCGGCCAGAACACCTGAACCTGGGAACCCTTGCAGAAAGCCGTGAAATCCTGCTGGGTCTGCCGGGCGTGCGCCGAGAAGCCCTTAGCGACCAGCGCGCCCCGGCGGCAGTACTCCCGGACCTGCTCGTACGGCTGGATGGTTTCCGGAGTCTTATCCAGACAGCGGATGATCCACCAGAATCCGGCAAACCGGCGCGGGCTCAACTGGCCGTGGACCTTCATCCCGAAGATCGCCTCCACCAGGCCGGGAATGTGGCTCAATCCCGTACGTCCTTGCGTGATGGGGGGGAGCATACCGCCATTCTTCTTGCTCTGGTCCTTGCTAACCATGGCGGCGACCTTTGCAAAGGGCGCACCTTCCGCCAGAGCGGAGAGCGCCTTGCGGCTGTCCACCTCGCTCGGCGTGATGATGACGGCGATCGTGGCCGTCGCGGGGTGATAATAGAGGGCACGCGGATTGCGTTTATCGGTCTGCGCCCGGTAGTACGCGCGCATGTCCGCCTCCGTCACCTTCTGCCCCCGGCCAAGTAAGGCCACCCCGGCGAGATCCACGGCAATCCGATGCCGGATATCCTCGGGGGACTGCCGGCTGGTCGCCATTTGCTGCGCAAAATGCGGCTGCTGGCGCATGCGCTCGTAGGCGGCATGGATTTCCGCCTCCGTCGGAGCCAGCCCCAGCTTCTGGGCGTACTGCAGCTGCATATCTTCGTTGATCATCTGCTGCAGGACCGCCGGTCCTGTCGCTCGCTCCAGGCGATGGAAGAAATCATTCTTGGTAAGGACCGTGCCGTTGACGGCGGCTATCGCAGAGTCAGCATGGGAATAATGCCGCACGGTCAGCGCGCCGATCCCCATTCCGAGGATCAGCGCCAGCAGTGCAGGCACAAAAACAGGCAGGCGGAACTGCCGGGATCGGGCTGTCTCCGGCATACGCGCCGCCGCTTGCCGCCTTGCAGCGCCGGGCTTTTTACCGTCGTTTGCGGGCACATGCGTGGTAACGCTCATAAACTACGAATTTCTCCTCTATGTGGGCAGACCCTGTCAGGTCCTCGCGCTTAGGGGCCGGCGCGCTCAGTAAGCGCCGCGCGTGCTCAGGACTGCCGGGATCGTCCGAAGGATGATCGAGACGTCTTTCCAGAAGCTCATCTGCTCGATGTACTCAAGGTCCAGCTCGACCCAGCGCGCGAAATCCAGGTCGCTCCTGCCGCTGATCTGCCAGATACAGGTCAGCCCCGGCTTGACCGCCAGCCGTCCCTGCTCCCGCAGATCGTACTGAGCGACCTCCTCGGGAATGGGCGGACGGGGACCGACGATGCTCATGTCGCCTTTAAGGACGTTGATGAGCTGGGGCAGTTCATCCAGGCTCAGCTTTCTGAGAATGCGTCCGGCGGGCGTCATGCGCGGATCCCGCTTGATCTTGAACACGGGGCCGGAAACCTCGTTGTGATCGGCCAACTGGGCGCGGCGGCGCTCGGCGTCTACAAACATGGAACGGAACTTATAGCAGGTAAAGAACTGGCCTCCGGCACCCACGCGCGTCTGCTGGAAGATCACCGGCCCACGGGAGCTGAGCCGCACGATCAGGGCGACCAGGGCCAGCAGCGGGGCGCACACCAGCAGTCCCAGCAGCGCCAGAGTCACGTCGAGAACGCGCTTGGCGCTGGCGTAGGAAATTGGTTTCACAGGAATGGATGGACGCTGCAGCCAGGGAAACATCCACTGCGCCTCTTCCGGCTCGTGAAGATGCGTGTCCTGCCGTACGGAAGGGAGGGATGGAGATTGGGTTCCCATGACCGTCATGGCGATAATGTCTCCCTGGCTGAAAACAGCCGTTGATAAGTCGCCTCTGGGATCGGGGTTTACGATCTGGGGCAGATGATAGGACCGAGCTATTTTTACCACATTGAAAATAGCTCGCAGTAAGAGAAATAGAAGCTTCTGGGCCAAAACTAGGAGCGGTTACCATCTGGGGTAGTGACGCAAAGACGCCTTCGCTCAGGTATGGAACTTTCTCGCAACTACCTTCCTGAGTAGAAACGTTCGGTTGAAGGGCCAGGATAATCCAACTTGCCGCGCGGCGGAGCGATACAGAAGGCTGCCTGAGGCGACTAGGGAACGACTATCGGCACTTCTTCATACTGCAAGATTCGTGCCAACCGGACGGAGTGATGAATAAAACTGTGGTTTTCAATACAATTGACAGTGGCTGACAAAAGCCGCCCCGCAGATATGCGGTTTTACATTGGCTGATGTGCATTATTCTTATTTCCCATACTATTCCCGGTTCTATTTTTACTTGGTTGACGGGATAATTCCTTTGACCCAACTATCTTCTGTGTCCAGGTCAACGTCCTTCGCAATCGACAAAGGCAAACCGCCCGAAAGGGTGGGACGCAAAGCCACGGGCCTACGCTCCTCAGGTGCCACCTGGAGTAAGGCCGCCGGGTTACCGAACTGCGACGATTACGAAGGAATTGACAATGTTCAGCTCTATCTCTTACGGGCCTACGCATCCCGTTTATCGGCGCAGGCAGCATCGGGGCGGCATCCTGATCACTACGCTCGTCTTTGCGGTCGTCATTGCCTTCCTGCTAGCAGGCGTCGGCACGTTCATCGTTTCCCACCTCTCTCGCGAAAGCACTGAATCTAGCCATGCCGGCGCTCTCGACCTGGCCGAAGCTGGGGTCGACTATGAACTGCGTCAGATCAGCGTCAACACCAGCAACGCCGACCAATACAACTCGACTACCCAGAGCGGGGTCACCTATACGCTGGGCAACGGCACTTACACTGTCTACTGCGAAAACACGGATGGCTCGACCCCCCTGGGTCACGCCCAACACTCTCTATATCATCTCGACCGGAACACTCAATGGCGTTAGCCGTACCGTAAAGGCCATGTGCAAGGGCAATCATCCCTGGGGGCAGTACGCGATTTTCGCCATCAACAATGGCACCTTTAACAACGATCCCACTGTCAACGGCAACATCGGCACGGACGGTATGCTCACCTTTACCAATAGACCCATTGTCTCTGGAACGATCTCGTTCAATGGAGCGGGTGCCATGTGGAGCGGCGTGCCTCCGGCCGGCTACACGACTACCCGCAGTGCCAATCCGGTCTCCTGGCCTACGGTAGACCAGCTCGCCCTTTCCCTGTTTCCCAACAGCGGTTCCACCGCTCCGGGCGGCCTGGCCTACCTGGCGACCCACAACGACAATGCCACGGCCAATCCACCTATTGTGGCCAATGCCATCAATAACCCGCCCGGCCCTATCACCATCACCTTCACCGGAAAGCCCGGCGGAGCTAACTACTACCTGACGGACTTGAACCTGACCAATACGAACCAGGTCCTGGTGTTCGACAATACCAACGGTCCGATCAACATCTGGATCGGATCGGACGGAGGCAACTCCACCTGCACCTTCACCGGCGGCGCGCAGACCATCTCGTCAGCCACCAATCCCGCCAATGCCTGCCACATGTACAGCGCCACGACCACCGGTATCATCCTGACGGGCAACGGCCTCATGGACATCGGCCTTTACTCCTATAATCAGGTGGCAGGCGTCAATAGCGGCAACCCGTTCGGGATCGTCAAGATCAGTAACGACAACACCATCAACGGCTCACTCGTCGGCTGGCAGGTGAATATTCCGGGCAGTCCCATCATCAACTACACCGGAGCCTACTTCCAGACCAAGAACCCCGGCTACTACGGTTTCGCCAACTCCTGGGCGGAGCAGAATGGCATGTAGGCAGGAAAGTGTGGGCCTGCTCCTGGTCTTCACTTCATTTTTCAGCGGGCGGCGCCTCACGCGCTTTGCCTTCGTAACAGACGAACCGGCTGCCATGCGGCAGCCGGTTCGCTTTTTATCGGCCCCGGCCTTCTTCCCGTAAAACTAACAGAAGTTGTCAGCGGCCGGATGTGGCATACATTCTGTGTAGCGTATTGCTTACGCTGAAACATTTGCAGGACACAACCTGTATTCGACCCGCGCCTACCCGACCGGGCGGCGCAGACGCCATAAAGAACGCAACTCCTTCGCAATCGACAAGGGCAAACCGCTCGAAAGGGCGGGACGCAAAGCTACGGGCCTACGCTCCATCTGTGCCACCTAGAGTAGGGCCGCCGGGCTACCGAACTGCGACGGTTACGAAGGAGATTCGCATGTTCGCAAGAGCGAGCCTTAGCGCGCATATCGCGCCTCCGCAGTTTCGGCCGCGCCTCCGGCGACAGCGCCGAGGCGGCATTCTCATTACGGCCCTCGCCTTTTCGGTCATCATCGCCTTCCTGCTGGCCGGAGTCGGCACATTTACCATCTCCCATCTTTCCCGCGAAGTCACCGAATCGAGCTACTCCGGCGCCCTGGACCTGGCAGAGGCCGGCGCCAACTACGAGCTGCGCAAGGTCAGCGTCAACGCCGGCAACGCCGACCAGTTCAGCTCCACCACGCAGAGTGGAGTGACCTACACGCTGGGCAGCGGCAGCTTCACAGTCTATTGCGAAAACACGGACGGCTCGACCCCCTGGGTAGCCCCCAATGATCTCTACATTGTCTCGACAGGGACCCTGAACGGCGTTAGCCGGACCACCAAGGTCATGTGCAAGGGGTATGCCAGCACCGCCGTCGGCAAATACGCCATCTATACCATGAACGGGATCAGTACGTGGAGTGGAGCGTCGCTCACCGTCAATGGGGATGTCGGCACTAACGGGCAACTGTCTTTCACCGGCAGTCCAGGCGTCTCCGGCACTATTTACTTCAACGGCCCGAGCGCCGGCTGGAGCGGGGGCGGCTCCAGCAGCTACACTCAGATCACCAACTCCCAGCCCATTCTCTGGCCCACGGTGGATCAGATCGCGTCTGCAAAGTTTCCCAACAGTGGCGCGACCGCGCCGGGCGGCCTGGCCTTCCTGGCGACCCATAACGACAATGCCAAAGCCAGCCCGGCCATCGCCGGGAACACGATTACTTCGTCCACGACGCTGGTGGGGCCGGGCAACTACTACCTTACCAACATCAGCCTGCATGGCACGTCCACCATCACTCTGGACAACACCAAGGGTCCCATCAATATCTGGCTGGGCCCGGATGGCGGCGCAGGCGGTCTTACCTTCGTGGGCGGCACGGCAGCCGTGGCGCGCAGCGCCAATCCCGCCAATCAATGCACCGTATACTGCGCCACCGTCGGCGGGGTCGTCCTGAAGGGCAGCTCCGAGCTGGATGCCAGTGTCTATTCTTACAATACCGATATTCTCGGCAATGCGTATGGGTACGTGGATTTCGGCGGCACGCCTGCCGTCTACGGGCAGGTTCTGGGAAACACCGTAGGCGTTCACGGCACGGTCACCGTCACCTGGCTGCAAGGCGCGGTCAACCCGTTGAACTATGAGAACTACACCTACTACGGCTTCGCCAACTCCTGGCAGGAGCAGAACAGCATGTAGGTCGGTAGATCTCACATTTCCAACGGTTTACGCAAGTTATGATCCGGTGGGCGGCGCAGCTGCTCACCGGATCACTGTTTTTCCTATCCATTATAATTCCGGCAAACGTAACAGTTGCGAGCAAACAACCCGCCGTGTAACATAGAGTCACTCAACTCCTTCGCGATCGACAAAGGCAAACCGCCCGCAAGGACGGGACGCAAAGCTACGGGCCTGCCTCCAGCACGGGAATAGGGCCGCCGGGCTACCGAACTGCGACGGTTACGAAGGAGATTCGCATGTTCGTTCGCACGGGTCTTAACGACCACTCGCCTTCACCTCAGATTCGCGCTCGCATCCGGCGCCAGCATCGGGGCGGCATTCTCATCACAGCCCTCGTCTTTTCCGTCATCATCGCCTTTCTGGTGGCCGGCATCGGCGCGTTGACCGTCTCCCATCTTTCCCGCGAGAGCACGGAAGCCAGCTACTCCGGCGCCCTGGACCTGGCCGAGGCCGGCGTCAACTACGAGATCAGAAAGATCAGCCTCGATGCGAGCCAGGCCGATCAATTCAGCGCCATGACCCAGGCCGGGGCGACCTACACGCTCGGAGGCGGCAGCTTCACCGTCTACTGTGAAAACACGGATGGCTCGACGCCCTGGGTCGCTCCCAACGATCTGTATATCATCTCCACGGGAACGCTGAACGGCGTTAGCCGGACGACCAAAGTCATGTGCAAAGGCGAGAGCAATGCCACCAACGGCAAGTACGCCATATACACCATGAATAACGCCAGCACCTGGGATGGATCGGCTATGTGCATCGTCGGCGATGTCGGCACCAATGCCCTTCTGAGCTTCAACAGCAGCCCTGGCGTCACTGGCAGCATCTATTTCAACGGCCCTTATGCCGGCTGGGGCGGCAGCGCCGGCAGCGGCTATACGACCAGCACGAACTCAGCGCCGATCGTCTGGCCGACCATTGACCAGATCGCGCTCCAAAAATGGCCCAATAGTGACGCCACAGCGCCGGGTGGCCTGGCCTATTTGGCGACCAACAACAGCAACGCTAATGCCAGCCCGCCCATCGTTGGAAATGCGATCACGACCTCCACGACCTTAGTAGGGCCGGGCGACTACTACGCCACCGCCATCAGCCTGAGCGGCCAGGACCAAATCACTTTCGACAACACCAACGGACCGATCACGCTCTGGCTAGGTCCGGACGGCAGCTCCGGCGGCCTTGCCTTCGCCGGCGGATCGGCAGCCATCGCGCGCAGCTCCGATCCCACCAAAGCCTGCACCATCTACTGCGCAACTCTGGGAGGCGTTACCCTGAAGGGCAATTCCGAGTGCGATGCCACCATCTATGCCTACAATACCGACGCCAGCGGCAATCCGTATGGCTCCATTACCTTCTGCGGCACGCCGACTGTCTATGGGCAGGTCCTGGGCAACACGGTGGACATTCATGGTAACGTGAGTGTCAACTACGTGCAGGGAGTGGTAAGGCCGACGAGCTATGGAGTCAGCTACTACGGCTTCGCCAACTCCTGGCAGGAACTGAACTGCATGTAGCCGGAACGCTCTTTTGGAGTGCGGGAGCTTGCTCCCGCTTTGATTGGAGGGGCAGCTTGCTGCCCCTTCTGCTTCATCCGCGGTCTGGCGCCCCATCTCTATGAACGGCGGCAAGCCGCCTTGCAGAACAGCGGTGGCAAGCCACCGCACTCCAAAAAGGACAATATGGGTGAAGGGATTACGTGCCCTTTACCCAATTCTCATCGAACGTGGCGCGCTGGATGACGGTGCGCTTGTGGGATGTGAACACGACGTGAATGCGCCCGTCTGCGGCCTGGATAACGTAAGGATAGCCGAAATCGCCCGGCCCCTCCATGATGTTGCGCCGGTGAGGCCAGGTACGGTCGCCGTCGAGAGAGAGGGCGGCGGTCAGCGGGTCGCGCGTGTTCATGCTGTCATTATAGACGAGCAGGAGCGCGCCGCTGGCGAGCTTGAGGAAGTCTACGGCAGCATTTGGGTTGGGGAAAGCGGAATCGCGCCCTTCGCTCCAGGTGTGGCCGCCGTCTCGCGATTCGGAGCGGATCAGCCAGCCGTCGGTCACTGGCTCGTAGCCGCCCCCGCGCCGGCAGTAGGCGATCAAGAGATCCGAGGACATCTGCACGACAGCCGGCTGGATATTGCCTTTCGCGGACCGGATGACGCCGCTCTCCTGCCAGGACCTGCGCGCCGGATCGAAGCGCAGGAAGCGCGAGTGGCTCTCCGGGCCCACCCACTCCGGATCGTTCCCCGTTTCCGAATAGATCGGCAGCAGATATTCTCCCGTATCCAGCACGATAGGGCGCCCGCGCGCCATCGTGCCCGCCTCCTCGGAGATCACGAAGCTATCGGACCAGGTCTCCGCGCCGTCGCGGGAGACTTTGGCCTGAATCCGGGAGGTGGACCATGTTTCTCCCCAGCGCACGACGTAGAAAAGCCAGACCAGGCCGTCTGGAGCCTGCCAGATGACTCCGTTGCCCACCGACCGGAAGGGGTCGCGCGCCAGCAGGCGCGGAGCGGTCCAGCGGCTTACGCCCTTCGGGAGCCGCACGCCGAACACTCCGGTGTCCACGGCGTACTCTTCCTGGCCGCTGTAGTAGACCAGGAACAGGTCGCCGTTGGACAGCTCAGTCAGCGAGGCGGGGTGCTTGTACGGCCCTGTCGGGGTTTCCGGCCCGAAGACGCGCTCGATCTGCATTGAACCCTCACACCCCTTTCCCCTCTCCAACGCTGCCCGAAGGGGCGACGAGGAGGAGTTTTTAGTTCGTTTCGATGACGGCTTTCACCACGCCGGAATCAGTTTCCAGGAGCGGGGGAAACTGATCCGGCAGCTCGGCCAGCGTCAATCGGTGCGTGATCCAGGGCGACGTATCCATGCGGCCCTGCTCGATCAGCCGGATAATGGCCGGGAACGCCCCCGCGCTGTTACGGCTGGCCAGCAGGGTGATTTCGCGGCGGTGGAACAGGGGATCCTCAACGGAGAAAGCGCCCTGCGCCAGGCCCACCATCACGACGCGCCCGCCCGGCCCGCACAGGTTCAGGGCGGCGCTCATCGACTCCAGGCTGCCGGTGGCATCGAAGACACCGTGGGCCAGTTCCGGGCCGGTCAGCGCCTCCACAGCCGCCACGATATCGCCCGCCGCCGCGATCGT
>Ga0070734_10005707_pt1 | contig 10811 bp, 7 predicted proteins | sample Coa_R1_8_FD_66444 | JGI IMG/M metagenome (GOLD analysis project Ga0070734, IMG submission 66444) | Surface soil microbial communities from Centralia Pennsylvania, which are recovering from an underground coalmine fire - Coalmine... | ecosystem: Environmental > Terrestrial > Soil > Unclassified ... | reverse complement strand
CATCGCACCCATGCCGACCATGGCAAAGGCAGGGATGCTCAGCTGAGTCGGCAGGCCCGCCGCGTTCAGCAGCGCCGCAAAGGCGCCGCCAAGCGTCGCCCCCATGAACAACCTGATCTGTGGCCGCCGCTCTCCAGCGTGGAGGACAAAGGGACGCAACCGGCTCCGTGGCGTCGCAGAAACCTGAGCTAAGTCCCTGTTTCTTTATGGCTTCCGCGGTCGAAGAGACGTTTACCGACTAAGTCGCTGAGTCCTCAGAGTTTTCTCAACATGCCGCGCGGGGCGTACTTCCGCTCGTGCCCGCTCGTGCCCGCCAAGTGCGGGCTGCGGTAATCTCTCAGCAGGAGGACAACTGAGGCCCTTTCCAAATCGGATGACGCGCGGGCTGCTCGCTGCAGTAGTCGTCGCCTCACTCGCTGCTCTGTTGGTTCACTCCGCAAAGAGCACGGCACAGTCCGGGTATGCGGCGCTCGTCCGCCGGGTCGCGCCCAGTGTCGTAACAGTTCTGGTGCAGGAGCAGGCCCAGGGCGCGGGTCAACGCGCCGCAGATCGAGCGGTCGCCAACAGCGGTTACGATGCTGATGCAGCGGTGCGCGAGATGATGCGCCGGCTGCTCTCCGGTCCAGGTAGCAGCCCACAGCCTGGCGAAGGCGGTTCAGCACTCGGCGCGGGCTTCATTGTCAGCGCAGACGGGCTCATCGTCACCAACCGTCATGTCATTCTGGGCGCTCGCACGACACGAGTACGGCTGTCGGATGCGCGCGAGGTCCCTGCGCAAGTCGTTGGCGCTGACGCTGCCACGGATATTGCGCTGCTCAGAGTGAAGTTAGCTCACCTGCCCGCGCTTCGGCTGGGTTCCTCTGAAAGGACCTCTGTCGGCGATGCTGTCATTGCAATCGGCAATCCTTTCGGGCTTGGCCAAACAGTCACTGCCGGCGTTATCTCCGCGCGAGGCCGCACCCTGGAAGACGACCCGTACATCGATTTCCTGCAAACGGACGCTGCCATCAATCGTGGTAACTCTGGCGGCCCGCTGCTGTCCGCGGACGGAACCGTCCTGGGAGTCACTACGGTGATCTTCTCGCCGAACGGCGGCTCTGTCGGGCTTGGCTTCGCGATCCCGGCTGAAACCGTGGCAACCGTCATCCGCGAGCTCGAGGCCCACGGCCGGGTGGAACGAGGTTATCTCGGTGCTTCTGCCCAGGCACTGACGCCTGCGATCGCAACGGCGCTGGGCGTCAAGACGACAGACGGTGCGTTGATCACGGCACTCGAGCCGCACGGTCCCGCGGACGGGGCCCTGTGGGTTGGCGACGTACTGCTCAGTCTGGGTTCCACGTCTGTGGCCTTCGCTACCCTCCCGAAGATCGCCGCGCGGCTCACGCCGGGCAGTCGGGTGGACGCGATGATCGTGCGAGGCGGTGTGCGGCAAGCGACGTCATTGACGGTTGGCCGGCTTCCCGATCCGACTCCCGATCCGGCTCTGACCGGCGGCCAGGACACCTGGGTGCCGAATCTCGCGCTCGGGCTAGCCAACACGACCGCCGCAATCCGCAAGGCGATCAAGGCGGACGGTGAGACGGGCGGGTTGATCGTGACTCAGCTGAGACAGGCGGGTCCCGGAGGACTGGCGGGACTGAAGATCGGCGACCTGATCACGCATGCGGGGACGAAACGATTGACGGACGTGGCGGACCTCGCCACGGTGAGTAAGCCGAGCGCCCAGACACCGTTACTGCTTCGCATTGTGCGCGATGGATACCCTCACTTTGTTGCGCTGACGGGCTCCGAGGAACCCTGACGGGCTTTCGCACAGGGGTTACAGATCCATCGATCGCTGGCGTACGCCCCCACGCGCGCGCAGCCGGATACCGGCGCCCTGGTAGATGCCTCAAAGCAGGCCGTTCATCCCCCCGCCGAGTCGAGCGGGCGCGCTTTGTGCACCACGCTGGCAGTAGTAGCCGGCGCGGCGTGACCCCAACTGTTGCGGACAAAGGTCGCTACGGCGGCGATCTGTTCGTCCGACAGCTGCCAGCCGAAGCTCGGCATGGCCGGGGCGGTCGGCTCGCCCGCGGTGCCAACGCTCTGTGCACCGTGGATCACGACGCGCAGCAGGCTGGTGGGCTCGCGTGAGGCGACCGAGGAGGATCGGGCCAGGTTCGGGATCAGGTAGGCCACACCGGAGCCGTCCTGCTGGTGACACGCGGCGCACAGATCGCGATAGATCGCCGCGCCTGCGACCATCTGCCGATCCTGCGGCGACAGCGAAGCAGCGACCTGTGAAGGTCCGGGCACGTTCTTGAGGAAAACCGCAATCGCCTGAAGGTCAGCGTCCGTCATCCTGGAGCTGGAGTCCGCGACCTCTTCGGCCATCGGCCCCGAGGCTGCCGCCAGGCGATTGTGGCCGTTCTTGAGATAGGCGACGACGTCTTCCACCGACCAGTCGCCCAGACCGAAGGCGGTGTCCCCGGAGATATCGGGCGCAAACCAACCCTGCAGCGAGTAGCCCTGCAGCGGCTGCTGCGTGCGATCCCCGCCGAGACCGGTCTTCGGGGTATGGCAGGCAGCGCAGTGCCCAGGTCCCCGAACCAGGTAGGCGCCGCGATTCCATTGGGCCGACTTGCTGGAGTCGGGTTTGAAGGATCCCGGATCGAAGTACAGCGAATCCCACAACCACATGCTGGCGCGGATGCTGAAGGGGAAGGGCAGTTGATCTGCGTGGATCTCGTGGCGCACGGGGGGCACCGTACTGAGATAGGCGCGTATCGCGCGCACATCGGCCTGGGACATGCGGGTGTAGTAGGGGAAGGGCATCGCCGGGTAGAGACGCGAGCCGTCGGGTCGTCGACCGAGCCGCACCGCCGCATCGAATTCGCTGTCACTCCAGTTGCCGATGCCGGTTTCGCGATCGGGAGTGATGTTGGCGGCGAGCACCTTGCCGAAAGGTGTCTCAATGGGGCGCCCGCCGGCAAACTGATCCTTGCTGCGGCCGTCAGTGTGGCAGGCGGCGCAATCGGCGATCGTTGCCAGATAGCGGCCACGCTCGACCTGTGCGAAATCCTGACCCGCAGGCTGCTGATCGGCCCTGGCAGGCCGCGACATGCAGCCGCCTGCGAGCAGCGCGAGCGCCAGCGCCGGAGTGAACCGATGAGGTCGCTCAGGCATGCACGAGTGGCCCCGGGTTCTTCAAATATCGAGTGCGTATCGCTTCGGCCGACCAGTAGGCGAGCGCCGCCACGGTGCCGGTCGGGTTGTAGCCGGCGTTCTGCGGGAAAGCCGTCGCCCCCATGACGAACAGGTTCGGCACGTCCCAGCTCTGCAGATAACGGTTGAGCGCGCTGGACTTGGGATCGGTGCCCATCACCGCGCCACCGCACAGGTGCGTGGTCTGGTACTGGGTGATGTCGTAGGGGGCCTTGCGGTACTCCTTCACCACGCGCTGCGCCCCCATGGCTCGGAAGATTTCGGCAAACTTATCCGTCAGAAAACGGTTCTGCTTGAGCTCGTTGTCATGGAAGTCCATGGTAATCCGGGCGAGCGGCCGGCCAAGGCGGTCGCGATAGGTCGGATCCAGGTCCATGTACACGTCGCGGTAGCTGTACATGCTGCCGTGCACGCCCGTTCCCGGTTTGAGAGAACTCTGATAGTTATCGCGCACCGCCTCCTTCCACCGGGCGCCCCAGCGTGGGATCTCCGGGGGCACCGGCGTGGTCTCGATCGGCCGGCCATTGGTCTGCACCTGCCCCATGTAGCCGCCGCCGACAAAGCCATGCGGACCGTGATCGAAGTTGTCACCGTTGAACTCATCGATGCACATTCCAATGGCACCGGAGGCGATGAACGGGTTGAAGACGAATTTCGACTTGTCAAAGAAGCTGGTGCAGTCTGAGATCGTCTGATGGGTGAAGTTGCGGCCGATTACACCTGAGTTTGATTGCGCATCGTACGGCGCGCCGATTTTCGACAACAGCAGCAGCTGCACGTTGAAGATGGTGTAGGCGGCGAGGATCACCAGGTCCGCGGGCTGCTCCCACTCCGTGCCGTTACGATCCACAAAGGTGACGCCGGTGGCGCGCTTCCCGGTGGGGTCGACGTTGATGCGCGTGACCTCCGAGTTGTCGCGTGCCTGAAAGTTCTTCTTGCGCATCAGCACCGGCAGGATGGTGGTCTGCGGGCTGGCCTTGGAGTAGTTGGCACAGCCAAACCACTCGCAGAAGCCGCAGTAGCTGCACGGACCGAGCCGTACCCCCAGCGGGTTGCGATAGGCCTGTGACATGTTGCCGGAAGGCTGGGGAAAGGGCTTGTAACCGAGCGCACGTGCGCCTTTGGCAAACAGGGTGGCTCCAAAGGGCTGCTGCTGCGCCGGATTCGGGTAGGGCCGCGAGCGCGCCCCTTCGAAGGGATTGCCACCTTCCTGGATCTGTCCGCGCAGATTGCCCGCAGTACCGCTCGTGCCGCAGAGGTATTCGAAACGGTCGTAGTGAGGCTCGAGCTCGTCGTAGGTGACACCCCAATCCTGGATGGTCATGTCCGCGGGCAAAAAGCGCGCGCCGTAGCGCTGCGTGAGATGGCTGCGCAGCACGAAGTCCGAGGGCAGGAACCGCCAGGTTTCCGCGTTCCAGTGCACTCCGCCGCCGCCGACGCCATTGGGTGGCATGAACGCGCCCCAGGTGCGGATCGGCAACGCGGTCTCACTGCTCTTGTTGCGGAACGTGAAGGTGGTCTGGCTCGGGCGCAGGAAAAGCTCGTGGCGAATGCGATAGCGCAGCTCGTCCTGCGCGTAGTTAGGGGCGTAGTTACTGGCGGTATCGCGCCACGGGCCGCGCTCGATGGCGACGACGGTCAGGCCTTCGTCGGTCAGCTCATTCGCCAGAATCGAGCCGGTCCAACCGAGACCGACGATGACAACATCTTGTGGCGGCAGCTTCCGTCCCATGGTGCCGATTCCTCGTGAGCGTCAACTCGGAGTCCACTCTCGTCGGCCGCCGATGCTCACCGGTGGGTACGGGTAACGTTCGTTGTGCCGTCCGATCCAGTCACGGTAGTCATAGCGGGCGCCCGGAAAGCCGATCATCCTCCACGAACACATGTCGCGATTGCCACCATAGACAGGGTCGGCAAAGAACCCTTGCATCGTGTCCTTGAGCAGTTGCTCGAAGAACTTCTTGCCGTCGACGCCCTCGAGCGTGATCGCCTTTGACTCAAGGCCGCCCAGAATTTCATCCTGTCGCTCGGTGGCAAGCTCCGCGAAGCTCGGGGCGCCGTGCCCGTTGCCCGACTGCGCGCGGCAGTAGTGCTGAAGCGCCGCAAGTCCCGCGCGATACAGATCAGCCGGCCCCTTCTCGGACTGAGGCCCTTGCTGCTCCACGCCGTCATGGAACGGCGGCAGGTTGTACAAGCCTTCTTGGTGGCCATAGCCGCCGGCGAGCTGGCGGTCGATGAAGACGGCGCAGCCCGCCTCCTTACCCCCCGGAGTCTGTGGATCGGGCGGGATGAGTCGATCCACCAGTGCTTCAACCGCCGCCACCTCCTCGCCGGTGAAGAATTCCCAGCGCCCGGCTCGCACGAGCTGGGGCGGCGAACCGGCGTCCGGATGCCACGGCAACTTGCCGCTGATGACATCAGCCTTAGCCAGACGCTCGCCGACCAGGGCCACTGCAGTACCGGTCAGCAGATCACGTCGGCGAATGGTCATGTCTAGTTCTAGGTTGTGTCTGTTTGTTTCGCGAACTAACATCTGACAACATCTACATCGGCGGGTTCCCAAGTTGGAAAACGGCGCTTGCAAGCGGTGCGTACGAACAGCCAGATCGCAAGCGCTGCGGTGACGCGGTAGCCTATCGCCGGCTCAGCCCCTTCCAACAAATCCCGTCGATTGACGATGACGGGTTGGTGCTGTCCGAATCTGCCGCCATCATCGTCCACCTGCCGACGAAGTCCGGTCGCTTAATCCCTGGCGACCGCGCAGGCAAGGCGCAGGTGCTGCGCTGGTGCCTCGCCGCGATGAGTTCCGTCGAGCCACCACTGCTCAGGCTGGTGCTCGACTACGAGGGATCGATCGCGCCGTACCCGAGAATCGCGTCGTACAGGGACCGGTGCCGCATCACACGCGAGCTGCGCGAAGCGTATCCCGCCTCAGTGTGAGGGTCATCTCGACGAGATCGTAACCCGACGGTTGCAGGGAAAACCCCAACTTTCGCGCGAGCTGCAGCATCCGGGTATTTTCGGCGAGCGCCTGGCCAGTAAGGCGGTTGATCCCACGCACGCCGCAGTAGCGAATCAGCTTCTTGAGAAGCAGCGCTCCGAGTCCCAGGCCCTTGAGGTCTGAGCGGACCAGCACGGCAATTTCCGCCTCCGAGTTGTCAGCGTTGGCGCAGGCTCGCGCCACTCCGAGCGTCTCCTCAGAGCCACCCCCCTGTGATGCCACGATGAACGCCATGTCTCGGTCGTAATCAACCTGCGTCAGACGCTCGAGATCCCGCAGCGGCAGTTCGCGGATAGCTGTGAAGAATCTCATGCGCATGTCTTCCCGAGTCACCCTGGCCAGAAAGCGTCGATGTTGCGCCAAGTCATCGGGACGAATCGGTCGCAGCAGAGCGAGCTGGCCCTGGAACTCGATCCATTGCTCGAGCTGCACGGGTGCCGTGGCCGCCAGAGCGACGTTGCGGCGGACTGGGGTAACGAGTCCGCACTCCCGCGCGGCGAGCCGCCGGAATCTGCTCGGCGCCGTCGCGCAAGGTCTCAGGAGATAACTCACTCCGATCATCCTCGGCCGGCGCGCCGTTTGGCGCAGGGTCTCGCCGCAGGTGAGTTTTCCTGGATGCTATCGGCGTCACTGCGGTCGCGCAGTCCCGCCACTGCAGAAGGCACGGGATCACGGGCTGGCGCAGTGAGCATTCCGACCCGCAATAATCCGGTCACCTCGGCAACCGTCAGCGGTTTGGCAAAATAGCTTCCCTGCGCTACCGGGCAGCCCCAGGCTTGCAACAGAGCGATTTGTGCCGCGCTCTCCACCCCTTCGGCGAGTGTCTCGATGCCCAGCTCGCCTGCGAGGCCGAGCGCCGCCCGCACGACGCTGTCGTATCCGCGTCCCTTCCCTATATTCGTCGTGAAATTCTCGGCGATCTTGATTCGATCGACCGGGTCGCGGCGGAGATAATCGAGCGATGAGTATCCGTTGCCGAAATCGTCGATCGCGATCCGCACACCCTGTTTTTGCAAACGCTGCAGCACGTCGTTGTGCTCGCGGGACACCTGCATCAGGACGCTCTCGGTCACTTCCAGTTCGAGCCGCTGCGGTGGTTGCGCGAACTCCGTCAGCGCCGTCGCAATGGTTTGCACGAGTTCATCAGGCGTCTTGAACTCGAGGCCCGAGACGTTGATGGCAAGCGGCGGCGGGTTAATACCTGCGTCGCACCACTGTCTGCTCTGACGGCAGGCCGCGCGTATGACCCAACGATCCAACGGCACGATCAGGCCGCTCGACTCGGCGGTCGCGATGAACGCAGCGGGACCCAGCTCGCCCCGCGTCGGATGATGCCAGTGCACCCGCGCTTCCAGTCCGATGATTCGGCCCGTCTCGATTTCCACCTGCGGCTGGTAGAGCAGAAAAAGCTGCTCCGATGCGATGGCCTCGCGAAGTTCGTTGTTCATACTGACTCGCGCCCGGACCTCGCTATCCATCGCATCGGTGAAAAACCGATAGCTCCCGCGCCGTTGGGCCTTGACCCGATACAGCGCCTCATCTGCATGCGTAAGTATCGTTTCCGCGTCCGCGGCATCCGGTCCATAGAGCGCAATGCCGATGCTCGCACCTGAGCGCACCTCATTTCCCTGAATCGAGTACGGTTTGCTGACGGCCGCCAGAATTTTCTCCGCGACTGCGGCAGCGCTCGCTACCGCGCCTTCGATGGCGTCGGCGTGGCCGCCGGCGCCGCCAGGCGCGCCGAGCCCGACCCCGGATTCCGCCGGGTCGACAAGATCGCTCACGATGACGGCGAACTCATCGCCGCCGAAGCGGGCGATCGTATCGGTCGTGCGAACGCTCGCCGTTAGTCGTTCCGCTACTGCCCGTAGCAGCAGGTCGCCTGCGGGGTGGCCGAGGGTGTCGTTCACGTCCTTGAAATGGTCGAGATCGAGATAAAGAACCGCAAAACCCCGGGTGCCCCGGCGCGCCCGGACGATCGTCCGCTCGAGCTCCTCGACGAAAGCCCTGCGGTTCGCGAGCTCTGTGAGTGGATCATGGCGGGACATCTGTAGGATCAGCTCGTTCCTGCGTTTGAGCTCGGTAACGTCATGGAAGCAGGCGACCACGTGAGCCCGTCCATCGAGAATCATCGTTGAGGCAGAGATATCGGCGAAGAATATCGAGCCGTCCTTGCGTTTCACCGGAAGACCGGGGGTGACCTTGGTCTCGCCTCGCACCGTTCTTTCGAACTGTCGTGAGACTTCGGGAAGCGTCTCGGCCGGATGAATGTCCGGGATGCCGATGGCACGCAGCTCACCCGCACCATAGCCAAGCAGGTTGCAAAACGCCTGGTTCGCGAACAGGAATTTCTTAGTTTCCACATCGACCAGCACGATGCCGTCGACGGTGGTCTCCAATACCGTCTTCAGCCGCGTCTCGGATCGGGCGAGCTCCTGCTCCGCTCGCTTGCGCGCGCTGATGTTCCGGGCGAATGCCAGGTACCGATTCCCTTTCCGCCAGAACGAGACACTGCCGTCGATGTCGATGAGAGTGCCGTCCTTGTGCCGGTGTCGCGTTTCGAAATGGTCGGAGCCACTGGCCATGATCGCCGCCATGTGTCGCTGCACCGCCTGCGGCGATTCGCTGACCTCTATGTCCTCGATGCCGAGCTTCAGCAGCTCTTCGCGCGAATAGCCGATCATGCGGCAATAGGCGTCGTTCACCTCGAGGAATCTGCCCCGCATATCGAGGGTCCAGAAACCAACCGCCGTCGTCGCCAGCATGGTCGCGTACTGATCGGCCTGAAGGCCGATGGTCTCCCGGTCGCGTTTGCTCTCGGTGATATCACGGACGACCGCGAATCCGACTTCCCGCGTGCCAATGCATGCAATGCGCACAGAAATCTCTGACCAGAAGAGACTGCCGTCCTTGCGCTTGCTGTGCCACTCGAATACGGCCTTTCCCCCGGACTTCACCGTCCGAAGCGACTCGGTGGCACCGGCCTGGGTATACGGCGCAACGCCCGAGGACAGCTTGCCGATGTCTGCGCCGAAGAGCTCTCCGGGCGCATAGCCGTACATTTCGCAGCCCGCCCGGTTGACTTCGATGAAAGTACCGGTCTCGACCGAGCTGACGAAGATCCCCTCGTTGACCGAGTTGTAGATGGTCGCGAGCCATTCCTGCGCCGCACTGACCTCATGCAGCAGGAACGTTTCCCGTTGCCGCCGGCGATGGAGTGACTCGGCGTAAGCCGTCGCGAGTGAGCTCAAGAGCAGACAGAGGAAGAATGCGCCCAATGCCTGGCGGCCTCCAAGTCCTGGCCGCGGATCCCGCATGGGTATCACCACGGCCAACCAGGCCTGACTGCCGAAGCCCGCCGGGCCGGATGCGTGAAGCTGCCTCTCGAGCACCCCGAGGGCAAGCGGCGGCGCAGGTACCGTCGCTCGCAAAGAAGTGTGAACGTAGAGCGGCAGCTCGTTGGCGGCCGCCTGCGCACGGTAGACGTAGGTATGGTAGCCCATCGTCCGCGTGAGTCTCTTGAGCGTTCCGTCGACCATTGCGTCGAACCGCAGGATCCCGACTGCGAATCCGCGAAGATTCAGCCGGCGGGCGCCGACCGAGGGACACCGCGCCGAGCCGCCCGAGTAGACGGCCCACGCCGCCATGACCTCCGGCTCGCCTGCGTCCGTCAGGGCGGGCAGAACCTCCGAGACGATGAGCTGGCCGGTATCCCGTGCCTGCTCGAGAATGCGCCGTCGCGCCGGATCGGAGCCTAAGTCGTAACCGGCAAGCCGACCCGTCCCGTCTTTCGATGTCGCGTACAGTATCGGGAAGTACTCATCCTGTTCGGCGGCCGCAACCAGTTGCCTGGAAGCGCTCAGCCTTGAAATGCGGTAATCACCGCGCCCGTCGGAGCGCGCCGCCGCTTCAAACCCCGTACGTTCGGACCGCGACACACGCGGTGCCCATGCCAGCGCAGACAGTCCGGTGTATACGGAAAGAACCGGCGCCACGCGCTGGTCCAGCCCCTGGCCGTCGACATTTCCGCCGGCGCCATCGATGAACCCCTGGTAGAAGCGCATCACGTCGGCGTAGTCGCCGAAGCCCCCGCGGAACAGCGCAAGCTTGGTGCTGGCGGCCGCCCTGAACTCCTCTTCGGCGCCGCGGCTCTCCCAGGCGGCAATGGCCAGCCATATCAACACTGAAAGTAGCAATCCGCCCAGCGCGACCAACAACGTCGGACGGATCCAGCGGCGAAGTGAGTTCCTGAGTGGAGATTGAGCTGCAAGGCTGCATTTCACGGCGGCCGCGCTACCGACGCGGCTCCCCGTAGCCGCGCGATCTGCCCCTGCCGCCCCGCGCTCCAGGAGCGCGTTCACCGGCCAGCTCTCGAGCGGGTCGCGGCAAACCCGGGATGAACCCGTTCACTCAACTCGGACACCTCATGTTATACCTGACGAGACATTTTCCCCCGCGCGCAGGGCCCTGGCCGTGTAGCCCGTACCGGTAGTGGAAAGTCCCTATGTCGCGGCAGCAGCGCCGCGCGCCGCGCGCGCTTCAGGCGGTCGCCGCCCGATCAGGCGGCCAACTGCGCGAGCACTGCGACGGCCGATGCGCGGGAAAT
>Ga0070734_10005706_pt1 | contig 10811 bp, 8 predicted proteins | sample Coa_R1_8_FD_66444 | JGI IMG/M metagenome (GOLD analysis project Ga0070734, IMG submission 66444) | Surface soil microbial communities from Centralia Pennsylvania, which are recovering from an underground coalmine fire - Coalmine... | ecosystem: Environmental > Terrestrial > Soil > Unclassified ... | reverse complement strand
TCAGCAATTCCCATTGAGAATCGTTGCGGTTCGAGCGGGCTGGGGATGTTTTCGAGCGGGCAAAAAATATGAGAACAGACGTATGGACCGCCACAACTGCCGCTAGCTGTTGCTCTTGGAAGAGACTTGGACAGCCGGTAAATCGAGCCGCTGATAGATGGCGTAAAGTACCAGCTCCAGCCGGTCCGCAACGCCGACTTTGTCATAAACGGCGCGCAGGTGATTCTTAACCGTTTGCTCGCTGATCGAGAGTTGCTCTGCAATCTCCCGGTTTCGCCAGCCCTGCACGAGGTAGCTGATGATGGCCTTTTCCCGCTGCGTCAGCGTATCGACGGGCCGGGGCAGGTGCAGCGGCGAACTTCCCAGCATGTCGGCCATTTTCGTGATCTCACGTTTGGGAAGCCAGATTTCACCCTGCATGACCTTTCCCACGCATTTGATGAAGAGCGCAGGGTCAAGCGATTTCAGGACCACACCGGAAGCTCCCAGGCGGATGTAACGCAAGGATTCGCCTTCGGTCAGCGAGGCTGCGGTGATCACTAGCTTGCAGCCCGGGGAGGCTTTGCGCAGTTTATTCATCTGCTCGGCAATCTTCTCGGTGAGGAGTTCCGCCTGCAGGAAGATCAAGTCCGGCTTCAGCTGTCGCGCCATATGAATCGCTTGCGTCAGATTTTCCGCTTCTGCGATATCGCGCAGATTATCTCCAGCTGCCAGCAATCGGCGCAAGCCGAATCGGAAGACTGCTTCCCGGTCAATAATCAGTATCTGAATCCTCTTCCTGAAATTTCGCGCGGGTCTCATCTCTAATCTAAAAGCTGCCAATCGGCCTCAAATGTGAAAGAATAGACCGTGGGATCTCGACATCCTGCCAAGCTCTAAACTGTCATCGCCAACTTTATCGGCAATTGTGAGAGGAATCATGAAACTCAGCGAGGTCGCATCCCGCATCCATTGCAAACTGCAAAGTCCGGCAGACGTGGAAGTGACCGGCGTGGCGAGCCTTGAAGAAGCGGGCCCTCAAGACCTGACGTTTCTGTCGAACCCTAAATACTACCGAAAAGCCCAGCAGACGCAAGCCGCAGCGATTATCGTCAGTGAGGGTGTCGAACTCACCGGTCGCCCCCTGCTGCTTTCCGAAAATCCTTATTTGGCCTTTGCCCACGCGTTGGAGCTTTTTTATTCCGCCAGCCGCCCCACTCCGGGCATTCATCCCACGGCGATCATTGCGTCTACAGCAAGCATCGGTCAGAATCCCTCGATCGGCCCTTACGTCGTCATTGAGGATCACGTCAAGATCGGCGATGATTGCGTGTTGAAAAGCTTCGTCGCGATCTATCGTGGCGCTCAAATCGGTGACCGATTTCTGGCTCATTCGCATTCCGTCGTGCGCGAGAACGTTCAGATTGGTCACGACGTGACGCTGCAAAATGGTGTAGTGGTCGGTGGAGATGGGTTCGGTTTTGCGAAGCAGGCAGACGAAAGTTATTACAAAATCCTGCAAACAGGAACTGTAGTAATTGAAGATGGCGTCGAGATTCAGGCCAACTCCTGCATTGACCGCGCGAGCGTGGGCGTCACGAGAATCCGTCGTGGGGCCAAGATCGATAACCTCGTGCAGGTGGGCCACGGCTGCGAAGTGGGTGAGAACACCTTACTCTGCGGCCAGGTAGGGCTGGCGGGAAGCACCAGAGTGGGACGCAACGTTATCCTGGCGGGCCAGGTCGGCGTCGCTGGACACCTCACCATTGGCGACCGCGCGATTGTCAGCTCGCAGTCCGGCGTCCCCAATGATGTCGCTCCTGGAAGCGTAGTCTCAGGCTATCCGGCGATTGAAAACTCGCTTTGGCTCAAATGCGCGGCCATTTACGCCCGGCTGCCGGAAATCTACTCAACCCTGCGCAAGATCCGAAATTATTTGAATAAGAGCGGAGCGGATCTCTAGCGGCGAATCCTGTACAGAATGCCCCTCAACATTCTGGGCCACCCGCCGATAATTTCTTTGTAGCGAAGGAACATGGGCCCAATAGGCTTTGAGAAGCCGGGCCGCAGCCTGCAAGGTCATCGTATGAACATTGATGAACTGTTGGGAAAGGCCTGTGAGGCCAATGCTTCCGATTTGCACCTGAAGGCCGGCAACTTCCCTTACGTGCGAATCAACGGGACGCTTCATCCCCTCACTCAGTTCCCGCGCATGACGCATGAGGCTATGCAGTTCATTGCCGATAGAGTCATGACCGCCCGCCACAAACAGAAATTCAAGGAAGTGGCGGATCTGGACCTGGCCTACAGCGTGGCTGGCATCGGGCGCTTTCGTGTGAACGTTTTTCAGGATCGAGGGGCCATCTCGATGGTGCTGCGCATCATTCCGCCCGTGATCCGAAGTATCGATGAGCTCCATCTACCCCGTGTGGTCAATCAGCTTTGCGAGGAGCGCCGGGGTCTGGTGCTTGTGACCGGAACCACGGGCAGCGGGAAATCCACCACGCTGGCGGCGATCATCGACCGCATCAACTCAACGCGCACCGACCACATTATTACCATCGAAGATCCCATCGAGTTCTATCATCCCGACAAAAAGGGGTTCGTAAACCAGCGCGAAGTCGGAGACGATACACCCAGTTTCGAGGCGGCATTGCGCTCGGCTTTGCGCCAGGACCCGGACGTGCTCCTGGTGGGCGAAATGCGCGACCTGGAGACCATGCGCACCGCGATCACGGCTGCAGAAACCGGGCACATGGTTTACTCGACCCTTCATACTCTTGATGCGCAGGAAACTGTGCAGCGTATCATTGCAGTATTTCCTTCCGACGAACAAAAGCAGATTCGCCTCCAACTAGCCTCCACTTTGAAGGGCGTCATCTCCCAGCGTTTGGTGCGTCGGGCGGACGGCAAGGGCCGCGTCCCAGCCGCCGAGATCCTGGTGGCTACGGAATTCATCCGCGACTGCATTATCAATCCCGACAAGACCCGCCTTATTCGAGGGCTGCTTGCTTCGGGCACCTCTCAATATGGCACTCAGACATTTGACCAATCGTTGTATGATCTTTATTCGAAGGGTCTGATCACAATGGAAGAAGCTTCCCGGTGGTCATCCAACCCTCAGGAACTGAAGCTCCGCGTGGCAGGCATCCGGTCGGCCAGCGACATGGCTCGGGAAGAAATGGAACAGGCCGCGCGCACCCAGATCGAACGTTTTGGAAAAGCCTGAGAAAACGTTGAAGACTGCGGCAAGGGCATCCCGCGCGGATGGCAAAGCTCACTCAGCCCAGTCTTCCGATCCGTTTTCCACCGCCGTCCGTCTTCTCGCCCGTCGTCCATATTCCGCTGCTGAGCTGAGGCGGACACTAGAGAAGCGATACGGTGAAAACGAAGAAGTCCGGGAAACCCTTGCGCGGCTCCACCAGCTGGGATATCTGGACGACCGGAAGTTTGCCCTGCAATACGCCTCATTCCTTGCACGTCACCGAGCGTTCGGGCGCGAGCGCATTCGACGCGAGTTGAAAGCCAAGTTGGTGGATTATCGCGCCATCGATCCGGCCCTTGAACAGACTTTTCAAGAGACGAATGAGCAGGAATTGCTCGAGCGCGCGCTGGAAAAGAAACTCCGCAGCATCCGCCTTCCTTTAACCCCTCGCAAATTCTATTCGCTCTGCCAAAGCCTAGTGAGGCTTGGATTTCGCTCTGATGATATTATGAAAATGATGCGCTCCCGACCGGAGTTGAAGCCCGCGCAAGAAGAGGCCGAGCAACCAGAGCTTGAAGACGGTTCTGAATTTTGAACAACCCGCATATGCCCCTTAAATCTCCAAACAGTTCGACCAACAGCCAACCATCGCCTAAGATACGCGAGGGCACGTTTGCCATCGCATTTCATGCCATCAAGCTTTTTCAACATTCAGGGAAACAGAAGAGTCGTGTAGGCTGGATGCTTGGAAGGCAATTCTTCCGTGCCGCGTGCTCCGTGGGAGCGAGCGTCAAAGAAGCGCGGTCCGCCGAAAGCCGCAGTGACTTTATCCACAAGCTGGACAGTCCAAAGGGAAGGGGCGGAAGTGGAGACATGAGCCCGCGTCTGAGGTTCCACTATCCTCACTACCAAGAATGCGTGCTCCCCGGAGCCGCATTTGTGAAGCCCAAAACTCGTAATTTCATAACTTGACCATGACCTCAAACGACATCCGAAAATTTTTTCTGGACTTCTTTGCCGCACGCGGGCATCGCGTGGTGCGTTCCTCATCCCTGGTTCCGGCCAATGATCCCACGCTCCTTTTCTCGAATGCCGGAATGAATCAGTTTAAGGACGTTTTTCTGGGACGCGAGAAGCGTGATTATACCCGCGCCTGCTCCTCCCAGAAGTGCGTCCGCGCTGGAGGCAAACACAACGATCTCGAACAGGTAGGCCGCACCCGGCGACATCATACTTTCTTTGAGATGCTTGGCAATTTTTCCTTCGGAGACTACTTCAAGAAGGAAGCCATTCCGTGGGCCTGGGAGCTGCTTACCGAGGGTTACGGCATTCCCCGCGAAAAACTCTACGTCACGATTTTTGAAGGCGCGATGGAGTCGCACGCGGATATTCCGCGTGACGATGAAGCCTACCATTGCTGGCGCGCTCTCGGCATTCCCGATGACCGAATTTTTGCACTCGGGATGAAGGAAAACTTCTGGCAGATGGGCGACACTGGCCCGTGCGGTCCATGCTCGGAAATCCACTATGACATGGGCCCGGCGGCCAGCGACCTGGGGCATACGGATTGCAAGTTCCCCTGTGATTGTGGGCGCTATGTCGAAATCTGGAACCTCGTCTTCATGCAGTACAACCGGAGCGTAACCGCTGGCGGTCTCTACGAGTTCAGTTTACTTCCGAGGCCCTGCGTCGATACCGGCGCTGGTCTCGAGCGACTGGCCGCCGTCCTTCAGGGCAAGATTTCAAATTTCGACACGGACCTCTTTCAGCCGCTTATCGAAAAAGCGGCTGAGCTTGCAAATGTCGAATACGAAGCGAGTACTGAAACGGATATCTCACTCCGCATCATCGCCGACCACAGCCGCGCCGCCACGTTCCTGATCTCCGACGGCGTTCTGCCCTCAAACGAGGGGCGCGGTTATGTGCTGCGGCTCATCATGCGCCGCGCGCTCTATCATGGCCAGACGCTGGGTCTCGACGAGCCGTTTCTTTACAAGATATCTGGCGAGGTTGTCGAACTGATGAAGGCTGCGTATCCGGAGCTGGTTGAGAACGCGCAGCACGTGGCTAAGGCGATCAAGATTGAAGAAGAGCGTTACGCCCACACCACGCGCGTGGGGCTGGAACGACTGGACGAGGCCCACGTGGTGCTGGCCACAGGTAAGACCCTGCGCTTTGACGAATACAAATCCATTGTAGGAGCGCATCCTGGCACCCTTCTGCCTCCCGGCGTTGTCCGGGGGGATGATTTATTTCGATTGCACGATACATTTGGCCTCCGTCCGGATTTTGTTCAGGATGTCGTCAAGAATTATGGCCTCTCGATTGATTGGGAAGGCTATAACATTGAAATGGAGCGCCAACGTGAACGGGCACGAGCCAGCTGGAAAGGCGCCGAGAGAAAAGCGGCGCCACTTGCCTATCACACATGGGCTGAAAAGCAACCTACCATCTTTGATGGTTACACCCAAACAACATCAACAGATTGCCGCGTTCTGGCCCTGTTGGTCAATGGGGAGCCTGTTCCAAGTATCCCCGCGCGAACACAAGTGGAAATCGTTCTCGACCATACCCCTTTTTATGCTGAGGCAGGTGGGCAGGTGGGCGACACAGGCCGCCTGTTTTTGGCTTCCACTGGAGATGAAATTGCGTTTGTAAGCGGCGCACAGCGTCCAGTGGCGGGTCTGATCGTGCATCAGTCTACAGCCCTTCAACCGCTCGAAGTGGGGATGCTTGTCACAGCCGAAGTCGATGCCAAGCGCCGCGACGCCATCCGCCGCAACCATACGGCCACGCACCTGCTGCATGCGGCGTTGCGGAACATACTCGGAACGCACGTGAAGCAGGCCGGATCGCTGGTCGCTCCCGACCGCCTGCGTTTTGATTTCACTCACTATTCCGCTTTGAATGAGCAGGACTTACTCGACATCGAAGACCTCGTGAACCAGCACATCCTAGTCAATGAAGAGGTGCACACCGATGTGATGACGCTTGACGCCGCACTGAACTCCGGGGCCATGGCGTTGTTTGGCGAGAAGTATGGAGATCAAGTGCGCGTGGTTTCTGTCGGGGACGGTTCATTTTCCAAAGAACTCTGCGGCGGCACCCACGTTCGGCGCACGGGAGACATCGGCCTTTTCAAAGTGACGGCGGAAGGGAGTGTCGCCGCTGGAACGCGCCGGATTGAGGCCCTGACCGGCACAGGCTTGCTCGAATATTTGAGGAAAGCCGGCGAAACACTGACTCAACTCGGCGAAGTTCTGCGCGCCAAACCCGAAGAATTGCTTGGAGCAGCGGAAAAGCTGAGTGAATCGGAAAAGAAATTGCGCAGGCAGCTTGAAGCGCAGCAACTGAAGCGGGCCGCAGCCTCAGCCGGCGACTTGGTAGAAAACGCCCGTGAGGTGAAAGGCGTGAGGGTGCTTTCTGCACGGATTGAAGCGCTCGACCGGCCCGCGATGCGCCAGATGGTGGATAATCTCCGCACGCGGCTTGGCTCCGGCGTCATCGTATTGGGCAGCGCCTCTGATGGCAAAGTTTCGCTGGTTGCTGCTGTTTCCAAAGACCTCACTTCACGACTCGATGCAGGAAAAATTGTGAAGGCCGCTGCGGCGATCGTCGAAGGGTCGGGAGGCGGCCGCAAAGACTTGGCGGAAGCCGGCGGAAAAAATCCCGCCAAACTGGACGAGTCCCTTCAGGCCGTTCCTCGCATCGTCGAGTCCATGTTGTAGTTTGATTCCTGAACGCATCATTCAGAATTCCACATCATTAAATGCGAGAGCATGAAATCCTTCATTTATTCGCTTGCTCCCCTCGTTCTTCTCTCATCAATGAGTTTTGCAAAGAGCGGCATCCCGCTGAATCCTTCCGTTTCTGAAAGTCTCGGAGTAGATATCCACTTCAAAATTCCTCAGCCGGGCGAAATGCCCGAGTTGGCTGCCACGGGCATCCGCTGGGTTCGCATGGACTTTTTTTGGCAGGAGACGGAGCAGGCAAGAAGGCAATACAACTTCTCAGCTTATGACCACCTGCTCGAGGCGCTTGAACCCTTTCATATCCGGCCCATTCTAATCCTCGATTATACCAACAAGCTCTATGATCAGGGCCTCTCGCCACACACGCCGGCGGGGCGCGAGGCTTTCACTCGCTGGGCGGTTGCCGCCGCCCAACACTTTCGCGGTCGCGGTGTAGTGTGGGAGATGTATAACGAGCCGAACGGTTATTTCTGGAAGCCCAAACGAAATGACAGCGATTATATCAAGCTGGCGCTTGCCGTGGGTGAAGCGCTCAAAGAAAACGTACCTGATGCCACTTACATCGGGCCTGCCGGTGCGCTGATCGATCTTGCTTTCCTCAAGCAATGTTTTGCGGCAGGGCTGCTGAACTATTGGGACGCGGTCTCTGTCCATCCTTATCGCCAGCGCATTCCTGAATCGGCTGCCACTGAGTACTTCGAACTGCGCAAGCTCATCGCATCGTATGCTCCCAAAGGCAAGTCGATGCCCATTGTTGCGGGTGAATGGGGGTATCCTAGCACCTGGCTCTGGCCCGGGATGAGCGATTCCTTGCAAGCAAACCTGCTGGCGCGCGAATTCCTCAGCAATCTTGCCGAAGGCATTCCTTTGACAATCTGGTACGACTGGCGCAACGATGGAACAGACCCCAACAACCAGGAAGAAAATTTCGGCCTTGTTGAATTCCCATATCAGAAAGGAAAAAAACCTGTCTTTGAACCTAAGCCCGCTTATTTCGCACTCCAGACGATCTCGCGCATACTCGGCGGTTACAGATTCAGCAAAAGGCTGAAGATTGGCAACTCTCAGGATTACATTTTGCTCTTCACAAAGGGCCAGGAGGAGCGCTTTGTGGTCTGGACCACAGCGCCGCAACCTCACCGGGTTGCAATCCCCGGCGCTCGCGGCCGCTTCACTGTGACGGATGCTGAAGGCCGGCCACTCAGTCCGCTTCATGTGCGCCAGCATGAACTCAAGATCACATTGACCGATGCGCCGAAATATCTGACGCCACAAAAGGAAGGGAGCTTGGCATACTCCAACCACTAGCAGGTCGCAAAGATCTCTGGTGAGGATACAGATCGAGAGGCGGTCACTCTTGCGCCTGAAGGTAACCCCCTCTATGCTTTCCCTATGAGACTTCGCCCCTACCGTTCCGCATCCTGGATCGGCCTGGTCTGTGCCCTGGCGGTGATTCTGATCGTTCTTGCCATCCTTCAGATTCGCTGGAGCAATCAGGTAAGCCAGGCCCAGCGCGAACGGTTGGAAGCGAATCTTCATATTGCTGTTACGCGATTTCGCCGCAATTTTTATCTCGAACTCTTCCGCGTCTGCTGGACGTTCCAGACCATTCCCAGCGGCCCGCCGGCCAAAATCATGCGGGCCTATGGCGACCATTACTCTGACTGGATGGGCGCATCCGCGCATCCGGGGCTTGTGGCAGGATTATTCGTCTGGAGGACAGGCGGTGAACGAAGGCTTCGGCTCTTTCGCTTTAATCCGGCTTCTGCCAGGTTTACCAGCGTCCCGTGGCCGCCTGAGTTCGGATCGCTGCGGCATAGCCTTCTAAGCCGGGTCTCTTTCGGCCGCACGGAGCGCCCGGCGGAAGTCGATGAAGGGCCGTGGATCATGGATGAACAGATTCCGGCGCTTTATCACACTTGGCGAGTCAACCCCAGCAATCCGGAAGCCAAGCAAGACCTGCAAGCTGTGAGCGGCGGCGTAATTGTGCAGCTTGATATGAGCTTCATCCGCAGAGTCCTGCTGCCCATGTTGGCTGATCGCTATTTTCGCGGTCCGGAGGGTTTTACTTATAACGTCACCATTCTAAGCGGAGGACATCCTGCACAGGTCATTTATCAATCCGTTCCCGTCGCCAATTCGACTCCACCCACTGGCGATATTGTCGCAGACCTGCTCTTTAGCGGTCGGCATTCCGGAATGCAGCCGTCTTTTCCTGAAGATGGGCCCACGGTCATTTCCCCGGGCGGTGAAGAGACAAATGTATCCTCCCCTGAAGGCATCGACGCATTCGATCTCGAAGGCTCCAAGCAGCCTTTTGCCTTTATCGTTCCGGAAAACCGGGTTGCAAACTGGAAGTTGATCGTACGGCACCGGTCGGGTTCCGTCGAGAAGGCGGTGTCGGGCCTGCGCCGCCAGAATTTGACAGTGAGCTTCAGCGTCCTGCTGCTGCTTGCTGCCAGTGTGGCACTGATCATGATTTCCGTCCAGAGAGCCCAGCGCCTCGCCAAGCTTCAAATGGATTTTGTGGCGAATATTTCTCATGAGTTGCGCACTCCCCTTGCAGTCATCTGCTCGGCCGCAGAAAATCTGGCCGATGGCGTGGTGGGGGCAAAAGATCAAGTCAGGAATTATGGTGCGCTCATTCAGGCCGAAGGCCGCCGGCTTTCTGAAATGATGGAACAGATACTGGTCTTTGCCGCCGGGCGGGCCGGGATGCCGTCTTACAGTCGGCGCCCTGTGGATATCCTCGAGATCATTGAGGCGGCGCTTTCAAATGCACAAGCGACTTTAGAATCTGGCGGCATCAGCGTTGAAAAGCGTCTGGAGCTTGATATTCCGCTCGTGTTGGGTGATCCCTCAGCCCTTGGCCGGTGCATACAAAACCTCATTTCCAATGCCATCAAGTACGGCCATGAAAACCGCTGGATCGGTATCCGGGCTGAAAAAGCTGTGGGCAAGCAGGGGCCGGAGGTCAGAATCACGGTTGAGGATCACGGCGTTGGAATTGAGCCTGAAGACCTGCCCCATATCTTTGAACCGTTCTACCGCGGCAAAGTCAAAAACACCCTGCAAGTTCATGGGACTGGCTTGGGGTTGAGTATCGCCAAGGAGATTGCCGAAGCTATGGGAGGATCGATCAGCGTCACAAGTTCACCGGGCAGGGGTAGTCGCTTTACGCTTCATCTACCAGCACTGGCAACCGTTGAAACGCCCGCGACCGCCGGATAAGAGTGTCAAGATGTTGTGTTCCGGTTTCACGCCTTGTTTTTCGGGCAGCGACACGATGGAGCGGTACGGAGGAATAAGCGGGGGATGACAGTGCGGTCATCAGCCTTTGACTGAATCCATTTCTTTCTTATGAATAAGAAGATCTTACTGGTGGAGGATGAGCCTGGTCTTGTGGTCACGCTCAGCGACCGCCTTCGCAATGAGGGCTACCAAGTGGAAACTGCTTCGGATGGAAAGCAGGCGCTCGACCGCGCCTTAGCAGGCGGGGTTGATCTGATTATTCTTGATGTGATGCTCCCACTCAAAAGCGGCTTGGATGTGTGCCGTGATCTCCGGTCACAGAACGTCACGACACCTATTCTCATGCTTACCGCCCGCAGCCAGATTGTGGATAAAGTTGTCGGCCTGAAACTCGGTGCAGACGACTACCTGACCAAGCCCTTTGATATGCTCGAGTTGCTCGCCCGCGTTGAAGCGCTGCTGCGCCGCCCGGCACCTTCAGGCGCGGCCAACGCAACTTTTCAGTCGGGGACGCTCCGCGTTGATCTGAAGTCCACCACGGTCTGGCGTGACACGCAAAAGGTGATGCTTTCGGCTCGCGAGTTCCAGTTACTCCGTTACTTTATCGAGCATCGCGGAGAAAC
>Ga0070734_10005704_pt1 | contig 10814 bp, 4 predicted proteins | sample Coa_R1_8_FD_66444 | JGI IMG/M metagenome (GOLD analysis project Ga0070734, IMG submission 66444) | Surface soil microbial communities from Centralia Pennsylvania, which are recovering from an underground coalmine fire - Coalmine... | ecosystem: Environmental > Terrestrial > Soil > Unclassified ... | reverse complement strand
CTGGAAGAAGAGTCGGGTCTCGGATCGGAACAACTCCTTCAGCTCCGGCGTCCAGGCTGGAAACTTTTGCGGATCAGGCGTGATGAAATCCAGGTTGCGTACCTCAAGCCACTGGCCCGCGAAGTTGTCCGCAAAAGCGGCCGCTTTCTTGTCCGCAATCATGCGGTTCACTTGTGCGTCCAGCACCACCGGATCGTGCAGCTTGTCCGCTTCCGCCAGGCCCAGCAGCTCGTCGTCCGGCATCGAGCTCCACAGGAAGTAGCTCAGCCGGGTGGCGAGTTCAACATCCGATAGCCGATGGCTCCGTTCCGGATCGGTTGGATTCGGATCGCGCTCGACGCGGAAGAGAAACTGCGGCGACACCAGCATCGCTTCGATGGCCAGTTGGATGCCTTGCTCGGTGGATTGACCCTGCGCTTTGGCCATTGCGGTGAACTTCATGAGGCTGGCGACTTCGGCCTTGGTTACGGGACGCCGATAGGCATGATGGGCGAGATTCGCAACAATCTTTTCGACGCAGGCCTGGCCCGAAGCCGGATCGCAGATCAGGATCTTTTTGCGGCTGGCCCTTTCCACCTTGGAGGGAAACGGACCGACAAAAGTGATGGAGCCGATGAACTTATTCTTCTTGTCGCTATAGGCCTCCTTGTCGGTCTTGAACTGCTTGACGTAGTCGTCGTTCAAAAACGCGGCGCGGAAGACGTGATCGCCTTCCGGAAGATAGACGCGCATCTCGCCGTCTGAGTATGGGTTGAAATAGACCAGTTTGGACGGCTTGGTCTCGACGTCGATGGTTTGGAGCGTCTGTCCATCCATCGAGAAAGCCATCTTCACCGGCTTGGCGTCCGGCGCGCGTTCGCCCGGGAAGCCAAAGCGCACAATGTATTCGCCGTCCCAATCGACGCGATGACTTGCCTCGACAGTGCTGTAATCCAAGCGCCGGAGCGTCTTGGTCTTCAGATCGCAGAAAACTTCGAGCGGCTTTTTCGGCAGCGGATCGGCGCCCATCGCACGCGACGCAATCGACTCGGCAGCGTCGAGATATTTCTCCATCAACACCGGCGAGACCGTGAGAATATCGGCGATATTGTCGAACCCGTATCCGGAATCGTCGGTTGGAAAATCCTTCTCGGTGCGGTAATCCACCGCCAGCAAATCGCGGACGGTGTTGCGATATTCGTTCCGGTTAAGGCGCTTCGCCGTGACACGGCCGGGGTCGGGCTTGATCGCGGCGTCCGCCTTGTCGAACTCACCGTGCAGGAAACTCACCAGAGCCGTGATCTGCGCCTGCGCAGGACGGGGAACGCCCTTGGGCGGCATTTCCCCGGTCTCGATTTTCTGCGCGATTTTTTCCCAGGCGGCGCGATCGGTGGCGAGCGTCGCAGCATCGAGATACGGGAGCAGATCCACTCCACCGGACTGCACACTGTCGTTATGGCAGCCAGAGCACGTATTTTTCAGGATTGGTTTGACCTTTGCGTCAAACCCGGCTGCATCTATCGCGGGGGGGCTCGCCGCCGAGCCAACGCATGCTAGCGCCAAGACAGCTAGAGAAACGACGGTCATCTTGCCGTCCAACAATAAAAGTCGCAAAAAGACTCTCCAAACTGACTCAGCCTGGTGTTGCGGCAACGTAACGCCGCACTGATGGGATTTTACCAAAACTAACGGCAGCAAAATGTGGCGTTTGCGGGGACCCTGTTCGACAGGATTCGGCGGCTTGGGTCTAATGGCGCAGGGCGCGGTCGACGTTGCATAGGATGCGTTCCGCTAGCGAGTCTTCACCACTTTGCCGTTGAGCAGGCGAACGACCACGGTCTCACCCGATTCAAGATCGTACGTGAAGGATTCCTTCATTCCGACGTCGTCAGAAATCGTATAGCGAGAGCTCGGCTCTCCCAGTCGAGCCAACACGTCGTCGCGGCTCGAACCGGCGGCAACGGCGGCGAAAGCCTCTGCTGAGATGATTCGTTTGGGGGGCTGAGGATCCGCGGCCGGAATCGGCGACGACCCCACCGTCACCACGCTGGGCTGCCCTGGGGCGCCTGCTCGATGCACGACTGACGGAGTCGGCTCCGCGTGGGATGAGTGACCGGCGCGGAACTGCTCCATTCTCCTCTGATCGTCCTCATTGACCTTCGCCGTGGCTCGCTGCTGCAGCAGTTTGTAAATGTCCTGGCCAGCGAGGTCGCGCTCCACCGACGCAACGCTCCAACTCTTCGAGCCGGCGACGTCATATTTCGCCTCCCCCAGTCCGGCGTCCCCCATGAACCGCACCGTGAGCTTCGTTCCGTTCGCGGCGTAATAAAACCAGAATGCGTGGCCGTCCGAGCCCAAGGTTCGATTGGGCTTGCCCAGAATGGCTTCGACATCCTGCGGTGTCATCCACAAGTGCAGCGACTCGGCGTGCGAGAGCTGCAGCGGCCGATGATGAAAGAACTGGCAGGTGCCGGGCGCGGAGTCGAGCGTCCAGAAGCCACCGCCCGGCCCGGGCGGCGTGACCTCCCGATTGTCTTCGCTCCACCAGCGTCCATTGATTTTTCTGAGCAGTTCACGCCCTTTGCGCGCGTCCTCCCAGTTGTCTACCCACTTCGTTTGCGTAACGACCGAGGCTTGTGCGGGAAGCAGCCGGCAAAGCGCGAACATTCCGATCGCTGGGACGATAATCGAGCGCAGGCTCATGTCCGGTTGATCGGACGCAGCGCAAGACACCTTCAGTCACTAGGTACCTTGAAATCGGGTTTTCAGTACCCGTGAAAGCGGGGTACTAACGTGCCTGAAGTCCAAAGAGCATTCTAAAGAGAGGGCGGAGGGAGGCGGCCGGCTTACCGACCCATTTGCAGCTTGAGCTTTTCCATATAGAGATCGCAGACACCCCGCCGTAACCCCTCTTTAGCGACGGGGCCCGCATCGGTGAAATCGAGATACGCGCGAGCCGCCGGGTCAAACTTAGGCCAACGGGGGAGTTGCGCGCCGTTCGGATCGCCGGTCTTCGCGAAGTTCGTCCAATAGTCCTCGATCGCTGCGGAGACCTGCCGATCGACTGCATTGTGCGACGGCCCGGCCAGGTTTCCGAAAACGTATGGCACTTCGCTGCCGTGCGGCGCTCCAAGTGCTTCTCGCCCCGCTGCAGCGTGCGAGAACTGAAACTGGTAGCCGGGATTCTTTGCTCCGGTATGCCAAACCAGTTCCGCAACCGAGCCACAACGGAACTGCGAATCTGTGGCCCACTGAGCCATGACCGGGCCCAGCTCCGGATCGGGCTTCGGCTCGCTGGTTCCGTTCAGGCCATACAAAGTGAGCGCGCGATCCCCGAGCGTTCCGTATTCCTGCTGAATGGCATCCGCCAGGTTGCCCGTCATGGGGAAGAACGGCCGCTGTAGCTCCTGAGAATTACTCCCCAGCAGCAGCCCGACACGCTGTTCTTTGCCCGAGGCGAACACCTTCATCGGCGCTTCCGGAAGCACCCATCCGTCCACCACCACGCCCAAGATCGGCCCGAGGAACGCGAGGCCTTGCCCCGTAGCCTTTTGGAGATCGGCGCTCGGGAGCGCGCGCAGCTTCTTCAGCACCGACTCGCCGGAGATGTTCAACGTGGCCGCAACGCTCTCCCCCTTTTTCTCGCCGTCGGCCAGCGAGGGAGGCGCAACCACGGGCCCGCTTTCTCCGATCAACCGTCGGAACAACCCGCGAGCCAATGGCGACGTCATCAGAACGTTGATATCCAGCGAGCCCGCGGACTCGCCAAAGACGGTCACGTTGCCTGCGTCGCCGCCGAAGCGCGCGATGTTTTCATGCACCCATCGCAAGGCCGCGATCTGATCGAGCAAACCATAGTTACCGGAAACGTGGTGCGGCGATTCCTTGGTGAGTTCCGGATGCTCGAAGAACCCAAACACGCCCAGCCGGTAGTTTGCGCTGACCAGCAATACGCCGTGGCGGGCCAGGTTCTCGCCATCGAACGTGGGCTCAGACCCTGCGCCGGCAAAATTTCCTCCGCCATGGATCCAGACCATCACGGCGGCGGGCTTTTTCATCGGCCACTCCGGCGTCCAAACGTTCAGATAAAGACAGTCCTCGCTGCTGTGGGAGCCGAGCGCGCCGCCCTGAACGCAGGGCGATCCGAATTGATTGGCACCGCGAAGGCCGGTCCAGGCCTTCACGGGAAGCGGTTCACGCCAACGCAAGTCGCCTATGGGCGGCTGGGCAAACGGGATCCCCTTGAAAACCGCTCCACCGTAGGCGGCAGGGCTGCCCTGCACCTTGCCGCTGGCCGTTTCGACCACTGGACCGGAGCCGCGCGAAACCGGGGTTTGGCCCCAGCACAGGCCGCAGGCCAAGGTACTCACCGCGATGAGGTTTCTCAGTAGCAGTGTCACTCCGTTGTGGCTGTCCGCTCTGGAAGCCAATCGTAAAGCCATTCAACGCACCTTGCAAGGGGAATCTTTTGGCGTTGCGTTATTTTGGGGTATATTGGGACCCGCTCATGCATCCGGTGAAACGCAAGGAAGACCTGACGGCGAAGCTGCTCGCGACGTTTAAGCAGCTCATCTCCGAAGGTACATTGCATCCCGGCGTGCGTCTGCCGGCGGAGCGCGATCTGGCCACCAATCTCAAGGTCAGCCGCGGTTCGCTGCGACAGGCGCTGAAAATGCTCGAAGTGATGGGCGTCGTCTCGCAGCGCGTCGGCGACGGCACCTACCTGAATGCAGCCGCCCCCTCAATACTGGCAGAACCAATGGAATTTCTCATTCTCCTCGACGGGATCACCATGGAGGAGTTGATGGATGCGCGCTTAATCGTGGAACCGGAACTGGCGGCTCGGGCCGCCGGCCGCGCGACGCCGGCGCGAATTGCCCAGCTGCGCGAATCACTCACCAGAATGAAAGCGTGCCGTGGGCGTCACCCAGAATTGATCGAAGAAGATCTCCGCTTTCATCAAATCATCTTCCAGATGGCGGAGAACCGCGTTTGCAGCGTCATGTTCTCTATCGTGCACCAGTCTCTGCACAAACTCATGGAAATCACCTCCCAGATGGTGGAGCTGGAACACACATTAAGGCTGCACAACAGGATTGTTCAGGCCATTCGAAGGCAGGATCCGGACGAAGCAAGGGCTCGCATGCACGCTCATCTGATCGATGCCAAAGGGTTGTTGCTGCATTCCCGCGAAACGCAAACGCAGGCCAGAATGGGCGATCGCCTTTCTAAGCTTTCGCTCGCGTAACAAACTGCAGCCGGCACTTGTCGGCGGGCGTTCCCGCGTCGTCGGCGATCAGACCTTCGTCAGCAAGTGGTAAGGCTGATTCGTGAACAGCTCGTTGAACCCCGGATAGAGCGTCGCGGCCGTGGAACTCTGCCGCAGTTCGAAAAAGTACTGCAGTGCGAAAGGCGATTTTGTGTATTCGGCTGGAATGCTCGCGCGGAAGGAGCGCCCTTCGTGTTGCATGTCGACCGCCTGCCATCGCTCCGCCTGGTTGACGCGGCGATAGTACAAGCGCGCTCCCTGCGGAGCCTGGCCTTGCACCGATAGCGCCAGCGCCACCGGCTTGCCCGCCTGGAACCCGGTGGGCGCAGTGTGTGCGCACTGGAATCCGGGACGGGAAGGCTGCCCCGTGGCGCCGGCAATCGCAGGTGCGACCCGCTCCGAACCGGCCGGACTCGCGGCGAAATGGGCTTTCTCCAACGCGGCGATGTCCTGATCGATCGCCGGGAGGCGATCCATCCAGTGCCCGCGGCGCACCGGCGTCTCACCATAGGTCAGGTCCGCGACATACACCCCGCGCGCCCTCTCGGCCATCACGGCCCAGACCGTCCGCGCTTGGCGATAAAGCGCCAACGCCTGTTCGTGTGCCTCAGAATTTCCGGTCCGCTGGTAAATCTCATAGAGTACGCCGGCGCGCAGCTTCGCGGCATAGAATCGCGCCATTCCAATCTGGATCCGCACGTCTTCCTCGACGCGGCGGAACTGCGGGTCCTTGCGCGACGCGACCGAGCCGGCAGCCGCTTCCAGTGCGGTTTCGGCCGCTGCGGCAGAACTCTCAAAGAACCGTGCAACTTCAACGGGCGAATACTTGCCGCTCGATTTGCCGGCCAATAACTCCGCCGCGTGCTCTTCCACCGACGAGAACATCTGGGGATCGAGCGGGCTCACCGTGCCGAATCGTTTCGGAGTCGGCGTATCGCCGTAGGGAATGGGAGCGCCGTGCTCCACCATCGGCATGTTGACGGGCACCTCCACCCAATACCCGCGATTGGAAGCCGACGGTTGATGCGCCGTGGTCAGCATCGGGAGCACCCTGCTGGCGTGCGCGAGAGATGTTTCCACCGGAACTGCGGCCTTTTCAAACGTCGTTCGCAGATAGCGCCGCCACTGCTCGGGATCGGCCTTCGGGTTATAAAGCAACTGACCCCAAACGCGATAGGTGTACGCGTATTTCTCCCAATCGTGCTGCGGGTTGAGAGATTTGTCGGCATAGCCGCAGCGGCCGCCGGGCAGGCCGCTCCCTTCTCGACCCTTAAAGAAGAGAGGTTCGCAGATTTCAATGCCGGATGCGCCGCAAAAATGCGAAGCTTGCCCGTAAGCCGCCGCAGTGGCCGGATCGCCCCATAGCAACATGCGCTGCGTACCGGGCCACATCCGAAACAGGACATCGAAGCGCCGTCCTTCCTGGAACAGGTCGCCATACCCGTAGCGCAGGAAACGCCGAGAGCCGTTACTCAAAGAAAAGATGGCGTCCTCGTGGCTGTCTTCCCGCGGCATCTCCAACTCGCGAATGGCGGCCTGATGATAACCGAGGCCCATGTGCTCGGCCCAGTATTTTGGCGAGACCTTAACAGGCATGCCGGTCGCCGCCGCGAGATCGAACATTTTATTGTCGATGCCCTTGGCGTGCATATCGATCTCGATGGGCCGCCCGGCGCGCACGACGCCGTCAAACAGTACGCGCCAGAAATCGTAGCTGCCCTCGGGGATGCCGCTCTCGCCGTGAATGCGGAACGTAACACCTTTGATGGCGGGGCACGCTTTCAGGATCATGGCTAGCGCGTCGCGGCAATAAGGCGCATGGGTCTCCGGCGTGAGCCCCTCCACGTGATGCTGGGCCCGCGGGCTCTCGGTCCACTGGTAGGCGTGCGTCCAAAGGCCAAGCTGGAAGTCGAGTCCGCGCGCCGCAGTCTCTTCGCTGATGAATCGGAGCATCTCGAAATTCCGGTCGCGCTCGGCATCATCGAGCGGCACAGCGCGAACCTTATAGCCGGGGACGTCGACCAGAAACGGGTAGGCAAAGTGCATGTAATCGCCCACCACGTCGCGCGGGAAGTCATAGCCCAAGCCGAGGGTCAGGCTGAACCGGTTGAATCGGTTGGTTACGAGGGTCGTGAGATAATCGCGCCAGAAGCCCTTGTCGTAATACCAGGCTTTATCCTCTACATCGCTGACGAAGGCGCGCGTCATGCTGCGAACGGTGTTCGCCGGCTGTTCGTCGATTGTCGCCGCCAGGGTCAAGGCGGCCAGCGGATCGGCGCCGTGCCGCACGCGATCGGCGAGTTCGGTGAGGGCGTAGACATAACCGCGTACGTCCGATGCGGCGGCGCGAACTGCCGGTTTGGAAGAGATTCGCGCCGGCGCTATCCGAAAACCCTCGCGCGGCAATCGCGCGGATTCGCCGCCCAGAAGCACGGCGAAAGCCGCGTCACCGGCGTCTCCCATCGATCCGGCGATCACCGCACTCGCCCCTTTGCTCTCGATCGCGCTGCGGAGTTCGCCCGCGGCCCACTTCGCCGGAGCCGAAGACGCCACGGCATCCGAAGGACTCGCGATGATCGCGATGCGTCCGGGCGCGGCCCCGAGCCCGGAGGCGCCCAGGTAGCCCAACGCCGCCGCTTGACCGGCTTGTCTGATGAACTTGCGTCGCGGAATGGATTGCATGTTTCCTCGTTTTTTCTAGAAAACCAGTTTCAGGGACGCCTGCAGGATCCGGGGATCGGAGGCGGTGGTGATCTGTCCGAAGGCGCTGGATGAAATGTTGGCGTTGGGTGCGCCGAAGTTCGGGTGGTTGAGCACGTTGAACGCCTCGGCGCGTACGTGCAGCACCAGGCTTTCCCGCAGCCGGAATTCGCGGCTGAGCGCCACGTCGATATCGAAATATCCCGGAGCCCGCAGCGAATTGTGGCCGGCATTTCCGAAGGTGCCCGTCGCGTTGGTCGCGAACAGATTCGGATTTAGGAATTGGTAGAAAAGCCCGTGGGCAGCTCCGGTGTACGCCTGTGTGGAGATCACATTGGGGCGGTCGTTTCCAACGCCGGTAAGTGAATTGTCCTTGCCGGACGTCGGATTTACCGGAAGCCCGGTCTGGTAACGAATCAGGGGAGCGAAACTCCAGTTGCTCAGCAGCCACGACAGCGTGCCGCCGTGTCCATACTGGCTGAGGTACACCGCGCTCGCGTTGAACAGATTCGTCGAGTCGTAAGAGCAGGGACCGTAATCCAAGCCGACATTGTATGGATTCTCAACCACCCCGGTTGACAACGAAGTCACCGGCGCGATTCCCATGCACTTCGACCAGGTGTAATTGGCGAGAATCGTGTAATGATTCGCGAAGCGATGCTCGACCGAAGCGAGCAAGCCATTGTAGTTGGCGTTGGCCCCATCGTAAGCGATGGTCATTTGCGAATAGTATTGACCAGCGACCGGGTTCGCAAGGCTCAGGACGCGTCTGGCCTGCGTGTTGCCGGTGGACGAGCAGGGCTTACCGCTGCAGGTCCCCGGGATGTACACGGCCGGATTGATTTCGTTACCGATCCACAGATGGGAAGTCTTGTTTCCCAGATACGAGACAGAAGCGAGCCAACTCGAGCCGAAACGGTGTTGCACGCTGGCGTTCCATTGGCCGACGCTCGGAGCGTGCAGGTTGGGAGGCAGAAAGACCTCGGCGTTCGCCGGCGGAAACGCAATGTTCTTGCCCGGAGGAGGAAGCGGAAATGGATTGCCGCCCGGAACAGTCGACCACGGATCGCTGAATTGATACGGGCCGTTGGTATTGGTGACCTGAGGGCCGAACGGCGGATTTTGCGCAACCATCCGGTACGGGATGAACGTCGCCACCGAATCGTAGAGCAGGCCCGCGCCGATGCGCAAGGTGGTGCGCCCTGCGCCGTCCGGATTGAAGACTAACCCCAGCCGCGGGGAGACATCTGTGAGCCTGCGGCTCGTGAACGAATTCGAAATGCCCGGATCCCCGTAGAACAACGACCCTACGGGCGCGTTGACGAAAACCCGGCTCGGCTGGTTGGCGTAGAACGCCGCGGCAGAGAACGTGCTTCCGCGGTTGAAATGATCGTACTCAGGCAAATATGGCTCCCACCGGAGGCCGAAGTTGACCACCAGTCTTGAGGTGGCGTGAAAGGTGTCCTGCGCGTACAGGCCGATCACGTTCTGGCGGAGATCGTTGAGCTGGGGACCGCTCTGGCTGAAGGAATTCATTTTGCCCGTGAGGAAATCCAGAAGCGGATCGTTACTGTATTGGCCGTTGAAATTGAAGACACCGTCGTCCTGGTAGTGGTTGTTCTGAGTATCGCGGGTTCTGAGGAAATCGACTCCGAACGCGATCTGGTGCTTGCCAAGCAGGATGTCGACGTCGTCCGCGGCCTGGTAGCTGGTGATATTGAAAACTCCCAGCGCGCAGGTGCCGCAACCCACTGCAAATCCGCCGTTGCTGACAGCCACCTGCAGGAAGTCGGTCGTGCCTTGGTATAGGTTCTTCACGCCTAGCGACGCCGCGTCCACGCCGCTTGCGTTCGGCCCCCGATTGTCGGTTCTCCTTCCGAACGTAACGTGCAATGAGTTGACCGTGGTGGGCGTAATGCTATAGGTTTCGCCTAGAACGAGGGTCTGCGCGCGCTCCACGTTGCCGGTCACCGACGTCACCAGGATATCGTGCGGATCGAAGAACGCTGCCAGATTGTAGTCGTCCACGAAATAGCGCCCGTAGAGGCTGTGCTTTGAATTGATCATCCAATCCACCCGGCCCACGTACTGGCCCTCAGCGGATTGAACCGGAATGCCGAAGCTGGCCTTACCGCAGGGGTTGGAAGTTTGTGGCAAATACTTCGCCAGGGCGACGGCCGCAGGGTCGAATGAGCTGACGGGGATCTTGAAATTCGGCAGTGGATTCCCGGTAGTGGGATCAATGATCGCGCGAGCCACCCCTTTGGCCTGGCAGCCGGCGCCGTCGAGCGTGCTGAAATCACCGGTCAACGCGGCCGCCGTCGGAACGTAGGCCGTGCTGGCAGCCGGGTCCTGTCGGATGTCGGAACGCTGATAGCCGCCGAAAAAGAACAGCTTGTCGCGAATAATCCTGCCGCCGAAGGTCCCGCCGAATTGATTTCTCTTCAAACTGTCTTGTTTCGACGCGAAATAGTTGATCGCGTTTACATCACCATTGCGGATAAATTCAAAGACGTCGCCATGCCAGTGATTCGAGCCGGACTTGGTGACGGCATTGACCACACCGCCGGGATGCAGCCCGTTGCGGGCGGGCAAGGTGCTCGTCTCCACCGTGAACTCGGCGAGCGCGTCCGGAAACGGGATCGGCATGTTGACGTTGGTGAAGCTGTCGTTATTGTCGCCGCCGTCCAGCAGGTAATTCGTTTCATTGCCGGCGCTGCCCGCGATGGAGATGGATTGCGAGCTGAAAAAGCTCTTGCTTCCGGTGTTGGTGCCGTCGCTGTGATTAATCGATGCGCCGGAGATGGTGATGAGCTGCGTCGGATCGCGGCCGTTCAGCGGCAGATCGACTATGCGTTGTTGATCG
>Ga0070734_10005703_pt1 | contig 10816 bp, 14 predicted proteins | sample Coa_R1_8_FD_66444 | JGI IMG/M metagenome (GOLD analysis project Ga0070734, IMG submission 66444) | Surface soil microbial communities from Centralia Pennsylvania, which are recovering from an underground coalmine fire - Coalmine... | ecosystem: Environmental > Terrestrial > Soil > Unclassified ... | reverse complement strand
GACCTGGTCGACGGCAGGGCGCTCCTGGGATTTCGCCTGCCGGTGAGCATTATCTCTCCTTTTTCCAGGGGAGTTCCAGAAGCCCCAAGGATATCGAGTGAAGTCTTGGATCACACTTCAATCCTGAAGTTGATTGAGTGGCGATGGGGCTTGGAACCCCTGACCGCACGCGACGCATCCGACGATATCGCCAATCTGGCGGTCGCGCTGGATCTCACCATGACACCATCGCCGGCTCCCGACCTTCCCGAGCCACCAGCGGTTGCCGCGATTGAAAGCTGCTCTGGGCAACCGAACCTATGATGTTTCGGTAAGCGATGCCAATCGGCGAAACTGGCCACTGGCCGACTCGTCGGGAGGAATCTCCCGGAAGCCCGTTTCTGGCGCTCGAAGTTGTCGGCAATCCAGAAGTTGCACAGAACGTTCTTAACTTGAAACCGTTAATCGCATCTGTAATCGCCTTGTGAAATGAGAACGATTTAGGCACAAGAAACAAGCTGGGCACGAGAACTGTCAGAACGAGTTGGCGACCCGCGCGAATGTCTGCAGTTCACTATTTTTGTTAAAACTCCGAGCTGCCGATAACTCGAGCGGCGGACGGATGCCCGCGTGAGGCGATCTACGCTCGTCGGCGACCATCCGCTCATCGGAAGCGTCGACGGCATAGAGCTCACACAGGAGGCGATTGAAGGCGTAGTCGTAGTGCTTGCCATCAGGCGTAAACGATCCAAATCCGGTGGCAAACATGAACACGCCGGCGAGATCCGGGCGAGCTTCTTAACTAATTCGCGGCGACCGCTGGCAGGTCCACTCGAAAGAATATTCACCGAGACATAATTTGCAGCGCTCTCCACCAGCACGGAGCGACCATCAGGTGACACCGAAACAAGAAAGTCGTCGGGATGGAGCCCCGGAACTGGGCGGCGGCCAGTCCACGCGCAATCTGCAATGCGTAGTCGATCGCCTTCCGCACCGGCAATGCACCGCCGCGCAGCCGGTCACGCAGCGTCTCCCCGTCCAACAGTTCAGAGACGATATAAGGGCATTCGCCCTGCCGGGCGATATCGAACACGGCCAGAATATTTTATAGTTGAGCGCGGCAGTCGCCCGAGCCTCTTGTTCGAAGCGGCGCAGACGCTCAGGGTCGCTGGAGTATCCCGCAGGCAAGACCTTGACAGCAACTTCGCGGCCGAGCCGCGGGTCGCGCGCACGGTAAACTTCGCCCATCCCGCCTTCCCCAAGCGGCGACAGGACCTCGTACGGTCCCAGCTTCGTGCCCGCAGCCACTGCCATAGCACGGGATTATCTCACTTCTTCAGGCTGTCATCGGGAGAAACGGGCTGCAAGAAAGCTGGCCCGAGTGGTCCAGGGAAGTCCGCCAGTATTTACAATTCAATCCACTTGGACGCGAAACGCCCAACCCGTTGAGGTGCACAGCGCACACTTCGGTGGATTGTTTGCAGAGGAGAGCGCCATTTATGTATATGGCCAAGCCGCCCAGCAACTCTTTCAACATTGCTCACAATGCGAAGATTCTGGAGGCTAGTCCGGCCGCGCCCTGTTGCTGCGAACCTTCCGTCGTATGTTGCTGGATCGCCTGTTTCGTCTCCCGCTTGCGGCAGATCGCCTGGCTTGGATTGCCCGAACCCATTGAGGCACCGCAGATTGGCCGAGGCGACCGGTTGGCTCCAAGAATCGACGGACAGTGCGCGATTTTGAACAGTTTTCTGGATGCAAATGTTTGATGATAGGGGTTGTGGGGAACCCAACCGATTGCCGCGGATCCACTGGTGGTTCGCACCGGCGGCCTCAATAACAGAAATGATCACATGTATAGCTCGCTCAAATCCTGTCGCGCGCTGAGGTTGCCGTTGGCCGCGAGACTGCTACACAGCCTTGCCACCGTTATCACGACCATCATTCTGCTCGCATCGACGACACTCGCCCAATCCCCTCCCGGCGGCCTAGAACTGTCGGCCAACGAGCTGGCGCGAAGGGTGATCGCCAACGAGCTGAAATTCCAAGATGATCATGACCACTGGATGTACCGGCAAGAAAAAGAAGAACCCGGGAAGAAACAGATCAAGGAAATCGTCGAGACAAAGGATGGTGACCTCAGTCGGCTCATATCTATCAACGGCCACCCTCTGACCGCGCAAGAACAGGAGAAAGAGAACCAGCGTATTCAGGAGCTGGTGGGCAGTCCAGGTGAGCAAGGAAAATTGCAGCGGGCGCGGATTCTCGAAACAGAACGAGGGAAACGATTGTTCAAGATGCTGCCGGATGCATTTGTGTTCAACTACGCGGGTCGTGGGGGCGCGCTGATAAAGCTAAGCTTCCGCCCCAATCCGAATTTTCAGCCGCCCTCCTTGGAAGCCCGTGTTTTCCATGACATGGAAGGCGAATTGTGGGTCGACAGCAAAGAGGAAAGACTGGCTGTGCTCAATGGTCGTCTCATGGAGGATGTGAAACTTGCCGGCGGCCTGCTAGGACGCTTGGCCAAGGGAGGACACTTCGAGGTGCGGCAGGCAGAAGTTGCGGCGGGCCACTGGGAAATGGCTGGCATGACTGTAGACATGAAAGGGAAAGCTCTCTTCTTCAAAACAACCAATGTGCAGCAGACCGAAAACCGCAGTGACTTCGAGCGAGTGCCCGATGACCTGACCCTCACTCAGGCCGCAGACATACTCAACAGACAGATCGTTGTAGCCGCGAATCGATAGATAAGAGAAACAAATGCCTGCCCACACGCCGCTCCAGTAGCAACAAATGGGCTCGGCCGACAAGGTCACTTTTCGATCGGCGAAATGGATACGAACCCGTCCTTTCAATTGCTGAATGGAGATCCGTGCCTCTGCTCTGTGCTGTCACATTTGTGTGCCGCTCTTCATCAGAATCACAACGAGCTCCCCAAGGCACGAGAGCTGCAGCCCAACGTCATTCTGTTTGAGGTCGGATTGCTCGGCCTGTCTCCCGTCGAGGCAGCGCGGCGCTTTGTGGTTTCAGCCGGAGAAATATGAGTCCAGCGCGATCGCCTGTAACTTTCCCCCAACGCTGTGCTCGCAAACGACCCGCAATAGCAACATTTCCATGCGAGGCTGTGCTTCGATTAGCAAATTGCCGAGCTAGGCGGAATCAAGGCCTATGAGGTTGGCAGTACACATCAAGAAGATCGCCGCCAGTGTGTTTCATGATGTGGACGAAAATCACATCATGGCGTTTGCGGCTGCGTTGTCGTACTACTTCGTACTTTCGGTTTTTCCGCTGTTGATCTTTGTGTCGGCGGTAGTTGCTTATTTTCCAGTTTCCAGCTTGTTTAACCAGATCGTCGGAGTACTCGCCACTGTCGTACCGCCGGATAGCATTGGCGTAGTGAGGAAGATCCTGGCTCACGTTCTTTTGTCGCGCCATAGCGGCCTACTGACCTTCGGCATAGTGTTCACCATCTGGTCGGCCTCCAGCGGCTTTGCCGCCATGATCGAAGCTTTGAATGTGACCTACGATGTGCCGGAAACGCGGCGGCTTTGGACGACTCGCGCGTTAGCAGTTGGTCTCGCATTCCTGGTTGGGACGTTACTGGTCATTGCCCTCTTGGTGCTAATCGCAGGACCGAAGTTCGGCGGATGGCTCGCCGGCACGGTGGGGCTCAGTCCGGCGTTTGCAGCCATCTGGCCGTACCTTCGATGGTTGGTAGCGACAGGGTTCACGGTTCTTGCTGTGGAACTTCTGTATTTTTGGGCCCCCAACGTGCGGCAGAAGTTCCTGCGAACGCTGCCGGGAGCAGTGATCGCTGTGGTCGGCTGGATGGGGCTGTCCTATTTGTTGGGAATCTACTTCCGAGATTTTGCGAATTACAATGCGACTTATGGCACTCTCGGTTCTGCAATTGCGTTTTCGGTGTGGTTGTTTTGGAGCAACTTCATCATGCTGATCGGCGCTGAAATCAATGCGAAGCTGCTCCAACAGACCGGGAAGACGAGCCTGCTACGGAAAGATCGGCGACGGGTCGTGACACCGACGAACGAAACAGACGTGGCAGCATAAACTCTCTTCGGGAACGATGATAATGCCGCAACATTGGATTTCATCAGGATGCGGTTCCTAGACAAGCGCACGCCGCGTTCGTCGGATTGCCATATGGCGCGGAATCCGTCCCACTTGATCTCGAACAGCCAATCGGGATTCGAGAACGGCTCAGGGCAGCGGCTGAGCCAAACAGGTTGGAACTGCGGGAACGGCAAACGGCATCATAAAACGTCCTCCAACCGAGGGTACCGCGTTATGGTTGGCGCAGGACGGTTGTCACCGGAGTTTCGCGACATCGTTCCGCAAGCCATACCGCTGACAGGAACTGCGACAGCCGTTCCGAATTTTAACTTATCGGCTTCTCCCGCATCTTCCACCGTTACCGCCGGACAGCAAGCCGTCTACAAGGCTCTGGTCATTCCAGTCGGCGGCTTTAATCAAACGGTCTCGTTGTCTTGTACTGGAGCTAGACCCCAACTGCGGCGGATGGCGTCTTCATCATCAGGAGAAAGCGGTCCTCCTCCGCATGCATACCCGACTCCGCCGCCGTCGCGGATGTCGCGGAACCAAAGTAGCGTGTCTTCATTCACCCCGTTTGCGAGAGTCCACCTGGGACACCAGCGATCCCTGGCTGGCAATCAAGAAGTGAGTGATCTCGGATTACTAGCCGACTTTCTTCGCGGGCAGCCGTCCCTAAACTTGCGTTTCTGGAGGCATGAAGACGTGCCCGTTCTCGCAGCGGGAGCTCAGTACCCCTGCGCCACTTCAGATTCAGGCGGAACAAAAAGGCTCCGGCGGGCTGACGTTTCAACGTTGCGGGTGCCACATACCTGACATCCTGCTGGTGGACTGATCAGATTCTCTTGCATAATGTCGTCCCGATCGGGTAATGCTAGAGAACCGCGACACGCGGGGGGGATGCGTAATCCAGCTTGCTTCGCTAATTCTAAGCCCCTAAGATGTGTTCCCAAACCTGTCGGCTTCAACTTCAGCGGACGCTTCCTCGAAGCTAATGAGTGTCTGCTTCAACTGCGAGTCAACTTCATCCGCAATAGTCATCACGTCCAGAAGCAGCAGGCTGAAATCCACGGTGCTCAGATTCTTTTGCAGCGTGCCAAATATGCTGACCTGAAGGATGCGGGATTCTTCTACGATCATCGGCATCGAATAGCCCTGTTGACGGCGAATTTTGCCGTGCAAGGCTGCGGCTTCGGAAACCGCCTTGGTCCCCAAATTTCGCGGGGCGCGCAATCGCAGCACAAGCTCCTCCAGCAGTCTTGGAAGGTGCCCGGTTCGCTGCTCTTTGCTGAGTGCCACACACGTTAGTTCGCTCTCGCCCTCCACCCGGACCAGCCAATCGGTGATTGTTGACGGTACATCCCGCTCCAAGATAGCAGCTACTCTCTCGGCGATTGCCATTCTCCCCTTTTTGCTTTTCTGCAATTTCTCACGAATTAAGGCAACAAGTGTAGGAACATCCATCGGTTTCACCAATATCTCGTCTGCTTGCAAGAGGATGGCATTCATCGCTTCCTCCAGCGCCGGATACCCGGTGAACACCAAAGTGACCGCGTCCGGGTTGGTGTGGCGCATTGCGCTCACTACGGTAAATCCGTCGCCGGCTCCAGGCATGTGCAGATCGCAGAGCAAAACATCGAAGCGTTCTTCGGCGATCAGATGTAGAGCTTCGGTGACGCTCGCTGCCGCCGTAACGCGGAATTGGCTGACCTGCAACACCGCCCCTAGCGATTTGCGCACCGATTCGTTGTCGTCTACCAGTAGAATTTTAGGCTGCTGTGCTCTGTCCGTTGTTGTGATCATTACCACGGCTCCTGGCTCTCTCTCGCATCAATCACCACGCTCAATCGCGAAGCAGGACACTGACGAGGGAGTTGTTGATCTGCATACTGCCGTTGTAGTTGATGTACCCCAAGTCTCTGAACCGGTTGAGAAAGAAACTTACGCGCGAGCGGGTCGTGCCAACCATTTTGGCCAAGGTTTCCTGGCTGAGTTTAGCAATCACCGGTTTGGATTTTGTTTTCTGGCCAAAGTTGGCGAGTATGAGTAGCAACCGAGCGAGGCGTTTTTCACTGTTGTTGAACAGATGGTCCACCAGATCAGATTCCATTCGGGCGTTGCGCGAGAGGAGGTAGGAAAAAAACTGTGTAGCGAATTCGGGTTTATCGTGTAGCAAGGCACGCATTGCTAATTTCTCCACTCGAAAGACCCTACTGGGCTGAACTGCGCTGGCGGTCGACAAACGAACACGCTGTCCGGTTAGGCAACCTTCCCCAAAAAAACTGGATTCCGGCAAAATCGCAACCACAACCTCTTTCCCGCGTTTGGATACGACCGTGAGCTTTATTTTCCCGCTTTGAACGTAGAACACAGAGTCTGCTGGGTCTCCTTGCGAGAAGATAGAAGCGGCGGTCTCGTATCTCCGTGTGGCTTTGCCTGCAACGTGCTGCGTTAGCGCAGGACGGAAATCGAACTCGGCTTTTTCTGCGAACAAACAGTTATTAGCTTGGTTGAGCAACGCTGCCATGGCCGAGGTAGGGTAGACGGGCTCCTGAGCTTTGACCAAGAGAGGCCTCTGTATTGGAATTGCGGCTAAAGCGCCTTTTTTGTAGTCAGATGTTTTGCGGTCAAGGGAACCTCTGGATTTTCCGCGCTCGGGTCTACGAATGATGAGAGATTTGACTCTTAAAGTTTAGTTCAGCGGCGCAGCCTCGATCTGAGCAATGTCGCTCACTCCCAAACCAAATGTTTTCATTAGACTCAGCTTGCCACAAGAGTAGTCTAAGTGTCTGAAAACAGGACGCGGCGATCTAATCCCAAAAAGCTGTGCCGCAACTCACTTTTCAACGGAAAGGAAATGGTTAGGCGCGGAGTGGTCGTAAAGAACGGCTCGTTTATCTTGTGGATTCCCTTGTGAACAAACCTCGATGTGGCGAAGCCTATGACAGAACAGTTTGGGGCCAGGGATTCCTGAGAAGACAATTGGATCGACCTCTGCGAGAGCCAGAAACGCACCGGCACAGGTTGCCGCGCGACTGCGAGTCACAGCCAAGGCCGTCCTCCGCGGTTTACATGACGACTATCGGTTGCAACAACGATCGGCGTGACCGTCCGAGTTTTCCCCTGCCATCGGAAAGTGGACATGGTATAGCCTCGGCTAACCCCGATGGGTGGCTGCCCCGGGAGAGTGGAACGCCTTCCGCTTTCACCTTCATGCCTGCTTATTCGCAGGAATGCGCGGTGAGTGTAATGCGGCGACGTTCCGTCGGTCCTAATCCCGGCCACTCGCTTCCGCTGAGGGGAAAGACCCGGCCCATGTCAAGTGTCGATACCCGAGCGGACCTTGCGGTTCGAGGTTTTGCCAGTTCTGCCGCGACCTGCCGAAGGAGTGCTCTCTCGGACGGACTATTTCGTTTTTTGTGAGTCATGCAATATCGTGTCACATGTTTCGCCGCAGGAACGGTCAATTCAACACACACTTATCAACGAGCCAAGGCATCGGCCAGGTCGAGACCAGAGTCAATCGTTCTTTTATGGAACTATGGCGACCGCTTTTGTTCAGGATCTCAGGAGGCTAATTTGCAGGGGATCGTTTGCGCTTGGAGGCGCGTCGATAACTGGGGAGGCGGCTAGCATTCCGTTCGGCAGACCAGCCTTCCTCACCCCATTGCGTTTAGCCAGCGAGCGCCCGCCAGCAGTCCGCGCAGTGCTATTGTGTCCTCTCTCACGTTGCCGCCGACAGTTTGATGGCATGGCAAAATTGGGCGGGCACTTACAATTCTCGAGTGGCTGTGCAATGTTGACCAGTTTTGCTGCAAATTATCGTCGACCATCGTCTTCTGGGGTTCTCCCGAGTTCGAAACGTGAGCTGTGCTGCCTGTAATTCGAGCTCAGCGGCTTACACTCAGTCGAGGAGATACACAGGAGAAAGGTCCATCATGGCTACGAATCTCAACACTTGTCATCCGGGCGATGGTATTGAAGCATTGAACCGACTGCCAGGGTTAGCGGAACCTGTGTTGCAAATCGACTTTGAACGAGAATTGCAGCAACTGCGACGAGAAGACTCCTGGCAGCGCGAAACTGGTCGAAGTTCCAAAACCCTGGCGAAATATCCCGATTTTCGAATCGTTATGATTCTGATGAAGAGCGGCACACGAATGCGACAGCACAGAGCAGAGGGACGGGTCTCCATTCAGCAATTGAAAGGACAGAGTCGTATCCATTTGCCCGATCGGCAACTGACCTTGTCGTCCGGCCATTTGTTGGTACTGGACTGCGGTGTCCTACACGACGTCGAAGCGTTGGAAGAGAGTGCCTTTTTGCTGACCATCTCTTGGCAAAGCCAGAAGAGTGACGCCTCAGAGTCGCTTTCACCCAGTGAACTGCACTTATACGACGAGGCGGTGTCGCGAATGGATGGCGAAGGTGGCGCCCCCCTGAGACTGCCCTGAGACTGCCGGTCCAGCAAGGAAAGCCGATCCCGGAAGCTAGACGTGTCTGGTGGCCGGTGGTTGTAGTCACGGATTTACGCAGCTTGTAACGAGGTAACCGTGGTTAGCGACGCAGCCTCGGTCGAGCCGGCGTCCAAACTAACCCGGCGAGAAGAAGTTGCGGAAGGGACGCTTCTCGATCCGCCGGAAACTGATGCCGAGGGAAACACACGCACCTTTTCCATCGTTAGCCCTCCGTTCGAAAACGAGTTAGTCATCGCCACGCGGATGCGCGACACTGCTTTCAAGCGCTCGCTAAAGAAAGTGCCGGCAGCCACGCAGGTGAAGAGATAGCGGCGGCGCGTTCACCGCCAGAATCCGAGCCAGCAAACACATAGTTCTTCCGTCCCAGCGCCACAGCTCGCAGGGCACGTTCGGCGGCGTTGTTGTCCAGTTCAATGCGACCATCTTCGCAGTAGCGCAGCGGCCATGGATGCAGCGGGGCATCGCTACCACACAACCACTTGCTTTCCTGATAATGTCTTCAACCTGACACCGATCAATGGAGGCTGGACTTACAGCTCGCTGCATGAGTTTGGTGAGGGCGACGACGGGACGTTCCCGGAATTCGGCGTGCCCCTCGACGCGCAGTCGCAGTATTGCGTAACGGAACAATTCGGCACCGTTTTGGCCAACAGGTCGTCAGGAATCTACAAGCCGAATGCCGTATCCCGGCGCTACGCTCAGCGCATGATCGTTCGTGCGAGACGATTGTCGATCTTTCTCCTCCTGGTTGTGGCGGCCGCGCAGGCGCAGACAATTGAGCGACTGGACGGCAGCAAGATTAACCCGGCGGACGTCGATGCCGCCGTTATGCGATTGATGAAAGCGGCGGAAGTGCCGGGCACGGCAATTGCGCTCATCAATAAAGACCGCGTAGTTTACGAGAAAGCCTACGGCTACCGCGATACAGAAAAGAAGTTGCCGCTGACGACCGACACGGTGATGCCCGGCGCGTCGCTCACGAAGGCCGTGTTCGCGTACATGGTAATGCAGCTGGTGCAGGAGGGCCGACTCGATCTCGACAAGCCGGTTTACCTCTATCTCCCAGAGCCGCTGCCGGAATACGAGAACTACGCAGACGTGAAGGATGACCCTCGCTATAAGCAGATTACGGCCCGCATGCTGCTCGACCATACCAGCGGCTTTCCCAACTGGCGGTCGTATGAAGACGACCACAAGCTGCACATCCACTTCCAGCCGGGCAGCCGGTTTGCATATTCGGGCGAAGGCATGGATCTGCTGCAGCTGGTGGTTGAAACTATCACCAAAAAAGATCTGAAGACCCTGATGCAGGAGCGCGTCTTCGGCCCCTTACGCATGTCACGGACGAGCATGGTTTGGCAATCTGTTTTCGAGAGCGACTACGCCAACAGCTACGACGAGTACGGACGCACAATCGCTTTGGACAAGTGGACGCACGCACAGGCAGCGGGCTCGATGTCGACCACGGTACATGACTTCGGAAACTTCGTCGCGGCGGTGATGCGCGGCGAAGGACTGAAGAAAGGGACACTGGACGAGATGCTCAGTGCCCAGGTGCGGATCCGCTCGCAGCACGAGTTCCCATCGCTTGACCTTACGACAACCCACGAGAACGACGCGATCAAGCTTTCCTATGGACTGGGTTGGGGGCTCTTGTGGACCCCGGACGGCAAGGCTTTCTTCAAGGAAGGACACGATGTAGGCGAGCGGAATTACGCAGTGGCATTCCCCGCCAGGAAAATCGCCATCGTGATCATGACGAACAGCGCCAACGGCGAGGGTATCTACCAGGAGCTGCTCGAAACGCTTCTGCGCGACACGTATACGCCCATCGAGTGGGAAGGATTCACTCCCTACAACAAGCTGCCGCCCACACCTCCATTGAAGCAGCACAAGCGTGTCGCGGTCGAGCCGTCGGTCTTGGAGAAGTACGTGGGGCGCTGCAGCGATCCCGTACACTTCCCGAATGTCGTGCTGACCGTCCGATACGTCGGCGATCATCTTTCGGTACAGGAGAATGACGAGCCGAAGCAGGAGCTGCTCCCGGACAGTGCGACGCAGTTCTATTCGGTGAATTCCGATGACGAGTACACGTTCGCCGCTGACGGGTTAAAGCTGATCCTGCACGCCGACGGCAAGGACATCCCCTTTCCGCGACAGCCATGATTAATGGCGCTGCTGCTCCTGCCGATAAGCAGTCGGCGAGATGCCGAACTGCTGCTTGAAAACATGACAGAAATGACTCTGGTCGAAGAAGCCGAGTTCTTGGGCGAGATCAACGATCAGCTGCGAGG
>Ga0070734_10005701_pt1 | contig 10817 bp, 12 predicted proteins | sample Coa_R1_8_FD_66444 | JGI IMG/M metagenome (GOLD analysis project Ga0070734, IMG submission 66444) | Surface soil microbial communities from Centralia Pennsylvania, which are recovering from an underground coalmine fire - Coalmine... | ecosystem: Environmental > Terrestrial > Soil > Unclassified ... | reverse complement strand
AACGGCCTTTACGAATATGATCGCGGCGTGAATTATCGGGCCGTGGCGGCGCTCGCGCTCGGGATCATCGTGGCGCTGCTTGGCCTCGTCATCGCGCCGCTGCGCTGGCTATACGATTATGCCTGGTTTGTGGGATTCTTGGTAGCGGGTGCGGTCTATGTGCTGCTGATGCAGCGTTCGCAGGCGGCCGCCCGCGGCTGGATTGGAGAAGAAACATGATTGGCACGGAAGCAGCGATCGAGAGCATTTCGTTTTACGTGAACGGGAAGTGGGAAGAGGCGGGAAACCGGCCGGTTTTTCCAGTGACGAATCCCGCAACCGGTGCGGCCATCGCGCAAGTGGCTTATGCATCCGCAGCCGATGTGGATCGCACGGTGCAAGCGGCCCACGCGGCGTATCTCAAGTGGCGCGAAGTCCCCGTTGTCGAGCGTGTGCAGCCGCTGTATCGATACAAAGCGCTCCTCGAAAAAAACGCAAATGAACTCGCGGCGACGCTCACCGCCGAGAACGGCAAAACCGCCGACGATGCGCGTATGGAAGTGCGCCGGGCCATCCAGATGGTGGAAGTGGCGTGCGGGATGCCAAGCCTCATGATGGGCGATTCGTTGAACGATGTCTCGGCCGGGATCGACAGCCATACCATCCGGCAACCCATCGGCGTTTGCGTGGGAATTTCGCCCTTCAATTTTCCGGCGATGGTCCCGATGTGGATGTGGCCGTTTGCCATCGCGTGCGGCAATACCTTCGTGCTGAAACCATCCGAAAAAGTCCCGATGACGCCCGCGATGGCCACGTCGCTGCTACACGACGCCGGGCTTCCGGAAGGCGTTTTCAACCTGATTCATGGCGATAAATCCGCGGTGGATGCGCTGCTGGCACATCCGCTGGTGCGCGCGGTGTCGTTCGTTGGTTCCACGCCCGTGGCCAAGTACATTTATCACACCTCGGCCGCCGAAGGAAAGCGCGTGCAGGCGCTGGGCGGCGCGAAGAATCATTTAGTAGTTATGCCGGATGCGGATCTTCCGAAGAGCGTGGAAGCGATCATCGGCTCGGCATTCGGTGCGGCGGGCGAGCGATGCTTGGCCGGAAGCGTGCTCGTCGCGGTGGGCGAAGTCGCCGATCCGCTGCTCAAATTGCTCGCTGAAAAAGTGAACGCCATGAAAGTGGGCGATGGCGCCGAGCAGGGCGTGGACATGGGTCCACTGGTCACTAAGGAGCATAAAGCTCGCGTGGAAGGCTATATCGACAAAGGCGTGGCGGAAGGCGCGAAACCACTGCTCGATGGGCGCGCGGTCAAATGCAAGGGTGACGGATTCTTCGTTGGTCCGACGATCTTTGACAACGTTCGGCCGGAGATGACCATCGCGCGCGAAGAGATTTTTGGGCCGGTGCTATCGGTGATTCGCGTGAAATCGTTGGATGATGCCATTGCGCTGGTGAATAGCTCTCGCTTCGGTAACGCGACCTCGATTTTCACCGCGAGTGGAAAAGCCGCGCGCGAATACTCGGCGCGCGTGGAAGCTGGGATGGTCGGCGTGAATATCGGAGTCGCAGCGCCCATGGCGTTCTTCCCGTTTGCCGGATGGAAAAATTCCTTCTTCGGGGATCTACACGCGCACGGCAAGGACGCGGTGATGTTCTATACCGAACAAAAAGTGCTGATGACGCGCTGGTTCTAATACCTCTAATACCGTACCTTAATCGGCGACGCTTCCCATTCGCGAAACGCTTCCAGCGCCTGCTCGCGCATCATCTGCTGCATCGGGATTTTGCGCTTGTCCGGCGGTAATTTGATCTGCTGGTAAATCAGCGAATCGTCGAAGCCGATCCGCGCGGCATCGCTGTGCGTGTTCGCGTAATAGACCTTGGCCAGTCGCGACCAATAAATCGCGCCCATGCACATCGGACACGGTTCGCAAGTGGTATAAAGCTCGCACCGCACAAGTTGAAAGCTTCGCAATACCTGCGCCGCCGCGCGAATCGCGATCACTTCCGCATGCGCCGTCGGGTCCAGCAGCTTCGTCACCTGGTTGGTCCCGGTAGCGAGCACAGATCCATCGCGCACCACGAGCGCAGCGAACGGACCTCCCGCGCCCGACCGCACATTCTCGAGCGAGAGTGCAATCGCCTTTTCCATGAAGCGCTCTACCATTCCAGTCCATTGTCGCGAACCTGCTACTCTGCTTACAAATGAGCGAGCTCAGCCGCATTGGCGTTGCCATTGATTCCACGTTGTTGAAGAAGTTCGACAGCCTGATCGCATCGCGCGGATACACCAACCGCTCGGAAGCATTTCGCGATTTGATCCGCGACGAACTAGTCCAGAAATCGTGGGAAGGACCGGATACCACCGTCGTTGGAACCGTAACATTGGTCTACGACCATCACGTGCGCCTACTCAACGAAAAGCTCACCGGCATGCAGCACTCGCATTTTCACCACGTGCTTTCCACGCTGCATGTGCATCTGGATCATGACAATTGCCTGGAAGTTTTGGTGGTGCGCGGCAAGGCCAGCGTGGTCAAAAAGCTGGCGGACGCTTTGATCAGCACCAAAGGCGTGAAACACGGCCGGTTGACCATCACTTCCACGGGCGCCGAGTTGTGATCGTTGGACTCGGCATCGATATCGCGGAGGTGGATCGCATCCGCGAGGCCATCGAGCGTCACGGGCGGCGCTTTATCGATCGCATTTACACGCCGAAAGAGATTGCGTATGTGGAGCGCAAAGCCAATCGCTACGAGCGTTACGCCGCGCGCTTCGCCGCCAAAGAGGCTGGGATGAAAGCGATCGGCACCGGTTGGAAACGCGGGGTTCGTTGGCAGGATTTCGAAGTGACCAATCTTCCTTCGGGACGTCCAACATTGCAGTTTCACGGCGCGGCAGCCAAGATCGCGGATCAGCTAGGCGTACGGAATATCGCGCTATCGATTACGCACACGGCTGCCGAAGGGGTGGCGATCGTGATCCTCGAGAGCTAAGGAAATACAGAATCCTGAATCATGCGAAAGATACAACTTGCTGCGTGCCTGCTCCTTTGTCCCGCGATGTTCGGCCAGCACCTGTTTTCCTTCGGAGTCAAAGGCGGAGTTCCTCTCACCGATCCTCTTTCGAGCACCACTTTTACCGGAATCGACTCCAACATGCGGGTCTTCTCGTCGTCCAAGAATTATGCGATCGGGCCGATGGTGGGGCTAAAACTTCCCTTTGGGCTTGAGATCGAAGCCGACGCGTTGTATCGCCCCCTGGACCTTACCACCGACACACAGATCCTACCGCTGAACAGGCTGACTCGCCATTCCGAGAACATTTCTTCCATGGAATTTCCGATTTTGTTGAAGGCGCATTTTCTTCCTCTGCCTGTTGTGAAGCCATATGTGGAAGCCGGCCCAACGTTCCGCTACGTCGGTTCGAAAGTGCCTTATTTGTCGAACACTGGCTTCGAACTGGGGGCGGGCGTGGATGTCAAGGTCCTGGTTGTGCGCATTGCGCCCGAGTTGCGCTACTCGCACTGGGGGTCGGACGGTCGGTCGCCTTTACGCAACGTGAGTTTGCCGCCGTCCAACCAAAGCCAGGTGGAGTTCCTCATCGGCTTGTCTTTCTGAGTCACAGATCGGCGTCGCACGATCGTTTACGCATTTTCAATCAATTGCCTTGGCTGCGCCGCGCCGGCCGCATTTTGTGATGCTAGCTTTCGAACATCATGGACAGCGTTCAAACAGCCTTCGATAAAGCTTATTGGGCATCCTTGCCTCCCGAACTTCAGGCGCTTCCGGCCATCGACGACATGGGACAGCGCACACTGCGCGCCGCTGCGCTCGCGGCCAAAGGATTCATCGTTGATGTTCCCATCATGGTTTGGAGTTGGGACCCGTACCTGGTAATGACCATGCGCACCAACTACGGGTACACGTGGGTGCCTTCCGCGCTGCAGCCGAACATCGCGGTAGCTCCGGGTGTGACACAGCCAGGAACGGCTTCTTACGATCCCACGAAACCGCCAGCCGGATCCATCAAAGTATCGACGAACATCGCGGATTATCCGCCGTTCGACGCGCCGCCGCCTTCTCCGCAGGGCGCGAATGACGGCGATCCAGTGGGCGTGCAGTCCATTGGGACACTGTATTTGTCGACGGTGGGCGATACAGCTCCGGATGGCGCCAAGTTCACCGATTCACGCGGGACGTTTCTCAAGCACGTCACGTTGACGCCATTCGGACGAACGAATTATTGGGAGAAAGTTGGTTAGCCCGTAGCGCACGTTCTTAACGTGCCGTGTTCGCACTCTTGCGAACACGTTTTCTGAGGCGTTCACACGAGTGCGTGCGCTACAGAATCCGCATCTTTTTAGCGACTCGCGTCAGAATTTCAGCGGCGCGGTCCAGCATCTCGCGCGTGTGTGTGGCTGTCACGATCGTCCGCACGCGCGCCTTGCCTTCCGGGACCGTCGGAAATCCGATGCCCGTAGCAAACAGGCCGTTTTCGAAAAGCGCTGCTGAAAACGCGTGCGCTGTCTTTGCTTCACCCACCAGGATCGGCGTGATCGGAGTCTCGCTCTCGCCCGTGTTGAATCCCGCGTTGTTGAGCGCGGCTTTGAAGTAACGCGTGTTGTCCCAAAGCTTTTCAATGCGTTCGGGTTCGTTTTGCAAAATGTCGAATGCCGCCAGGCACGCGGCGGCCACTCCTGGCGGATGCGATGTCGAAAACAAAAACGGCCGTGCTCGATGATAGAGAAATTCAATCAGGTCGCGGCTGCCGCACACATAGCCGCCCAGCACGCCGATCGCCTTGGACAGCGTGCCCACCTGTATATCCACCTTGCCGTGCAATCCGAAATGATCCACTGTACCGCGCCCGTTTTTTCCCAGCACTCCGGATGAATGGGCATCGTCGATCATCATGATCGCGCCATGGCTTTCCGCTGCCGCAACCAGCGCCGGCAGCGGGCCGATGTCACCGTCCATGGAAAAGACTCCGTCGGTAATCAGCAGCTTTCTTCCGGATGCGCCCGCCAGATCGGCCAGGATTTTCTCCGCGGCTGCGGTGTCGCGATGCGCGAAAACATGGATCTTGGCGCGAGATAGCCGGCATCCATCGATGATGCTCGCGTGATTCAAAGCGTCGGAAATGATGTGATCCTCGGGGCCCAGAATCGCGGAAACTGTGCCCGCATTCGCGGCGAAACCAGACTGGAAAACAACGCACGCCTCAGTGTGTTTGAACTGCGCGATACGGCGTTCCAGCTCCATGTGGATGCTCATGGTTCCGGAGATGGTTCGCACGGCGCCCGATCCCGCGCCGTATTTCTTGGTGGCCGCGACCGAGGCTTCCACCAGCTTCGGATGATCTGCCAGGCCTAGATAATTGTTGCTCGCCAGGTTGACCACCTCGCGGCCATCCACCAGCGAAATCGGCTCGCACGGCGATTCCAGCACTCGCAGCTTTTGAAAAGTGCCGGCTTGCCGCCAGGCTTCCAACTGTTCGCCCAAATAACTGAGCGGATTTGAAGGCGTCATAAACCTCTATCGTAGTGGAGCAGGCCGGCGGGTTGCTGGCAGAAGCTGGGCGCCGCATTTGGCGAATCTGACGTTTCATCGGGCGAAACAAGTCGGGATGTCGTAGCTCACCGCTTGCGCGGGGCTCAGGACTCGGCGCTGGCGACTGCGGAACATTCGTCGAAGATGGACGTCTAAGCATGCATGGGGCGGCGGCTCGAAGGCGGGCGATTCTTTGGTCGCACTTTGCGCAAGCGTTCCGTCGGCGATCTGACAATGGCCGATGTGGTTTACCCTGCGGGGACCCCTCTGCCTTTGCACTGCCATGAACGCGCCTATTTTTGCTTGATCCGGCGCGGTGGATACACGGAAACCTACGGCCGCCGTATGCGGGAATGCCGGCCGATGACGCTGGTTTTTCATCCGGCGGGTGAATCGCACAGGCAGAAATTTTCCGGATCGCCGGTGGCGTCGTTCAATGTGGAGATCGGCGGAGATTGGTTAACGAGCAACTTGGATCAGCCCGCTGAGTTTCACGGCGGATCCATCGCTGATTTGGGAATGAAGCTGTTCGGTGAGTTTCAACATGGCGGCGCAGTGGAGATTGAAGCGCTCGCCAGCGAAATTATGGTGGCGATCGCTGGTCAAAGCGAGAAACCGACCGGCGATCCGCAACCGCGCTGGCTCCGGGAAGCGCGTGATCTGCTGGATGCCCGTTTCCGCGAACGGCTGACGTTGCGCGGAATCGCACACGAAGCCCGGATTCATCCGGTTTATTTCGCGGCGGCATTTCGGCGGTTTTATCACCGTTCCGTTGGTGAATATTTGCGCTGGCGCCGCTTGGAATATGTCCGTGCCAAGTTGTCCGAACCGGAACTCTCGCTGGCCGAAATCGCGCTGGACGCCGGATTCGCCGATCAGAGCCACCTTACCCGCAATTTCAAGCGCTTCACCGGCCGCACGCCTGGCGAATATCGCACCTTTCTCCGGTTCAAGACGGACTAGTATCGCTCGGATATACTGCCACTATGAAAAAGTGCGTGCTCGTGCTTTTGACGCTAGGATTGCTGCTCGCGCAAGGCCCACCATCCGGCCCCGACAGAAGCATTGATGCGAAAATGCGCGCCGAAGTGATCGACGGCGCCTTAAAGGCGCTGAATGAGAATTACGTCTATCCGGACGTCGCAAAGAAGATGGATCAAGCGATTCGCGAACGCCAGCAGCGCAAGGAGTACGACTCCATCACCAGCGCGCGAAGTCTGGCCGAAACATTGACAGCGAACCTGCGCGACGTGAGTCACGACAAACACCTGCGCGTGATTTATTCGGCAGAAGTGATCCCGCCCAACGAACGGCGCGGCGAGCCATCACCCGAAGAGTTGGAACGCGAACAAGCCTTTGGCCGCCGCATGAACTTTGGATTCGAAAAAATCGAGCGGCTGCCGGGCAACATCGGCTATCTGAAACTGAACGGATTCATGCCGGCGGCTTTTGTCGGCGACACAGCGGCGGCGGCCATGAATTTCCTCGCCAATACCGAAGGTGTGATCATCGATCTCCGCGAAAACGGCGGCGGCGATCCTGCCACCGTGGCGCTCATTTGCAGCTATCTGTTTCCGCCGGAACCGGTGCATCTCAACGACCTGTATTTCCGTCCAGCGAACGAAACGCATCAATGGTGGACCTTGCCTTATGTGCCAGGCAAGCGGTTGGTTGGCAAAGACGTCTATGTCCTCACCAGCCACTACACCTTTTCCGCAGCCGAAGAGTTCACCTACGATCTGAAGAATCTCAAGCGCGCCACAATTGTCGGGGAAGTGACCGGCGGCGGCGCGCATCCGGGCGGCCCGGTGCGGATCAACGATCACTTCTTCATCGGAGTTCCGTCGGGACGCGCGATCAATCCGTATTCTAAGACCGATTGGGAAGGCACTGGCGTGGAACCGGACGTGAAAACGTCCGCCGATCGCGCGCTCAAGACAGCGCATCTGATGGCGCTCGAAAAGCAATTGCCGACGCTCAAAGATCCGCAGCTCAAGGAAGCCGTCGGCGATCAGATCCAGAAGTTGAAAAAAGACCTCGCCGATAAATCCTAGCTATTTCAGATACTGGTTCCACCACTCGACCTCGTAATAGTAGCGGTGGACCATGTCCCAGGGCGGCCATCCGCCATGATAATTGCCCGGATAGCGGATGAACTTCGCCGGAATGCGCTGCTTCTTGAGCGCCGTGTACATTTGCTCAGCCTCTTCGATGGGGACGCGACGGTCCGCTTCGCCGTGGATGAACAACGTCGGTGTTTTGACATTCGCCGCATGCGTGAGCGGTGAAAGCGCGCGCATCCGTTCGCTCGCTGCCTGTTCCCACGGAGTCCCGTAAAATTCGCTCTCCTTGGTGCGTGGAATGTCGGCGGTTCCGTAGTCGCTGATCCAGTTGGAAATTCCCGCGCCGGTCATGGCTGCCGAGAAGCGACTGGTTTGCGTGATGATCCAGTTCGTCAAAAATCCGCCGTAGGAGTAGCCGCTGACGCCGAGCCGTTTCGCGTCGATCGGATAGTTCGCCAGCGCGTAATCCACGCCTGCCATCACGTCCTGATAATCCAATTTCCCCCAGCCTCCCCAGGTGGCCCACAGAAATTTCTCGCCATATCCGGTGGACCCGCGCGGATTGATGTATAGCACCGCGAATCCATTCGCGGCCAGCCACTGGAACTCGTAGCTGAAAGCGCTTCCGAAAGAGCCGTGAGGCCCGCCGTGGATGCTGAGGACCATTGGATACGGGGCCTTCGCGGCGCGCGGCAGCATGATCCAGCCTTCGATTAGCGTTCCGTCCGCACTTGGAAAACGAATGCGCGAGGCCGGGCTCAGCTCAACGTCTTTGAGCGGAGAATCGTTTACCGCGCTCAGTTTCGTCTCGTTGCTTCCATCGAGTTTCGCCGTAAATGCTTCTGCTGGATGAGATGGGTCCGTGGCAGCGTACGCGATTTGATTCGCCGCTGCGGCAATGCTGATGCCGCCGAGAAAGCGCTCGCCTTTGGTGATCTGTTCGACGCGGCCGCCCGATTCGGGCACGCGGAACAGTTGCTGATCGCCCGCCATATCGCCGTTGAAGTAAACGAATTGGCCTTTCGAAACGGGAGACTCCGGGATCAAATCCCAATCCGGCGTTAGGTTTGCCATCTGGCCGCCGGATGCGGAAATGCGATAAAGATCCACCGCCGCTCCGTGATTCTGTTTGGCTTGAATAATCTGATTCAGCCCCTGTTGGCGACGGAAGATCAACGATTGCCCATCGGCCGACCAAACCGGAGAATCGTGCTCGAAGCCATCGTCGGTGAGGCGGCGGATTTTGCCATCGAGATCGACGATCCAGAGGTCGGCGCGTTCGTACGAATATTCGTCGCGTTGATGCGAATCGGCGATGAGCGCGAGTGCGCTCGAATCGGGTTTCCAGGCGGCGGATCGAACGTCGACGCCAAGCTCGGTCAACTGCTTTGGTGTTCCGCCTTCGCGCGAGACGATGTAGAGTTCGAGCGGCGGCGTCGCGATGGGATTGCGCGGATCCGGAAGCCAGCCGCGCCCGTCGAAGCGGATGTTCATCCAGTCATACATGCGGCCCTTGAAGCGCTGATCGAGTTCTTTCTCGAACGCCGGCCGCTCGGGCTCCTTGGCTTGCGGCGGCGTCTTTTTGGTGAACGCAATCCAGCGATTGTCTGGACTAAAAATGGGCGCTCCGCCGACACCGGGGATTTGGAATGCTTCGCCACTTATCTGATCCATGCGCAAGAACCACGTGTCGCCCTCGCCTTTGCGTGCGGATTGGAATGCCAACAATTTTCCGTCCGGACTCCAGCGCGGCGCGGAGGCGTTGAAGGATGGATTGGTCAGGCGAATGGCCGGCGCGGAACCGTCCGACGGGCTCATCCACAGCTCGGTGCGGCGTTGGTTGTCGGCTTCGACGATCGAGTTCCGGACAAAGACCACCCATCGGCCGTCCGGCGAAATCGCGGTGGCTGAAACAGAGTCGATGCGGTAATAGTCTTCCAGATGCAAGGGCCTTGTCGAACCAAGCGAGCCACAAAGCGCAACAACGATGGCCATTCGGTACATGGCGGAGATTATAGCCCGAAGAAGGAGCTCAAGATGATTCGAAAGTTGGAGTCAGGCGAGTATCGGTTGTATTCGCGCAAGAAGGACGCAAAAAGCGGCAAGCGCCGCAACCTGGGAACATTCAAAACACGCGCGGCCGCGGAAAAGCATGAGAAAGCCGTGCAGTTCTTTAAACGCGGCGGATGATACCGTATTACGGCAGCCACCAATCGAGAGAATCGGCGGCGCCGGTGAAGAATTCATCCTTCGATTTAGGATTGCTCTTGGTCCAGGTGCCTTCCGGTTTGTAGCGCGGATCGTGGTAGACCCAAATCTGCCCGCGCTCGGACTGCGTCAGGATCGGCGTGGCCGAAGTGCATTCGAAATCCTCGTTGTCGATGGTGAATTTCAGCTTGTTACGTTCCACCGTGGCGATTTGGACGAATGGCCGCGAAGTCACCGGCTGTGTGGAGAAGAAGTAGCCACCGCGCGTTGGGATGTAGAACATCGCGAACGGGCCGTAGACCATCGCGCCGCCGCCATTGTTCAGCACGGGCGCGCCTTTGATGGAAACGCGAAGATCCGCGAAACGGATCTGCGGTTGCGCCGCTGAGTTCTGCAATCTGCCATCTCCCCGCGGATCGGGCTGCACTTGCACCGTGTCGGTGCGATGCTCAAAGAGTCCAGGATTGGTCGGAATATCGATCACGAAGCGTCCGCCTGCGCCCAACGGCGGCGACTCAATTGGAATCGAAAACGTCGGCGTTGGTTTTCCGCCATCGGCATTGGGGAACTTCTGCGCGAACTCCGCGCCGGCCGGCTTGGCGATGATTTGAAAATGATCGCCGTCGGGCAGCCGGTCCACCACAAGTTCGTAAGCCCACACCGCGAGTCCGCTGTCATCGCGTAACAGCCGATACATGCTGTTTCCGCTGGCCGGTTTCATGTCGACCTTCAACGTGTCCGGTGAGTTGCCGCCGGTATTCGCTGTTACCCGGATACGGATTCCGTTGCTCAAGGAAATTGTGGAGGAGGGCTGAGCCCAGCAAGGGCCAAGCGTTAGAGCAAAGAACGCCACGAAAATCCGCACGGAGATTAGACGCAGGCCGTCGCCGAAACGTTCAGGCCGCTATTCATAATGGTTGCTGGAATGCTGACGGCGACCTCAGCGGCCAACAACAGCGCCCGGCGCACGCCAAAAACGTCAAGGGATCGGCCGGTGAAACGGAACATA
>Ga0070734_10005700_pt1 | contig 10818 bp, 21 predicted proteins | sample Coa_R1_8_FD_66444 | JGI IMG/M metagenome (GOLD analysis project Ga0070734, IMG submission 66444) | Surface soil microbial communities from Centralia Pennsylvania, which are recovering from an underground coalmine fire - Coalmine... | ecosystem: Environmental > Terrestrial > Soil > Unclassified ... | reverse complement strand
GGACTTTTCCGACCCGGTCGGGGATATGTTGGTCCGCGCCGTGCGTATCGAAGGCGCTCTCAGCGTCGAACGCAAACTGAAAGCACTGTTCGGTGGAGACGCCTACGATTCCAGTGCCCCGCCCATACAGCACCAATCCTCAGAGGACTTGATACGGGAGGCGAAGGCCCATGTGGAGCGTCTTGCGGAGCCTGTCAAATCTTCCGCCAGCGGAAGAAATGAAACCCGCAAAAACGTCGCTGATGAGAGGGAAAACGACCGTTCCGGCGTCCTGAACCTGGACATTCCTGCGTCCGAAAATGGCCCGGTCTTGGACACAATAGGGGAGGGGGAGAGCGTTCCCGCACCGGGCCAACACGCCCCGCACTCTGGCGACAATTCCCCTATATATAAACACAGTGGATATAGAGCAAGGGAACGGCTCCAAGCCACAATCGCAGAACTTGCCGAAGCCCAGCGTATCGCCTGTGAGCGCAAGCGCCGCAACGATGCCACACGGAAGCCGGAACACGACCGGGGGAGCGATCAGCGCAATGCAGACGCCGACCAGTGGGGCGCTCTTGTCGAAGTCGTCACCGTGCATCGCATGGAGGAAGCCGATTTCCCCCTGTATGGGTGGACCCCGCTTGACGACAAGCCTGTTCCCCGACCTGACGTCTTCGTGTACGGTGTCCCTGTGGAAATTAAATCCGTCCGTCCGGGAGGGCGCTACTGCTGCATAAATGAGGATCAGCGCCAACGCTTCGCATCCATCCCCGGCCTGCTCTATCTGCCGGTAGCCATCGAAGCAGACGGGCGCACCTTGCGCCTCTATCGGCCTGTTCCCGCCGCCGACGTCGCTGCCTGGAAACTGTTCAAACCGGGGGATGCTCCCGGCATATCCTCCCCGTGTCGGTCCATCCCGCTCGAATGCTTGACACCGCTTCGGGATCTGGAGGAACTTCGTGAACTGTTGGCACTGGCGGCCTACGACCCCGAAGAAGATCCCTTCGCCGAGGAGAGCGCTGCCCTGCTTGAAAAGGAGGAATAGCACGGACGAAAGAAGAGGCTGACGGAACCCCCGTCAGCCTCTCACCCATTGTCGCGATTTTCAGTGAACTGGTAGATTTGTAGACGTTAGACTCCCCGTGATCGTCAATGTTGTGCTGCCATCGGCACTGGAGGCTGTCCCACTGGTTTGTATAAGCCAGCCCATTTCCGGAGCGAACCACCATGTAACATTCGATTCGGCAACAGTCCCTCCGGTGTTTGCTGTCTGCGATACGGCTACCTTCCAAGCGGTGAAGGTCCCGGAGGGGGTAGTAACCACCTGAGTGCCTTCAATTGTGAACGTCCTATGAATCGTGTCCCCCGTATTGAATGTTCCTAGATTGTCATAAGAGGACGCCGTTGACCATGAACCGGGAACGACTAAAAGGGGAGAATTGAGGGTGCGCGCCGTGTTTCCCCCGCTTGGGAGGTCTCCTACCTCTTTCACATCGCCAGTATTGGGGTCCTGTATGTAGTATGTGGTCGTGTTTTGCGCAAAGGTCCCGCCATTATTCAAAGAAAAGTTCTCGGCAATGGTCTGCGCCAGGACTGCCTGACCATTCAGTGTCGCTTGGGCCACGCTAATCGTGATCGTTCCCGACACCGTCACCGCCTGTCCGTTGACCGTTCCATTGCCTGTTACGCTGTAGGTCCAGGTATTCCCCGGCTGGAGCGTCGCCAGACGTGTCGCCAGTGGGAAAACTGTCCCCCCGGCGCTTCCTCCTCCCCCTCCTCCTCCACAGCCTGCCGCAAGACCGAGGAACAGGCCAAGCGTCGCCAGCAAACTCCCATGCTTCCAGAGTGATCCCTGCATCTTCCATGCCCTCCTTCAAATAGTCTGATACCGGCTTTTTTACTATCCTGAATCGCACTATACCATATCCCCGCTGATGAATCTACCAGGCGGCGGGGCATATTATGGAAAAGAGCGTTTTCACCCAACACTATGGGATTTTCTTGCAGGTGCTGCGACAGACGAGGAACGAAAAGGGTTTGACACAGGCGCAACTGGCGGAGCGCCTGGAAGAGACACAATCCTGGGTTTCCAAGTGCGAACGTGGAGAACACCGGCTGGATCTGATGGAACTTCGCGCCTTCTGTCGGGCGCTGGAAGTCCCTCTCTTGGAGTTTGTCCAGCGGGTGGAAACGGCTCTTGCAGAGAAGGAGTGAAAGTTAAGAGGCAGTATGCTCTCGTCTCTGTCTGCCCTTAGCCTGCCGCATGACAGCCTCGGCTGCCTGCATAGCCTCCCGCCTCGTCCCGCCCGCCAACTGACGCCTTATAGCTGCCTCTAGTGCGTCTGCACTCATCGTCAGAACCCGCTGACGTGCGCGTTCAAGCGCCCGCTTACGGTTCGCCTCTCTGATCCGGTCCTTACCCTCCTGCGTTTTTGGCCCGGTTGATCCCGAACCATGCATACGACAACGGTTCCGACCACTGACGACCTTTGCTTTACAGGGCGCTCCGCTTCGCGTCTTCGCCCCACAAAGAAGCCGATCCGACTTCGGTATAGTCCTTCTCCCCTCAGTTTCCATATTCGCCCCTCCATGCGTCTGCTGCATGGAGTATCAATTTTCAGCACTCCCAAAACTGTGTGAATCGTGTTGATACCCCATGCGTACTCTAGCATATTATACAACTACAGGCAAATTTTTGCAAATAATAGCATAATGCTCAAGATACCCCATAATGCGGGCGAATGCGTACACACACCTGCACGGGCGCGAATGTTTCGGGGAGAGTATTGCTCCAGACCTCGTGCGCGTACCGTTGACGGTACGATGGAGAAGGGAGAGAGGGAACGGTTCCGCTTATGTCTGTCCACTTTCTCCGATGGATAGCGTTTCGGTCCGTCCGCGCATACATCCCACCCCCCGTATTGGGGGCGCTATACCCCACCTGTGAAGTCGGGCCGCGCATGCGTCAACCCTGGCGATTTCGTACTTGGCCTCGTACCCCACACGCGGAGGGAACGTTACCCGGACTGGTCGGGAGGGGTATTCCGTTTCTTGTAAACCCTGCCAGACGACAGAAGAACGTCGGAACTTCTCACTATGTCTATCTGCGGAAGTTGCGTCAGTTCCAACGACGTCAGGACGGTATTGATACGTTTCCACTCAGAAGCCGCCGCCGCCCGTGCATCGGCTATACTGGCATTGTCGTCACGTTGGAGCAAGTCACAGATGAGAGCCAACGTCTGCTGCGTCGCCTGCAACGTCGGGCCGAAGTTATGGAAACATTCCTGCGGTTCGTTTGGGTCGCCGTCCAGGTATCGAGTATCAGTCATCTTCACTTTTCTCCTCTCCTGTCGCTTCTGACACGCTAATACCTCTTGCTCTGGCATACTCCTGCAAAGCCACGATGAAAACTGACTTCTTGTTCAGGTTCGTTTGTCGGGCTACTTCGTCCCATAACCTGCCGACTGTTTCCGGTATTCGGAAAGCGGCGTATACGGTGGGGATTGTTGGCTTCGGTCGCGGCATGATTCGTCCCTTCTCTCCTCTGATTGCACTTGATTGTTAGTATACAGCAGTCTGCTGTACTGTGTCAATCATACAGCCACTAACCGGAAAATATTTTTCATGTCTACCTGTTTGTCTACCTTGTAGTATACGGTTAGTAGCTGTATACTAAGTGTGTAAGGCCGAACGGATACAACTTCATAGGAGACGACGGGAACGGGAAACCTCTACCTGTTACTACGCAGGAAAAACCCGTCGTAAGCAGAGACGCCATGAAGCGAACCGCAACGGTCTTAACTTCACCGAGAGGAAAGAAACAAGTGGACACACTCTCTAATTCGCTCTGGGCTTACATGAAAGATCCGGAGGCATTCAAGCGCAAACTTGAAAGACGCGCTGAAGAACTGTTCGTCACCGGGTACGAAGTCAACCCCGGCAACGGTCTCGGTATGTTCCTTGTCGCAACACCGACAGGGCAAACCTACACCGTTGACGCGCTGAACGAAACTTGTACCTGTCCCTTCCAAAAGTCGGAAGTTCCCCTTCCGTGCAAGCATCTGCAAGGTCTGGAAAACCTGGTTGTTCAGATGTTGGATGACTTGCAGGCAAAGGCACAACTCGGATACCCCGGCAAGGCAGCAGGCCGAATGCAGCAGTATCACGCTCTCGAAACCCATTGGCGGGAAACCATCGGGGAAGTGATGCAGCGACAGGCAGAAGCAGACGCCGAAGGGCGCGACGCACAACTCCTGCTTCACTCCGACCGGGACGACCGGGAAGTACGGGAAGCCGGGTATGTGGCATGAAAGCAAAAGGGCTTAGGAAGACGGCAATCCTCCTAAGCCCCGGAACCGGTTCAAACTTCGACAGCCGAACCGGTTCCATTCTACCATGAAAGGAACCATCATGCAACTTGTAGTATGGAGACGGTTCTGCTCCGGTCGTGTGAAGCAATGGGCCGTTCTGGACACGACCGGCAAAGTTCTCTTCAAGAGCGAACACAAAGGCTCTTGTGTGACCGTCATGCGGCTTCTGAAGGAGGGGAAAGCGGAATGAACGACAAACCCCTCCTTCCCCTCCGCATCATTCAAGACGGGGATCTGTGGCTTGCTGTTGACGCTTTCTGCACCGTTCGTGCCGAATGCAGCAGCAGGGAACTGCTGGAGGATAGTCTGCCCTTGATCGTGGACGCCATCCAGACCGCTGCCGCTTTCCGGCAGGCATTAGCGAATGTCGGGCAAATCTATCGCTACGACGCCGATTGGATCGTTTGACGGTCTAATCGCTACTATCACAATCTACGGGGAAGGGCCGAAATCCCTTCCCCTTCCATAGGAGAATACACATCATGTCAGCATTGAATACCGGAACCGAAGTCGTTTGCTTCCTCTGTGGGGAAGCACTCCAACCGACAGAAAGGCTGAAAGGTATCTGCGCTCTTTGCATTGTGGAGGCCGAAGAGAAGCCGCTGCCCTTCACAGTCACCGAGACGGGCCGTGCTCATGTGGCTTGTGCGAAGGCGTTGGACGCTCTACACGACGAAGCCGCAGACATTCAGGAGGGAGGAACGGGAAGAGGGTTTACCGATGCTCACAACCGCCTAGCGTTGACGCTGGAAGCCTTCCGCGAAATGACGGGGAATGACTTCTTCCATAATGACTGAGAAGGGATGAAAACAAGGAGGCCGACGGATACTCACTCAGTATCGTCGGCCTTCTCTACGTGTTACGAAGGGGCAGGAAAGGGCTTTTGGGGAGGGATATTACACCGTGGAACGACAATGCTATCCTCTACAACTTGTCTCTAATACAACAGTTTGTCTCTAAAGTCCATACGGATCGTTCTTCCAGATGGCAAACGAATAAAGAATACAGAATCCTTGAAGGAAAACTTCGATTGCTCAACCCATCTGGCGGGGGTCTGCCAACGATTCTCATGCGGTATGTTGGGGGTATCCTCCGGAGTCAATACCTCCGACAGCTTCAAATCCTCTATGATCTTCCCCTTGCGATCATAAAGGACGACAAAATGTTCATCCGCATCCGTGAAGTTGCCAATGGTCGCAACGATGGGTACGATGTCAAACACCGTGTCCTGTATAGCGACAACGCCAGGACTGTTGATGAACTTTCGTTTCCAGATCACTTTCTCCTTTCCATTATCCTCCATGTGGAACAACGATCCTGTAGCAGGTTTGTAGCCCGGAAGCTTATTATCGAGCAAGACTTTTACTCCGAAATTCTGATTGGGAGAGGAAATGAGTCGTGCCATTACCGGGATGTATGTATCAGCTTTCCCATTGGCTATTATCATGCAGACTACAAGCATTACCAGGAAGAACGAGCCATTTCGCTTCATGATAGAACTCCTTTCGGTCAGCAATGCAAGCAATCCTATCCCATCATTCGCCGCCGGTTCCCCAACTCCTCCTTTTCTCCTACACGCCTTTTCCCTCCGCATGGCACATTCATCACATTCGCGCCTCTCTCGCGTCTCCGTGGCGTACAGAGGCCATAGCGAGTCAATCTAGTGAACAGAGTCACAGAGAATATTGACGGTGTAGACAGGATATTCTCCGTCTGATAGACTGTCGAAAGCAAACGGGCGGAACTATTTGAAAGGATCGGGGTATGGATAAAGTAGCTGGATATGCTGGCCTTGTGGCACGAATACGTGTAGCGGAGGAACAGACCAAACCCTTTCTAAGGAAGCCCTACCTTAGATATAGTCAATGCCCCATGCTATGGGCCTATTGCTTTCAGCTAGGTGGGGCACTCGCTACAAAGCACAAGGCCAACCTTGATGCATTCATACACGCATTCTTAGGCATGCATGGTGAAGCCGGTGCTGCCAAACGAGCATGCACAAACATCGCGAATTCCATTATGGAGCGAACGGAAGTCAGTTCCATGACACCCTTAGATTTCGTTATGACGAACTTTGTAGGACGCATTAACCATAACGGTAATGCGTTCGATTACTTCGTTGAGCATGAGAGGGATAAACTGCCATCGAAGACGGCAATAATTCTGTCGTGGCAATTCGCATCCGATGGGTGCGCATTGGGTGCAATATTTCCCAAAATAGTTCGTGAAATGTACCTGCGGTTGTATACAGACCGGGGGGATAAGGAGGATTGGGAACGGGCGCGCGACGCTGGTCTCGACATCCCTGCCTGGGAAGACAGAGTAACCTTTGAAGAGTTCCGTGAGGAGGAGGACGAACGCTTCATGGCTTTTCACCGTCAGCATCAACCCGACCTCTACTCCATGCTGGAACATAGAAAACGGCATTTCTATGGATAGGTTCTCGTCCATATCTGTGCCGGTAGACAAAGTAAGCCTGTATTGCCGTTCCGGTTTCTGGTAGGATAGGGGAGTGACTTTAATGTAGGAGGACAAGGGGTACAATTCGGAATATGCCTTGTAGGGGCGATTTTCGAGAAGGGGAGTCGGTTAGAGTGCCAGGTTGTGGCCCTGGAGGTCGCGCGTTCAAGTCGCGTCAGTCGCCCTGTTGGTAGTTATTGCTAGACGCTGCTAGTTAGAGTGCCACACTATAACCGGCAGCGTCCCACCCCACAGTATCCACTTCAACCGGCTTGTTCCCCACTACCTAACTCAAAAGAGGGAACTGCTATGAAACTCTCCGACCGCATCATCGTGTCCATCATGAAGGAATGAAGGAGGAGGTTCTTATGGGACCTCTGTCGAATTGATAGTCAGTGAGTTAAGAAGCTCGGCCTCGCGGGACGCCCGGAGCGTTGCGGGGAACGGGCGGCGGAACTTGCTACGCTTGCCAGGCGGATGGTGAAGCTGTTGAAAGAGGGCGGCGCCTCCACGCTGGAAACGCCGAAGGAATACGACCTGTCCACGCTCTTCGTTGAGGGAGATCCGGAGCCGGGGGAATAGTGAGAACATTATGAAGCAGCGTCGCCTTTCGATGCCCATGCGCTGGTTGCTGCTGATCGGCCAGGGCACGGCAGCAATTGCCAGCATAAGCACCCTGGTTGCCCGTATAACCGAGGGTGGACTCTGGGGCATTTTGCCCTGGATGGTCCTGGTGGCCGTCCTCTTCGGTGGGCTGGTGGCACTGATGAATTATCTCACGGTGCGGAGTTCGAGTTGCATGGGCCGGTGGGAGTGAGGTTTTCGATGAACGGTCCCTATAACATCCTGATGATTTCTGGCATGACAATTTGTATCGTCCTGGGTTTCCTCCTGGTGGTTAGTGGCTTCGCCATGTATATCATCAAGTTTTGGGGAAAGGGCATCGTGAAGGAGATGAAGGCCGTCAGCCTGCCGATTGCGTCGCGTCTGATCTATGCGGGGGCACGTTTTGGAATAACCGGTGTCTTCCTGGGATTCATTCTGCTGACAGTGACGTTGACGCGGCATTGATGGAGGTTCAACCATGAAGAAACATCTTAGATCGTGGGGCTGTCTGACGATCCTGGTTCTTGGTATTAGCATCTTCGTTTCATTCTTTGGACGCTCACTCCGAAATGGCGAGTCGTTCCAGCATCCCGGTGCCACACTCGTCCAGGCCGTAATCAGCGCTGCCGTGATTTTGGTGTCCCTGGTAATCCTGTCGAAATTTAGGAAACGGTAGTCAAAAAGCCCTGCCCAACGTTGGCGCGGAGTTCGAGTTGTTCGGTTCGGTGGGGCTGAGGGAGTAGCCTGCAACCGGGGACTAGGAGAATGGGGTGAGGCGATTATCTACCCCCATCAAGATCATCATAGGTATGGTCGTATGTGGCGTCATTTTATTCGTTGTGATCGTCGGTATTACGTTGATTGGCGGTATCATGACGAAGGTAGCGGGAGTATAATCATGAAAATCTACACACCATTCACATCTTACTTCATTTCGGCTAGAACTTTTGTTGTGGCAGGTCTTCTGATCGCCGTCCTTTTCTCCTGCCTGCTGGTCCGGATCGCCTTGCTGGAGCGTGAGAATGCGCGACTGCGGGTGCAGATCGCCGTGATGCGCGAGACGACCACACATGCGAGAGAGGCCATGTAAAATGCTTCGTATTAACTTGCTGCCCCAACTCGTTTTCAAACGTTATACCGTTCGTGATTGTGCCTCTCTGTTACGTCGGACATCTCGTTGAATGAAGAGCGCCATTCCGTTCAGGCACTCAAAGCAAATACCACCTACTAGGGAACCACCAGTTCAGAATAAAGCGATCTCATCGCTGGAAGCCGCCTATACAGAGCAATGAGGAACCACAAAACAATGAAGCCAGTTCGCTTCTCCCGTCCAATCCGTTCTATTGGTTTCGGCTTGTTTGTTGCTGTCTTCCTCTTCGTATTTATCAGTGCGATAGTGTGGGGGATTTGTTCCGGTCATGCGTGGTTGAGCCTATTGATTTCCTTCAGTATAACTGCGCTTGGGACTCTCCATCATAGACGAGCAAGACACAAATGAAAGTCAAAGGCTGAACCTCTGTCGAATCTATAGACGGAGAGTTAAGAAGCCCGCCCTCGAGGGATGCCCGGAGCGTTGCGGGGAACTGGCGGCGGAACTTGTACGCTTGCCGGGCAGATGGTGAAGCCGTTGAAAGAGGGCGGCGCCTCCATACTGGAAATGCCGAAGGAATACGACCTGTCCACGCTGATGGTGGAGGAGAACCCGGATCCGGAGGAGTAAATGACGACTACGTTTACGCGACCAATTATCCCAACATGGATGATGCTAGCCGTGGGTGCAGCGATTCTCCTCCTGGTTATCTGCGTTGTTGGCTTTGTGCTCTCTAGTAAGCGCCGATAGGTTGGAAGACTAACGCCTTCAGCGCGGAGTTCGAATCGAACGGACAGGTGGGACTGAGGGAGTGAGGTATTTCGATGTTTAGTCCATCCACCTTTGTTGTAATGTATGGCTGGCTCGCCTGTTGGGGGCTCGGTGGTATCCTCGGAGTTTGCGGGTTTGCCATATACATCGTCAGGTTTTGGGGTCGTGGTATTGTAAAGGAGATGAAGGCGGATAGCCTGCCGGTTGCATCACGCCTGATCTATGCAGGCGCACGATTGGGAGTGATCGGCGCGGTGCTGGGGTTCATTTTGATCGGGCTGTTGGCGCGCCATTGATTCCTGCTTACTCATCTTACGCAGGCGGGCTATTCCGGGCACACAACATGCCCGTCTGATGTAGCGCTTCGCGCTGAGCGTCCTCCGGACGCCTCCCAACGTTGCAAGGTTTTCCGTCCGTGAGGACGGTTAGCCGAAGGCTCTCCAGGCGGGTATGTTCTGTGCCCGACCCAGCAAGCAGTTCCAATGTCCGGCTGCGTAACGTGAGCTGCTTATTGTCTACATTGAGGGAGATTTCCACAATGAAGAACCGTTCGATACTCCTATTTTCTGGCTTGCTGATCGCCTGCCTAGTCTCCTGCCTGCTGGTTCGGATCGCCTCGCTGGAGCGCCAGGTCGCCAAGGATCGGAAGCAGGCCGCTGTGCAGCAAAGCATTGTCGAAGATCTGGCGCGTCAGAATAGCAAGCAGCGGGAGCAGATTGCCATGATACGCGAGACAGCGACACAGGCACGAAGCTCCTTCAAACGGATAAGCATCATGTGCGGAAAGACCCAGACAGGGGCGAGTATCCATTGGATTGGACTTACTAAAGAGGTCCAAGCAGACCTGGATACCTGCATAAAGACGCTGGAAGCCGTCAGCAAAGAGCCGTAACCCGGTAAAGGCGCAAGCCAGGAAGGTACATGCCATGAAAGAACCGCATACCAATCCCACTACCGTTTTGCACAGTGGAGCCGACTATCTGGATGGTATCATCGCCGATCTGGAGCGACAAGCGGCGACAATGGAAATCGAGGCTCAGCAGACGCGGTTTCCGGAGGTGCGAGAAGGCTATGAGCGCTTCGTGGAGGTATTGCGTCACTGTTCCCAGACCCTACAAGAAAAGAGTCGCGAACTGCGCAAATAGGAAGCGCCGGGTTGGCAGGAGTCCGGTTACTCAGGTTGCCGGCGCGTACGGCTGTACGTGTACGCCTTTGCCGGTTTCTGGTAGGATAGGGGAACGACTCTAATGTAGAGTGAAGACGCAGAAGCAGGGCTATCGGGGAACAACATCCGATAGCCCTGCCCTTCACCCCTAACTCGTTTAAGCTGTATGGGAGCGCTCAAGAGAGATAGAAATCCTTATGCGCGTTCTCTGCGCTATGAGTTTCGCGGAACCTGCCACTCGGTTGGGCAGTACCCCGGTTGGTGGGGGGTTATCGCGATGTCTTATGTCTCTCTCTATGACCCCTGACCACTCTCTGTGCTTATTTCCGGCGGTGTCATGCCGGTGGTGGCCCTCCTTTAGCGATATCTTC
>Ga0070734_10005697_pt1 | contig 10821 bp, 7 predicted proteins | sample Coa_R1_8_FD_66444 | JGI IMG/M metagenome (GOLD analysis project Ga0070734, IMG submission 66444) | Surface soil microbial communities from Centralia Pennsylvania, which are recovering from an underground coalmine fire - Coalmine... | ecosystem: Environmental > Terrestrial > Soil > Unclassified ... | reverse complement strand
ATGTCGGCGGCGGCGTAGAGCGCCAGGAGCTCTCCCATCCGGTCGACCAGCAGGACCTGCGAGCCCGGCCGCACCGCCTCGACCGCGCTCAGCCGGTCGAACGACAGGCCGCGGCGGGCAAGAAGCTCGGCAATGCGCTCGAAGCGCTGCGCATGCCGCGGCACCAGCACCAGCAGCGCATCTGGCAGAGCGGCGCACACCGCCCGATGCGCCTCGAGAACCTGCTCCTCCTCGCCCTCATGGGTGCTGCCGGCCACCCAGGTCGGTCTGCCGCCGAGCATCACCGCGCGCAGCCTCGCGCCGCGCGCGCGCAGCGCCGCGTCCGGCTCGAGCTCGAGCTTCAGATTGCCCGTGACGTGCATCGAGGCGCGCGGCGCGCCGAGCGCGAGGAAACGCTCGGCATCCGCCTCGCTCTGTGCAGCAATGAATGCGAGCCCCGCGAGCGAGTCACGGAACAGTGCGCCAAATCGCCGGTAGCGGCGGAGCGAGCGGGACGTGATGCGGGCGCTCACCAGCCCCACGGCGATACCGCGGCGCCGGCAGGCCGCGATGAGGTTCGGCCACAGCTCGGTCTCGAGAATCAGGGCAATGCCGGGACGCGTGCGGCGCAGGAAGCGCTGCACGGCGCCCGGCGTGTCGTAGGGCAGATAGCGCACCTCGGCGCAGCTCTCGAAAAGCGCGCGCGCGCGGGCGCGGCCCGCGGGCGTCGCGCTGGTGAGCAGGAGCGGTGCCTCGGGGTGAGCGGCCTTCAGCGCCCTGATGAGCGGCGCAGCCGCGTTCACCTCGCCGAGCGACACGGCGTGCAGCCACAGACAGGGGGGCCCGCTGCGCGTGCGACCGAAGCCGAAGCGCTCGTAGCCGCGTTCCCAGTAGCCGCGATCCTTGAGGCCCCGCACCAGCGTGAGGGTGAAGGCGAGCGGCGCCAGCAGCTCGATCAGCGCCGTGTAGATGAAGCGCATGGGCTCAGCGTTCAGCCGGATGCATAGCCGGCGAGCAGCCAGCTCCACGTCACGGGTGTGAAGCGCTCGGCGGGCAGGCTGCGAGCAATCTTGTGCAGTGAGCGCTCGAGGCGCGCAAGATTGCGACCCATCCAGCGACCCGGCGCGCCTCGCACGCGGCCGCGGTCGAAGTCGATCACGCTCACGAGGCCCTGATGATCGATGAGCAGATTGTGAGCGTTGAGATCCGCATGATCGACCCGCGCCTGGTGCAGCCTGCCGACGGTCGCGCCGATGCGGCGCCACCGCTCCTCGGGCAACGCTGCCTCGCTCAACCATTCACTCAACGGCCGGGCATCGGGGATGCGCTCCGTGATGAGGTCGCAGCGATAGATGAGGCCGCCCCAGGCACGCTCATAGCGAGCCGCGAGCGGGCGCGGCACCGGCAGCGCGAGCGCACACAAGGCCGCGAGGAGCTCGAACTCGGCGAACGAGCGCACCCGCGCCTCGCCGAGCCACAGATAGCGGTCGCGCAGCGCCCGTGCCAGGAGGCCGCCCCGCCGATAGTGCTTGAGCACGCACGGCCGCCCTCCGGCCTCGAGGAACCAGGCTGCGCCGCGCCCGCGGCTCGCCGCAACCGGGCGGCCACTCGCCGTCTCGAACGGCGAGTTTTCGCCCAATCCGGTCCAATCGAGATCCGAGTCGATGAGCATTGCTCCGCGCGCGGTGACCTTGCGACGGTCACTCCCGTGATTCATTCTTTCAGCGCATCCATGGGGAGCCTCGAGTCACTGCGCTCAAGGCTACGATAAGATGCCCGCATGAACGAGATCAAGGTGCCTCTCTCGCCCGGCGAGGTGCTCGACAAGATCACCATCCTGCGCATCAAGTCGCGTCGCATCGCCGATCCCTCCAAGCTCGACAACGTGCGGCGGGAGCTCGAGTCGCTCGAGAGCACCTGGCGCGAGTCGCGCTATGCACAATCCGACGTCGCCGCCGACGTCGAGGCGCTTCTCGCGGTGAACGAGCGGCTCTGGAGCATCGAGGACGAGATCCGCGAGAAGGAGCGTGCGCGCAGCTTCGATGCCGAATTCATTCGCCTCGCGCGCGCGGTCTACATCGAGAATGACGAGCGTGCCGCGATCAAGCGGCGCATCAACCTGCGCCTCGGCTCGGCCCTCGTCGAGGAGAAATCCTACCGCGATTACCGCTGAGCGCGGGCGGCGAGGCGCCTTTGGCACCGGCGACGGCCGGCCCGTCACTGACCGGGCTCGATCACCTCGTGCGGCCCGCGTACCAGCGTGTACTCGGCCCCGCAGTAATTGCACTTCGCCCAGCCCGTCTGCTCGATGGCGAGATAGACCCGCGGATGCGAGTTCCACAGATGCATGCCGGGCATGGGGCACGACAAGGGCAGGTCGTCGTCCGTGACGCTGTATTGATGCTGAGCATTCGGCTCGATCAGCGGCAGCCGTGAATCGTCGGTCTCGTCCATCGTCGCCATCGCCTACTCCGTCTCGAAGGTCCGCCGCCAGATCTCGCGCACGCCGGCGCGCGCCTGCGCGTGCGCGCCCGCCTCCACCACCCGCGGTCCGCCCTCGAGGGACTGGTGATGGAGCACGGTACGATAGCCGATGTAAACCTCCTTCAGCCACTCGGCGGTCGGTGAGTCGAGCACTCCGACCCGAGCGAGCCCTTCGAGCTGACGCACGTTGTCGCTGTAAGTGAGGAGCTCCGGATGCGGGGCGGCGGCCGCGAGCACCAGGTACTGCACCAGGAACTCGATGTCCGCGAGGCCGCCCTCGTCCTGCTTCAGGTCGAACTCTCCGGCGTTCGCCTGCGTGAGCTCGCGGCGCATGCGCCGGCGCATCTCCAGCACGTCCTCACGGAGCCGCTCGCGCCGGATCGCACGGCTCAGCACGCGCCGGCGCACCTCCTCGAATCGAGCCCGCAGCTGCGCATCACCGGCCACCGCCCGCGCACGCAGCAGCGCCTGATGCTCCCAGGTCCAGGCCTCCTGCATCTGGTAGCGCTCGAACGCCTCGATGCCGGTCATCAGGAAACCGCCCTTGCCGTTCGGCCGCAGGCGCATGTCGACCTCGTAGAGGCGCCCGGCCGCCGAGTGCATCGTCAGCAGGTGCACGATGCGCTGGCCGAGACGCAGGAAGAACAGACCGTTGTCGATCGGCTTCGCGGCTTGCGTCTGCTGCCACTCGCCGCTCGAGTCGTGCAGGAAGACGAGATCGAGATCCGACCCATAGCCGAGCTCGAGGCCGCCGAGCTTGCCGTAGCCCGCGACCGCGACACGCACCACTCTCGCGTGCGCCTCGTCGGGTCCGCAGAAAGGCACGCCGTGGGTGCGGGTCATCTGCACCCAGGCGAGACCCATGCAGCATTCGAGAATGAGCTCGGCGATGTCCGTCAACCGGTCGCTGACGCGCATGAGCGGCAGGCGGCCGGTGACATCGGCGAGCGCGACGTTGAACACCGCCACCTTCTGGAACTGGCGCAAGGCCTCGACCTGGCGCTCCGGCTCCTCGCTCGGCACCCGCTCGATGCGCGCCGCGAGCTGCCGCTCGAATCCAGCACGCGACGGCAGCTCCTCGAGCGCCTTCGAATCGATCAGCTCATCGAGCAGCAGGGGGAAGTCGGCGATCTGGCGCGCCAGGAAGCCGCTTTGCGCGCACACCTCGATCAGCCGGTCGAGGGCACGCGGCTGCTCTCTGAGCAACGCGAGATAGGAGGAGCGTGCGCCGATCGCCTCGAGAACCCCGAGCACCCGTGCAACCGTGGTATCCGGCGACTGCTGGCGCGTCGATGCGGCCAGCAGCCGGGCGAGGATGACGTGCACCCGCCGCCGTCCCGCCTCATCGAGCCGCCGATAGGGCGCGCCCCGTCGATAGGTCTCGAGCTGCGCGGCCACCGCCCCGAGGTGAGCTGCAGGCACGCCGAGCGCCGCCAGCTCATCGCCGAGCTCGATCTCCTCCGAGTCGAGCCACGCAAGCACCCCCGCATCCTCCTGCGCCCTTTCCCGGCCGCCGAAGATCAGCGCCTGAAACTGTCGCGCCACGGTGTCGCGCGCCGCATCGATGCGCGCGAGCGCGCTCGCCCAGTCATCCGTACCGAGCGCGAGGCACAGCCGGGCGCGGTCCAGCGCGTCGGCGGGCAGACGGTGGGTCTGCTCATCGCGGATCATCTGCACCGCGTTCTCCGTTTTGCGCAGCACCTGATAGGCCGCGAGCAGGGCATCGAGCTCGGCTTTCGACAGGAGCTTCGAGTCGGCGAGCAGCGGCAGCACCGTCAGCAGTGAAGGCGTCTGCAGCCGCCGGTCACTCCCGCCGCGCACCAGCTGCAGCGACTGCACGATGAACTCGAGCTCGCGGATGCCGCCGCGTCCGAGCTTGAGATCATCCTCGAGCTCGCGCCGCGCAACCTCGCGCTCGATGAGCGCCTTCATCTCGCGCAACGAGTCGAACACCCCGAAATCGAGGTAGCGCCGGTAGACGAAGGGGCGCACGCACTCCGCGTGCAGCGACTCGTACGCCTGCGCTCCGAGCAGAGCACGGGCCTTGATCCACGCATAACGCTCCCAGTCGCGTCCATGCTGCTGCAGATAGTCCTCGAGCGCCGCGCGACTGACGACCAGCGGGCCCGAGTCGCCGAAGGGGCGCAACCGCATGTCGACGCGAAAGACGATGCCATCCTCGGTGGGCGCATCGATGAGGCGGATGATCTCGCGGCCGAGACGGTTGAAGTACTCCTCGTTGTCGAGCGAGCGCGCGCCCTCGGTCGAGCCGCGCTCCGAGTACAAAAACACCAGGTCGATATCGGAGGAGAAGTTGAGCTCGCCGCCGCCGAGCTTGCCCATGGCGAGCACGATGAGCGAGGCCGGCTCGCCCTGCGGCCCCCGCGGCTCGCCAAACAGCCCGTTGAGATGAGCGCGGGCGCACGCCGCGCTCGCCCGCACGCAGGCCTCCGCGAGTTGCGACAGATCCGCGAGCGTCTCCTCGACGCGCGCCCCACCCTGAAGGTCGCGCCAGGCAATGCGCAGCAGCGCGCGCCGTCGCCACTCGCGCAGCAACCGCTGGCCCTCCGGCGGAGCGGCCGCGGCGACCCGGGCCTCGTAGCGGCGCGCGGCCTGCGCCGCCGCCTCGGGCTCGAAGTGCGCGCTCACCCAGGCGAGCGCCTGCGGGTCTTGAATGAGCACCGCGCCCGCGAACTCGCTCGCGGCGAGCACCCGCGGCAGCTCGCGAAGGCGTGCTTCGCCGAGCTCACCGAGGAGCTCGGACCACCCTGCGCACCGTGCAAGCTGCTCCCAGAGGCCGAGCAGCGCCGGCTGCAGAATCTCGGGGATGGACTCGAGCGGGAGACTCGCGCTCATGCGCGCCGATTGAACCACATCCACAACGGGGATACCGTGGCGCAGTGAAAGGGATCTTTCCACCGGACCGGACGCACGGGGGGAGCAGGGACAGCGCCGGGCCTCGCCTGGCTTCGCGGGATCTCTGGATGAGAGGAGCCTGCACCTTCGCGCTCACCTTCGCGAGCGGCGCACTCGGCTATGCCCTCCCCGACTTCGGCGGGCGTCTCACGCTCTTGATTCTGCCGAGCGGCCTCGCGGTCGGCGCCGTGTACCGCTGGGGCCGGCCCATGGTGCCGGCCGTGCTCCTGGCGGGATTCGCGATCGACCTCTGGCACCGCCAGCCTCTCATCGCCTCGATCGGCGTCGGCGTGGGTCTCGCCTCCTCGGCGCTCGCCGTCACCGAGCTCCTCGCGCGCAGCAGCTTCGATCCGCTCTTCCGCCGCGCGCGCGATGTGCCGCTGTTCATTGGAGCGACCGCGCTCGGCATGCTGCCCGCGCCCCTGTTCGGCTACCTCGGACTCATTCTGGCCGGCGTGTCCCATGGAGCCGGTGATCCGTTGAACTGGCTGCGCTGGTGGAGCAACACGACCGCCGGCGTGCTGATGCTCGCGCCCCTGTTTTTCGGGGCGAGCGCCCGCAGCTTCACCTCGCTGCAGGAGAGCTGGCGCGCCGGGGTGATCTGGGCCCTCGCTCTGGCCGGCTGTTGCGTCGCAATATTCGTCGCGCCGGAGGGCCAGCTCGCTCGCCCGCCGCTGTTCCTGTTCTCGCTGCTGCTCACGACCTTCGGGTCGATCTATTTCGGCCTGGTGGTCGCCGCGCTCGGCGCGCTCGTGATCTGCCTGTGCTGCGCCGGGTGCATCGTCTTCAGCCACGGAGCCTTCGCGCAGCTCACGACCTTGCAGGGCCTGCTGATGATCTGGACCGTGAGCGGCGCGCTCACGGGGAGCAATCTCATCATCACCGCGTTGCTCGCCGAGCGCGACGCCGCGGCGCGCGCCCGCGCCCGCGCCGACTGGCGCTATGCGCAGGTGTTCGACGGCAGCCCCCAGCCGATCTGGGTGCACGATCTCGCCACGCGCTCCTTCCTGATGGTGAACGAGGCCACCTGCCGGCAATACGGCTGGAGCCGCGAGGAGATGCTCGCCATGAAGGTGGACGCGCTCCTGCCGCCCGAGGTCGCGCAGATGCTGGCGGGCGATGCGCCGGTGCCCGGCGATCAAGGCGCGCGCGATGAGCCCCTCGAGACGCAGCACGTGACGCGCGACGGCCGCACGCTCGATGTGGAGATGTGGTCGCGGGTCATCGATTGCGGAGGCCGCACCTCCGTGCTCGTGTTCGCGGTGGACGTGACCGAGCGGCGCGCGTTCGGTCAGGCGCTGCTCGAAGCGGTGGCGACGGAGCAGCGCCGGATCGGTCAGGAAGTGCACGACGGCCTGGGGCAGGAGCTCACGGGACTTGCGCTGACCGCCCGCGCCCTGGCGAACCGCGCGGCGCGCGAGCGCGACGCCATCGCTCCCGAGCTCGATGAGCTCGCGCTGCTCGCCACTGGCTGCATCCAGGAGGCGCGGCTCATCGTGCAGGGCCTCTCGCCCCTCAGCGATGCCGACGGCAGTCTCGAGGCGGCGCTCGCGACGCTCGCGCGTCGCGGCTCCTTGAGCGGCACACCGGTGCGCTTTCACAGCCGCATCAGCCAGCCGATGGAGCTCGATCTCAAGGTGCGCAATCATCTCTACCGCATCGCGCAGGAGGCCGTGCAGAACGCGCTCAAGCATGCCGGTGCGCACGCCATCGACATCACGCTGGAAAGCACCGACGGCACCATCCAGCTCGAGGTGCTCGACGATGGGCGCGGTCGCGCGGACGATGCGCCCGCCGGGCTCGGCATGCGCACCATGCGCTTTCGCTCGAGCGCGATCGGTGCGCGATTGACGCGGGGTCATCATCCGGGCGGCGGCTATGTGATTCGCTGCGAGCTGCCGCGCTCGCGCCGGTGGCCCTCGGCGCGCGCCCTGTGATCACTGTCAGGCGGGCCGGCGCTGCGCAACGAAGAACAGGCGGGGAAAGGGCAGCAGCACCGTGCCGTCGGCGAGCGGTGGATGGGCGCTGCGCACGCGCTCGGCATAGAGCGCGAGGAACTGCCGCCGCTCGTCCTCATCGAGCGGATCGAGGAAGGGTCGCAGTCCGGTCGCCTTGAACCATTCGACCACGGCCTGCTCGCCGTGCAGGACGTGGTAGTAGGTGCTGCGCCATAGATCGACCGCAGCGCCGTGCGCGGCGAGAAGGCGGTAGTACTCATCGGGCGAGGCGATCGGCACCCGCGCCGCCTCCGCGGTCGCCAGCTTGCGCGCCCACGGGCCCGCCGCGGCCACTTCGCGCATCAGCACCTGCGCCGGCTCTGCGAGGTTGTCGGGAATCTGCACGGCAAGCGCGCCTGCGGGCGCAAGCCGCTCGAGCAGCGCAGGCAGCAAAGCCGCGTGATCGGGCACCCACTGCAGCACGGCGTTCGAGAGGATGAGATCCACGTCGGCGCTCGACCCGTCCCGTACCCACTCGCGCAGGTCTCGCACCTCGAAGCGCACGTGCGGCAGGCGGCGGCGGGCCGCCGCCACCATATCGGGCGAGGAATCGAGCCCGAGGACGTCGGCTCCCGGGTAGCGCCGGGCGAGCAGCTCCGTCGAGTTGCCCGGCCCGCATCCCAGATCGACCGCGCGGCGCGGCGCACCGAGCGGCACCGCTGCGAGCAGATCGTGCACGGGCCGGGTCCGCTCTCGCTCGAAAAGAACGTATTGACCCGCCGACCAGGTGTCCTTGGCGAAACCACTGCTCTTGGCCATACCACTGCTCTCCGCCGTACCACGGCTCTTCGCCATAGCACTCCTCTTCGCGATACCACTGCTCTTGGCCATGCAACTCACTCTTCGATGAGACTCGCGAGCGAGTTGCGCGCCGCCGGCGCCGGGGGTGCGCCCAGGGCGATGTCGCGCCGCTCCGGGCCGAGCCACACCAGAGCGACGATGATGAGCGCGGTGATGCCCACCACGAGCGCCAGGGCGAGATCGAATCGCCCGCCGTCGACTCCGGCGATCCACACCTGCACGTTGAGGTTGGCGGCGGCCAGCAGGTTGCCGAGCTGATACACGAGCCCCGGAAAGGTGCCGCGGATATCGGCGGGCGAAAGCTCATTGAGATGAGCCGGTATCACGCCCCAGGCGCCTTGCACGGCCACCTGCATGAAGAACGCGCCGAGGCCGAGCAGCAACGGCGTCACGCTGAATGCCCACAGCGGCAGAATGGGGAGCGACAGAAGCGCGGCGAGCACGATCGCGCGGCGCCGGCCGAGGTGCTGCGAGAGGAATCCGAAGAGCAAGCCGCCGCAGATCGCGCCCACGTTGCCGATGGCCGTGATCGCCGAGGCGAGATGCGTATCGAAGTGATGCTGACCCTTGAGGAAATAGCTCGGGTACGCATCCTGCGAGCCGTGGCTGAAGAAGTTGAAGGCGGTCATGAGAGCGATGGCATACACGGCGATTCGCCAGTGCACGAGGAGCGTATCGAGGAAACCGGCGCGCGAGCGGCTGCTTCGCTCCTGCCAGTCCGGAGATTCGGCCACCCCGAAGCGGATGAAGAAGACCAGCACGCCCGGCAGGACTCCGAGCAGAAACATGCCGCGCCAGCCGAGATGATCGTAGAGCGCGTAGTTGGCGAGCGAGGCGAGCAGGTACCCCGTGGGATAGCCGATCTGCAGCAACCCCGATACGAAGCCGCGTGCCTCGGGCGCGATGGTCTCCATGGTGAGTGCCGAGCCGACCCCCCACTCGCCCCCCATCGCGATGCCGAACAGAGCCCGCACGAGGAGGAGCGACGTCATGTTGGGTGCGAAGCCCGAAGCGGCTTCGAGCAGCGAGTAGGCGAGGATGTTCCCCATGGGAGCGGGTCGCCGGCCGAACCGATCCGCGAGCCGACCGAACAGGAGCGCGCCCACCGGTCGCATGGCCAGCGTCACGAGCACCGCCGTCGAGACGAGCTGCTGGCTCGAATGCAGCTCCGCCGAGATCTCGGCGAACATGAACACCATCAGGAAGAAATCGAAGGCGTCGAGCGTCCAGCCGAGATAGGCCGCAATGACGACGTTGCGCTGCTGCTTCGACCAGGTCACGAGCGGGGGTGGATCATTGCGCGCATCGGGGCACGGCCGATGCTACAGGAGGGTGCGAGGGCGATCACCCTCCTCACCGCGCGCCCACAGGGCGCCGCCCGGGCGCGGCGGTTGCCACAGGCGCGCAAAAAAAAAGAGCGGACCGAAGCCCGCTCCTTCTGATCGAATCGCCCGGGGGCGTTGACCTGTAGGTCCAGGCGGGGCGGGCGCCTCGCGGCACCCGCCCGCAACCCGAAATTTACATGTCCATGCCGCCCATGCCGCCCATGCCGCCGGCCGGAGCATGCGAATGCTCCTCTTCCTTCGGCGCCTCGGCGATCATCACTTCCGTGGTGAGCAGCAGGCCCGATACCGAGGCCGCGTTCTGCAGAGCCAGACGCGTCACCTTGGTCGGATCCAGGATGCCCATCTCGATCATGTCGCCATACTCGCCGGTGGCGGCGTTGTAGCCGAACGTGCCCTTGCCCTCGCGGACTCGGTTCAACACGACGGCTGCATCCTCACCCGCGTTGGAGACGATCTGACGCAGCGGCTCCTCGATCGCGCGAGCCAGGATCTTGATGCCGTGAGTCTGGTCCTCGTTGTGGCCCTGCATCTTGTCGATGGCCTTCAGAGCCCGGATGAGAGCGACCCCACCACCCGGCACCACGCCCTCCTCGACGGCGGCGCGAGTCGCGTGCAGCGCATCCTCGACCCGTGCCTTCTTCTCCTTCATCTCGATCTCGGTGGCTGCGCCCACCTTGATGACGGCGACGCCGCCCGAAAGCTTGGCCACCCGCTCCTGCAACTTCTCCTTGTCGTAGTCGGAGGTCGCCTCCTCGATCTGCTGGCGGATGCTCTCGACACGGGCCTTGATATCGGCCGCCTTGCCGGCACCGTCGATGATCGTGGTGTTCTCCTTCTCGACCAGCACCTTCTTCGCCTCGCCGAGATCATTGAGCGTCGCCTTCTCGAGCGACAGTCCGACCTCGTCGGAGATCACGGTGCCGCCGGTGAGGGTGGCGATGTCCTGCAACATGGCCTTGCGACGATCGCCGAAGCCGGGCGCCTTGACGGCGGCGACCTTGACGATGCCGCGGATCGTGTTGACGACCAGCGTGGCAAGCGCCTCGCCCTCGACGTCCTCTGCCACGATCAGCAGCTGGCGGCCGCCCTTCGCGATCCCCTCGAGCAGCGGCAGCAGCTCGCGAATGTTGGAGATCTTCTTGTCGACGAGAAGGATCAGCGGCTTGTCGAGCTCGGCGCTCTGGTTCTGCTGATTGTTGATGAAGTACGGCGAGAGATAGCCGCGGTCGAACTGCATGCCCTCGACCACCTCGAGCTCGTTGTCCAGGCCCGAGCCCTCCTCGACCGTGATCACGCCT
>Ga0070734_10005696_pt1 | contig 10821 bp, 11 predicted proteins | sample Coa_R1_8_FD_66444 | JGI IMG/M metagenome (GOLD analysis project Ga0070734, IMG submission 66444) | Surface soil microbial communities from Centralia Pennsylvania, which are recovering from an underground coalmine fire - Coalmine... | ecosystem: Environmental > Terrestrial > Soil > Unclassified ... | reverse complement strand
GCCATTGGCTTCTTGGGCCGCATTTTGAGCTTCGGCCTTCTTCCAGCCATGGTCCTTTTCCAATATCCCCGCAATCGTCGAGGAAGGAAGGGCCGGAAATCGCACCTGGCGGCAACGGGACAGGACGGTGGGAAGGAAATCCCCGGTCTTTTCAGCCAGGAGGATCACGATGGACTTGGCCGGTGGTTCTTCCAGCGTCTTTAAAAAAGCGTTCTGGGAATCGAAATTCATGTAATCCGCCTCGGCAATGACCGCCACCTTGCAGGGGGCGGAAAAGGGGGCGTTGGAAAGTTTCTTATCCAATTCGCGGGTGGATTCGACGGTGATTTCGTTCTTACCCTCAGGGCGCTCCAGCCAGAAGAAATCAGGATGGCTTTTGCTGAGGACCTGCCGGCAAGTCGGGCAACCTGGGCAATCGGGCCCTTGTTGGCAAAAGAGGCTCCGGACCATGGCCAAGGCATAGGTCTTTTTCCCGGACCCTTCGGGCCCCACCCAAAGGAAGGTTTGCACGCCGGGATGGTCCAAAAGGCCTTTCAGCAACTTCTGGACTTCGGGTTGGGAGTTCAGCTTCTCAAGCCGGGGGACGGTAAACTCAGCCACGTTTTTTCACCTTTTTTCGGAGCGGAAGCCTTTCGATCAATTTTCCCAGCATCTCATGGTAGGTAAGTTCGCGGTTTTGGCCGGCATTCACGACGATGAACCGGTCCTTTTCCTTCCTGGCGGTTTCGCGGTAGATCCGTTGGACGGCCCGGTGGAACTTGAGGCTTTCGCGCTCCATGCGGTCCTTGCCCTTGCCCCGCCCCAGCGCCCGCTTGAGTCCGACTGCCACCGGCAGGTCAAAAAGAACCGTCAAATCCGGACGTAGGTTGCTGGCCGCCCCGTTGAGGACCTTGAGCAATTTCAAGTCAAAGCCCCGGCCGCCGCCCTGGTAGGCCAGGGTGGAATCCGAGTAACGGTCGCAAAGGACCACCTTTCCCTGTTGGAGGGCGGGTTCAATGACTTCCCCCACGTGTTGGGCCCGGTCGGCCAGGAACAGCAACAGTTCGGTGCGGGGCATGAGTTTGTAATCCAGTTGGTTCAAAATCCAGCGGCGAAGCTGGGTGGCCAGCCGGGACCCGCCCGGTTCCCGCGTGACAATATGGGGAATGCCGTATTTCTTCAGGACCTCGGCAAGGAGATGGAGTTGGGTGGTTTTACCGGATCCTTCCGTCCCCTCAAAGGTAATGAACAGGCCTTTTTTCATACGAACTTGGACTCCCCGGTCGCATAGGCGTAGGCGATATAGTCGGTCCCGGGGCGCTTCCCGCCCCCCTGGTGCACCAGGGTCGCCAATTGTCCCCGATGGTAGTGCGAATGGGTGAAAACCTGGAAGAGGACGTTTTGAACCCGATGCTCGGAAAGTTTTCCCTGGGTATTGGGGGCGGTGAATGTCCCCGTCAATCCTTCCAGCGTCAAGGAGGCTAAATAGGCCTTCCACTTTTCATGAAGTTCATCCAGTTTCTGCCGGCACTCAGCCAAAGAATAGGAAGGATGGGGATCCTTGAAGCCCGACAGGTCTTCTTTTTTCAGGCGCGCCAGCCAGACGCCAAGGGCGAAGAGGATGTGGCAGAAAATTTCGACGGCCTTTTCAGGCGGCTTGGGCATCTCTTGGAGGGCCTTCAGGTATTGGTCATTGGCCCAGTAGTCGTATTCAAAATTTTTACGGATCTGGTCGATAAAAGCGTCCGCCATGGCCTTCTCCTTCGGTTGGAAAGTGGCCTATGGTACCTCTTTTAAACAGGCCGGAAAATAAAAAAGCCTCCTGTAACGAGCCCGAGGGCTCCGCTACAGGAGGCTTTAAAAAAGCTTTTACTTGATTTCGACTTCGGCGCCTGAATCCTTGAACTTGGCGACGATGCCATCGGCCTCGGCCTTGCTGACTCCGGTCTTGATGGGCTTCGGGGCTCCATCGACCAGGTCCTTGGCTTCCTTCAAGCCCAATCCGGTGACTTCCCGGACGACCTTGATGACGTTGATCTTCTTGGCGGCATCCACCGCCTTGAGGTTCACGTCGAAAGCGGTTTTTTCCTCAGCGGCGGCACCGGCGGCGGCTCCGCCGCCCGCGGCGACGGCCACGGGGGCCGCGGCCGACACGCCGAACTTGGTCTCGAGGGCCTTCACGAGCTCGTTCAATTCCAGAACGCTCATCTGCTCGATGGCGGAGATGAATTCATCTTTCGTTAAAGTAGGCATTTGAAACTTCCTCCATATTGGATTTTGGTTGGTTCAGGCATAAAAACCGGAACGGGTTGTTAATTAAAAGTTAGGCCGTTTTGCTCTTGGCTTCGGCGACTGCGCTCAAGGCGTAAACCAGCTTGCGCGCGGGGCCGGCCAAAACCTGGACGATGCCCGAAATGGGCGACTTCATGCTGCCAAGGGCCTTTGCCAAAAGCACTTCCCGGCTGGGAAGGTTCGACAAAGCCTTGATGTCCTGCACGGTGACCATGCGGCCGTCCATCCATCCGCCCTTGACCGACAATTTCTCGTGGTCCTTGGCGAATTTGGTGAGCACCCTTGCCGGAGCTACCGCATCTTCCATCGCCAGGGCGATGGCCGTGGGGCCCGTCAAGAGGTCGTCCAAAACCGTGATGTTGCACTTGTTCAAGGCGATCCTAGCCAGGTTGTTCTTCACGACGTGGTACTCCACCTTGGCGTGAAAAAGCTTGGCGCGCAGGTCGGTGACTTCCTCCACCGTCAACCCCGTGTAACCGGTGACAACGGCGGACTTGGAAGCTTGTACCCGCTTGGAGAAATCCTCCACCGCCTCGACTTTTTCCTGTTTTGGTTCGCGTTTCTTGTGTTCCGTCAAAAAAATCACCACCTGTCCAGATTAAAATTAAAAGAGGGGGAGGTTTTCCGGCCTTCGGCGGCTTTTAAGCCGACGCAGTTAAAAAAGAAAAACCCCTCACCCGAAACGACCGGATGAAGGGTATTGGATAACCACTTACATTTTCCGGATCGTCTCGGCAGGCCTTCCATTAAGGCTTGTAGCGTGCCAGAAGCCCTGCTACATGCCGCCTGCTGTCTTTGACAACCGTACTTCTCGACCCTAGCCGGGCAAGCCCGGCCGGGGGCGGTAACTATATCACTTGGCGGCCGTTTTTGTAAACTCCGCCGTATCCACTTTGATCCCGGGCCCCATGCTGGAGGTCAAATGGGCCGAAATCAGGTAGGTTCCCTTGGCCGAAGCGGGCTTGACTGAAACCAGTGTCTTGATCAAAGCCGAGGCGTTTTCGGCGATTTGTTTCTCTTCGAACTTGATCTTGCCGATCCCGGCGTGGCAAATGCCCTGGTCGTCCACGCGGTATTCGATCTTACCGGCCTTGATCTCCTTGACCGCCTGGCCCACGTTCGGGGTGACCGTGCCGGCCTTGGGGTTGGGCATCAGGCCCTTGGGACCCAGCACCTTACCCAGCTTACCGGTTTCGCGCATGATGTCGGGGGTGGCCACCAGGACGTCGAAGTCCAGGAAGCCGCTAGCGATCTTCTCGATGAGTTCGTTGTCGCCAGCGAAATCGGCCCCGGCCGCTTCCGCTTCCTTGATCTTCTCACCCTTGGCCAAAACCGCGACCTTCAAGGTCTTGCCCGTGCCATGGGGGAGGGAGACGGTGCCGCGGACCTGCTGGTCGGCCTTCTTGGGGTCCACGCCGAGCTTGATATGAAGCTCGACGGTCTCGTTGAATTTTGCGGGAGCCGCTTTTTTGAGGAGCCCGACCGCGTCGGTCAGGATGTAGGACTTGGTACGATCCACCAGCTCGACGTTTTTCCGGTGCCGCTTGCTTGCCTTCTTCGCCATTTTTTACCTCCCGTGGTGCAAACGCCCCGACTTAAGCAGAGCTCCCACAGTTATTTTTTTCAAAAGCAACCGTCGGTTACTTTTGGATTTCGATTCCCATGCTGCGGGCCGTGCCTTCGACCATCCGGATGGCCGAATCCAGCTTCTGCGCGTTCAAATCCGGCATTTTGGTTTTCGCGATTTCCTCGACCTGCTTCATCGTGACCTTGGCTACTTTCTGCTTGTTGGGCACCGGGGAACCCTTGGCCAGCCCCGCCGCCTTCAAGAGCAGCACGGACGCCGGGGGGGTCTTGGTGATGAAGGTGAAGGACCGGTCTTTATAGATGGAGATCACCACGGGAATGATCAACCCGTCCTGCTTCTGGGTGGCGGCGTTGAATTGTTTGCAGAACTCCATGATATTCACGCCGTGCTGGCCCAAAGCCGGGCCCACCGGGGGCGCAGGATTCGCCTTGCCCGCCGGGATTTGAAGCTTCACCATCGCATTGAGTTCTTTTGCCATGACCTTTTCCTTATTCCTTCTACTCGCTTAAAAGCAAGCTATTCTTTTTCGATTTGGTGGAATTCCAACTCCACCGGTGTCTGGCGTCCGAAAATCGTCACCATCACCTTAACCCTCTCCCGTTCGGGGTTGATTTCCTCAACCGATCCCGAGAAGTTCGCGAAGGGTCCGTCCATCACCTTCACCAGGTCGCCCTTCTCGAACTGGCTCTTCAAGGCCCGGCGCTCGCGGCGCTTGCCGATGTGCTCCAAAATAGCCGTGACTTCCTCATCCGGCAGGGGGATGGGCTTGTTGCCCGAACCCACGAAACTGGTGACCTTGGGGGTATTGCGCACCACGGACCAGGAATTCTCATCCATGTCCATTTCCACCAGGATGTAGCCTGGGAAGAATTTCTTGTTGGTCACCCGCTTCTTGCCGGCACGGGTCTCAGTCACCTCTTCGGAAGGGATCAGGATCTGGAAGATCTTGTCTTCCATCTTCATGCTTTTGATCCGGTTCTCCAGGTTGGCCTTCACCTTGGCCTCATACCCCGAATAGGTGTTGATCACGTACCAGCGCTTGGACATTTGCAAGGATCCCTCTCTCAAATTATTGTTTGACGACCAGTTTCATCAGGTTTCCGATACCGAAATCGTAAACCGCCAGCACGACCATCAGGAAAAAGATGGTCGTACAGACCACCGCAGTGGATCCCTTGATCTCGTCCCAGGTGGGCCAGGAGATCTTTTTGAATTCGGATCTCGCTTCCGCGAAAAAAGCCTTCAAGTTTTCGAGCATTTCAAACCCTTAATGGTTTCCCATTTGATTTTTATTCATGGATGGCAGGGCAGGCAGGATTCGAACCTGCAACGCGCGGTTTTGGAGACCGCCGCTCTACCATTAGAGCTACTGCCCTATCGCGAAGAAGTATCGGCCTATTTGGTTTCCTTATGCAAGGTGTGCTTGCGGCACCACCGACAGTACTTCTTGACCTCCAGCTTTTCCGGCGTCTTGCGCTTGTCGCGGGTCTTATTGTAGTTACGGCGTTTGCATTCCGAACAAGCTAATGTTATTTGCTCACGCATTGCAGTTTATCCCTTTTGTCTTTACTCGATGATCTGGGTGACGACGCCGGCGCCCACGGTGTGGCCGCCTTCCCGGATCGCGAACCGAAGTTCCTTCTCCATCGCCACCGGCACGATCAACTCGATTTCCATCGTGATGTTGTCCCCCGGCATCACCATCTCCACACCTGCCGGCATCTTCACGCTTCCCGTCACGTCCGTCGTCCGGAAGAAGAATTGGGGCTTGTATCCGTTGAAAAACGGCGTGTGCCGCCCGCCTTCTTCCTTCGTCAACACGTATACCTCTCCCTTGAACTTCTTGTGCGGGGTGATCGACTTGGGCTTCGCCAACACCTGTCCGCGCTCGATGTCCTTCTTTTCAACGCCGCGCAGCAAGGCACCGACGTTGTCACCCGCCTGGGCGTCATCCAACAGCTTCCGGAACATTTCCACGCCCGTTACCACTGTTTCCTTCGTGGGCTTGATCCCGACGATTTCCACCGTGTCGCCCACCTTGACCTTCCCGCGTTCCACGCGGCCAGTCGCTACCGTTCCGCGGCCCGTGATCAGGAACACGTCTTCGACCGCCATCAGGAAGTCCTTGTCCACGTCCCTCTTGGGTTCGGGAATATAGGCGTCCACCGCGTCCATCAGCTGGAAGATGGCCTTTTCCCCGATCTCGCTTCCGTCCCCTTCCAGGGCCTTGGTCGCCGATCCTTTAATAACCGGCGTCTTGTCCCCGGGAAAGCCGTACTTGGTCAAGAGGTCACGCACTTCGACTTCCACCAGTTCCAGCAGTTCCTTGTCGTCCACCATGTCGCACTTGTTCAGGAAAACCACGATAAAAGGAACGCCCACCTGGCGGGCCAAAAGGATGTGTTCCCGCGTCTGGGGCATCGGGCCGTCGGCCGCCGAGACCACCAGAATAGCCCCGTCCATCTGGGCCGCACCGGTGACCATGTTCTTGATGTAGTCCGCGTGGCCCGGGCAGTCCACGTGCGCGTAATGCCGCTTCTCGGTCTGGTACTCCACGTGGGAGGTATTGATCGTCACGCCGCGCTCCCGCTCTTCGGGGGCGTTGTCGATGTCCGCGTAGCCCTTGGCCGTCGCCCAGCCCTTCTTGGCCAGAACCGTCGTGATGGCCGCCGTCAGGGTCGTCTTCCCGTGGTCCACGTGTCCGATCGTCCCGATGTTCACGTGCGGCTTCGACCTTACGAATTTCTCTTTTGACATTTCCTATCCTCCAAGTTCTTAAAAACGAAAACTGCCCGCCAACTTCAGCCAGGGCAATAATTAAGTCCCCTCCACTTCAGGCCGGGGACGATCTCCGCTCTAACCGCCGAAACATTTGTTAAGGAAGCGAAGATGGAGCCCAAGACCGGGATTGAACCGGTGACCTCTTCCTTACCAAGGAAGTGCTCTACCAACTGAGCTACTTGGGCGGGGTTCGTACAAGAGTAAGGTATTTTACGTTTGAAAGTACCCCTGTCAAGGAGAAATGGCCCTTTTTCGGCCCTTTTTCCACGGTTTCGGCGAAGTGCGGACCCAAGGCGGTTTTGAAAACTATTTCCGTTTCAAACTCCTCCCATGGGGGTCCACGATCTTGTCCAGTTTGATGGCCTTGTCATATTGCTCATCGGTGAGGATCTTTTTTTCCAACACCACTTGCCGCACGGTTTTCCCTTCTTTAAGCGAGGCCTTGACCACCTCGGCCGCCTTTTCATATCCGATCACGGGATTCAAGGCCGTGGCCACTTGGGTGCTTTGGTCGGCATAAGAACGGCAGCGCACCTCGTCCGCTTTCACGCCCGACACGCATTTTTCCTTGAAGGCCCTGAGCATATTGGTCAGGAGGGTGATTTCCTGGTTCAGGTTATAGGCCAGGACCGGCATCATGACGTTCAGTTCCATTTGCCCGGCCTGGGCGGCCATGGCCACCGTGGCGTCGTGGCCCAATACTTGGAACGACACCATATTCAGGCACTCGGCCATCACAGGATTAACCTTGCCCGGCATGATGGAGGATCCGGGTTGCATGACCGGAAGTAGGATTTCCCCGAACCCGGTCGCGGGGCCGCTGGTCATCAGCCTGAAATCGTTGGCGATGCGGGTCAGGTCCAGGGCCAGGTTTCGATAGGCGTTGGAAAGGGCGACAAAGGGACCCATGCTTTGCATGGCTTCGAATAGGTCCGGATGGGGCGTCAATCTCAAGCCGGTTTGTTCGGAAAGCAGTTTGGCCATCCCCTGGCAGTAATCCTTGTGGGTGTTGAGGCCCGTTCCGACGGCCGAACCGCCGATTCCCAATTCACGGCAATCCGCGGAAGCTTCTTCGATGCGGCGCAGGTGGCGCTCCAGGTTCTCGCCATAAGCGTTGAATTCCTGGCCCAGGGTCATGAGGGCCGCGTCCTGCAAATGGGTACGGCCCGACTTATAGACCTTCACGAATTCGCGCCCCTTCTTTCGGAAAGTGGCGGACAGTTTTTTCAATACGGGCAGGAAATCCCTCGTCAGGAGGAGCCCGGAGAGCCGGATGGCCGTGGGAATCACGTCGTTGGTGGATTGGCCCATGTTGACGTGGTCGTTGGGGTGGACCAGTTTGTAATCTCCCCTCTTGCCGCCGAGGATTTCAATGGCTCGGTTGGCCAAGACCTCGTTGGTGTTCATGTTATGGCTGGTTCCGGCGCCGGCCTGGTACACATCCACCACGAAATGGTCCAGCCACTTGTCCTTTTCCAGGATCTCGTCGGCGGCTTTGACGATGGCGTCGGCTTTTTTCTTGTCCAGCATTCCCACCTTGGCGTGGAAACGCGCCGCGGCTTTTTTGATGTGGACCGTGGCTTGGATGAAAACCTTGTGGGGCTTGATCCCGCTGATCGGGAAGTTCTCGACGGCGCGTTGGGCCTGGACTCCCCAAAGGGCTTCCTGGGGCACCTTCAATTCACCGATGGAATCATGCTCGATTCGGAAACTCATAAATCCTCCTCAATGGAATAGGCCAAATATCTTCAAATGCCGGGGCGAACAAAGCCCAGGCCGTCAAAACCCCTTATGAACTCCCGCCGGATGTTAGAGATTTTTAGTGATGAATTGGAACAGGGACTGGGCCGCTTCTTCCGGCCCCTTGGTCTCGAAGCCCGAAATCCCCAAGCGGGTGCGCAGTTGGCCCACCTTCTTGCCGTTCTTGGCCATGGCGCCGACGAATTTTTCCGCCAGGTTCTCGTGTTGTTGTTTCTTTTGGGGAGCACCAAAGGGATTGGCGAAATAAGTGTGAACCAGGCCTTTTTCGTCGGTCGTACCCTTGGCCAGCCGGGCGCCGCTGGAGAAGACTTCCAATGCCTGCTTGGTGTCCGTCATGACTTCCAATGAAGGATGTTCGTCGTCCACATTGTCGTAGTTGTTGGCGTAAAGGAACAGGTCCACCGGGTAGCCGGCCACCACATGCCGGTATTCGGTAATGGGCATGACGAGGCGGGCATTGCCCATGTGCGGGTTCATGAAAACCGAACGGTCGATTTCGGTATAGGCATATCCTGGATGGAGGTCGTCCAACCGCACGAAGGCGCCGATTTCCGTGCCGCAACCCACCACCTGGCCCTGGGGGGTCATGCTTAGGGAACCCATATCGTCGAAGATCACGGTCAACTGGCGGATGTACTTATCCGCCAAGACACGGAAGGCTTCCAAGGATTCTGATTTCCCCGCTCCCGAATCCCCCACGATGACCACATGGGCGCTTTTGCCCGATTTCAGGTCGATCTTGGCCATGGCGCCATGGATGGGTAGGTTCCCTCTTTCGATCATGATGAGGTTGTGGATCGTCAGGGCGGTTTTTTTGAAATAACCGAAATAGTCGACGTCGGGAAGCTGGTAGGCCACCGCGCCCACCACAAGGTTGTTGGCCTTGTCTTCGTAGTAGCCAACAAGCTGGTTTTCCATCAGGGCCGGGTCGATCCCGAAGAGCATGATGCCGTCCGGTTTACGGCCGGCGATTTCCTGGGCACTGGCAAGTTCGAAAAGATTCGAGAGTCCGGCCGCGTGGGAAACAAAGTCCTTGTGGAAGTAAATGAAGACCAGCAAGGTCCCGATCTTGGCCGGGAAACAGAGCCAGCGGGAAGAATCGAGCTTGACAGAATCCATCGGGTTCTTGGGCAGGGGGTTGAACTTGCCTTTGCGTTTGTTGACCTTGGTGTAATAAATGAGGGGCGGATAAATCAAGGACAGGCGGATGAAGGGGATGTTCTTCAGTTTCTGGTAGGTTTCCGCAGGAAACTTCCAATTGATCTTCTCGGCCAAAAGCCCTACTCCCACACCCGCAGGTATCTGCCGGTAGACCTTGAACCAATCCCCCGTCACGTGGGCCGAGATGTGCCGATAGGTGCCCAAGACCAGGTTTTTAAATTCCTCGTTGGCCCGGACGAAGATGGGATGGTATTCCTTCAAGTCGATCCCGCCGTCTTCCACGTCCCGGTCAAAAATAACGAAGCGTTCCCTGCGGCGCCAGTAGCTGTAAAGTTCCTCGATGAAATCCTTCAAAAGGACCAGATCCATGGAGGCGTAAGCGGTTCCATGGATGTCCTTGGCGAAAAGCTCTTTGAGAAAATCAGCCAATTTGCGGGTGTCATAGCCGCCGCCCGACTTGAACGAAGAAACACAGTTCAACAAGGGGGAATCTTGGGCCGTCATTTTTTTAAGGAAACGCTGGAGGATCAATTGAAACCCGTCGCTGGAAAGCAGTTCCTCGGAAGTGCGGCACAAGCCCGGGTGGCCATAAAGGATGACGCGGTCATCCATAAACTCGGTCATTTCGGTGATCGGATTCGGATTGCCGGGAATGGCGATTTCGGATTTTTCTTTTTCGGACAACATTCGGTTTTCCTTTGTTTTCATCGAATAGGCGGCGGGAGAATGGGGTATTCGCGGTTAAAGTATGGAGCGGGAGACCGGATTCGAACCGGCGACGTCCACCTTGGAAGGGTGGCATTCTACCACTGAATTACTCCCGCGCCGAATTTCCCAAAGTATCCCAGTTTTCCAACCCGTAGTAAAGACGGGCATCCCGGTCTTTGCCGGGCGACTCACCAGCCGAAGCCGGGTCCCACTTTCACGTTCCCCTTCAAAAAATCTTCCTGGAATCAGTCATTACTAACTTCAACCGGGTTAAAGGTAGTAAAAACTGGTGGACAGGGCAGGATTCGAACCTGCGTAGGCCGGTCGGCCGGCAGATTTACAGTCTGCTCCCATTGACCACTCGGGCACCTGTCCACGGATACGACGAAAAAGCCGAGTCTTTTTCCCCCTGAAAATGGAGCTGGCGACCGGGTTTGAACCGGTGACCTGCCGCTTACAAGGCGGCTGCTCTACCAGCTGAGCTACGCCAGCCTCCGCAAGCCTTCGCACTTTGTAAGGGGAAGGGGATTATAAAAGTGACCTTGGGGGGC
>Ga0070734_10005693_pt1 | contig 10828 bp, 11 predicted proteins | sample Coa_R1_8_FD_66444 | JGI IMG/M metagenome (GOLD analysis project Ga0070734, IMG submission 66444) | Surface soil microbial communities from Centralia Pennsylvania, which are recovering from an underground coalmine fire - Coalmine... | ecosystem: Environmental > Terrestrial > Soil > Unclassified ... | reverse complement strand
CGGGCAACCGGCTCGGCTGGATCTTTGTCGGCGTGGTGGTCGCCCTTGCCCTCACCGCCATTGGCGGTGCCTACGCGGTAGCCGACTACCGGGTCCGCCACGGCACGCTGCCGCTGGGCTGGGTGGCGATGCTCGCACAGCCTGCCTGGGCGCCCATGATCGTCCTGGCCGGGCTGGCCATCCTGCTCTTCCCGGACGGCACGCCGGCCTCGCCGCTGCTGCGCAAGGCATTGTGGCTGTACCTGGCCCCGGCGCTGCTGTGGATGGTCAGTGCCTATGTGCTCACGGTCGGCGCCATCATCGGCCACGACATCCGCGTGGATTCCGGCGGCAACCTGGTGACCCTCAACAACGGCCCCAGCTCGCCGGGCTGGTGGAACCTGCTTCAGAACGTGGTCTTGATCGCGATTGCGCTTGGCTTTCTGCTGTCACTGTGCGGGCAGGTAGTCAGCTACCGACACTCGACTGGTGAGCGGCGGCAGCAGCTTAAATGGCTGCTCGGCGGCCTGCTTGCCTGCCTGGCCGGTACGGTCACCTCGGTAGGGCTAGGGCACGCGACTGGCTTTTGGGGCGTGGTCGGTCACCTCGCCTCGCTGGCGGCCCTCATCGCGGTGCCGGCCAGCATGGGCGTGGCCATCTTGAAGTACCGGCTGTACGACATCGACCGGATCATCTCTCGCACCCTGGCCTACGCGATCGTCACCGGCCTGCTGATCGGGCTTTACGCTGGGCTGGTGCTGCTGGCCACTGAGGTGTTCCGGTTGCACACTCCGGTGGCCGTGGCCGCCGCCACGCTGGCCGCCGCGGCGCTGTTCAACCCGCTGCGGCGGTGGGTGCAGCTCAAAGTGGACCGGTGGTTCAACCGCACTCGATATGACGCCGACCAGACCATCGCCGTGTTCGCGGCCCGCCTCAAAGACACCATTGACCTGGACTCGGTCCGGGATGACCTGGCCAGTGTCGTAAACCAGGCCCTCGAACCCGCCCACGTGTCCGTATGGATCAGCCAGCAGGACTGAAGCGCATGAAGCGCTGCGGCCTGCCGTGGCCCGAGCCGACTCAGCTACGTGCGGTCGGTCCAGTTACTGCACCTGGGCATTGCACCGGACATCGTCCGGGAGGTCGTCGGCCACCGGACGCGCATACTCCGGTGCAGCCACCGCCCACCCGTCAGCTCGATGGCGCTTGGAGGAATGCGATGAATGCCGGGAGGGCGGCTGGGTCTTGGACCAAGAACCCGTGGCCGCCTTCGTAGCCGCGCAGCTCGGCGCCGCGGATGCGCGATGCGATATTGGTGCTGTTGCGAGCCGGTGCGATCCCGTCGTAGGTGCCGTAGCCCACCAGGACCGGGCAGGTGATCGCGCCGAGCCGGTCCCACACGTCGTGACCTTCGCGCGCCTGGAGCTGGGCTGCCTGGGCGGCCACGGTGGCCGGATCCTGCTGATCTTGTCCGGCGCCGGTCAGCCGTTCAGCGATCGCCCGATCGGCAGGGTGAGCCTCCAGCCACCGCTGGTCCCAGCGGCTGTCCGCCAACTTCAGCTCCGCCGCCACCCGTTGCTCAGGCGGCAGCTCCAGCAGCTTTTGCAGCGGATAGGACGACCCGCCTTCGCCACCAGCCGACGTGCACGCCAAAGCCAAGCGCTCCACTCGGCCCGGGTTAGTGGCGGCGAACTCCTGGGCGACCATGCCGCCGAAGCTCACCCCGACCACCCGGCAGGACTCCCACCCAGCGATCTCCAGCAGGCCAGCGGCGTCGGATGCGACATCGGCCATGGTGTACGGGCGGGTCACCGGGGCGCTGCGGCCAAAGCCGCGATAGTCCCATGCAAGCAAATCGAAGCTGGCAGTAAGAGGGTCCAGCAGCGGCCGGACGCCATGCAAGGTCAGCCCCGACCCATTGCAAAATAGCAACCGGGGACCACTCCCCCGTCGCTCCCAATACAGCTCAACCCCATTCACATGGTCAACCGGCATCGCGCTCACCTCCCCGACGTGGCCACGTGCAGCCCGCTCCCCGACGCTACTCGCCCGCTGGGCGCAGCAGTTCACGCGCCGTACTCTCATGAAGAGCGAACCGGCCCTACCAACGGGAGGTCGGTCACGGATGACCGACATTGACCCCAAGTCAGACATCGAACTGCACACCGTGAATGAGCATGTGATTGCGCGGGTCCCGTTGGCCGGGCCGGTAACCGACGAGTGGCTTCGGTGCTATCAGCGGTTGGCACGGGCGACGGAGGTACCCGTTCGAGCCCAGGGAGATCCTGACCGGGCCTGGATAGTTGTCAGCGTCCCAGCCAGCGGTAACCAGAGGGAAATAGCGGCGACAATGGACGCTGCCCGTGCGCTGATCGCAGAAGCCGACGCAGCCCAACGAGCGCCTGCCGCAGCGGAGGCGGAAGGTGTTGTTCGTGACTGGTGGGTCCGCAGGCGTCAGAGCGTCCCGCGCAGGCCCACCTCCAGAATCGGGGTCATCCGGACCGGGATAGGAGCCGAGAAGCGTTGGCCGCTGGTCGGCGCGCTGATCTTGACGATCGTCATCCCGTTGCTGCTCCCCGCTCGGTTCAGCCTGGGCCCGAGTTGGGTGGTCCCGGCGGTTGTCGCGGTGCTGCTGGTGGCCATCGTGGTGGCTGACCGGGCTGGCGGCGGTCGTCGGCCGACTGTTGTCCGGGCGCTGTCTCTTGGGCTCGTCGCTGTACTGGTGGCTGAGGCAGCGGGTGTCACCGCGCGGCTTATCACCGATCTCATTGAAGGCGGCCCAGAGACGAAAAGCGCAAGCGCGCTGCTCAGCGTCGGTTTCGGCGTATGGCTGTACACGATCCTGGCTTTTGCTTTCCTCTACTGGCTGCTCGATGGGGGCGGCCCTGAGACGCGCCTGTGGGCTTCGCCGGAGTTCCCGAACCTCGCTTTCCCCGAGCAGCTCAACCCGAACGTGGCTCCCCCGGGTTGGCGCCCAGAATTCTTTGACTACCTCTACCTCGGCTTTACCAATGCCACCGCCTTCAGCCCTACCGATGTGATGCCGCTCGCCCGCTGGGCCAAGGCGGCCATGACCGTACAGGCGATTACTTCTCTGTTCATCCTGGGACTGGTGATCGCTCGCGCCGTCAACATCTTGCAGTGACCGCCGAAGTCGGGCCCGCGAACTAAGAGCTTGACCGGTGCGTCCACGTCCTCGCAACCCGCACCAGGGCCAGAAAGATCAAGAGCAGCCTCTGCCGCCGCCCGCGGCCCGGATCGCCACGCGGCAGCGGAAGAAGATCGAAAGCTTACTCGTGCTAGCGTCGGCTGCAGACTCCGCCGTGAAGTGGGTGTGAGACCTACCTTGTGAAGGTGCCGGATGGCCGAGCTCCCATCGCCCCCCGAGGGAATGGTGCTGACCCACTTCATCGTCTCCGACGATGTCGAGCGCTCTCGGCGCTTCTACACCGAAGTACTCGGCGGCAGGGTGGAACGTCCCGGAGATCCCGTCAATGTTGCGCTAGCCAATAGCTGGATCGTCATCAATGCTGGCGGGGGACCGACGGACGACAAGCCTACGGTCATCCTGGAGACGCCGCGTGATCCCGACCGGGTCAGCAGCTTCCTCAACATCCGGGTTAAAGACATCGAGGCCGTGTACGCCGAATGGAGCGCCCGGGGTGCCCAATTCCTGACACCGCCGAAACAGCACCAGTACGAGAAGCGCTGCTACATCCGCGATCCCGACGGTCACCTGATCGAAGTGGGGCAAACCACGGACCCAACGGGAGACTGGACACCCGCCCACTGGCCGTCAAGTACGCCCGCCGAGAAATCCGAGTGAATGCCGGGATCACCGGCGAATCCCTCACATCAACGAGGTAGGAGACATCTTCGCGCAGGCCGTCAACGGCGCGCGTTAGCCACCGGTCGGCGTAGGTCACGGTTGCGTAGGCGCCGCAGGCACCTCTCTACGGTTGGGGCTGGTTGCCGCGGTTGCCGTCAGAGCCGGATGACCTCGAGGTCCGGCATAGCGTCGTAGTCAGCGTCCTGCGTCACGATCGGGACTTGGTGCGCGATCGCGGTGGCCGCGATCCAGCTGTCGTTGATCGGGACCTTCTGGCCTGTCGCGCGAAGCCGCGAGACCAGCAGCGCCCATGCATCAGAGACCCCCGCGTCCACGGGCAAGGCTTCGAAACGCTGCACTAGCTGGTAAGTCGAAAGTCTCCGTGACGCTGTCCAGATGAGTCCGCCACAGGCCACCTGATCAGGCCAGATGACCTGCCCGGGCATCTCGACGTCCAGATTGACCCATGTGTCCACAACCGTTGTTTAGCACAGCGTTAGCAGCTGACCTCTGTAGCCAGAGACCGATGACCTTCCGCTCCATGGGCAGGGAGTCGACGGCATGCGAGCGAGACGAATGTCACCGGCATGACGAGGATCAACTCGCGGACCGACGATGTCATGGACCAACCGGGTGGCCAGCACCGGCAACCCGGGCAAGGTCTGACCGTGGCCAGGTAACTAACGGGTCAGAGCTCCTGCCATAAGCAAGATGTTGCAAGCCATGACAACGCACCTCACTTGAGCACCTTTAAAGGCAACAATGTGAGGATTGTGTTGCGCGGGCAGCTCAAACGCCTACAGAATCAGTTTGCTCTGTCCATCGGACACCGAAACGGGGAATCTGAGGTAAGACGTGAGTACTCCTTACAGCCCTAACGACCCTGGTCAGCAACAGGGCGGCTACCCACCACCCCAGGGCGGCTACTCTCCTCAGGGCGGCGGCTACGCCCCCTACCCGCAGCAGCAGGGGGGTTACGCGCCCCCCGCCGCCCCGCGCGGTTACCTGCAGGGCGGCCCGGTCGGCTTCGCCGACGCGATCAAGCTAGCGTTCCAGAACATCTTCGAGTACAAAGGCCGCGCGTCACGTTCGGCCTACTGGTGGTTCGCCCTGGCCGAACTGATCGGCTGGGTGGGCGTACTAATCCTCGCCATCATCTTCGCGGCCGTCCACGTCCCGATCCTCGGCCTCCTGCTGTACCTGGCTGCGGCCATCGCCGCGTTCCTCCTGAGCCTGTCGCTGACCATCCGCCGCCTGCACGACCAGGACAAGTCCGGGTTCTGGTATTTCATCGCCTTCGTGCCGTTCATCGGCGGCATCTGGCTCCTCGTCCTCACCGTATTGGAAGGCACCCCCGGCCCCAACCGCTTCGGGTGATCGCGGCTGGCCAGTCGGTCAGTGCTCGAACATGACATTGACCGACTGGCAGGGCGGTCTGGTTGCTGCACTGCTTAGGCTGATCACGTGCATGGAGGCCCAGGAACGAAGCCCTATCTCACGTGCTCGTTTTGCGGCAAGAGCCAGAAGCAGGTGGACAAGCTCATCGCCGGTCCAGGTGTGTACATCTGCGACGAGTGCGTTGATCGCTGCAACGAGATCATCAGCGAACACCGGTCCACGCCGGAACCGCAGCGCTGACGGTGAAGAGTGAACTATTAGCTTGGGAATGAGTGCAAAAACGCGCCTCATCAGCACAGCCGCAGGTCAGCGCTGCGCTGGGCTTGTCCTTGAGCGCCGCCCGGGACCTCAGATGACCGGGCCATCGGGCACGCCCGATCAGTGTGGCGGGGGTGACGAGCAGTTTGGGGGAGCCCTTGCCTCGCGCTGCACGGCGGGGCTGCAGGTCAGCGATGTCAGGTGCTGGCTGCCTCGGCCGCTTGCGACTGCTCGACGAGTTCGCCTTCGATCGCGATCTGAATCTCCTCGCTGACGACCATCCGGCCGTCCAGGATGGCGTTGAAACTAAGCCCGAAGTCCTTCCTGTTGATCTTGGTGGTGGCGCCATAGGAGATCCGGTGTCCCATCATGCCCGGATCGTTGAACTCCCCGTACTTCACCACGTCGAGCACTACGGGGCGTGTGGTCTCCTTGATAGTAAGGTCGCCGGTCAGTTTGTAGTGGTCCTGCCCGGACGGTTCGACGCTCGTGCTACTGAATTTGATGAACGGGTATTTGTCCACTTCAAGGAAGTGGGACGACTTGATGTCGTTGTCCCTCACTCCGTTGTTGGTGCGGAGGCTGGCCGTCGAGATGGTCGCCTCGACCGATGAGGTCTCTGGATGATCAGGGTCGATGTCGGCGACAGTACTGAGTTCATCGAAGTAACCTCGCACCGTCATCATCCCAAGGTGCTTGGCGGAGAACTCGACCTGCGTGTGATAAGGGTCCAGCTGCCAGTTACCCACTAGAGAACGCTCCTTGCTCCCCCCTCAGCCTGGACGCGGCACCGGACAGGCCGCTAGTCGCGATCGTAGCTGGCGCTATTGCTGCGGGAGGTGCCGGGTCCGGTTGGGTCGAGGCGGTGTCATGAGCGGTTGGCCAGGAGATCGGCTGGGCCCTGCGACGGCCCCGTACTATCACCGGATAGACGGCTAAGGTTGGGACTATGCCAGAGGATGAAGCCGGCCTCAGTTCCCCCCGCGGTGCTGCTTCGCCCGACCCAGGAGTGAACGCCCGGCGCGTGCTGGAGAGTTTGGGTGAGGCCGAGTGCATGGAGCTGCTCGCCGATGGAGGGCTGGGGCGCCTGGTCTTCACCAGCCGGTATGGACCCACCGCGCTGCCGGTCATGTACAAGATCGACGGAGCGTCAATCGTCTTGGGCACGTGGGACCGCGTCTTTGACGAGGACTTGCGCACCGGTATCGCCTACGCCGATTACCAGGTCGCCGTAGAGGTCGACCAAGTCGATCCGCAAGCACACGAGGGGTGGATCGTCCTGGCGCGGGGGGCGGCACATCATCTGGATGCCGACGCCGACCGCGCACCGTTCATCGACGCCGGGCTCGAGCCATGGGTGGAGAATGTACCTGCACACTTCATCCGGGTGAGCCCCACCGCTACCTTTGGCGTACGCGTCCGCCCGGCATGACATCAGTAGCAAGGTGACCAGGGCGGAGCTAAGGGACTCGAACCCCTGACCCCTCGCTTGCAAACACGCCCGAACTGTCGGATTCCGTCGTTCACCTAGGCTGACCGCTCCGGGGGCATCCGCTGGGACCAGCCTGCGTCGGACCTTGGCAAGACGAGGGTCATCGCGTCCTCAACGCCAATCGCCGTCCTACGGGTGGTGGTCAGGGGCAGGGTCGAACTGCCGACCTTCCGCTTTCAGAAGGCTTTGCCGGTCCAGGCCGCTCCACTAGGGTCCGCCCGACCGGGCCAGACGAAGCTCCGGCCGCGCTCGGGGTCCAAGACCAACCCCACCTTTCCACAGTCGTTGTTAGCAAGGCGTTAGCAAGATCGGCAGACAGGAAGAGAGCTGACCTGGCGATGCCCCTCGTAAGGCGGGCTGCCGACTTCGGCTCGGCGCGCCAGCAGCGTCCGGTTCTATTCTTGCGACGTGGAGTTCAGCGAAGTGGTCAAGCGCCGCAAGATGGTCCGTGCCTTTACCTCCGAGCCGTTGGCGCCGGGCGTCAGTGACCGGCTGCTGCGAGCGGCTAACCGGGCCCCATCGGCGGGTTTCAGCCAGGGCTACTCGTTCCTCGTCCTGGAAGGCAGCGAGCAATCGGCCCCGCTGTGGGAGGTCCTTGACCAGGATGCCGGTTCGTCCGATGCCACGGACGCTGCCCTGCAGGCTATGGCGGCAGCGATGAACCGGGCCCCACTGGTGATCGTGCCGCTGGCGTGCAAGGACGTGTACCTGGATCGGTATGCGCGCTCCGATAAGGGCTGGACGGACCGGGATGAGTCACATTGGCCCGTCCCGTACTGGTACATCGACACAGGTTTCACGGCGCTGCTCGTCTTGCTCGCTGCCGTCGATGAAGGTCTGGGGGCGGTGTTCTTCGGCATCCAGCCTGAGATCATCCCGCAGTTCCGGAGGCGGTTCGGGGTGCCGGAGCAGTGGACGCCGATCGGCGCAGTCGCTGTTGGCCACCCCGATCCGGCAGGTGGCACGGGACCGTCGTCTGCTCGATCAATCGCTCGCAAAGGCCTCGACGAACTGGTACACCGTGGCCGATGGTGACACTCCGTGGCCGCTAACGCGGGACTCAATGAGACAGAGCCGACGGGTTTACAGACCATCACAGTTCGGGTTGGCTTGTCCCGTGGACCTGCTGCGATGCCCGTGGATTTGATTAAATAGCTGTGCCGCATCCCACGTTTGTCCCGCAGGCCGGACTCCATCGTCGTTGCCGATGTGCAGCACGCCGGAAGGTATCCGCGGCTCACTTCCCATCGACGACCGCCCTATGGAGCAGCGGGGCGGTCAGACAGGTGAGCGCCCCGCTGCCTTGGGTCTGCGATGTCTCAGGTGCTGTAGGTGATCGTGACAGCGTGCTTGGTGCCGGAGATGGCCTTGGCCTTGATCGTTCCGGTGGCCCCGGCGAAGCTGCCGGTGCCGCCGGTCACCTTGCCGTTAGTGATCGCGCCGGTCCTGATGCTGACAGTGGCCGTGCCGTACAGGAATCCGCCGTTGGAGTCGACCGTGATGTTCACGGCACCGGAGGTCGGCGAGGTCGCCGCGAAGTAGATCAGGTCGTACCCGATGGTCTTGCCCGCCGCGTTGAGGTCGGTCTCCTGGTTGGCGCCCGTCGTCTTGGTGAACATGACCGAGGCTTTCTGCACCGCGGTGAAACTCAGCGTGTGAGTGGCGCTGCTCGCGCTGGCGACGGCCGGGAGCACGAGCGCCCCAGTACCGAAGACGGCGGCCACACCGGCTGCTGCGAGGCATGTGCGGAGCTTCATGGTTGCTTCTCCTGTCTGCGCCCGCGCGGGCCCATCGCCAGGTCCCCCGAACGCGGGCACCGCCAAAGCCTGACCCATTTAGCGCGTGACCGGCATCAGCAACATCACGTACCTGGACATGCGGGAATTGACTACGTGTGGGCCTTCCCGGATAGCGGCGGCCGCAGCGCCGGAGCGGTCGATCACATCGACGGCGCCACTGGGGAACTGCTCCACCGCTACACCACCGTCTACGAACCCGGCGGGGTCCTGCCCATACCGTGCAAGACCCGCCGTGCCTCGCGCTGCCCGCCGTGCGCGGATGTCTACCAGGCCGATACCTACCAGCTCATTAGGGCTGGGCTGAGCGGCGGTAAGGGCGTCCCTGAGACCGTCGCCTCGCATCCTTGCCTGTTCGCCACACTCACTGCACCGTCGTTTGGTCCCGTACACGTGCAGCGCGAGAAGAACGGCCGAGCCCTGCGATGCCGACCCAGGCGACGTGGCCAGATCTGCCCGCATGGCTACCGGCTGTCCTGCCCTGACAGACACGACCGGAACGATGTCCGGCTTGGCGAACCGCTGTGCCCGGACTGCTACGACTACACCGGCGCGGTGCTGTTCAACGCCTGCGCTCCCGAACTACGGCGGCGGTTCACCATCACCCTTCGCAGGACGCTTGCTCGCCGCGCTGGGCTGTCCAGCAAGCAACTCGCCGCCCAACTCCGGGTCTCCTACGCCAAGATTGCTGAGTACCAGCGACGCGGCGTCGTCCACTTCCACGCCATCATCCGGCTCGACGGTCCGGCTGGACCATCCACGACTCCGCCCTCTTGGGCAACCCTCGATCTGCTCACTGCCGCCATCGACCAGGCCGCCCGCACCGTCCACCTAGAGACCCCGGCCGCTCCCGGCCTGCTTACCCGGACCCTGGCCTGGGGACGCGAACTCGACATCCGGCCCATCACCACGACCGGAGAGCTGACCGAATCGCGCGTCGCCGCGTGCGTCGCCAAGTACGCCACGAAAGCTGCGGAATGCACCGGCACGCTCGACCGCCGCATCACTCCAGCCGACCAGCTCGGCGCGCTACCGGTCCGCGAGCACGCCCGCCGCCATATCGCCGAATGCATCAGGCTCAGCAAGCTCCCTGGCCTGGCAGGTCTACGACTCGCCGCCTGGGCACACATGCTCGGCTTCTCCGGCCACTTCTCGACAAAGAGCCGCACCTACTCGACCACCCTCAGGGCACTTCGTGCCGAACGCGCCGCTTACCAGCGCGAGCTGGCCATTGCCGCCGGACTCCTGCCAGACCTCGCCAGCGAGACCACGGTCGTCCATACCGATTGGCATTTCACCGGACGCGGCCAATCGCCAGTCACGCTCCCGCCTCTGACGGGAGGTGCGGCGTGACCCGGCTCCTGCTGACCGTGCCCGAGGCCGACGAGGCCCTGGCCATCTCCCGCAGCAAGCTCTACGAACTGATCGCCGCCGGGCTGGTGCGCTCGGTCCGGATCGACGGGTCTCGCCGCGTTCCGGTCGAAGCGCTCGAAACCTACGTCGCTCATCTGCTCAACCGTGAGGAACCCGAACATGCCGAAGCTTCGTGACGGCGTTATCAAACGAGGCGGGTCATGGTCCTACGTGATCCGCGTCCCCGACCCGGCAACGGGCCTGACCAAGCCCAAATGGGTCGGAGGCTTCGACACCGAGGAAGCCGCCAAAGCTGCTCGCGATGAGGCCCGTGTCCGGGCCCGGCGCGGCGAGTACGTCACCAGGTCCACCTCGACCGTGGCGGACTACCTCGCGGAATGGTTAGAGGCACACGCCGCGACGGTGAAGCCGAAGACGCTCGCTGGGTGCCGCCACGACATCGGCCACTACATCGTGCCCCGCATCGGACGGATGCGGCTACAAGCCCTGCGCCCGGCGGTGATCTCCAAGCTCTACCGCGACCTGGCCGAGCACGGCGGCCGGGACGGCCGTGCCTTGTCAGCGACCACGGTCTCCCATATCCATCGGACGCTCCGCAAGGCCCTAGCCGACGCCGTGGATGTCGAGCAGCTGCTTGCCGTCAACCCGGCCGCACGATCCAAGCGACCGCGGAACACTGCCGCCGAGCCCATCCAGGTCTGG
>Ga0070734_10005690_pt1 | contig 10833 bp, 12 predicted proteins | sample Coa_R1_8_FD_66444 | JGI IMG/M metagenome (GOLD analysis project Ga0070734, IMG submission 66444) | Surface soil microbial communities from Centralia Pennsylvania, which are recovering from an underground coalmine fire - Coalmine... | ecosystem: Environmental > Terrestrial > Soil > Unclassified ... | reverse complement strand
GCCACGCCAGCCGCTCTTTTTCGCCCTATTTCATCGTGATCGTGCACCGGGTCACCCACGCGATCGAAAGCCGCACCTGACAGATTCGACGTGTGACGCGCTTCCGGCGCGCCGCTGCCGGTGCGCGGCCATCATCGGCCGGCACCGGGAGCGGATTCACGAGAGAACATGCATGACTGTGCAACATACGAAAGTCAGAGTCGGCGGATACGTTTTGTCGTTGTCGGCCGTGCCCGACGGGGAAGGCCTGTGGTTTGCCAGTTTCGCGGTCGCAACCATGCTGAATGGCGGCGTCATCAGGGGTCCGGAAACGCTTCAGAGAACCTTCCAGACGAGCGCGGAAGCCATCGCCGCAGCGGACTCTGCCGCACGTCGGACGCTTTACCGGGAGATCCGGCGGCAGTGAAAGCTCGCCGGCCTGTCACTTCGACGGCGGCGCGGCCGGTGCATTCTCGGGAAAGCGCGTCAGCGGCTTCACCGCGCCGCTGACGGGGTAGCGCGCCATGTTCAACTGCATGGCGAGGAAAGTGTAGTAGCCGACGATGCCGCTCAGGTCGACGACGCCGCGCTTGCCAAAGCGCTTTTCGGCTCGCTGGAATGTGGTGTCCGAGATGCGCCGATTCTTCTGCAGCTCGGTGCAGAAGGCGTAGACGATATCCTCGTCATCGCTCATGACCGGGGGACGCCTGCCGTCGGCGATTGCATCGAGCACGTCGGCCTTGATCCCGGCGCTGACGGCGATCGGATAGTGCACCTGCCATTCGTAGTCCTGCGACCATTCCCGGGCCGTGATGAGGATTGCCAGTTCGCTGAGGGTATTTCCCACGGCGGACTTGTAGCGCAGATAGTCGCCCATGGCGCGCGCCTGGTTCATCACCTCGGGACTGTACATCAGGGGCTCGAACGGACCGAAGACCGGACGCTTGCGGGCGGCCTCGAACTCCTCTGCCGCCTTCTTCTGCTCGTCGGTGTAGGACGAAGGCGGAATGGTTGGAAGTCGATCGGCCGCGTGCGCGCAGAAGCTGGTCACGGCGGCCAGCAGGGCCGCAGCAGCGAATTTCATGGTGATCTCCCGGTTTGTTGTTGGAACGCGATCGAACATGCATCCGCGTGGCGGAGCGCATCCCCGGCGGCATCCTGCCACAGGGTGGGCGCGGCGGCACGGAGGTTGCTGCTCCAGACTTGTTCAAATCCGGGCTGCCCCCATGACCCCTCAAGATCCCCCGCCGGATTCTGCCAGCCGCAAGTTCGTCAGCACGGAAACCTTTGACCTCGAGTACCTTGCCCGGGTGCATGGCACGAGCACCGAGGAAGTGAAGAAGGTCATGGCGGAGATCGGCTCGCAATCACGCGATGAGCTCGAAAAGGCGCTCGAACGCAAGTTCAGATATGCGCCCCGCACCTACGGCGGCACCCGCGATCCGCAGCTGGACCGTGTCGAGAGCGGAAAGGCCGGGATGCCGGCGGCGCCGGGGGCTGAAGACGAGGACGGCGGCAATCCCGAGGCGAAGGCGACGCCGGGGGCCGAAGAGGACAAAGGCGGGAAGCCCGGGACGCAGACGACGCCGGGGGCCGAAGACAACAAAGGCGGAACGCCGCCTCAGCGGGCGATCTGACGGTAGATCTGACGGTAATAAGACGCCGCCGGTTCGAACGCCGGCCGTTGCCGGTGCGCCCTGAAATAATACCGGGCCGGTCACCTCTCGAAGCGACCCTCGATGCGGTCCGCCTGTCCGCCGTGATGGGCGTCACCGTCGCCACCCTGCCATCTGGCTACCATGCGGTGAAGAGCTGGGGACCGAAAGGCGGGACGGAGCATGAGCGCGCTTGAATCGAAAGTGAAGGTCGGCAAGTACATTCTCGTGCTGCGAGCGGCTCAACTCCCCAGTGGGCATTGGCGCGCCGGATATGAAATACGGCCGGGCCTTTTGAGCGGCGTTGCGATCGAGGGCCCGACGGAGCTGGACCGGACATACGAGCGCGCGCAGGAAGCGATGGCCGCTGCCGGCGCGGCCGGCCGCAGATCCATCCGCAAGCTCGCCGGCGAAGTGGTGGAGTAGCCGGCGGCCGCGGCGCCGCTCGATGCGTCAGGCCGCGGCGCCGCTCGATACGTCAGGCCGCGGCGCCGCTCGATACGTCAGGCCGCGGCGCCGCTCGATACGTCAGGCCGCGGCGCCGCTCGCGGCGGCTTACTTGTTGTAGCGCGCCTGAGCCTGGCTCAAGCAGTCGTCCTTGGCGCGGCCGTTCATGGTGTCGCAGCGCGCCTTGGCGACTTTGTAGTCGGCATCGCGATCCGCCGCGGCGACATCGCGCTTGGCGTTTGCCTCCGCGCGCTCGCGGTCGCGGTCCGCCTTCGCTTCGGCGACGCAGGCATCCTTCGCCTTTCCGCTCATCGCATCGCACTTCGCCGCGGCCACGTTGTAGTCGGCATCCGCCTTGTCCTTGCGCGCCGAAGCTGTCGCGCTCGGCGTGTTCTTGTAGCGGGCGTCGGCTTCGGCGTACGCCTTGTCCCGATGAGCCTTGGCCTGCGTGTCGCACACGTCCTTGTCGTGGCCACGCAGGGTCTTGCAGTGATCCTTCTCGACGGTGTACTCGGCGTCGGCGCGCTGGCGCGCCGCGCTGTGCTCTGCCGAGTCCGTGGCGAACGCTGGCAGGCTGAATACCGCGGCGACCGCGGCGGAAAGCGCGTACGGGGTGATCTTCATGAACTTCTCCTTCCCGATTCAGATTCAGAGGTGCGCTGCGGTATGGTGACCGTAGTGCCGGGCTTGATGCCGCAAGACCACGCACTTCACGTACCAGTACGCCTTTCCGGTAAATCGGCTGTGCTGGAGGCGGCATACCGGTACCGGTGGGTCGATTTGCCGCGCGAGGCGACAGAGCCCGTGGTGTACTCGGCTCCCTAGCCGCGCCCGGTGACAATGTCGATCAGACGGGCTGCATCGTGCGGCGGGTCGTCGCTCCGCCAGGCGACGTGTCCGTCCGGCCGCACCAGCACCAGCTTGCGGCCATAGAGCGACAAGGCTGCCTCTCCATCCACATCGAAGCAGGTGAGCGGCACATTGCGCTCGGCGGCCGCGCCGGCAAGACACGCCAGCCGGGGATCGGGTCGCGATGGGGTTCCGCAGCGCAGAAGCACATACCCTCGGCCGAACAGGTCGAGCGTCGACCGTCCGTCGGCCAGCCAGGCGTGGGGCGCACGGGCGCCGGGACGGGCGGTCGGCGTGTATTTCGAATCGTCGTCTGCCGGCAGCGGACTGGCATCGTCCACGCAAAGCGGCGAGGCGTCGTATCGGTAGCCTATCTGCAGCCCGAGAGACTCCCATTCCGCCTGGGTGGCGAGCCGCATCGCTTCGCCGGCCTCCCGCCGAGCCCGCTGTCCGCGCTCCGACGCCTCCATGAGCGCGGCGTCCTGCGCAGATCCCTTCCAGGCGGAGAAGTTTCGCGACGAAAACAGGCCATTGCGGACGGCGACCGGCCGCCGCTCCAGCTCATAGGCGTCGAGCAGTCTCGAGCCACCCCAGCCCCGCAGGACCGCGGCAAGCTTCCAGCCCAGATCCACCGCGTCCTGCATGCCGGTGTTCATGCCCATCCCGCCCGTCGGCGACATGGTGTGCACCGCGTCGCCCGCCAGGAAGACGCGCCCGGCGCGCCAGCGCTCTGCCAGCAGCCGGCTGCGCCGCCACGGAACCACGGAGAGGATGTCGAAAGCGATGTCGTCCCGTCCCAGTCCGCGAATGACGGCGGCACGCGGATCAAAGCGCGCAAGATCAAGCTTCTGCGGCGAACCCAGCACGGTCATGCGCCAGACGTCACGACCGTCGACGACGGTGATGTTGCCCCATCCTCCTTCGGGCCCGACGAGAAGATAGCGTTCCGCTTCCCCTTTGTCGTGCTGGCGGACCAGCTCCGGTGAACGAAACAGGATATTGACCGAATAGCTCAGATCGGGCTCTCCGGACATGCCGATTCCGAGCTGGCGCCGCAAACCGCTGGCGGCGCCATCGCAGCCTATGAGAAAGCGCGCGCGGATGGCGACCGGCTCGCCAGTCTGCAAGTCGACCGCAGAAGCCCGCACGATGTCCCCGCTTTGCTCGACCGTCTCCAGACGGCAGCGGTCGCGCAGGCGCACCGCGTTTCGCGCGCGCAGGGCATTCCTCAGGATGGGGTCGAACCACATCTGCGGGCAGCGCTGCCGCTTCTCCGGCGTGGCGTCCGGTGTGGGGGTGTCGCGCATCGACGGGTAGTCCTGCCGGGCCAGCGTGAATCCCGAGAGGCTGGTGCAGAACACGATGGAAAGCGCATAGTCTTCCGGGAAGCCGCAGGCGCGAATACGCTGGGCAATGCCCCAGCGCCGGCAGAACTCCATCGTCCGCACGGCGATCAGCCCGGTCCGCGGGTGCTCGACACGGCCGTCCCCCTGGTCGATCACCATGCATTCGATGCCGTGGTAGTCGAGCTCCAGCGCAGCGGCCAGGCCGACCGGCCCGGCGCCGACGATCAGCACCGGCGTTTCGAATTCCATTGTTGCGCGATCCGGGGGAGACACGCGGCAGCTTTTAGCATGAAAACACCGGTGAGCATCAAAACACCGGTGAGCTTCAAAACACCGGTGAGCAATGCAACACCGGTGAGCATGAAAGCACCGGTGGAACATCGGTTGCTCTTCTGACCGCTGGGAGGTCTGTCGACAGGCCGGTACCGGCTATCACCTATGAGGAGCGATCGATGAGCAGAATCCTGGTATTACTCTCAGCAGCAGCGATATGGACTGGCCTGGGTGTCTCGTCAGCGCAGGCCGACGAAGGCCGCAGAGGCGACGAGGCGCGCGTGAAGGCCGACTTCGCGGCCGCCGAGGCGCGGTGCCAGCGGATGCGTGAACACGAGGAAAGGGAGCGCTGCGAGCATGAAGTGAGAGCGGATCGCGAGCGCGCCGAAGCCGAAGCGCGGCGCGACCGTGTGGAGGATCGCGACCGCCGCTGAAGGTCGCGGAAACGTGTCGTTGCACACGGGCGCGGCGCGCGGCTTTTCGACATGGTCTGAACGCCCTCTGACGATCGCCGGCACGCAATCTGCGTTCTTCCCGCGTATTGGAAACCGATGGAGGTAACGATGGCCAGATGGCTCCTCGCGGTACTGATGTTGAGCGGCGTCATGAGCGGTTGCATCGTCGTTCCCGGGCATGAGGGCGGTTACGGGCATGAGCATGCGTACTACGACCACGGCCGCCACCACCACGAGTGGCGATAAGCCCTGACCGATGGCGCGGCCGCCTGCCGCCACGGTGGCGGCAGGCTGCTCTCACCCGTGGGGCAAACCGCCGGAACGCGCCCTCGCCGTGTTCGAAAAGGCGTCCCGTTGAGGGTTTCCACTACCGGGCGGCCGCCGCTCTCCGTGCACAGATCTGTGCTGTTTTCATAAGTTCGTGAATTGCCGCCGCTCACCTGTACTAGGTCACAGGTGAACGGTGCGCCGTGCGTCACGGGACGGCACACTGAGCCCGCTGCGATTTTGAGCAGTCCGAGACAGGAAAGGGAGCGGTGATGCGTGTCGTAGAAGCACAGGAAATCGTTGCGGTCGCGTATCGGCTGGCAACACAGAAGGCGGTTCGCTGCGTAGCGGGCATCGGCGTGGTGATGTTCGGCATCACGACCTTTGTGCAGCACCGCTGGGTCTTCGGCGTATGCGCGCTGCTGCTCTCGTGCGCGGCCGGCCTGCTGATGTCGAAGGACGCCAGGCGGCGCGTGACGCGGATCACCGGCTTGTCCGATATGGCGCAGGAAGGCGTGTGGACGCGCTTCCGGCGCGACCGCAGCTATGCGATGCGGGTGAAGGTGGCGATCGCCAACGACGGCCTGCCGCGCGCGCTGGATGAGATCACGCGCTCGTTGAATTCGGAGCTGACGTCGAAAAAGGCGCAGGAGATTCTGCAGGGTCTGGAGTAACACTGCCGCCGCCTGACCGGTACCGCTGCAGTCCGCCTGACCGGTACCGCCGCAGTCCGCTGACTGGGACCGCTGCAGTTTCGCTGCCGCGGCGGTAGCATCGAACGTTGACCGGCCGGCTCCAGCGAGGCGCCATGGCAGACAACCTGCCGCTCTATCAGATCGATGCATTCACCCGCCGGCTCTTCGGCGGGAATCCGGCCGCGGTGGTGCCGATGGATGCCTGGCTGCGGGACGAGGCGCTGCAGGCGATTGCGGCGGAGAACAATCTGGCCGAAACGGCGTTCGTCATCCCTTCGCCGGATGTCTGCCCCCTGCGCTGGTTCACGCCCACCGTCGAGGTCGATCTATGCGGCCATGCCACCCTGGCCGCTGCGCATGTCCTCTTCCGCCACTATTTCCCGTTGCGCCGCGATCTCGTCTTCGACACCCGCAGCGGACCGTTACGGGTGGAGCGCCAGGGCGAACGCCTGGCTCTTGATTTCCCCGCGCGACCCGGTCAGCCCTGCGAGATTCCGGCCGCCACCGCCGCCGCGCTGCGCATCGCCCCGCGCGAAGCCTTGCTTGCGCGCGATCTGCTGGTCGTGCTGGATTCCGAGGATGAAGTCCTCGCGTTCGAGCCTGACCAGCGCCGCATTCTGGAGCTGCCCGGCTTCGCACTGATTCTTTCCGCTCCCGGCAGGTCGTCGGACTTCGTCTCGCGCTTCTTCGCCCCCAGGGCCGGCATCGCGGAGGACCCGGTGACGGGAAGCTCGCACTGCACGCTGATTCCATACTGGGCGGCGCGGCTGGGCCGGTCGGAACTGTTCGCGCGGCAGGTGTCTGCACGGGGCGGCGAGCTGTATTGCGAGTTGCGCGGGGACCGCGTGACCATCGCCGGTCACGCCGTCGAGTACCTGCGCGGCCACATCGACGTCGGCGCTCAGGCGCTGTAGCGGAACACGGCGACCGGCAGCATCGGAAAGCCGAGCGCGACGGACGCGTAGAACCGGTGAAAGCCGTCGCGGGGTACCAGCCGGGCTTCACCGGGCACGCCGCGCAGCACTTCGATCGGGCGCAGCTGCACGCCGGAACGCATGGCCTGCAGCACGCCGATCATGCTCGCCTGGTGGAATGCCGGGCCGCTACCGGCAAACGACTGAGCGGCAACCCCGGCGGCGGGCCCGGGAGGGGCGACATACAGAGCCGCGACCAGCTGGGTCGGACAGTAATGCGACCGGATGGTCTTGTCCGACTGCGACGTCAGCTCTTCGGACAGCTTCACCACGCCTGCTTCCGCGGCGTAAGCCGGAGCCGACGGCGCGAAGCCGGGTGCGCCCGACTCAACCCACCACGCGTCGGGAATTTCGAATTCGCTCAGATCGTGCGGGAGCGTGAAGCGCAATAAGTGATCCTCCGCGTGACGTTCGCCATGGCGGCCGGTGCCGGCGTAGGACTGCGACGCCGGCCCGTCTTACAATATTGCGCCTACAACAAAGCTTGCGACACCCGTGACAACGCTGAAGTCCAAGGTCCTGCTGCTGAGCGCGGGCGCGATCGTCCTCGTCCTCTGCGTCACTTCAGTCGTCGGGATGTCGGTGCTGCACGATCAGGTCCGTGATGTCGTCGGCACCGAGCAGCTCAGTATGGTATCCCGTGTCGCCGTGGAAATCGACAAGCACATCGAGACGACTCGAGGTGTGCTGATTGCCGCGGCCACCGAAGTGCCGCCGGAGGTGCTGGCAAACGCCGAGGCCGCGCAGCGATTCATGGAAAGCCGCTTCGCGGTGAAGTCGATTTTCGACGATCTCGTCCTGTGCGATGCCAGCGCGCGTGTGATCGGGGAAGTGCCGCGGCGCAACCGCATCGGGGACAGCTATGCCGACCTCGACCATCTGCGCGCCACCGTCCGCACCGGCCGTCCGCAGATTTCGCGGCCGCAGCTGGGTCGCAAGATCGGCGAGCCGATTGTCGTGTTCACCGCGCCGGTCCACGACCGCAACGGCACGGTGGTCGGGGTGCTGATCGGCACGATCGAGCTGTTCGGTCATAACTTTCTCGGCGATCTCGCCGCTGCGCGGGTGGGCGAGACGGGGATGTATGCGCTGTTCGGCCGCGACCGCACGGTCATCGTGTCGCGCGACAAGGAACGCATATTGAAGGAGGGGCCGTCGCCCGGCATTTCGCCTTACTTCGATCATGCGATGGCGGGACAGGAGGGATGGGAAGAGGCGGTCAACAGCCGCGGGCTGCACGCCATCTATTCGTACGTCGGCTTGCATGCGGCGCCGTGGACGCTGGTCGCCGCGCTGCCGGCCGACGAAGCATTCGCGCCGCTCGCCGCGGCGCGCAATCGCATCCTGCAGTTCGCTGCCCTGAGCGCCCTCGTCCTGCTGGCGGCCTTGTGGTTTCTGTGCGGACGGATGTTCGCCCCGCTGGAAGCGTTGCGCAGCACCATTCGCAGGCTGCGATCGAATCCGGGCGAAGCGCATGTCACCGGCATCAGCGGGAAGGACGAGATTGGCGCGCTGGCGGCAGACTTCGACGCGTTGATGCGGGAAAGGCATGAGTCGCACAGCGCGCTGCGCGAGAGCGAAGCGCGCTTCCGTTCGCTGGTGAGCAGCGTCAAGGACTATGCGATCTTTCTGCTCGACCCGCGCGGCTACGTGGCCAGCTGGAACGAAGGCGCCGCCCGCATCAAACGCTACACCGCCGAGCAGATCGTCGGCCGCCATTTTTCCTGTTTCTATCCGCCCGAGGCGATGGCCAAAGGAGTGCCGGATCGCCTGCTGCGCGAGGCGCAGGAGAAGGGCCGCGCGGAGGACGAGTCGTGGCGGATCCGCCGCGACGGCTCCCGCTTCTGGGCCAACGCCACCATCACCCGGCTTACCGACGAGTCCGGCGGCACCATAGGCTTCGTCAAGATCGTGCGCGACCTCACCGACCGCCGCGACGCCAGCGCCGCACTGGCCGAACGCGAGGCGCGGCTGGATGCCTTCATGAAGCACAGCGGACTGCCCATGTTCATCAAGGATCTGCAGGGACGCTACGTGCTGGTGAACGAAAAATTCCTGAACTGCTTCGGCCTGGCGGCCGACGATGTGATCGGGCGCTGCGACGACCAGATATTCAAGCCCGACATCGCCCGCGCGTTCATGGCCAACGACGCCCTGGTGATGTCCAAGGCGGCGCCGTTTCAGGTGGACGAAGGCGCCTGGTATGTCGACGGATGGCACACCAGCATCGTCTGCAAGTTCCCGATCCATGACAGCGAAGGCGTCATGATCGGCGTCGCCGGCGTGGCCACCGATATCACCGAACGGCGCCAGGCCGAAAAAGCCTTGCAGGTGAGCGAGCGGCGGCTGCGCCTCATCGCCGATCACGTGCCGGCCATGATCGCCTACATCGACACCGAGCAGCGCTGCCGCTACGTCAACCGCATCGCCGAGGATTGGCTCGGTGCGGCGGCGTCCTCCTGTGCGGGCCGGCCCATTCGCGAGATGTGGGGCGACCGCATCCATGCCGAGATCGATGCCTCCCTGAAGCAGGCCCTGGAAGGCCGCACGGTCGACCTGCAGTTCGAGGGACCGCTTTTCCACAGCGGGTCCGACGCGGCCGCGGGGGATCGCACGCGGCGGCTTCATCTGCACTGCGTCCCCGACCTGAACGATCAGCAGGGCTGCGAGGGCGTGTACCTGCTCGCCACGGACATCACCGCGCAGCAGCTCGCCGAGCAGACGCTGCGCGAGAGTGAAGCGCGCTTCCGCGCGATCGGGGATGCCTCACCCGTGGGCGTGTTCGTCACCGATCGGCACGGGCGCGACATCTACGTGAACAGCCGCTACACCGAGATCACCGGCATGACGCTGGAAGAAGCGCAGGGCGAGGGATGGCGGCGCGGCGTCCATGCGGCCGACCGGGATGTCGTCATGAACGCCTGGCGCGTCTGCATCGGCAGCGGGCAGCCGTACGAAGGCGATATCCGCTTCGTGCGCCCCGACGCGACGACGGTGTGGACCCACGTCAAAGCCAATCCCAACCTCGACGGCCCGGGCTTGTGGGGCTACGTCGGCACGGTGGAAGACATCACGCGGCGCAAGGAAGCCGAGCACCACCTGTCCAGCCTGGCCCACATGGACGCTTTGACAGGCCTGCCGAACCGCGTGCTGTTCAACGACCGGCTGGATACCGCCATGGCCCGCCGTGCGCGCAGCGGGCGGATGCTCGGACTCATGTACCTCGATATCGATCACTTCAAGTCGGTCAACGACAGCATCGGCCATGCGGCCGGGGACGAGCTGTTGCGGGCGGTGGCGAAGCGCCTGCTCGACGCAGTGCGGACCAGCGACACCGTGGCGCGCATGGGCGGGGACGAGTTCGTGATCATTCTCGAGGAGCTGCACAGCGGACGTGATGCCTGCATCGTCGCCGACAAGATCCTTGCCGGCATGGAAGAGCCGGTCGGCCTCGAAGACCGACCGCTGCGCGTGAGCGTCAGCATCGGTATCGCCTGCGCAGCGGACCAGGACGGCGCGACGCTGCTGCGCCGCGCCGACCGGGCCCTCTACTCGGCCAAGAAGGCCGGACGCGGCCGCTACGTCGTCGCCGACGACGTCAGCAGCAACGTGGTCGCGCTGCCGGGTCACGCACGCTGAGGCGTCCCGTGGTGTGGCCTTCCGATCAGATCATCCGGCCGACTCCGATCGAGTTGACCGCCCAGGCGGACTTCAGCGATCACCCGGTCTACGCGGACGCTCTCAAGGCGGCAGTGCTGGAGAAGGAGCGCGACCCGCGCTTCACCGACTGGATTTTCAAGGGCGGATGCGGCCGCAAAGTCCGCGGCATCCCCGACTGGAACGTACCGGCGGCCACGCTCGTTCATCAGCGCGCCCTGGCCCTGTGCAGCAGG
>Ga0070734_10005688_pt1 | contig 10838 bp, 9 predicted proteins | sample Coa_R1_8_FD_66444 | JGI IMG/M metagenome (GOLD analysis project Ga0070734, IMG submission 66444) | Surface soil microbial communities from Centralia Pennsylvania, which are recovering from an underground coalmine fire - Coalmine... | ecosystem: Environmental > Terrestrial > Soil > Unclassified ... | reverse complement strand
GTCGCCCAGGCCTATATGTGGGCCCGCATGGCGCGGATCGCGCTCGCCAAGCAGTCGGGCGCGGACGGCGCTTTCTACAAAGCCAAGCTTGCGACCGCCCGGTTCTTCTTCGCGCGAATCCTGCCGCGCCAGGCGGCACTGTTCCAGATGCTGGGCGCGGGCAAGGCGAGCCTGATGGAGATGGAACAGTCCCTCTTCTGACTGTGCCGGCTACCTGAGCAGGCCCGAATTGAAGATCTTGTCCACGTAATTCTGCGCCACCTGCTGCACCGCGAGACTGACGGCTTGGGTGAGCGCCTTCTTCACTTCGGGACAAAGCAGGACGTCCGACTGCGCCTCGCCGTCGCCGGTGACCTCGCTCACCAGGAGTTCCTTCGCCTGGTCGTCCGTGACCCTGACCCGCAGAACAACGTCGGCGGCAGCGACAGCCGTCCCGGAGAAGAGCCCCATTTCGACCTTCAGATGCGGGTGGAACCCGTCTAGGGCGATGGCGATATTGTATTTGGCACCTGGCGCGGGCAACTGCGCCGAAGCGCCTGGCAGCTGGTTGCGAAGGGCCTTGTGATTCGCGGCCTCAAGGGATTGCACAAGCCCAGGCCCCATAGTGACAGGAACCGACCAGGCGCCGCAGCCCCACCCTGAGACGGGAACTTCCTGGGCGTAGTTTGCCAGTTCGGGCGGGATGTAAACGCCGGTCGGACTCTCGACCACGCCTGCAGTCTTGATGTCGCTATCCAGGGCGCCAGCTGGCGTGATGTTGGAGGTGCTCATGCAACCGCTGAGCCCAAAGCAAGCCAGGGCCAGAACGACCAACTGCCGCATTTTTACAATCCCCCGGCCGCGAATTCCCCGGCGCCATGCTTATCCGAAAGTGGCACAATCGGCAATAGAGTCCCGTGGCCACGCTACCACCCAGCCTCTGATGGATCGATGAGTGCTACCTTCCGGCGTCCTGTGGTCGTCACTCGGCCGGAATCAGATGCTGATTGAAACCGGCGGCAACCAAACGCCCGAAGGCCTCGTTGACTTCGGCCGGAATCTCCTCCGGCGCCTGATACCCCTTGGCCGGATAGAGGGCGATGCGCTGAAAATCGCCCACCATCAGATTGATGATCAATTCGGGGTCGTAGCGCTTGAAGCAATAGTCCTCGAAGCTGCAGGGCTGCGACGTCATGGTGAACGCGAGCGCCCCCAGATACATCCGGCCCGTCGCCCGTGCCCGGCGCTCCATGTAGGGTTTCGAGACAACGATCATGCTCGAGCAGGCGACACCGGACTCGGCCAGCAGCGCCGCGGAGAATCGGAAATTCTCGCCGGTGTTGGTGCTTCGCGGCTCCAGCAGGATGCGATCGGCCGGCGCGCCGCGCCGGATCGCGATGTCGCGGAATTCCTCCGCCTCGCTCCTGGTCCAGGGGCTCTTCAAGAGGTCCCGGCGCCTGGTGATGCCGCCGGAAAAGACGATGACGCGCCCCAGGCCCCCGATCAGCAGGTCGGCCGCATGCTCGGCCACGGCGCCGTCGTAGCTGCCGAGCCCGAGGATCACGTCCGCCTGGCCGACCGGCTGGCCGAGGCGATGGTAGTCCCACAGGCGCTTGGCGTCGGCGAGGATCTGATCGTTCATCTGATTCGCCCGAGCGCTAGGGAATCCCATTTACACCAACCGTGCGCAGAATCATAATCTCCACTCGCGAAAGAATTGCGAACGACTTTCGCGCGTCGAGTGTGGGGCGGGGGGGCCATGAGAAGGATGGCGGTGTTGGCGGCTGCCTTGGCGCTGCTGGCGGCCTGCGCCGCCGACAGGCCGCCGGTCTTGGCCAATACGGCGGCATACAAGTCTGTTGCGGTCATTGCGGCGATCCCTTCCAAGATCGACTTGGGAACTACGGGTCTGTTCGTGTTCGACAATGACCACGACACGGTCGACGTTCCCGATTGGCATCTCGACAGCCTCGCCCTCGATGCAGCGACGCGGGCGCTCTCGCCCCACTATCGGATCGCATTTGCCCTCGCAGACGACCAATTCGTCGATACCGATAGTCCTTTGACAGCCGCCCTGGAACATTCGACGGTGATCCAGGACTACGCTCGTAAGCACGCACAAGCCGGCCACCCGGCGGACATCGTGATCGTCCTCTGCGAGAGCGTCCGGGTGTTTCCCAACACCAATCCCCCGCCGATTATTCAGTTCGTCGGCGTCCAGAAGCTAAGAGACCCTCTCCTGACCCGCCCGCCATTCGTGCATAGCTATATCCTAGCAACGATCATGGACGGCAAGACCCTCAACATCATCACAGAGACTCCTCTCCTGCTGCCGCCGCACAAGCGCGCCGGGGGCCCCTTTGGCAATGGAGCCTGGGGCGTTGGTGGCGCCTATCCGGAGGAGCTATTGCCGGGTTTCCAGTGGAAGGACCACTGGCGAGATCTGACCGAAGACCAGCGGACACTGATCCACGACAAGATCACCTATCTGCTCTCGACCTCGACCTACTACACGCTTCAGACGACACTGACCGCTGGCGGCTCCTAGCGGAAGCGTCGGCCATTCTGACGTAGTCGCCCGAGCCCGGCCCGCGTGGTAGCTTCGCTTACGCGGCGCAACAGGCATTGAGCGGGCATTTCCATGTCAGAAGCACAGAACTTGCTAGGCCAGCTTTCCCAGCTCGCCAATGGCCCGGCGAACCAATCGACCGCACTTCCGCCCGGTCTCTATCACAATGACGAGATTTTCGCCCTCGAGCGCCGGAAGCTGTTCGCCAAGGGTTGGCTCTGCCCGGGGCTCGCGGCCGAGATCGCCAAGCCGGGCGACTACCTGACGTTCTCCATCGACGACCAGCCGATCTTCACCATCCGCGGCGAGGACGGCGCCATCCGCAGCTTCTCCAACGTCTGCCTGCATCGGATGATGCGCCTCATCGACGGGCGTGGGAATTGTCCGCGCATCATGTGTCCTTATCACGCCTGGACCTATGGCATCGACGGGCGCCTCATCGGTGCGCCCCATATGAAGGAGAGCCCGGGGTTCGAGGCCCGCGCGCTCGGTTTGCCGGAGATTCGCACCGAGATCTGGGAAGGCTGGATCTACGTCACCCTCGATCCCGAGGCCGAGAGCGTGGCAAACCTGTTGCGGCCGCTCCAGGGCATCGTGGCGCCCTATGCCATGGCGGGCTATGTCCCGGTCGCGGCCCAGGACCATGTCTGGGCGACCAACTGGAAGCTGCTGACCGAGAACTTCATGGAGGGCTATCACCTGCCCGTCGCCCATCGAAAGACGGTGGGCGCCTGGTTCCCGGCGGAGGAGACCGAGTTCCCGAAGGAAAGCCACCCCGGCTTCACCTGGCAGACCTTCACCAAGGACGAGAACGCCACCTACGGCCGTGCCCATCCGGCGAACGACCGGCTGGAGGGCCGATGGCGCTTCACCTCGGTCATGCCCACGGTCTTCCCGACCCACATGTATGTGCTGGCGCCGGACCATCTCTGGTATCTCTCCCTGCGGCCGAAATCCATCGGCGAGGTCCATGTCCGCTTCGGCGCCGCATTGGCGCCAGAGGTGATGAGCTCTCTCAACGATCCCAAATCATTCGTGGACGAGCTGGTGGGCTTCTTCGATCGGGTGAATGACGAGGATAAGGGGATCGTCGAGGGGCTCTACGAGGGAACCGCCGCACCGCTCGCGCGCCCGGGACGCCTCTCCTGGCTCGAGCGGGAGATCCACGACTTCATGGGCTATCTGGATCGCGGCCTTTCGGCCTGAGGCCCCTTCGGCTGCAGCCGCAGCGGCCAGCCCCAGCGGGTGAAGAGGCGCCGACAGCGGGGCGAGCCGTTGATGGCCATCGCCAGGGAGGAATACGAGGAGCCCCATGATCCGACCACATAGTCGCAGGCGCTGAGCAGCAGCAGGTCGACATAGTCGTCGATGAGCTCGGCCAGCTCAGGGACCGCCTCGGGCCGGCGTTGACGATCCGGCTTCTTGGGGTAGCTGATGACCTGCCCCGAGAGCCTGGCCCGCATCTTGGCTTCGGTCTTCGGATCGTCGGTCGCCAGGTAGATTCCTTCGCCGTTCCTGCGGGCCGCTCGAGCGACGCGGAGGAAGAGCCAGTCGGGGGACCGCGCCCGGGCCGCCCTGTGGTCGGTCCGCCGCATGTGCAATCCCGCGACCGGCCCCCGCGCCATGTTGTCGGCGCGGAACGCCGCCACCTTGTCCCGGATGCCGTCGCCAGGCTGCGGCAGCCATGGGACCAGGTCCGATTCATTGATCGGCTTGCCATCGGACGGTTCGGCGAAGCAATGGCAGCTCTTCAGAACGATGCCGGCCGGTCCGTCGAGGGGAATGCGCCGTGTCTCGGGCGATCCGCCTTCTTCGTTCATCAGCGTGCGCATGGCGTTATAGCGCTGCTCGAGATCGTCCGGCAGCGAAGGAAGCAGGGAGATCGAGGGGTCGTTGTGGAACAGGGCCTCATAGTCCGGCCAGTTCCAGACGATGCTGCAACGCGCGCCGGCGATCTCGCACACCCGCTTGGCCGAGGCGATGGCCCGCATCCGGTTGGAGAGCTGGCCGTACGGGACGAGGACGAGATGTTCGAGGGTCACCGGGGACCCGTCGCTGCTCGCCGGCGCGGATCCGGCCTCAACGCCGGCGCACTCTATCGACCGCGTCCCGCCAGCCGTCGTAAAGCCGGGAGCGCTCGGCGGCGGCCATGCGGGGCTCGAACAGCCGCTCCCTCCGCCAGTTCTGGGCGATCTCCTCGACCGATCCCCACAAACCGGAGGCGATTCCGGCGAGATAGGCAGCACCCAGCGCCGTCGTCTCCGTCACCTCGGGACGCTCCACCGGCAGCGCGAGCGTGTCGGCCAGGAACTGCATCAGCCAGTCGTTGCGGGTCATGCCGCCGTCGACGCGCAGCGCCGTCGGCCGCGGCGCGCCATCGGCGGCCATGGCCTCCATCAGGTCGCGGGTCTGGTAGCAGACGGCCTCGAGCGCCGCCCGCGCGATCTCAGCCCGGCCGACATCGCGGGTCAGCCCCAGGATGGCGCCCCTGGCGTCAGGCTCCCAGTAGGGCGCGCCGAGGCCGGTGAAGGCCGGCACGAGATAGACCCCGCCATTGCCGGAAAGCCCGGCCGCGAGGGCCTCGCTCTCGCCGGCGCTGGCGAAGAGACCAAGCCCGTCGCGCAGCCACTGGATCGCCGCCCCGGCGACGAAGATGCTGCCCTCCAGGGCATAGGCCGTCCGCCCCGCCAGCCGTGAGGCCACCGTCGCCACCAGCCGGAAACGGGACACGGGCGCTTTGGCTCCGGCATTGAGCAGCACGAAACAGCCGGTGCCATAGGTGCTCTTGATCATGCCCGGCTGGAAGCAGGCCTGGCCCACCGCGGCTGCCTGCTGATCGCCCACCAGGCTTCGGATCGGAATGGCGCGGCCGAAATGCGAAGGCTCACTGGCGCCGAAATCCGCCGAGGAAGAATCGCGCACGTCCGGGAGCAACGCGCGCGGCACGCCGAACAGATCCAGCAGTCCCTGGTCCCAGTCCTGGCGATTGATGTCGAAGAGCAGCGTGCGCGAGGCGTTGGTGGCGTCGGTCGCGTGCAGCCTGCCGCCGGAAAGCCGCCAGAGCAGGAAGCTGTCGATGGTGCCGAAGGCGAGCTCGCCCTTCTCCGCCCGGCCGCGCGCGCCCGGCACATGGTCCAGCAGCCAGGCGATCTTGCTGGCGGAGAAATAGGGATCGAGGAGCAGGCCGGTGGTGGCCTGGACCCTGGGGCCCTCGCCCGCCTCTTCGAGCTTGCGACAGAGGGCCGCACCCCGCCGGTCCTGCCAGACGATGGCGTTGTGGATCGGCCGGCCCGTCGCCCGCTCCCACAGGATGGTGGTCTCGCGCTGGTTGGTGATGCCGATGGCGGCAACGTCGGGGGCCATGGCCAGCGCCTCGCGGCAGACCGCCAATGTCGCGCGCCAGATTTCCTCCGGATCATGCTCGACCCAGCCGTCGGCGGGATAGATCTGGGGCAGTTCCTGCTGGGCGCGCGCCAGGATGCGCGCCTGGTCGTCGAAGACCATCGCCCGGGTGCTGGTGGTTCCCTGGTCGATCGCAAGGATGCTGCCGCCGGTCATGGTCTTCCTTCCGGGCGCGATGATCGAAGGCCGGACGGGGTTGCGTCAAGCGGCGGGCGAGGGCACTTATGTCGCATTCCTGGAGCATTTTCTGCCGAAGTGGGCACCGGTTCGGCGTAGAAAATGTGACCAGAGCAAGGAATCTGGCGCATCCGTTTCGATCGATCGGATCGAAACGGATGCGCTGAGGGGAGCGGCGACGTGTCGATGGATAGCTACGATCTTCTTGTTGTGGGCGGCGGCATCAACGGGGCCGGAATCGCCCGCGACGCGGCCGGGCGCGGCCTCAGGGTGCTGCTGGTCGAGCAGGGCGACCTGGCGAGCGCGACGTCCTCGGCCTCGACCAAGCTCATCCATGGCGGGCTTCGCTATCTGGAGTACTACGAGTTCCGGCTGGTGCGCGAGGCGCTGAAGGAGCGCGAGGTGCTGCTGGCCGCCGCACCGCATATCATCTGGCCGCTTCGCTTCGTGCTGCCGCACGAGCGCCACCTGCGCCCCGAATGGCTGATTCGCATGGGGCTCTTCCTCTATGACCATCTGGGCGGGCGCCAACGGCTGCCGGGGTCAACGGGCGTCGACTTCGCCCGCGATCCCGTGGGCCTGCCTCTCAAGGAAAGCTTCAAGCGCGGCTTCATCTATTCCGACTGCTGGGTCGAGGATTCGCGCCTCGTGGCGCTCGCCGCCCGCGACGCGGCGGAGCGGGGTGCCACGATCGCCACGCGCACCGGCTGCCTCTCCGCGGGACGTGCCGGCGACAGCTGGCGGGCGAGGCTGTCGGACGGCCGCGAGATCGAGGCACGAGGCCTGGTCAACGCCACCGGACCCTGGGTCGCGCGCTTCCTCGACCAGGAGCTGGGGCTGACCCATCGCGCGGCCTTGCGCCTGGTCAAGGGCAGCCACATCGTGCTTCCCCGGCTGTTCGAGGGCGACCAGGCCTATATCCTGCAGAACGACGACCGGCGCATCGTGTTCGCCATCCCCTACGAGGGGAAGTTCACCCTCGTCGGCACCACCGATCTTCCCTTCGAGGACGACCCGGCGAAGGTCGCCATCTCCGCCGATGAGACCGCCTATCTCTGCCAGGTGATCAACCGCTATTTCCGCAAGCAGGTGTCGCCCGGCGACGTGATCTGGAGTTATGCCGGCGTCAGGCCGCTCTACGACGATGCGGCGGCCAACGCATCAGCCGTGACGCGCGACTACGTCCTCGACCTCGAAGGAGCCGCGGGCGAGGCGCCGCTGCTCTCGGTCTTCGGCGGCAAGATCACCACCTTCCGGCGCCTGGCCGAGCATGCCCTGGCCAAGCTCGCACCCTTCTTTCCCAAGGCCGGCCGGCCATGGACCGCGACCGCATCGCTTCCCGGCGGCGACATGGCGGATGCGGATTTCAGCAGGTTCCTCGCCAGCCTTCAGGCCAAGCGCCCCTGGCTGCCGGCGGACCTGGCCCGGCGCTACGCGCGTGCCTATGGCACGCGGGTCGAACGCTTGCTGGGCGGGGCGGGCAAGCTTGCCGATCTCGGCCGGGATTTCGGCGGCGGCCTCTACGGCGCCGAGGTCGACTACCTTGTCGACCAGGAATGGGCGCTCAGCGCCGAGGATATTCTCTGGCGCCGCTCGAAGCTGGGCCTGCATCTTCCGGCGGCGGCCCAGGCGGCGTTGAAGGCCCGATTCGCCTAGATGATCCAGCGGATTGGCATTCTCGGGGCCGGGGCCTGGGGGACGGCGCTGGCGGTGACGGCGCAGCGCGCGGGACGGGACGTGACGCTCTGGGTCCGCCGTTCGGTTCAGGCGGCGACGCTCTTTGCCCGGCGGGAGAACTTGCTGCATCTGCCGGGCGCAATGCTGGACCCGGCGATCCGGATCACCAATGCCATCGAACCGGCGCTGGATGCCGACGCCATTCTGGTCGCGTTGCCGGCGCAGCATCTGCGCGAGCATCTCGCCGGCCTCGCTTGGTCCGGAGCGCCGGTCGTGCTCTGCGCCAAGGGCATCGAGAAGACGAGCCTCAAGACCATGCCCGAGGTGATGGCCGGGATCGCGCCCGGCCTGCCGGTCGCCGTCCTCTCGGGCCCCACCTTCGCGCCGGAAGTCGCGGCCGGCAAACCCACCGCCGTGGTGATCGCCGCCACGGACCTCGGCCTCGCCGAGCGTCTGGCCGTCGCCCTCGCGGCGGCCTCCTTCCGGCCCTACGCCTCGGACGATCCGCGCGGCGTCGCTCTCGGCGGTGCCGCCAAGAACGTGCTCGCCATCGGCTGCGGCATCGTGCTGGGCCGGGCGCTGGGCGAGAACGCGCGTGCGGCTTTGCTGACGCGGGGCCTGGCCGAACTGGCGCGCCTGGTCGATGCGGCCGGCGGCAGGCGCGAGACGGCCATGGGACTGTCGGGCGCCGGCGACCTGATCCTGACCGCGACCAGCCTCCAATCCCGCAACACGACCCTTGGCATCGCTCTCGGCCAGGGACGGCCGCTGGCGGAGATCCTGGCGGAGCGGACCAGCATCGCCGAGGGGGTGGAAACTGCGCCGGCGGTGGTGGCGCTGGCCCGGCGCCACGGCGTGGAAATGCCGATCTCCGAGGCGGTGGCGGCCATCCTCCAGGGCGGCGACATCGACGCCGAGCTTCGCCGGCTGCTCGCCCGGCCCCTGAAGCGGGAGGCTTGAGACCCGGCAGGCATAGCCGCCCCGCGCAAAATGCTGTGGCGGTCGCCCGGCGAAGACGACTACCTTCATGGCCCATGGACCGGCCGCTCAACATCCTCTCGATCCAGCACGAGGCGATCGACCACCCGGGCTATGTGGGCGAACGCATCTATCGGCGCGGCGGCGTGATCGAGGACGTGATGCCCCAGCACGGCGACCCGATCCCGACCGACCATGGGCCCTATGACGGCGTGCTGGTGCTCGGCGGCACCATGGACGCCTTCGACGACGAAAAGAACCCCCAGTTCCGGCCGCTGATCCGGCTGCTTCAGGGGTTCCATGGGGCCGAGAAGCCGATCCTCGGCATTTGCCTCGGCGCCCAGCTCGCCGCGCGCACCTTCGACAAGCGGGTCTATCGCCACCACGAGCTTGAGATCGGCTTCACCGAAATCGAGATCACGGCGGCGGGCTCGGCCACGCCCGTTCTCTCCGGCCTCGCCCGGCGCCAGTGGGTGATGGAATGGCATCAGGACACCTTCGACCTTCCCGACGGGGCCGAGCTGATCGCCACAGGGGAGCGCTGCCCGAACCAGGGATTCCGCATCGGCCGGCATGTCTATGCCTTCCAGTTCCACTTCGAAGCCAGCAAGCCGATGCTCCGCAGCTGGATCCGCGCCGGCCTTGCATCGGTGGAAAAAAACCATCCGGACTTCCCGGCCAGGATGGAGCGCGAGTTCCAGCGCCACATGGCGGGCCAGGCCGCTTTCGCCCGGCATGTCTCTGACCGCTGGCTCGATCTGGTGGAAGAGCGTGCCGGCCTCCCGTCCCTGTCGAAGGCCGGCTGAAGCGGAATCATCGGGCGAAGACCGCGAGGATGCGCGGCGCCGCGCCGTGCTCGCGGTCAGCAGACCCGGGCAATGACAGCTATCGGCAGGCTCCCCCTCACCGGGAACAACCTTTTGAGTCTCCACGGCCGGCCCGCGTTGACGTCGAGGCGAAGGGGCTCGCCGTCAAGAAACCGACCGGAATGCTGGAAATTCATGGCCAGTCCAATTGACCGTTGCTGAATTGCGACGTATCTTTTCTTTCAGTGGGTTAAATTGAGTTTCTGGACATGAAACACGCCCCCCAGTCCGGCTTGGGGCAAATGGCGTAGACAAATCAAAAAGATAAGGGGTCGGCCGCCGCCGCAAAGCCGGGAGTGACGGATGGCCGCGAAAACAAGGGGGGATTCATGAGCGCTGACTCCAAGCAAAGCACGGCTTCGAAGGAACTGGGGTACGTCGAGTCCGGCCTGAAAAAGGAAACCGGCTGGTGGGGGGCCTTCGTGATCGGGCTCGCCGGCACCATCCTGGTGACCGGCATCGCGCCGGTCATGGTCAACGCACTCGGCGCTTCTTCGATCCCGATCACGGTATTCATCACCCTGACCGGCTGGCTGCTGTGCCTGTTCCTGGCCGAGCTTTCGGCCATGATGCCCGAGCGCACCGGCGGTTCGCCCAGCTACGCGTACCCGGCATACAAGGATCGCTGGCCGAGGCTGGCGAAGCACATCAACGGCTTCACCGCCTGGGCCTATTGGCTCGGCTGGTTTCCGGTGGCGCCGCTTAACATGATCCTCGCCTCCTATTATCTGGCGGACCGCTTCGGCATCAACACCACGGCGGGATTCACGCCGATCCACACCTTCATCGCCTGGTCGACGCTGATCATCTCGGTGATCGGCATTCTGCTGGTCTTCATCCCGGCCTATCGCGGCATCCGCTTCGGCGCCGTCTTCGCCACGATCCTGGGATTGCTCTCCATGATCCCGCTCACCTTCATCGCGATTGCCTGGATCTTCAATCCGAGCGTCGTGAACATGGGCGAGCTCGCCGGCTTCAGGCATGTGGACGGGACGAGCTTCTTCTCCGACATCAGCGGCTTCAACTGGATCCAGGTCTACATCGCATATGGCTTCCTGCTGACCTGGAACGTGATCGCCATGGAGGCGGCGGCCTGCTACATCGGCGAAACCGCCAACCCCGACCACGACGCCAAGATCGCCATGAATCTCGAGGGCGGCTACGGCGTGTTCATTTATACCCTGGTGCCT
>Ga0070734_10005687_pt1 | contig 10838 bp, 13 predicted proteins | sample Coa_R1_8_FD_66444 | JGI IMG/M metagenome (GOLD analysis project Ga0070734, IMG submission 66444) | Surface soil microbial communities from Centralia Pennsylvania, which are recovering from an underground coalmine fire - Coalmine... | ecosystem: Environmental > Terrestrial > Soil > Unclassified ... | reverse complement strand
GTCGTCTCCGTCTTGGTACCAAGTCCGGCGAGATCAAACGGACGGCATGTTCGGCAGATCGCATTCAGTTCGACGGGCAGCCCTGCATCCTTGCCGTGACAGAAGACCTTCCTGATTATGGTTCGCAGAAAGTAAGTTGAAAGTGTCACCCGAGCCTCGGCATGGGTGTTGTTGCTCTCGTGTTCCTCGTGGCGGCGGAGTTTGCCCTTGTGGTTTGGATGCTCGGAATGTCGATCCGGGAGTACTTTGCCAGCCGAGATCCAGTAGCCGCCACTGTCTACTACATCATGCTGGCGGTATTCGCCGTCATGCCTCTTTTCGTCACCAGGAGTTGAGGCAGCAATAAATTTAGCGATTTCGGCCAAACCTTCGCTGCCAGAGCAAAGCTGTCAGGATGGCGGAATGCAAACAAGTAAACCGTTTACGCGTTTAAGACCGCGACAACCGCATCGTTATATTCTGTGTCGGTTGCGTTCCCTGACAGGGAACGTTTTAAGCATCCGATATCAGTGGTTCGAGTGCCTGAATCGCATTCCTGCATTTCGCATCGTTTTTGAGGAACTTCGGGATTTCTCCTCACCGTACGCACTTTGGGTGGCGAACTGAAGCAACGACCGTGCGATTCCAAGACCCAAAGTCAAAGCCACATTGCTGCAGTCGATTGCCATCATTGACGCTTTCGCACGATGCTCGGAGAATACGCGTTCCCGAGCGCGTTTGACGGGAATCAGGTTCCGATCTACACAGAACCATGCGGACCAGCCCCGCGGCCGATTCCCTGACCTTGTGACGAGGCGACTCCTCACGGTCAAGTGCGATGCCTGCGGCCAATCAAAGTCCCGCAAGGAAATACAATGGCCACGCTACCCAGACCGGTCCAGCCGGTGCCGGCCCCATTGCTTGAAGTCATCGAACCGCTGCTCAGCGTTCCCCAGGCGGCGAAGATCTTGGGCATCTCCCAGTGCACGCTCCGCAACTGGATCCAGCGCAAGAAAATCGCGCGGGTCAAAGTCGGAGGCCGCGTGATGTTCCGCCCTGATACCATCCGCGAATTCATTGCGTACAACACTCGTCCCGCCTCCGGTTGACCCCATGCGTGTCTTTAAGCGTCCCCGAAGTCCGTACTACTATTTCGACTTCGACCTGGGCGGCAAGTCCTATGTGCGCTCGACCCGCCTCAAGAACGAGCGGCAGGCGCTCGATTATGCCGCCGCTTACCGCCTGAAGCTGATCCGGCAGGAAGCCGGAATCGTCGAGGAAGAGAAGCCGCGCGTTCCGACCTTCCAGGAATTTCAGGTTCAGTTCGACGCCTGGATCGACACCCAGCATGCCGGCAAACCGGGCACGATCAAGTTCTACAAGAGCAATTACCTGAAGCTTCTGGAATTTGAGCCGATGCGGGGTCTCGCGCTCGACCGCATCGACGAAGCGGTCATCGAGCGTTTCAAGTTCTGGGCTTTGCGGAGAGTCGGACGCACCACCGTCAATCGCTATCTCGCGACCTTGCGAAAGGGCCTGCGCTACGCCTGGCGGAAACTGAAGATTATCGACAAGGCACCGGTCATCGAGCAGTATCAGAACGAGCGCCAGGTCGAATACGTCTTCGACGCCGATACCTATCAGCTCTGGATTGACAACGCCGAAGAGCCCTTGCGCTCGGCCTCGATTCTCGCGCGCAACTCTGGCATCACCCGCGTTGAGATGCTGAACCTCGAAAAAGATTGTGTCAGGCTCCGCAACGAGCCCGATGAGGAGGGCAACTGGGGCGACCTCATCATCAAGCGCGGACTCAAGCGACGGGCGCGCAAACGCGGGCTCAAGATCAACCAGGAATCGAAGTCAGTCCTCGAACATCTCCTCTCCCAATCCCAATGCCGTCACGTCTTCAGCCAACCCCGTCGCCCTGACCGGAAACTCGAGCCCTGGGTACTCGAGTCGGAAATGGGACGTCTCCGGGAAAAGCTTGCCCGTGATAAGATTAAGCTCGATCCGGATGCCGGACTTCACACTCTGCGCCACACGTTTCTGACCGAGGCGGGGGAGCTTACGGACGCCTTTACGCTGCAGTACATCGCCGGGCACGACACCATCAAGACTACGATGCGTTATGTCCACCCTCGGGCGGAGTCTGTGAGCCGGGCGTTCGGGCGGATGAATCGGCGAAAAAAGTCCGTCGAGTCGGCATAGCGGATCGGGGCTTTCCGCAATCGGGCTTTCCGCGAAATTGAGTGTGGAAAGACTGCTTGAAGGGTGCGTTGCGCAAAGCGCATACAAAAACGCACACACTGAAAATTGCGAAAGCTTGAAGTTGTAGTCACAATTAGCTGATAATAAATAGGTTATTGACGGGCGGAAGTGGTGGAACTGGCAGACACACCATCTTGAGGGGGTGGCGCCGAAAGGCGTGGGGGTTCAAATCCCCCCTTCCGCACCAGAACTGCCCCGAGAATCCGAGCGAGTCTAGCTTTCGCTGGAAGTTCGCCGATCGAATTCAGGAAAACTCGAAACTTATGATTTACCTCGTCACTTCAATTCACATACTTGTCTGTCTGTTCATTATCATTGTCGTGCTGCTACAAAGTGGCACCAGCGGAGATATCTCCGCCGCCTTCGGAGGCCAAGGCAGCCAGACCGCTTTCGGTCCGCGCGGCGCTGCCAGCGCCCTGTCCAGAGCGACAACCTGGTCGGCCGTAGCCTTCATGCTCACGTCCATCACCCTGTCGGTATATGCCTCGAAGCGTAGCGGTGCTCCAAGCTCCGTTCTTCAGGGGATCAAATCGCAACCGGTGAAGACGCAGCCCGCTCCGACGCCCGCGCCCACCACGCCGCCTCAGCAAAAGTAGGGCGTTCTAAAGCTCTCTCAAGCCGCGGGGAAGTAAAATTCCCCGCACACACTACTCTCCCCTTTTCCGTTCTCTTCACCACTGCGTACCCAAGCACATGGAAAAACTTACAGCATCCCCTGTAATTGAATTTGCCGCACTGAGGTTGTAACATCGAGCAGAGACGCTTTCATTGGGAGGTCTTATGTCGGATCGTGATGGCAATAGCTTCGTATGGTTTCTGGCTGGATTAGGACTGGGCGCTTTAGCTGGCGTTTTGTATGCGCCCCGCTCAGGTAGCGAGACTCGCGAGGTCATCCGGGCCCGCGCTGAAGAAGGTCGCGAATACGTCAAGAATCGTGCACGCGAAGCCCGCGAACAGGCGAACGCCTGGGCCGATCGAGGCCGTGAAGTCGTGACCCAACAGAAAGATCAGTTCCGGGCTGCTTATGAAGCTGGACGTCAGGCATATCACGAAGCGACCTCCGATACGGGGACCGATAAGAGTCTCTAAGCCGCGTCTTCTTAAAATTTACGCGCCGGTTATTCCCTCCGCGCGCGCACGGCGGAAGTAGCGGAGGAACTGTTATGGACAACAAACTAACATTGTTCATCGCCCTGACTGGCATTGCCGTCCTGCTGCAGGCGGGCGTGCTGCTTGCCATGTACATTACTATGCGCAAGACCACGTCGGAGTTGCTGGGGCTGATCGGGGAAGTCCGCACCAAGGTCATGCCGAGCATCGATCAGGCGCAGCAGATTATCGCGGACGTTCGCCCCAAGGTTGACGTCATCGCAGAAAACCTCCGCGAGACCTCAACGACGGTAAAGGCACAGATCGAACGCATCGACGCCACGGTGAATGACGTCATGGATCGCGCTCGCCTGCAGGTTATCCGGGCCGATGAATTGCTGACCCGCACTCTCGATCGAGTCGAATACACGTCAGAGGTCGTCCAGAAAACCGTGGTGTCACCTGTCCGCCAGATTTCTGGCTTGATGCAGGGCATCACGGTTGGCCTGGAGTTTCTCTTCGCCGGTCGCCGCAAGAATGGCAGCAGCCGCGAGGAGCGACGCGCCGTACCCCAGGACGAGATGTTTATCTGACGCTGCGTCAGCGCCAGCACCGCATTTCAAACTTCAAAAACTTTCAAACTATGCCTTTGCGATCCCCTTTTGTCTTTGAGGGGGACAGGGGACTTTCTTCCGTATTGCGCTGCCGAGCTTGTGCCAGCTACGATTCCGCGTTCTTCATAGCCGCCCCTTGCAGCTGAAGAACGAAGGAGCACGAAAATGATCCGGCCGGCTCTTGCAACCTTTGCCATCCTCGCCATATTGAGCGTCTCCAGCTTTGCGGGTACGTCGTACGCCATCGTGAATAACGGTGCTCACACAGCGAACAGTGTGTCGGCGTACAAGTTGGACACCGCCAATGGAACGTTAAGCTTCTATGGAAAGGTTGGAACCACCGGGCAGAGCCTGGGTGGAGGAATTGTCGCGGTAGGCCAGGCGATCACAAGCGACGCTCATTGCCTGTTCGCCATCGACACACAGTCAAACGACATCGCCGCCTTTGCCTCGCCGTCCTACAAACTGGTGGGCAAGTTCTCCAATAGCGCGCTTAGCTTCAATTCAGACGGTGGCACAATCGCTGTGAGTCCGAATGGCAAGTTTCTTTACGGGGCTTACACCGGCACATCGAACATCGGAGCGTGGCAGGTCAATACGAACTGCTCTCTGACGTTCATCGCAGCCTACGTGCCGTCGGTGGGTGCGGACACGTACTCCGGCATAGGAGTTAGCCCGAACGGCAGCGTGCTGGTGGTTTCGGCTCCGGACTTTGAGGCGGCCGAATCATTCAAGGTCGGCTCGAACGGCAGTCTGACCGATCTCGGGTTCGTTGCATTCGCCAGTGTGGCAGCCTGTGCCAGCACGGGCTGCTTTCCTGCGGCGCTTGATTTCACCAAAGACAGCAAGATCGTGGTCTTCGGCAATTCATCCGGTCAGCCAAGTGTGTTGACGGCAAGTCTCGGCACGAGCGGCGCCTTGACGAATCCGCAGTTATGGGATCTCTCAAACTCGCAGAATCTGATATTCAGCAACGCAGTATTCTTAAGCGCCGGCGCCTATGCGGGGAGTGGTTTTTTGTACGTCGGAATGTTTGGCGGCGTGGTGACAGCAAGCTTTACTGAGAGTCCCCTCAGCATCACAACAACGAACTCCACCGTGATCACTAATTTCGCTGGCGGGATCGCAAGCACCGGAGATACGCTCGTGCTTACCGAACCTCCTCAAGACCTTGCAACATTCAAGATCAACTCAGATGGCTCGCTGACACCTGTATCGACCATCACTGACACAGCCGCAGGCGCCGTGTTGTGGCCGACGATCTACCCGAACACCAGGTGACAAAACGTTTTCCCGTTTCATCTCACACCAGAATCCTGCGAAGATGGGTGGCTCTCGAGTCAGACAGAGCGCGACATGCTGCAAACGAGAGTATGATGGCAGGATGAACGCGTAATCGAGCAACATAGATGCGGGATTTGCCTTGAAACGTTGCGGATTTGGAAACCTTTCCTGTCATGCCCCAGACTAGTTCTATCCTTCAACGATTTCTCATTGTCTTCGTCGTCTTCATCCTCATCACTGTGAACATGCCTGCGCAGGAAAAAATTGTCTGGAGTGCGCAAGAGCAGCCCATCGTCGATCAGATCAGAACGCTCCGTAAGCTCGACGACACGGTCCGCGCGCGTACGACGAAAGAGCTGGCTCTGCAGATTCGCAACCTTCCAGTGTTGCCGAATAAGCTGAAACTTGCCGGCGCGCTCGCGGAGTTATCTACAGAAGGAGATTTTGGTCGCGATACGCTGCAGGAAGTGACAACCACCCTGGCAAATACTCTCCACGAGGAGTTTCCGCCGGGAAAGGACGGCCAACCGGATGGACTATTTGTGGAGCTTGCTTCGCTCGTCCGCTACGAGCACATGCACGCGGAGTCCGACAATCCCCAATTCGCAGAGGCCATGGCAAGGCTCGAAGCCGACGACGTCAAGCGGCAGAGCGCCGATTTTACTCTGCTCGATCTGCAAGGCAAACCGTGGCATCTGCGCGATCTGAAAGGCAAAGTTGTGCTGGTGAATTTCTGGGCGACCTGGTGTCCTCCGTGCCGCAAAGAAATGCCCGACCTGCAGGCGCTCTACGACAAGTACAAAGATCAGGGATTTCTCGTGCTCTCGATCTCCGATGAGGAGGCTGCGAAAGTCTCGCCATTCATCGCCGAGCGCAAGATCTCTTATCCGGTCTTACTCGATCCGGGCCGCAAAGTGAATGACGGCTTCATCGTCGAGGGCATTCCAAAGAGCTTTGTCTACAACCGCGAAGGGAAAATGGTCGCGCAATCGATCGATATGCGCACCCGCAACCAGTTTCAGGAAATGCTCGCCCAGGCCGGCCTGCAATGAGCGGCGGGGAACGCATCCCGAGCGGCACCCTCAGCGTCAAATTCATATGCGTTATCTCGTCCGAGGCCGCGTAAAACCTGGCCGTGAAGGCGACCTGCTGAAGGCGATCGAAAACGGAACCCTCGGCCAAGGCTCGGTCGCGGAGGGGGAATACCTCCCCAACATGAGCGACGCGCGTCTCGGTGACGATCAAACCGCGCGCTGGGTCGAAGTCTGTTATTGCCCGACACCGCTTCAGGAAGAACGTCCCTACTGGGAAGAATACTTTGATCTCACCCGGGTGCAGGACGCCCACGACCGCCGCAAATGCCGCGACCAGAACGGCACCGAGCCCTGGGCCTGCAGCAATTGCGATTGCACCGCGAAACTCGAGAAGAAACTCCGGGAATCGGGCAAGCCCTTCTTGCGCTGGCTGAAAGGGCGATTCGAGTAGGACGCGGACGAATCCGTCCGTTCAACGTTGGCAGTGCCACGCCCGCTGAGTAGCAGCCGTTACCGCCGCCTCGAATGACGATGCTCTCACCGAGTGCCTAGCGTTTGCAGCACGGTCTCCAGTTCCTTCAAATCCTCGGCGACGGCTTTCAAGTTAAACACCAACGCCCAGAACGGCAGCATGCGATCTAACGCAAACGGAGCCGTCGCCCGCTGTTCCCGCAAGCGTGCCAGGTCCTGATCCAACGCCTGCAAGGTATGATCCAAGTCAGTGGCGTTCACATTCGTCCCCGGCCGCCTTGTTGCCTGAGCGAGCGTCGAAAACTTGCTCCTCAGTCTTCTCGACAACCACCCCAATCGACGGCACCATCCCCGGCGACGCTTGGGCATGAATGTACAAAAACCGGTCCTCAGCCATTGCAGTAATCCGTCGCCGGATCTGGTCGCTGACTTCGACGACCCTTTGATATCCGCTTTCATCAAACCGGTGAAACGTCAGCTCGCTGCGCGCCTCTCCCATCTGCTGTGTAATCCCGCGCCGCAGATCGTGCAGCCGGCGATCGAGATCCTTCACCTGCTGCTCGTTATCCACTCCCTGCAGAGCTGCCGCGGTAACCGCGCGGTACAAGGCTCCAGATCCTTCCAAGATGTTCGCAATCTTCTCACGCAGAATCTCCCGCGCATGCACCGGCCAGATCAGTGCACCCACGAGAAACGCGATGATCGCTCCCATGATTGTGTAGAGCACGCGGAGCCACGCCATGTGCCAAGGCTCGCCTATTCCGCCGAACACCAGAATCAATGCCGCAGTGAAGCCTGCGGCGGTAAATGCCGGATGCAGCGCTGTCAGATATCCGAAGAAGCTGGCCAACAGAAACAGCACTACACCCACTCCAACTGGTCCCCTGCCTAGAACCGGAATCAGTAAAGCCGCCGCGACGGCGCCGCAAGCCGAGCCGATCGTGCGATATAACGCCGCCTTCCATGATGCGCCGAGATTCGTCTGGGTCACGACTAGCGCCGCAAACACCGCCCAATACCCCTGTGGCAAGCTCCATCCGGCGTAAACCGCATACGCGATCGTGCCTGCGAGACCAGTCTTGATTCCTTGTTTTAACGAATCAGACTCGCGCGACCAGAATGTGGAACTCGCGACTGAAATGGAGGAAGATGCCAGAGGAGGATTCGCGGACGCCATCTGCGGATTATAGTCGGCCCTAATCGTGCACTCTGTGAGCGCATCTCACCACGGAGGGGCAGCTAGCGAACCGGGATACGGGTAACTTCGGTCACTGACGATCGACGAGAGCGGGCCTGCTTTGGGGTAAAATCGCTTAACAATTGCATTTACTGAAATTCTTATGAAACGACTGGCGATCTTTCTTTGCCTGGTAGTCTCCTGCCTCTGCTTCACTGTTCCCGCCGGAGCAAAAACGAATAACTCCGTCTTCGCCCAGAGTCGCGCCCAGCGAAAAGCAGATAAGAGGCAGCAGAAGGCGATGAAGAAATACCTAAAGAAGCAAAAGAAGGCGCAGAACAAGATGTTCAGGAACAGCCAGAAGCAGACGCACTACCCCAAAAGGCAGTACTAAGCTTGCCGCCCTTAGGCGATCCAGCCGCCGCCAACCACAATATCGCCGTCGTAGAAGACGGCAGCCTGCCCTGGAGTAATCGCTCGTTGCGGCTGATCAAAAGTCACGAGAATTTCGTCTTCCCCGGCGCGCTCAATCGTTGCGGGCGCCGGCTCGTGACGGTGCCGAATCTTTACCGCGACACGCATTGGTTGGGGCAGGTCATCGACCGAAATCAGATTCACGCGTCGCGCCCGTAGCGTGCTCGAGTAAAGATGCTCGTCGCCGCCGACAGTCACTTGCTTCTGCGCGCCGCTGATCTGGATCACGTATAGCGGAGATCCCGTCGCGACGCGCAGTCCCTTGCGCTGGCCAACGGTGAAGTTGTGAATTCCCGAATGCTCGCCAATGACTTCCCCGTTCGTGGTCACTAGCTCACCCGAGGTGTCGGGCAGCGACTCTCCCTGCTCTGCGAGGTAGGCATCGATGAAGCGCTTGTAGTCGCCGCCTGGGACAAAGCAGATCTCTTGCGAGTCCGGCTTCTGCGCCAATGCCAGGCCATGCTTGCGCGCGAGTTCCCGCACCTCTGGTTTCGTCATGTCGCCCAAGGGAAACAAGGTCCGGCTGAGTTGCTCCTGGGTAAGTCCAAAGAGAAAATAAGTCTGATCCTTGCTGTGGTCTGCCGGACGCTTGAGCAGCCAGCGTCCTCGCGCATCGTCGAATATCACACGGGCGTAGTGCCCCGTCGCAACCCGCTCCGCGCCGATCTGCTGCGCCACAATCAGCAACTGATCGAACTTCAGGTGATTGTTGCAAAGGCTGCATGGAATCGGCGTGCGCCCGGAGAGATACTCCTCCACAAAGGGACGGACCACATCCCGCTCAAACCTCTCTTCGTGATTGACCACGTAATACGGAATGCCAATCTGCTGCGCCACGCGCCGCGCATCGTAGACATCGTCGATTGAGCAGCAGCGTCCCTGCACCGACTCGGGCATACCCTCGCGTCCCGCCAGCCGCCGCTGGTTCCACAGCTGCATCGTCAGCCCGATAACGCTGTGCCCATCCGCTCGTAGCATGGCCGCGACGGTGGAAGAGTCCACACCGCCCGACATGGCTACCGCAATTGTCTGCTCGTTCAGCATTGCTTCAAGTATTCCAGTTCACTCATGAATGATGATGCAGGTAGAGCAGAGCGAAATGGGCGAGGAATCCCGCCGTGAACCACAAGCCCGCTTTGATAATTTCCTTGAATTGAGTCGTCATCGTTCAGCCGTTTTCCTCAACCAATCTTTGGATCGTGCTCTTCCTAAACGTTCTACAATCGCACCGGCTCCTTCCGGTACGAGGGCGAAATCGACCGCAACCGTGCTACGGTTTCCGGCACGAGCGCTAGCGCAAAATCGACGTCTTGTTCCGTCGTCTGCTTGCCCAGACTGAATCGAATGCTGGCGCGAGCTCGCTCGGGCTTCAGCCCCATCGCCAACAATACATGCGATGGCTCGATGGCACCCGACGAGCACGCCGCTCCTGTCGAAACCGCCAGCCCCTTCAGGTCGAGCGCGATGACTAGCGCTTCTCCTTCGATGTGATCGAAGTGTAGGTTGCTCGTGTTCGGGACGCGCGGTGCTCCTTCGCCATTGACTCCTGCTTCGTCAACCTGCGCGAGAATTCCTTGCTCCAACCGGTCGCGCATCACGGACATCTTTTCCTGGTCGCTACGGTCGAATGCCTGCTTCGCCGTCTCTGCCGCCTTGCCCAACGCAACGATGCCCGGAACGTTCTCGGTTCCAGCACGCCGCGAGCGCTCGTGGCGTCCTCCATAGAACAGAGGCTTCAGACGAGTTCCCTTCTTTATATACAGCACACCAACTCCCTGCGGGGCATGCATCTTGTGCCCGGAAATCGAGAGCGCGTGACAGCCGATCTCGCCCACGTCAATCGGCACCTTGCCTGCAGCCTGCACCGCATCGGTGTGGAAGTAGACCCCAGCTTCAGTCGCGAGCCTGCCGATCTCTTCTACTGGCTGCAATACTCCGGTTTCGTTGTTCGCCATCATCACCGAGATCAGCTTCGTATTCGGGCGCAGCGCACGTCGGACATCCGCCGGATCGATTAATCCACGTCCATCGACTGGCGGAAACGTAACCTCGCAACCGGTCTCTTCCAGATGCTTCGCCGCATGCAGGACCGCATGGTGCTCGATGCTCGACGTGATCACATGATCGCCAGGCCCAACCAAGCCTGCGATTGCCAAGTTGTCGCTTTCCGTCCCGCCACTGGTGAAAACCACCTCGGAAGGATTGCATCCCAGCAACTTCGCGACCGAATCCCGGGCATTCTCAACCGCCGCCCTCGTCTCCTGTCCGTGGTGATGGATGGATGAGGCGTTGCCAAAATGCTCCCCAAACCAGGGGCGCATGGCCTCAAACACCTCGGGCAAAATCGGGGTGGTGGCGTTGTTGTCGAGGTAAACGCGGTGCATACAGAACCCGCTTCTATTCTACTTTACGCCGTAGCGGAGCTTGGGGATGAACTTGGATGCACCC
>Ga0070734_10005686_pt1 | contig 10839 bp, 8 predicted proteins | sample Coa_R1_8_FD_66444 | JGI IMG/M metagenome (GOLD analysis project Ga0070734, IMG submission 66444) | Surface soil microbial communities from Centralia Pennsylvania, which are recovering from an underground coalmine fire - Coalmine... | ecosystem: Environmental > Terrestrial > Soil > Unclassified ... | reverse complement strand
GACGGCGGCACCCTGGAGGAGAACGAGGGCGTCAACCCGGTCCTCAACGATCCCGACGCGATCGTTCCTTACTCCATCGGCAAGTACATCGCCGAGAAGTTCCACTCCGCCCTGTGCATCACCAAGAGCACGTGCGCGCCGAACGCCAACGGCATCATCTGCACGCACACCCCGGGCAAGAACCTCTTCGGCTGTGACACCCACGGCACCATGGCGCTTGAGCAGATCAACGGCGTCGCCCCGACCACGGGCAGCGGCGCGAACACCGTGATCAACGGCAGCTTCCCGGCCACCTTCCAGCGCATCGTGTTCGAGGTGACACCCTACGACCCGGCCACGAGCGACCACATCCCCGGCTCCGAAGCAGGCGCGCCGGGCGGTGTGAACCTGGAGACCATGTTCGGCGCCTCCGGCTTCACCTGCACCAACGCCAAGGCGAAGACGGACCTGAAGAACTACGGGTTCCTGGTGACCCCGCTCTGCGGCGTCACCGGCTAACACGGCCTAATACGGGCCAGCCACGAGGTGGTGCCGGGGTTCCGCCCCGGCACCACCTCTTTGATGTCAGGGCACGCTGCGCGGCCTCCTTCACGCTCACCACTCCACCAGCGTCCAGATCTCCGGCCGGCCGCCCGCGTCCAGGGCCGCGAACCTGCGGGCGGCCTCCTTGAGATGCTTCATCGCCTCCTCCTGCTGCCCGCTCGCGTGCAGCAGGTCGGCCAGGTTGGTGTGCAGGGCCGCGACCCGGTGCTGATCCCCGAGTTCACTGCCCAGATCCAGCGCCTCGGTGGCGCAGGCGAGTGCCTCCTCGGTCCGGCCGGTGTCGGCAAGCAGCCGGGCCAGGTTGTTCAGCGCGGCCGCCGCGGCGCCGGGATCGCCAAGCTGCCGCGCCTCTGCCAGGCTGCCGCGGAGGTGCTCCTCGGCCGCGCCGGCGTCTCCCTCGCTGGCCGCGAGCATGCCGAGCACGTTGCGGGCCTGCGCGATGGCCGCCGGGTCCGCGGCCTGCCTGGCGTCGGCCAGCGCCGCGCCGCCGAACCGCGCCGCCCGCTCGTGCTCACCGAGCCGGTAGGCGACCACCGCCCGGTCGGCACCAGCCCGCGCGCGGCCGCTGAGATCCTCCGCCGGGAGCAGGTCCGCGGCCGCCGCCAGGTGCGCGTCCGCCAGCGCCCAGTCCCCCAGACGGTGATGCACCTCGGCGAGCTTGTGCTCGATGGTGGCCCAGGTGGCGTGGTCGCCGTCGCTGCCCGCAGCCGCGGTCTCGTACGCGGCGAGTGCCTCCCGGTACCGGCCGAGCACGGTGAGCACGTCACCCGCTGCGATGGACCCGGGCACGTGCGGGTAACCCAGTGCCAGGGCCTGGCGCAGGTGCGCGTGCGCCTCGGCGTGCGCATACAGTTCCCGTGCCCGGGCGGCTGCCCGCCACCACCAGCCGGCCGCCTCAGGCTCCCGGCCCGCCCGCTGCAGGTGCCCGGCAATGACGGCGGCGCGCACCGAGAGCGGGTCCCGCTCGTACCGGGCGGCCAGGGCATCCGCGGCCCGCCCGTGCAGCAGTCGCCGCCGGGCCAGGCTGGCCGACTCGTACGCAACCCGGCGCAGCGCCTCGTAGGGGAAGTCGTAGCAGGGTGCCCCGGTGCCACCCGCGGGCGGCACCTCGATGAGCAGGAACCGCGCCACCGCCTCGTCGAGCGCTTCCACCGTCTCGGCCTCGCCGCGGCCGCTCACCGTGCGCAGCAGGTCCGCGTCACAGCCGCTGCCAAGGACCGCGGCGGTGGACAGCATCTGCGTTGCGGGCTCACCGGCCGAGCGCAGCCGCCGGCCAAACAGCCCGCGTACCGAGTCGGGCGGTGCCCAGTCCTCCTGCCCGTCCCGGCCGGCGGCGCGCAACGCCTCGGCGTACTCGCGCACCAGCATCGGCAGGCCACGGGTCTCGTTCAGCATCCGCGGCACGTCCGGCTGGGGCACCCCCGCGGCACGGAGCACCTCGGCCACCTCGTCGGCATTCAGCAGCCGGGGTTCCACGGTGCGGGCCCGGCCGGACTCACCGGCCTCGGTGACGGCCGCGTGCAGCCCGCGCAGCCGCTCGGAGTGCTCCGGGCGCCAGCTCAGGACCAGCAGCACCGGCCATCCGGTGAGCCGGCGGACCAGGTACGCCAGCAGGTCGACCGAGGGCCGGTCGGCCCAGTGCAGATCCTCGACGATGAGCGCTCCCGGCTGGCCCGCCGGGGCGGCGGCAAGCTGAAAGGTGGTCCTGATGGCCGCGTACAGCCGGGCCAGCGCCAGCGGGCTCGACAGCGCCGGGGGCTGCGCGTTCGGCTGCTCGGCGGCCAGTTCCGGGGCCAGCCTGCCGACCGTGACGGCGACGTGCCCGGGCAGCCTGGCCGGCAGGTCGGGACTGGCCGCCCCGGCCGAGTGCAGCAGGTCGGCGGTCAGCGCGAACGGCAGCCCGCTCTCGCCATCGTGGCAGCGGCCACGCAGGACCGCACCGCGGGCGGTGTCCAGGCCGGCCTGGAACTCCTCGATCAGCGCCGTCTTGCCGCAGCCCGCCTCACCGGTCACCACGGCGACCTGGCCGCCGGACCTGGCGGTGACCCCAAGCCAGGCGGCGCCGAGTGATTCGAGCTCAGCCGCCCGGCCGATCAGCGGCCAGCGGTGCTTCGCAGCGGACGGCCCGGTGGCGCGGCCGGCCGGGACGGCCGGGCGGGTGATCATCGGGGCTGCGGTTGCGCCACCCGGGGCGGCGGCGCCACCTGGGACGGTCGGGGCACGGCCCGGGGCCGGGCCGGCCCGCGCGGGCCCGGCGCCCGGCCGGGATCGATGGTCCCGGGCACCGGCGCGAGCCCGGCCGGGCGGGGGCTCCAGCCGGCCAGCCAGGATGCTGTCGTAGAGCCGCGTGGTCTCGGGCAGCGGGCGCACCGCGAGTTCACGGTCGAGGATCCCGACCAGTTCGCGGTACTGGCGGACGGCGGCAGAGCGCTGGCCTGCCCACGCCAGGGCGCGGATCATCGCCTGGTGGGCCGGCTCGTGCATCGGGTCCAGCGATAGCCAGCGGCGGATGTGGTCAAGCGCGCGGTCCGGGTCTCCGGCGGCGGCGCACGCGGCGGCCAGGCGCTCCAGGCACCCGGCCAGCGTCTGGCGCAGCCGGTCCGCCACCGACGACTGCCAGTCCTCGAACTCGGGGCATTCACGCAGGGAGAAGCCGGCCAGGAAGTCATCACGGTAGAGCCGGGCGGCACGCTCCAGCGCGGTGACGTCCGGCCGGGTCGCCAGCGTCTCGAAGTCGGCCACATCCACCCGCATGCCGCCGGGCCGCAGCGCCACCGCCGTGCGGCTGATCAGCAGACCTTCGCCCACGGCAGCGGCGGTGACCGAGAGCGTGCGGCGCAGCGAGCCACGGGCGTGCGTAGTGTCAGAATCCGGCCACAGCAGCGTGGCCAGCCGGTCTCGGCTCTGATCGCGGCCCGTGACGGCGAGCACGGCGAGCAGGGCGACCGCCTTCTTGGTGTCGAAGGTGACGCGGGCCCCGTCGCACTCCACGACCGGCGGCCCCAGCAGCGCCAGGCTCAGATCTGCCACGACGTCACCGTAACGCAGCGGGCGTGAAAGTCGGGCCGGGGTACCTATTCACCGTAACGATCCCGTAGCGGGTGCTCCGTAGTGTTGTCTCACCACGAAGAGCCATTAAGTGGGGGGGAGAACGGGATGCTGCAGCGGCTGGGCAAGGCCCGGTCCGCGCGGGCCGCAGACCAGGTCCGCACGGCCGGGCTCGATGGTGCCGAAGCACCGGCCGAGGTGGCCGCCAGGACCGGCCTCAGCGAGGTCAACGGGACATCCCTGGCCGGGGAGCCGGACCGTCCTGCAGGGGCACGCCCCTCCAGGGAGGGGGGACGGCAGCAGGGGGGACCGCCCGGGGAGGGGGGACGGCCCGGGGCCGCGGGCCGTCCCCGGGACACCGGCCGCGCTCGCGAGGCGGCCGGTGCCCCGGCTCCGGCGGCGCGGGCCACCCGGACGACGGTGGAGCTGCCCGCGGACTTCGATCTCGCGGCACACGACCCGCTGCGGGCCTTTCTGATGAGCCAGGCCGGAGCGGTGGACATCACCCGGCTTGAGCTCAACTCGCCCGCGCTGGCCATGCTCAAGGGGGCAGGGGTCGTGCTTGTTGTGCCGCTCGTCTCGTCCGGCGAGCTGATCGGGTTGCTGAACCTCGGCCCCCGGCTCTCCGAGCGCGGCTACTCCGGCGACGACCGCCGGCTGCTCGGCGCCCTCGCGGGGTACGCCGCGCCGGCCATGAGGGTCGGCCAACTGGTCCGCCAGCAGCAGGCCGAGGCCAGGGACCGGGAGCGCATCGAGCAGGAGCTCAAGGTCGCACAGCTCATCCAGCAGCAGTTCCTGCCCAAGAGCCTCCCGGACCTGCCGAGCTGGCACGTGGCCGCGTTCTACCGGCCGGCCAGGACCGTAGGCGGGGACTTCTACGACTTCATCCCGCTGCCGGACGGGCGGCTCATGGTCGTCATCGGCGACGTGACCGACAAAGGCGTGCCCGCCGCCCTGGTGATGGCCAGCACGCACGCGCTGCTGCGCGGGGCCGGGCCCCGGCTGATCTCCCCCGGCGAGGTGCTCGCCCACGTCAACGACCTGTTGTGCGTGGACATCCCGGCGCACATGTTCGTCACCTGCCTGGCCCTGGTGCTCGACCCGGCAACCGGCCTGCTCGAATTCGCCAATGCCGGCCACGACGTGCCGTACGTCCGTACCGGCGGTGGCGTGGCGGAGTTGCGGGCCAGAGGGATGCCGCTCGGGCTCATGCCGGGGATGGAGTACGAGGAGAAGACCTTTCAGATGCGGCCCGGTGACTCCGTCCTGCTGCACAGCGACGGCCTGGCCGAGGCGCACAGCGCGGACCGGGAGATGTTCGGGTTCCCGCGCGTTTCCGCTCTGGTCGGCCGGGGTGCGGCGGGCGAGGCGCTGATCGACGCCTGCCTGGCCGAACTGGAGGCCTTCACCGGGCCCGGCCACGAGCAGGAGGACGACATCACCCTGGTGACCCTGGAACGCAGCCGGGGCGCCATGTACGGGGAGGGCCTGTCATGACATCGATGACCAGTCCCAGCTTCCGCCAGCTCGCGGCGTTCACGGTGCGCAGCGAGCCGGGCAACGAGCGCCTCGCGCTGGCCCAGGTGGCCGACGCAGTGGCCGACGAGGGCCTGTCCCCGGCCCGGCTGGAACGGCTCAAGACGGCGGTCGCCGAGGCGGCCATGAACGCGATCGAGCACGGGAACCGCAACCAGCCCGAGGTGCCGGTGGACGTCGAAGTGACGGCGGCCGACGGCGACATCGTGGTCACGATCACCGACCAGGGCGGCGTCCCCGAGCAAGCCGGCCCCAGCGCGGAACCCGATCTCGCCGCCAAGCTCGCCGGCGAACAGGCACCGCGGGGCTGGGGGCTGTTCCTGATCCGCCACATGGTGGACGCGATGGACGTGACGACCGAGGGAACGCGGCACACGGTCCGGCTCGTCATGCGGGCCGGCGGCCGCGACGGCACTGGCGCTCCGGACAGTGGAGCCGCCGAAGCTGAAGAAGGAGGCCCGCGTGAAAACCACGTGTGAAGCCGACGTCCGGGTTCTCCCGGGCGGTGCCGTCATCGTCCTGTCCGGGGAGATCGACGGCCACGCGGCGGACACTCTCACCGCGGCGTACGAGCGTGCCGTGGCCAGCGGGGACCCCGCGACCGTGGTACTCGACTTCGCGGCCGTGCAGTACATCAACTCGACGGGCATCGCGCTGATCGTGAGCGTGCTCGCCCGGGCGCGCTCGCAGCGCCGCTCGGTGGTCGCCAGCGGGCTGTCCGACCACTACCGCGAGATCTTCGACATCACCCGGCTCTCGGACTTCATCGAGCTGTTTCCCAGCCTCGATGGGGCGGTGAGCCGGCTCACGCAAGCGGCCGGCTGACACCGGCTCACACAGACCGGCGGCGCGCCGGGGGGAATTGCACCACAGGGAGGGAACCGATGGGCGAGCCAGCAGTAATCATGGACGTCCGGCAGGCAGGCGGCTCGATGGCGGTGGTCGATATCAAGGGCGAAGTGACCGCCGCCTGCGAGCCGGTGCTGATGTCGGCCTACGAGGAGGCGAGCGGCGGCGGCGCGGCGCGGGTGCTGCTCAACTTCACCGGCCTTGAGTACATGAACAGCGGTGGCATCGGGATGCTGGTGACCCTGCTGGTGCGGGCCGGGCGGCAGCGCCAGCAACTGGCCGCCTGCGGCCTGTCCGAGCATTACCGGGAGATTTTCGAGCTGACCAGGCTCGACGAGGCCATCACGATTTACATAGACGAGGCGTCGGCGCTCGCCGACACGGGGCGGTGAGACGGCCATGAGCGAGGAGACGATGCCCGAGCACGTGACCGGCGCCGAGCAGATCGGGCTGAGCGCGCGGGAGGCCAAGGCGGCCGTCCAGCCAAGAGACGCGGGCAACTGGGCCCCCAAGGTCGAGCGGCTTGCGGTCGAGCAGCGCGATGGCGTGCGGGGCACGAACGTGGCGGGCCGGCGCCTGACCGGGCCGGTTCAGGGCTTCGGCAAGATGTGGGAGAAGACCTATGCCCTGGACGCGGGCCAGGTCACCACCCCGCAGGACGCGATCGCGACCTGGAAGGCACACTTTCCCGAGTTCTGGCCGAAGGGAAACCGGTTCGCGGGCGCGCTGGCGGGGATCAGCCCCGGCGACGTTGCGCTGCTTGACCTGGCGATGGGTGGCGGGGTCAAGCTGTCCACCGGGGTCTTCGTGCTGTACGCGGACCAGGAGTCGTTCACGCTCATGACGCCGCAGGGGCATATGTTCGCCGGGTGGATCACGTTCTCTGCGGAACAGGCCGACGAGGCCACGATCGTCCGGGCGCACGTGCTGATGCGCGCCAACGACCCGCTCTACGAACTCGGCATGACCTTCGGCGGCCACGCCAAGGAGGACCGGTTCTGGGAGCAGACCCTGACCGCGCTCGGCGGCCGGCTCGGCGTCCCGGACCCTCAAGTGCAGACGCGGAGCATCTGCGTGGACAGCCACCGGCAATGGCGGAACGCCAAGAACGTCTGGCACAACGCCATGCTGCGCAGCACGCTGCAGACCGTGGCTGCCCCGCTGCACCGGCGGTCCCGCCCCGCCGCATGATGCTCGGGACCAAATCGGCGTCACCTGGTGATTCCCATGCCAGGTGACGCCGACGCGATCGTCGTCGGCAGCGGGCCGAACGGCCTGGCCGCCGCGGTGACCCTGGCCGCTGCGGGGCTGCGGGTGCACGTGATCGAGGGTGCGGCCAGCCCCGGCGGCGGCTGCCGGACCGAGGAACTGACGCTGCCCGGCTTCCGGCATGACGTGTGCTCCGCAGCCCATCCGCTGGCGCTGGCGTCGCCGTTCTTCCGGCGTTTCGACCCGGCCGCGCGGGGGGTGCGGTTCGCCCACCCGGAGGTGGTGTACGCGCACCCGCTGGATGGGGGCCGTGCCGCCGTGGTCACCCGCTCGGTGGCCGACACGGCGGCGCGCCTCGGCCGGGACGAGGCCGCCTACCGGCGGCTGATGCAGCCGCTCGCCGACGGGGGCAACGCGATCGCCGACGCCGTCCTGTCTTCGATGCGCCGGCCGCCGCCCCCCTCCGCTGCGCTCGCCACCTACGCGCGGCTGGGCCTGCGCTCCGCGGCGGTGGTGGCGCAGCGTTTTGACACCGAGGAGGCCCGGGGCCTTTTCGCCGGGGTCGCCACGCACGCGATGCTGCCGCTGACCGCGTCACTCACGGCCGGCGTGGGGCTGCTGCTCGGCTCGCTGGCGCACACGGTGGGCTGGCCGGTGGTGGCGGGCGGCAGCGGCCGGCTCACCGATGCCATGGCCGAGACCATCGTCGCCGCCGGGGGCTACGTGGAGACCGGCCGCTGGGTGCGATCCCTGGCCGACCTGCCGCCGGCGCGCGCGACGCTGCTTGACGTCTCCCCGCGCGCCTTTCTCACTATGGCGGGCGAGAAGCTGCCATCCCGGTACCGCGACGCACTGGCCAGGTTCCGGTACGGAGCAGGCATCTGCAAGGTCGACTTCGCCCTGTCCGGCCCGGTTCCCTGGCAGAACGAGGCTGCCCGGCGGGCCGGTACCCTGCACCTCGGCGGCGGGTTCGAGGAGATCGCCGCGGCCGAGGCCGCGGTGGCCCGCGGCGAGCATCCGGACTCGCCCTACGTTCTCGTGGTCCAAGCGGGTGTCGCCGACCCCACCCGTGCCCCCGAAGGCCAGCACGCGCTATGGGCCTACTGCCACGTCCCGGCCGGGTCGGCCGTGGATATGACCGCGCGGATCGAGGCCCAGATCGAGCGGTTCGCCCCCGGCTTCGCCGACCTGGTGCTGGCGCGCCACACGAGGACGGCGGTGCAGGAAGAGGCGATGAACCCCAACTACGTGGGCGGTGACATCGCCTGCGGTGCGCAGACCTTGCGCCAGGTGCTGGCCCGGCCGCTGATCCGGTGGAACCCCTACCGGACTCCGCTGCGCGGCGTGTACCTGTGTTCGTCGGCGACCCCGCCCGGTCCCGCGGTGCACGGCCGCTGCGGCGAACTGGCCGCACTGGCCGCGCTGCGCGACGTCTTCGGCGTCCGTGAGCAGCCGGACCTGAGTGCGTTGCGGCCCAGTCCGGCCGCCGGGGCCCGGGGTGCGCCATGACCGCGATCACCGGCTCGCGCCGGTTCCCGCTCGCCAGGCCGGCTACCGCATGGCTGCTCGGCGGCCTGCTGCTCGCCCTGGCGATCACCGCCGTGCCGATGTCCCGGCTGGCCCACCAGAGCCTGAACTCCTCCGGCGGGTCGCTCCCGGTGTGGTTTTCGGCCGCCTACGGTGCGGTTGGCCTGGTGGTGGCGTGGCGCAAGCCCGGTAATCCGCTCGGCTGGATCTTCCTCCTCGTGGGGCTCTTCAGCGCGCTCGCCGAGGACGCCAGCTTCTACGTGGTCGCCGACTACCGGCTGCGGCATGGCAGTCTCCCGCTCGGCTGGGTTGCAGTGCTCACCCAGCCGAGTTGGGCGCCCACGATCGCGCTCCTCGGGATGGCCGTCCTGCTCTTCCCGGACGGCAGGCCCCCGTCGCGGCGCTGGCGCTGGGTGCTGTGGGCCTACCTAGCCGTGGCCGCGCTGTGGGCTGGCGGCACGGCGGTGATCTCCGTCGGCGCCCTCGCCGGGCACGACGTCCGGGTGGACTCCGGCGGGAATCTGATAGCCCTGAGTGGCAACGCCGCCGGGCCCGACGCCTGGTTCGGCGTGGTGCAGGACGTGTTCTTTCCACTGCTCACGCTGTGCTGGCTGCTTTCGGTGGCCGGCCAGGTGGTCAGCTACCGGCGCTCGTCGGGTGAGCGCCGCCAGCAGTTGAAGTGGCTGCTGGCGGGGGCCACAGCCGGCGCGGCCGGGCTGGGGCTGGGCGTTCTGCTGCACGGGGCGGGGCTTCCGGCATCGGTGGGTAACATCCTGGGCGCCGCCGGCCTGCTGGCCCTGCCGGTCAGCATGGGCGTGGCGGTGTTCAAGTACCGGCTGCTCGACATCGACCGGATACTGTCCCGGACGCTGAGCTACGCGATCGTCACCGGGCTGCTGATCGGCGTCTACGCCGGGCTGGTGCTGCTGGCCACCCGGGTGCTGACGGTGCACACCCCGGTGGCCGTGGCCGCCGCCACCCTGGCCGCCGCGGCCCTGTTCGCACCCGTGCGCCGCGGGGTGCAGCGGATCGTGGACCGCCGGTTCAACCGGGCCCGCTACGACGCCGACCGCACCGTCGCCGCGTTCGCCGCCCGGCTGCAGGACGCCGTCGACCTCGACGCGGTCCGCGAGGACCTCGCGGGCACGGTGCGGGCGGCTCTGGAGCCGGCTCACGTGTCGGTGTGGACGGCCGGAGGCAACTGGTGACCGCGCCCGGCCCGGCCCGGCGCTTCCGCCTCACGCCGCGGGTGATCACGGCGATACTGGCCGGCCTGGTGGTGGCCCTGGTGAGCGTTCTTTTCCTGGGGGCCGCCCTGGCCGGCGAACTGTCGCTCAAGTCATTCTGGAGCGCCTCCGGCGTGCTGGCGATGGATCTGATCATCGCGGCCGCTGGGCTGGTGGTGGCAAGGCACCAGCCGCGCAACCCGATCGGCTGGCTGCTGGCTGGCGAGTCGGTGTTCATACTGCTCACCATCGTCACAGGATTTTGCGCCGACCTCATTTACCGGCATGGCCACCACGGCCTGCCCGTGGTTGGCCCGGCAGTTCTCGCGCTCAGCCAGTTGTTCAGCTATTCGCTGATCGGATTCCCGCTGGTGATCCTGCTCTTTCCCGATGGGCGGCTGCCGTCACGGCGATGGTGCCTGGCCGTGTGGGCCTACCTGGCCATCACCACCGCCGCCGTCCTGGCCACGGTCATCGCCGCGGTGGGCATCGCCATCGGGCACCACGTCGTCCTGGACGGAACCGGGGATCTCGCCTCCCTGGGCCGGGGCGGCACGGCCTGGCTGATCCCCGTGGAAATGGCGTTCTTCATCACTGTGGCAGTGTTCTGGCTAGCCGCCGTGGGCCGCCAGGTCCTCGCCTGGCGCGGCTCCACCGGAGAGCGGCGCCAGCAGCTGAAATGGCTCGCCAGCGGTGCCGCCGTCTGTGGAGTTTCCGGTATCTGGGCCATCGCGACGAACTCGGCGATCTGGCAGGTCCTGATCCTCGGGTTCGCGGCACTGCCGCTGAGCATCGGCGTAGGCATCCTGAAGTACCGGCTGTACGAGATCGACCGGATCATCTCCAGGACGCTGGCCTATGCGATCGTCACCGGCCTGCTGGTCGGCGTGTACGCCGGTCT
>Ga0070734_10005685_pt1 | contig 10840 bp, 7 predicted proteins | sample Coa_R1_8_FD_66444 | JGI IMG/M metagenome (GOLD analysis project Ga0070734, IMG submission 66444) | Surface soil microbial communities from Centralia Pennsylvania, which are recovering from an underground coalmine fire - Coalmine... | ecosystem: Environmental > Terrestrial > Soil > Unclassified ... | reverse complement strand
GATCTTCACCGCTTACTATCTTCGAGCTTGGAGACGTTGTAGAGCAGCCTTGGCCTCGCGAGTTTGCCGCGCCTCTGATGCTCCTTCGGCCAATCTCTCCAGCACGCGCCGCGCCTCGGCGTTTCCGATTTGCTCCAATACCATGATCGCGCGAATCTTCCGCAATTTCTCCGGCGAACGGACCACCCAGGGCACCGACAGCAACGACAGGATACGGCGACGCTTTTCTAGCGACGTTGCCTTCGGCAATTCTTGTCGCAACACGGCATGAGCCGCATCGTCCATCTTCTCCAACTCCTGAAACGTGACATCACGGACCGCGAACTGCTCGCTATCGAGATCGGCGATGAGGCGGCGGATGCGTGGGGCATCCTCTTTCACCGGCTTGAGATGATCTCGCAGAAACGGCACAGCACGTTCGGGTTCGGAGATCAGTGTGCCGGCTGACTGATAAGCGCGCGAGGCATCATCGCCGGCCAACTCTCTCCATCGGCGGTCAAGTTCGGCGGCATTTAACTTGATCTTCTGCCGCGTCGCGGGAGCAAGATCCCAGATAAGAATGTTGGTATCCGGCATCCCTACGGCAACGGAACGGCCATCGGCCGCTATGGATAGACACGTATCGAAATACGTCAAATTGCTTAGAGGAGAGTAGTGAAGCACCTCCTTACCGGTGGCCAGCTCCCACAGACGCAAGCCGGTATCACCGACAGTAAGCAGATAACGGGTATCGGGAGAAAAACTCCGGAGTGCGATCGGTCCTGTATCGAGGACTAGTAGGTCGGTAGCGGATGCAAGATCGAATACTCGAAGGCGCTGGATATTCCCTACAGCCCGTTCGGTGTAAGCGAGAAATCTACTATCGGAAGAAAACACAATCGGCCCAAAATCCGCTGTCGTTAGGTTCCGCCACGGACGATCAGCTTGAAGATCATAGAGGACCGCGCTCGGCGGTCGGAAGAACGTGGCATACTTTCCGTCCGGAGAAAGGTTTTCGGTGTGCATCAGGATTCTGTCGTTCGAGGCCAGAGGGCGGCGTCCCATTCGCTCGCCGCTGGCAACGTCCCAGGTCGTCAAGTAACGCTTCCAGACGTGGATCTTGTTCTTGGTTTCCGACCCCAAGGTCATAGCAGTTAACTGCTTGCCGTTCGGCGATAGACGCAAACCCGTAAGCATCTCCGCGTCGTCCTTGGGTAAGTTAGGAAAACGAAAGATGCGGCGTTCTTTACCGCTGGCCACGTCCCACATACGACAATCGCCCGAGAGTGAGTGAGGCGCAGCGATGACATTGGCGCTATCCGGTGTGAACAACACTGGGTAGATGCGTCGATGCGGCATCGACCAGACGTGCAGCGGTTGGCCGTTATGGGCGTCCCAGAGACGGACGGTTCGGTCGCCGCCCGAAGCCGAGGCGACATATTTTCCATCCGGCGAAATGGCCACGGCGTCCCCCCAGTAGAAATGGCTCGGCAAGTCGTGGAGCTGCTTGCCGTTATCGATGTCCCAAAGGGTAATTTTGCCCGACATCAAAGAGGCGAGCTGCTTACCATCTTTTGAAAAAGCTAGCCAATCGGAACCACGCCAGATTCCCGAGCTACATCGTTTCAATCGCTTCACTTCCTTGCGAGTGGGTAGATCCCAAAGGATGATGCGGTCTCCAAGATCGATGGCTAGGGTCTTCCCATCTGGGGCAAAGGCGAACGTGCTATTTAAGACGTATTCACTCGGGTTAGCACGGCCAAATTCCGAATCGGCAAGTCGTTTTCCCGTGGTTACATCACAAAACCGAATTGAGTTTGCGGAGGACTCCAACAGCAACTTGCCGTCGGGAGAAAAGACTAATCGGGAGAAATAGCTGCTTCTCCCTGGGATAGTGTGCAATTCCTTGCCTTCGTCTATGTCCCAGATGACGATATGTTGATCGCCGATGGCGGCGAGCAATTTGCCATCCGGCGAGAAAGCGACGTTTTGTACACGACGGTCTTTATGCTTATAGCGCGTTCCCTCCTTGCCGCTTGCCACGTTCCACAACAAAACGGTGCTATCGTTGTTCCCGGCCGCGAGCATCTTGCCATCGGGGGAGAATTCCACCCAGTTGAGTTGCTTTTCGTTCTCGAGTTTACCCGTCGGGATGCGCTGAAACTCCTTGGCTCCCTTGATGTCCCACAAGTGCAGATGCTCGTCGCTGGTCAGCGCAACAGTTTTGCCGTCAGCGGAGAGGGACACTGCCTTCTGCAATTGCGGCAGATGTTGCAGACGCTCGAGTTTGCCGGTCGTCAAATCCCAGAAGCGAACCGTCTGATCGCCCCCAACGGAAATCAACGTTTTGCCGTCGGCAGCAAAATGCAGGCGGATAGCGTATGGATGGCGCAGTCGTTCCGTGCCCATGCGGGCCAGGACGCCATCCGGTAGCGGATCGCCATACAAATCGAAACGTGCCACCGCTTTCGGTGGTCTAGCCTCGGAAGCCCCTTCCTCGATCTGTGTTTCTGTCGCGGCTGATGGATATAACGCCGCCACGCCGCCCGCGAGACCAATGCCGGCGGCCACAAACAGGAAGACCAGGATCGTGCGCATCCAAGAAGCGGTGCGGAGAACACCTTGGGCCAGCACCGCCGCCATCGGCGGTGTCGAACCAACGAGCAACGCCGACGCCAACGCATGACGACGAACCGTGTCCAACGTTCCGCACACCAACGCAGCCGGGAGCGTGGCTTTCGCTTGCTCCGCCAAGGCAGCGGCGATTACGACCGATACGCCGCGAGCAAGCAAACGCTCGCGCAGCAACTCGCGCGCTCGGCTCAGGTGGCGGGACATCGAGCCGGCAGGATAACCCAACTCGTGGGCCGCTTGCTCGTTGGTTTTGCCCTGCATGTAGCAGAGGATCAACACATCGCGATATTTATGCGGCAGGCGATTTAGCTCTTCGTGCAGCAAATCAAGCGAATCGCGGTCGCCATCGGCCGGAATCGAGGCATCGGGCCGTTCGAAAGCCGCGCGGCAATGCAAGGCGCGCTGGCGGGCGTTCCGCACGCGCAGATTCCGGGCGATTCGTAACGCCGTACCGTAAAGAAAACTGGCAACGGACTGCTGGCGCCTGATCGACGCGGCGCGGCAGGCCAACACCAGAAAGGTCGCTTGAAAGACATCCTCGGCATCCTGGTCGTCGGCGACTATCCGGCCGGAGACGCCAAGGACAAGCGGGCCATGACGCCGCACCAGCGCGGCGAAAGCCGATTCGTCGCGCTGATGCACGAAGCGTTCGAGCAATTGTCCGTCGGACGCATCGCCGAACGTCGGACTGCCAAGACCATGCAGCCAGCGCCGCAGCGCCCTGCCGAAATGGGGGGAAGTCATGCTTGTGTCTCTCGCCAAGTCGGGAAGCACTCTTTGAACAATAGTGCTTCGCCGCGGCGAGGGAAATCGAAAAAATCTCATCTAGAAGTGGATACCGCCGATATTGCTTCCGAGCCTGCCTGCCGTGAAGCGGTGTTATTTCGCCGAGGCCGGTTGGTGGGGGCGGCATAACGTGGCACTGTCTGGCACCGCGTGGCGGAAAGCGGCGGGACGCGCGGCGAAGCGGTCGAAGTATGGGGCGTTTGTTGTCAGCGCTTCCCGATGTGAGCGGTCGGATGTCTTGGCAGGGGGGCCGAGGCTTGATAGACAGAGTCGATGTGGCCCCTCTCTTTTGCCAAGATCACATCAAGTAACCGAACTGCTTCGGCCCTGCGTTCCTCTCCCCAATCATTCCGGAAGCACACATTCCGTGTACACTCGATGAAATCTTGAACGACCCGTTCCCAGCGGAAGTAGGTGAGGGCCAACCAATCGATCTCCACCGAAGGTCTTCCTGGACAATCCCCGGTCGTTCACGCATAGTTCCGCTCGTTCCCTGCTCCCTGTTCTTTCAGCATTCTTCATTCGATCAAAAACGAGATTCGTTCGAGTAATAGGTGAAAAGAGATGTCTAGACGCTCCCGGCGGGTCTCGCTCATTGGGAGAGGGAGGTGTGCAAACGAAGGGTATCTTCGACCGACAGATTACCGCGCCCAACGCCATGAGCGAACGGCGCCATCCTTGCCCGTGGTTAGGCAATGCCGGTTGTCCGGCAGGGCCACGAGACTGAGAAACCCTTGATTGACTTTGTCGGACACTCCCAACAGCTTGCCGGATGCGACATCCCACAAACGCACCGTTGGATCGTCCTCATTGCAACATGAGATAATGCGTTGGCCATTGGGAGTGAACACTGCGCCTTCGATACGCCCATCATGCCCCTTCAAAATCTTCAACTCTTTGCCGTCGGCCACTCGCCATACTCGCACGGTTTTGTCAAAACTCGTAGAGACCAGCAATTTACCATCATGGGAGAAAGCGATGCTGCTGACTTCCATTTCGTGTCCCGGCATCGAACGGACTTCCGTGCCCTTCGCCACGTCCCACAGTCGTATCGTTCCCGGCCCATTGACGGCGGCGAAATGACCGGCCGCAAGCAGCTTGCCGTCTGGCGAGAGGGTCATGCAGCGGACATTATCGCGAACGTTGTTGAACGCGCGGATCTGCTTGCCGGTTACCACATCCCAAACGCGGATGGTTCGGTCCCATCCCCCCGTCAACGCCTGCTTGCCGTCGGCCGTCAGCACCGCGCCCCACACCGCGTTGGTGTGGCCGGCCAAACGCTGCACTCGATCTCCCGTCTTTACATTGAACACGTATGCGCTATGGTCGTTACTACCTGCGATTAGGCGCTCGCCATTCGCTGCGAAGGCCAACGACCAATACCCCCTCTGATTCTGTCCGAACACACGGACTTGTTTGCCGCTCGATAGATCCCAACAACGCAAGGCGTCGAACCCGGCCGTGACCGCCTGCTTACCGTCAGGCGCCAACGCCACCCGCTGCGCCCAGCCGTTTGTATGAACGCCCAGACGACGGTCAGAGTCGATCTTCACCGTTGCGATTGCAAAAGCGGCCCGCGCCGCACGCAAGCGCACGTCGGGATCGGTGCGTGGATCGTCGGCGAGCCGTTGCAGCGATTCGATCGCGGGCGTGCCGACTGCGATTAGACGGCGTACCGCGTCTTCACGCTCCTGAAACGAATCCGCGTTAAGCTGAGCGATCAACTTGTCGATGCTCTGGGCATCCGCAGGATCCGTGGGCTTTTCCCGCTTATTTTTCTCGCCCTTCGGAGTGCTGCTTGATACGGCAGGCTTGGCGAAGGCAGATACAGCTACGCAGATCGCGATCACCATCACCGTGGAAAGCCGGTTGCCGATCAGCATGATTTGTACGCCTCCAGTTCTGGGAGGAGGGTCGTTCGCGCGTCGACCCCGCATGATTTACCTTAAACCCAGCTAAGCTGTAAAGTGCAGCAGATTCTCACCAGCAGCGGCGGGCCGCCTCCAACATGGCGGCGGCTTCTTGCCGCGTCGTTTCTCCGCGTGCCTCGCCGCGCAGCATGCTGGCCAATTCTTCGAGCCTTTCGCGCTCCTCCAGCAGCTGAATCTCTGTGACCGTACGTTTGCCGCGGCGCGATTTGCGGATGGTCCAATGGTGCCGCGCGTAGCTGGCCACCTGCGGCAAATGCGTCACGCAAATAACCTGATGCGTCTGACCGAGCGCCGCCAGCTTCTCCCCCAGAACGTCGCCGAGTCGTCCACCGATATTGGCGTCGATCTCATCGAATACTAAGGTGCCGCGGTGATCGTGGCCAGCCAGCACGGTTTTGAGCGCGAGCATGGTTCGCGATAGCTCGCCGCCCGAGGCGACCTTACGCAACGGCAAGGCCGGCTCGCCGCGATTAGCCGCCAAGGTCAATTCAAGCTGATCGGCGCCCCAGACAGGCACATCGGCTTGGACCGGATCATCACCCAGACGGTTCGTCTCAAGGATCGCCTCCAAACGCGCTCCGCTCATGCCGAGATCGGCCAACTGTTTTTGTGTCTCCTTCGCCAAACGATCGGCGACGCGCTGTCGTTGCTTGCTCAACTCCGCAGCTGCTTCCCGTAACTGGTCGTAGAATTCGGCCAGTTCCTTCTCGACGCGCTCCAGATTGTCTTCTTGTTGTTGCAAGCGCGTCTCTTGCTCATCGAGACTGAGACGATAGACGATCAGATCATCGATTGAACGGCGATACTTGCCTTCTAGCCGGCGAAGAAACTGCAAGCGTTGCTCAACTGCATCGAGCCGTTCCGGGTCGGCCTCCCAGCGCTGCCCGAGATGCCGCAGCGTGTCGGCAAGATCCTCCACCTCAGCATGCAACGCTTCCATTCGGCGAACCACTTCTTCCAGTCCCGGATCGAGCGCTGCCCACGACTGGGCCTCGCGCTGGAGTTTGCCGAGCCGCTCGACAATCGACCCGTCCTCGTCGTACAGTTCGCCCGATGCGAGGGTGGCGAATGTTTGCAGGTTCTGCGCGTGTGCCAGTCGTTCGCGCTCGCGGCTCAGCTCGGCGACTTCACCCGGCTGCAAATTCGCCTCATCCAGCTCATCGCGCTCGAAGCGCACCAGCGACAATTCTCGCTGGCGCTGCTGTCTCTCTGTTGAGAGTGTGTGCCGCGTTCGCCGCAATTCGCGGACGCGCTCGGCTAGGGCGATGTATTTGCGGCGCGGCTCGTCGAGATGGCCAAACGCATCCAGCAGTTGCAATTGATAGGCTGGATGCAGCAGCGATTCCGTCTCGCGCTGGCCGTGAATATCAATGAGAAGGTTGCCGATTTGTTTAAGGGTCGCGAGGACGACGGGCTGGTCGTTGGCGTACGCATGGCTGCGGCCGTTGCGATTGAGCCGCCGCGCCAGGATGATCTCGTCGTCATCGATTGGACCGTCAAGAATGGTTTCGATCTCGTTTCGCATCTCCAACGAATCGAATTCAAATCGCCCGGTGACGCGCAGCTCCTCGGCGCCGGCGCGAAGCAGCTCCACCGATCCACGTTCACCGAGCAGCAAACCGAGCGCGCCGAGCAACAACGATTTGCCCGCGCCGGTCTCGCCGGTCCAGGCGCAGAAGCCCGGTTGCAGCTCAACGCGTACGTCCTCGATGAGGGCCAGGTTTTGTACGGAGAGTTCTCGCAGCATCGTTGCTCATCTTATCGATAAATTAACCACGGTTGAACACGGATGGACACGGATGAAAAAAGCCGCAAGGTAGACATCCATACGCACAGCGGACCGCGTTGCCGTTTTTGCGTTTTATCTTCTACCTGTGTTGATTAGTGTTCGCCTGTGGCTATTTGCTTCGATATGGAACCGTTGCGAGAGAGGATCCGATGAGTCGCGCTTTAGAGCAATATGAAGAAGCCTGCAAGTACCTGGCCGGCGGCGTAAGCGCGTCGATACGACTGAATCGCGCTCTGGGGCATCCGCTGTTCGTGGACCGCGCCGAGGGATGCCATATTTGGGATTTGGATGGTCGTGAATACATCGACTTGTGTTGCAGCCACGGAGCGACGCTGCTCGGTCACGGCGATCCGCGCGTGCGTTCCGTCGTCGAGCGCGTGTTGGCGCGCGGGGCAGCCTGCTCTTACGAAAACGAGTTGCATACGGAACTGGCGCGCTTGCTGTGCGAGACAGTGCCTTGTCTCAAGCGGGTGCGGTTCACCGGCTCCGGCACGGAAGCGACGATGCACTGTCTCCGGCTGGCGCGCGCATTCACGGGACGGTCCAAACTGCTGAAATTCGAGGGCAATTTCCACGGCTATCACGATCAGGTCATGTACGCGATCGGCACGCCCGCCGACCGTCTCGGACCAGAGGACGCGCCGGCTATCTATCCCGGCTCGACCGGCCTGCCTGCTGGACTCGAACAGCACGTCGTCGTCGTGCCCTATAATCGCCCTGACCTTTTGGAGGCGGCCTTCGCACGGCACGGTTCGGAACTGGCCGCCGTCTTTTGCGAGCCGATCTACTACAACGCCGGTTGCATCGTCCCATCGCCGGAGTTTTTGGCCGCCCTGACCCATCTCACAAGAGATCATGGCGCGCTATTGATCTTCGATGAAGTGCTCAGCGCCTTCCGCATGGCTCCCGGCGGCGCTCAGGAATATCTCGGCGTCACCCCCGACCTTTGCACATTGGGCAAGGCGGTGGGCGGCGGTTTTCCTTTGAGTGCATTCGGCGGCCGCGCCGACATTATGGCCCGGCTGATGCCGCAGGGCGATTGCCAGCACAGCGGCACCTACAACGGCCACGTCGTCGCCGTCGCCGCCGGCCTGGCCGCAGTGACAGCCTATTGTCAGCCGGGCTTCTACGATCACATCCATGCCGTCGCGGATCGACTATTCCCGGGATTGAATGCCCTCTTCGCTCATTACGGTATCTCCGCGCGCGTACAGGGTCTGGGAGCGCGTTTCGGCATCTATTTCGGCGTGCCGGAGCCGATCCGCAGCTACCGCGACGTCGTGCGCCATCAACGCGAATCGATGCTGCGTTTCATCGCCTCCGCCGCACGACACGGCGTTTATTTCCACGATTACGGCGGCGCCGCCTGCCATCACGGATTCTGCGCGGCAATGACCCTTGCGGATACTGAGGAAGTGCTGCATCGACTGGAGAATGCGGTGAGCGAACTGGGGATCTCAGGCTGATCATTCTTTTCGACGACGATTACCATTCCGTTTCGATCGTTTACGTTCCTCACGAGGTGGCGAGGGATCAGGAGGCGTTGCGCCGTCGTCGGCCTCGTCGGGCATGAAAAAGAAGTCTGCCACACGGCAGCGGAAGTCGGGCAATATACCATCGCCCTTGAGTTCTGCGTCTTTTTCCAAGACTTCATGAGGTTGTCCACGGCGATAAATCGTGACGGTCTGATCTTCGGAATCGACAAGCCAAACGAGGGGTACCCCCCAGAATGTAGGCTCCCAGAATCCACATCACGTTGGCGCAAACGACGCCATGCACTTCTCCCGGGCGGGACAATTCGACCACCTTTCCGCGTTCGAGTTCGAAGATTCGGTCGCGATTCTCTGGGCGATGGACAAAGTCCCAGAATTCGTCCGCGGTCATGAGTGTGGTAGGGATCGTAGTCATCTTGCGCCCTCGGCTGCCGGTCAACTACGCAGACATCATACCCTCCGTTGCCTCTAGATTTCTACAGTGATTCCCCGCTCGTTCAAAAGTCCGCACCCACCGGATTCCCGTCGGCGCGCGTGAACAGTTTTTGCATCGTAGCCTTGCTGATCTCTTTCTTGAGAACCTTCACCGAGGCGTTGGCCAAGCCGACGATGTGCCGCCCGCGCAACCGCCGCGCCAGTCCTCGGAAGGGGTCGGCCGGATCGTAGCGCCAATCCTCTGGCCGCGTCCAGACGACGGCCCGCGAGTCTTCGACATCGACGAGAAGAATCGTGTTCGCTGTACCATCGAGGACGTCTGCGAGGCGAATTCCTCGCTTGTTGGGGAACATGGCGTCGTCGCCGAGCGGGGCGAGAAAGGTCGTCTTGCCCTCCTTGGCCAACTCCGCATTCTCGGACGAGCGAAACACAGCCGGCATCCGGGCGATCAGCTTTTTGTGGTGATCGCTGTCCCACGGTTCATCGAGATGGAATTCGTTGTACAGCTTGTTTTCGCCCAGAAATGGAAGGATCTGGACGCGCCAACTTAATAACGGTTTGCCTTGTTTATCGTAAGTGGCGGCAGCCGGGAGATGTCCATATGCGTCGTGGTAATTGTGCAGAGCCAGCAGAATCTTGCCGAGTTTGATCGTGGTGTCGCTGCGCGGCGGCGGGGCGAACGGGGCCAGGATCGGCTGAAGCAACGCCGTCAACTCCTTCTCATTCCGCATCAACGTTAAACGACTGCCCGATGCTTCTGGCGTGGACAGCGCAATCGCCTTTCCGGCATTGGGCACGAACTCGCGGAATTGTTTGTGGCCGGCTAGTCCCTTAATCAGGCGGACCAGCGCGGCCTGAAAGGTTTGAGCAGAAGAGGCATCCTCCGCTTGCATGGTCAGTTGAAACTGAAATTCCGGCGTTAACTTGACGTTCGCCGCTGCCCATTGACAGCCCCGTGTCAGTTCCTTGATCGATCCGCCGCCGAGATCCTCAGGCAGTTCCGGCAGCATCTCTTCGATGGCACGGCGCAGCACTTCCGGCGGCATCAGGCAAACCTGGATCGCACCGTCACCGGCCGCGCCGAGAGCTTTCACTAACTCCGGCCGTGCCACCGGTTTGAGCTTTCGCAATCGTTCCAGCGTCGATTTAGACCCGGCAACGACGGCATCGCCGAGCAGCTCTGCCGATCCTTCCGTTTTCCTGAGGAACTCGGTCAAGGAGTTTCCATCATTCTTTGCCGGCGCGACGATAAACGGAGCCGGTTTGAGCGCGATCAGATCCCAGTCCATGTCCAACAAACTAAGGATGATATAACAATCCGTTCCACCAGCCGTGAGGAAACACTGTAACATCTCCTCCAAACGCTTCTGAATCGCCTCGAAATCGCGCACTTCGTTGTCGGACAAGTGGGCGAGTGTTTCCATCACCCTCTTCGCGTCCAGGCGCGTGGCATCGATGTGGGCGACGAGTACAGTGCGGTCGTCGAGATAAGGGGCGACAGTTTTCGCCAGTTTTTCGGGATCGAACTCGGCCCCGGCGGCTGCGGGCACCACAGCCGTCGCGGCGATGCCAATCGTTGCAAGAAATCGATACATTTGAGCTGCTCCTAAATTCTCAGGGTGAGCCGCGACCCGGAGAAGAGCGCGCGAGCAATACCGCAGCTCGCTCCCGTCGCGGCTCAATCATATGTAACATTCAGCGCTTATGAACCCACTCCAACCGCTTTCCTGTCCGCGCTCCTTGGCCGGGAGCCCCCGACACATTCAGCAGTGCGCGACCATCCTTGACCTCGT
>Ga0070734_10005684_pt1 | contig 10844 bp, 12 predicted proteins | sample Coa_R1_8_FD_66444 | JGI IMG/M metagenome (GOLD analysis project Ga0070734, IMG submission 66444) | Surface soil microbial communities from Centralia Pennsylvania, which are recovering from an underground coalmine fire - Coalmine... | ecosystem: Environmental > Terrestrial > Soil > Unclassified ... | reverse complement strand
TGGCCCCTGGCGTCTGGTCCCTGTTTACTTTTTCTTCTTCTTGTCGTCGGCCGCTGCGCCTTCCTCTTCCTTCTTGCCCTTCTTGATAACTTCGGGCTCGGCGGTGGTCGAACCAGCCGCCGCAGCAGGCTCGGCGCCTTCCGCGGCCGCCGTCGCCTCTTCCGCCTTCATCGCCACCACGTGCGAGATCACGGCCTCGGCCGGGCTCAGCAAAGTCATGGAACCCGTCATCTTCAGGTCTCCTGCGCGCACGGCTTGACCCAGCATCAACTCGGAGACGTCAATCGTGAACTCTTCCGGAATCTCATCCGGCAGGCAATCGATTTCCACTTCACGCGTGATCAGTTCATGCAGACCGCCCTGCAGCTTCACGCCTTTGGGATCGCCCAACGTGCGGACCGGAACGCGCACGGTGATGTGCTTGGTTAGATCGATGCGCTTCAGATCCACGTGCAGCAGGTTGTCTTTGATCGGATCGGACTGCCAATCCACGATCATGACCGGGGTATTCTCCACGCCTGTCACGTCCAAATTGAAGATAGTGTTGTGACCGGTCTTGCTATGCAAAATCCTGCCAATTTCCTTGGGACTGACCGATACCGGCACGGCCGTATCCGACACGCCGTAAACCACCGCCGGCACCGAACCCGCCACGCGCAGGCGCCGGGCCTCATTCTTTCCGCGCCCCGAGCGCGGCTCGGCCGCAACCGTAATATCTTTCCGCATAATTCCTCTCTACACAAAGCTCAAACGCAGGCGACAGGGCCTGCTACACAAACAACGTACTTACCGAGCCATCTTCGTGAATGGACTGAATCGCCTTAGCAAGCAGCGGCGCCACGGAGAGCTGTTTGATCCGCGCGCAATTATCCGCCTCTTCGCTCAAGGGAATCGAATTGGTCACAATCACTTCATCAATCCCGGAACTCTCAATCCGGTTCACGGCCGGTCCCGATAATACAGCGTGCGTGGCGCAAGCCCGGACGCTCTTCGCGCGCCGCGCGAGCAGAGCCTCCGATACCTTCACCAGCGTTCCCGCCGTATCGATCAAGTCATCCACAATCAGGCAATGCTGGCCCGCCACATCGCCGATCACGTGCATTACCTCCGCCACATTCACTTCCGGCCGTCGCTTATCGATAATCGCCAGCGGCGAACCCAACTGCTTGCCGAACGCCCGGGCGCGCTCCACGCCTCCCGGATCGGGCGAAACCACGGTCAAATGCTCGCCCTTCAAATCGTCGAAATAATCCACCATCACCGGAGCGGCGAACAGATGGTCCACCGGGACGTCGAAGAACCCCTGGATCTGAGCGGCGTGCAAATCCAGCGCCAGAATACGGTCGGCGCCGGCGCGTTCGATCAAACTAGCCACCAGGCGCGCCGATATCGGCATGCGCGGCCGGTCTTTTCGATCCTGCCGGGCATACCCATAATAGGGTAGCACTGCCGTGATGCGTTCCGCCGAGGCACGCTTCAGCGCATCCATCATCAGCAGCAACTCCATCAGGTGTTTGTCTACCGGAGTACAAGTGGGCTGCACCACGAAAACGTCCGCCCCGCGCACGTTCTCCTGGATTTGCAAGTGCACTTCGCCGTCGGAAAACGGTCTTACGTTGGCCGCGGCCAGCGTGCACCCCAGCTCATAGCAGATCTCGGCCGCCAACGCCGTGTTGGCGTTGCCCGTGAACACCTTGAAGTGGTTAAACCTCATCTTTCGTACCGGCTTCGGGGCGGCCATAATTCCTGGTCGGGCCTCAAGTGTTCCGCGAGCTGGCGCCGCCACAGCCGTCGGTAGCCTTGCCGGCTCACCAAAGCGGCCGGGAACACCCGGTACCCCTGAAACACCCGATCCCCCTGCAATACTCTTCGAGCACGCTCCCGGCTCTCGCGAGAGTCAAAAATACCGTAGACCGCCGAACCACTACCGGTCATTCGCACACCCACCGCTCCCAACTTCCACAACTTGCCCCAGATGCTTTTGAGTTGGGGATACTGCCTGGTGACGACCGCTTCGAAGTCGTTCGCGCTGAACGCACTCGCCTCCCCCGCCGAGCGCGTTTCCGCGAGCGCCCGCACGAAGGACTGGAAATTATTAATGCTACGTGACGACCCGGGGAATGTCAATGTGCGCTCCAAGCCCGCGTACGCCGGTCCCGTGGCGATGTGGAAACCCGGAGAAACGATCAGAACCGGCTCGGGTGCAACATCGGCGAGGGGGTACAGCTCCGTCCCGCGCGAAACTCCCAACGCTGTCCCGCCCATCAGAAAAAAAGGAATGTCGCTGCCCAGCCCTGCCGCGAGATCCTGGAGCTTTTCGAACGGCAAAGCTCGCCCGGCGAGTACTGGTAATGCCATTAAAACTGCCGCCGCGTTGCTCGACCCGCCTCCCATCCCCCCGCCCATCGGGATTTTCTTGATCAACCGGAAGCGAACCTGAGCGGAGACGCGAATCGTATCCAGAACCGCCTGAGCCGCCCGCAGAATCAGATTGTTCGGAATCGCGAGGGCATCCTCGAGGATCAACTCCGAGCGCCGAGCCTCGGTGTAAGAGATTTCGATCGAATCGAAAAGCGAAACCGTCTGAAACACCGTTCGCAGTTCATGAAACCCGTCCGAGCTCTTATGCAGAACCCGCAGGTCGAGATTGATTTTGGCAAGCGAACGAACGGTCGCGGATCGAGTCATTTTTTTAAGGAATCTTTGCGTCCTTGTTGTCTTAGCGAGGTCGTCTTAGCGAGCGATTCCCTCGATCTGCGGCTTCTCGGCACGGTCGATCACGACGGCCAGAATCGGAATCTTGGCCGTGTCCAACTTCAAGCCAAGCTGCTGCTGCAAGGCTGTAAAGATCGAAGGCCGATCGTCAATGGCCGGGTCAGACCGCTCCGGTGTCCAGTCCAGTTCAAACTTGAATCCGCCGGTTAATCCGGTCTTATCGACGACTAGCTCGCCGACATCCCGATTACGTGAAAGGTTTCGGGCAAACGCTTCCATCGTCACGTTTTCCGCGGTAAGGTGCGTGTTTCTGGAGCGAATGTTGGAGCCAGCCTGGTCCGGCTTTGACGGTTCCATCTTCGAACCCTTCTTGACCACCACCAACTCATATCCGGAGATTGGGCGCATTTCGCGATGGACCACCAATTGAAATCGATCGGCAAGCAGGTTCTGAATCAGCTCCGGCAGCTTTTCACGTTGTGCGAACTCCGCCGGAATCCTGGCGGTGACGTCGTAGCTGTCGGAATCCACCCAGTTCGGACCACCTAAAATCTGCCGCGCGTCCACTTCGTAAGCCATGGACATCAGGCGCTTCAGAGTGAGGTTGTGGGCGCGAAACAGACCTCGATCGGACGAGCTGTCGTGATCGCCATCGTCCTTCGAGGCATGAATCGCGGCAACCTCGAACGCCGCTTTCTTCTCCTGACTTTGAGCCAGCGCGAAAGCGGCCAAGGCAATCAACAACGCAATGCTCTTCACCCGGAACCTCAGTAATGGATCAGCGAGTTAATGTCGTAGCCGTTGAGCCTTTCGCGGCCCTTGAGAAAATCCAGCTCGATCACGAATCCCAGACCTTCGACCACGCCGCCGACTTTCTCGACTAGTTTCGCGGCCGCGGCCGCTGTCCCCCCAGTCGCGAGCACATCGTCCACCACGAGAACTTTCTGACCCGGTTGGATGGCGTCACGATGAATTTCGACGCTGTCTGTGCCGTATTCGAGAGCATACTCGACCCGCTCCGCAGCCGCCGGAAGTTTTTTCGGCTTGCGGATGGGAACGAACCCCGCGTTCAGCGCATAAGCGACTGCGGGAGCAAAGATAAATCCACGAGCCTCGATTCCGGCAACCGTCCGAATCCCCTTGCCGGCATAGTGCTCACAAAGAGCATCGATGACGCCTTTCAACCCGCCCGGATCTTTGAGCAGCGTCGTAATGTCATAAAACAGAATGCCGGGCTTGGGGAAATCCGGAACTTCCCGGATCAGGCTCTTGAGATGATTCATGGGAGTCGAGAAACTCCCAATTTTAGCATCGGAACGCCTTATTCCCTAAGGCAGCGGGTTCGGGAGGGGCTTCAACTCAGCCTGCTGCCCCTCCGCTAGTGGATAGCGGTCCGTATTCAATACCATAGACACAATCTGGAAATACCCGAGCGCGCCCAGCAGTTCGACCAAATTCCGCTCCCCCAGGAGCTCCTTCGCGGCGTAGAAATTTGCATCGCTGATCTGCGTGGTCTTGAGCAGTGCCGTCACAAAGTCGTAAACAACGACTTCGTCCTTCGGCATTGGAGCGGGATGCTTTCCTTCGGCAATGGCGGCAATCGTTGCCTCACTCAACCCCGCCGCTGCCCCGGACTTGTGATGCACTGCGAACGGAAACTGAGAAGTCCAATGTCGCGCCACAATCAAATACGCTAGCTCACTCAATTTCGCCGGAAGTGTTGAATGGAAACGGATATACTCGCCATAGCGCACAATTCCTTCGTCTGTTATAGGACTCCGCAACAATACGCTTAAAGGCCCGCGAGTGCCGCCCTGAATCTGCCCCGAAGTGACCTTATCCATCAGGGCTTTCTGTGCCGGTGTCATCTGGTCGCTCGGAATGGGTGGAAGACGTTCCGGCCCGTTCGCCGCGACTGCATTTTCGTTCCGAACCGGCAGAGGCTTCAGCTCCGGCTTCTGCCCGGGATTCATCGGATAACGGTCGGCATTCATCATGAACGAGACCGTTTGATAGAACCCAGCCACGCCAAACAAATCCGCGATGCCGGCTTCACCCAGGCCAGCCTTGGCGGACGCGAAAGTCGCGTCGCTTACCTGTTTGGTGGTCATCAATTCCTGAAGAAAGTTGTAAAGCGGCTCCTCATCCGGTTTCAACCCCGCCGGACGTCGCCCCTCCGCGATCGCGGCGACGGTATCCTCGCGCAATCCGGCCTGGACCGCCGCCCGATGATGCACCGCCCATTCAAATTGCGTGGTCCAGAAACGAGCGCTGAGCAGAATCGCCAGTTCGCGCTGCTTGCCCGAAAGTGCCGAATTCGGGCTGGTCCCGAACCGCAGCATATCCGCCAGCTGCGGGCTTCGCAGCACAATGTTGAAGTCGCCAATCGCGCCACGCCCCGCGATGGCACGATCCGCCATAGCCTTCTGTGCGGGAGTCATGTCCGCATATTTGATCGGTGGGAACCGGTCCCCGCGCATCTTCAAAGCCGCGTCGGGATCGGTCTGCGCAAATGCCATCGCGCAGAACGCGCACAAGAGCGGGATACGCATGGCTCAGGGAAGCGGATTCGCCAGTGGCTTCAGCTCCGGCTTCTGCGAGGCTTCGGCCAGCGGGTACCGGTCGACGTTCATCAGCATTGAAACCAACTGGTAGTATCCGGACGCGCCGATCACTTCTACAATGCCGCGCTCACCCACCTTATCCTTCAAAGCCTGGAACGTCGCGTCGCTCACCTGCTTGGTCTTGTAGAGCTCCGTGCAGAAGTTATAAACGGCCTGCTCGTCCGGATCGAGCCCCGTTGGCCGCTTCCCCTCGATGATTGACGTCACGGTCGCTTCCTTCAACCCAGCCTGAACTCCGGCGCGATGGTGAGCCTGCCACTCAAATTGAGCCATCCAGTAGCGTCCCGTGATCAGAATCGCCAGCTCCTTCAACTTGTCCGGAATCGAGAGATGAAAGCGGATGCGGTCGCCGAACGGCCACATCGCCTCCGTCATCTCCGGGCTGCGGATTGCGACATTAAAAGCCCCGACCGTCCCGCGCCCCGCGAGCGCACGGTCTGTCGCGGCCTTCTGCTCCGGCGTCATCTCGTCATAGCTGAGTCCCGGAAAGCGGTCGCCGCGCATTTCGAATTTGTTCTTGCCGACAATCGAAGTTTTGGAAACCACTTTGGACGAAGTCATCGAAGGCGGAGTGGCAAAGCCGAGTGCGTTCGCGACCGGCAGCGGGTTGTCGAGCGGCTTGAGCTCCGCCGTCACGCCCTTTGCCAGCGGATACCGGTCGACATTGAGCGTCATCGAAACCATGCAATACCATCCGCTCAGCGCGATCATATCCACCACGCCCTTTTCGCCGAACTTATCTTTCGCAGCCTGAAACGCAGCGTCGCTCACCTGGTGCGTCGTGAGCATTTCGTCGACGAAGTTGTAAGCGGCTTCGAGCTCCGGCGTCAAACCCATGGGACGCTTCCCTGTCGCGATCGCTTCGGCAATCGAAGGATTCAGCCCAGCCTGCAACGCGGCTGCCTTGTGGGCATTCCACTCATACTGCGCGCCCCAGTAACGCCCGTTCAGGATGATCACCATCTCCGCGACCTGACGGGGCAGGGCAGCGTGAAAACGCGTCTGGCCGCCGAACTGCTGCGCGGCATCGCCCATTTCGGGACTGCGCAGCAACACGTTGAATGGCCCGCCCATGCCCTTGCGCTCGCCGGAGTACAAGTGTTCCACCATGGTCTTCTGTTCGGGGGTCAGTTCGGCAAGTTGCAGCGGCCGAAAGCGGTCGCCGACTAAGTTTAAATTGGCTGGAATCGTCGCCTGTCCGTAGCAGCCAAGGCTAATCAGAGCTACACAAAAGAGTCGCATGGAGACTCCCTTTCTGAGGCTAGATTATGTCACATTAGGCCGCAGCTCCGGCAGTCTGGTTCAGCATCTCGAGAACCCGCGCGCTCTCCGCCACCAGCATGCCACACTGAGGCCGTTTCTCCACCTGGGCCAAGTAACGAGTCAGCGATTCCCTCGCCGCAACGGCGTCGCCTTTGGCTAAGGAGATCAGGGCGAGCGCTTTGCCGTCCCAGTCCTCCTGGTTCACAGCAACCCTCACTTTGCGCGCAGCCGCCAACCACTCTTCCGCCAGAGATGCGGAGCCGCGGAACGACGCTTGGAAGCACGATGCCGAAGTCAGGAACCATCGCCGCGCGTCGGGAAACATTTCGTGACTTACTTCCAGCGCACTCTCAAGCGCCGCCGCAACTGCTTCGACATCATTCCGGTCGAGAGCGGCAGTGTATCGAAACGCCAGCGAAGCGACCAGAAACGGTGTGCTGCGTTCCGGGACATCGATCTTCTCCACCAACTCGCGAGGCCAATCTCGCGGACGAAATCCCTGCGCGTCAACCGCGATCAGATACAGAATCGCCGCGAGCCGTTCCGCGGCCGCGCCCGTCCGCGCCAGGATCAGCAGAAACTTCGCATCGCTGTATCTCCCGCGCGTGGTGTACGGGATCAGGCAGGAGAAAACAATCAGCACGTTCACAAAGAATAAAATTTGCGCAAAGTACGCACCTCTCAGCGCAGCGGCAGCCGCGAGCAGAAGAAGCGATGCCGCCGGACCGCCTGCAACGAGCCATGCATAGCGTTGCGTCAAAGTTTCGGTCGATCGCGGCGACATTCCCGCGAATCCGCCTGAGAATGAAATCAGTCGCAGCCGCCAGCCTCGCGCTTTCCTCTCGACCAAAAACCCTCCGACCGCGAGGGCGCGGAGTTTGAAACCAGCCGCCCACCCGGCAATAACATGGCCCAGCTCATGCACCAGGATCGCGAGATACAGGGCAAGAAGAATGTCCACCGATAGTTTCCAAACGCTGACATCGTCAAACCTGTGCACGATTTGAAGATTCACAATCGCCACGCCAAGGATGGCGCCCACAAGCAGGCCGATCCGCGAGGCTCTGCGCTCATGCTTCATTTCCGGCAGTGGCTGCTCACGATCGAGAAGAGGAGTGGCGCTCACGGTCTTAACTCCTGCGCGCGCAAAAGATTTTCGAGCCGCCCTGTTCCCACAATCACGGCGTCGGAGTTCGCGGCGTTTGGTTGGAAACCCGGATCGTGATGCAGGTACAGATTCCAGGCATGCCCCGCGTTCGCGATCGCCGTAGCGAGGCGCAGTTCGAACTGACGGTTGCCGTCGTGAAATGCGATGACGTGGTCGCGAATCGTGCCTGCCTTCACGAAGCCCGGGTGCGACGCGAGCGAAAGCACGTATCGCCCTTGCCCGGGAAAAACGATCCACAACGCCCCGCCTTTTTGGTCCGAGAATCCGACGCGCCCCATGAACCGGTTGCCGTCAATGAATACGCTGGTTCGCTCAAAGCTGTCCAGGTTAAGGTTCAATGGAGTTTCATCCACCGTGAAATCCCTGGGCTCGGCTGTAGTGAAGGCGGGCGGAAGATCCACAGGCTCCGGGGGCGATAGCTGCAGGTAATCGACAATCTTCTGGCGGCCGTTCGCGCTCACCATTACATCCAGAGCGATAGTTTCGCCCTGCTGCACCGACTGAGGCGCCGGGTAGATCGCCGGCGGCATTGCCTGCAACGTAAGTCCCGCCGCGAAGCGGCTCAGCATGTCGCTCGTGTTACTCAGCGGCTGGAAGGCGACACGGTATCCGGCCGCAGCGTCGCCCGAAAGAATCGCCAGGTCATATCCAAAGTAGGATTGGCTGTTCTTGTCGAACAGGAGCCGGTGCACGGTGTTCTGCTCGCGCAGGATGCCTCCGCCGAAAAAGCCAGGTCCCGGCAAGGGGGGCTCTGCCATGGTTCGAAAGTGCACCGTTACCCAGCGGGTCGAGCTGGCTGTAGCGTTCATGATCAGGCCGTTCACTTTCACCGAACCGGCCTCGCGCGGGAACGCATACCGTTGCGTTTGGACGCCGCCACTGCGAAAGACTACGGCGTTTTGCTCTGACTGGTTCTCCGCGTGACAGAGCATTGCCGCCGCGAACATCAAGCCGATCGCGGAATTACTCCGCATGTTCGGCAACCTTTATGATTCGCGGCCGCAACTCGCGGACCGGCTGAAATTTGGGGACATCTCCTGAGGACTTCGTGGACCAGCGCCAAGCTCCCACAGCGACAAGAATCAACAGGCAACAGGCGACCGGTAAAGGGATGCGGATGGAGAGGTTCCAGAATTTGCGCCAGTACCCGCCAAAGATTTTTTGACGCAGCCGCCTCGGGGCCTGCGGGACCCTCCATTCCTGCAGCAGGCGATCCAATTCCTGGTCGGCTAGTTCGTTACTTTCCAACCGCTCCATGCAAATTCCTCCCATACGCGGCGAGCGCTCTTCGCAAGCGCGCTCGTGCGCGATGCAACCTTGACTTCACCGTTCCCACATCCGCGCCCACAATCTGGGCAATCTCCTCCAAAGTGCTGCCCGCATGCTCGAACAGAACCAAGGCCTCCTGTTGCAGCGGGGGCAGGCCCGCGACCGCCGCGGCCACCGCCGTGGATGCGTCCAGACTCTGGCGCGGATCGAACGCGTCGGGAAAACGGTCCTCTTCCAGCCGGTCTTCTTCTCGATCGTCCCGATAATGCTTCAAAGCCAGATGGCGAGCAATCGAAAACAGGAAAGTTTTGACCGTACCTCGCGCCGGATCATACCGTTCGGGCGCGCGCACGTAGGCGAGGAACGTCTCCTGTACGATGTCTTCCGCCAGATCCGTGCGGCGGGTGAGCCGGTACGCGAAGTCGTAGACAGCCTGATGATAGTGATCGAACGCTTGCTCCGGCGTCATTCGCTAAACATCTACTATTACCGCGAAGGCGCCGTCAGGATACGGGCGTAGAAGTAGAAAAAGCTAGGCGGGTTTCTTGAAAAACCAGAGCCAGAAGTACTGCTGTCCCGCGCCGTGGCGATAGCGAGGTTCGAAGCCATTGCGCAAAGCCATGGCGACCGCCTGTGCGTCCGAGTACGGCACGCCTACCCAGGTGTCGCCGGGCTTGCTCTGGACCGTCGTGTCGCCCTGTACCTGGAACTTGAAAAGCGCTCCCGGGCGCAGCAGGCGGCCCACTTCCAGGACGTAGTTCTCGATGATTTCGCGGCTGGGAATGTGCTGAAACACGATTGCGGAATACGCGAAATCGAATTCGAGCGCGGGAATCACTGAAAGGTCCCGTCCGTTGTTCTGGTAAATATGCACGTTAGGCCGGCTGGCCAACCCAGCTCGCGCGCGAGCCACCATTTCACCACTGACATCCACGGCGTGCACTTCGCCGAAGATCTTCGAAAGCCCCCAAGTGAGCCGTCCCGCGCCGCAGCCAATCTCGAGCACCCGCATGTCGGCCGGGTTCTTGCCTTGAAAAATGTTGGTCGTGTCGGTCAGGACATCTTCGGCGACGGCCTTCTCGCCGGAAGAGAAAAACTCCTCATCGCTCCAGTCCTTGCGGCTCGTGTCCACGTAATATCGGGCATTTTCGCGCGCGCGTTCATCCCATTCGCGGCGCATTCGCTCGAGTTGTTCTTCTGGGGTGATAGTATCCAAAGTTTTTTGAAGGAGGTTTGTATCAGGATACCATCGCGCCACTCAGCGAAGCGCAACGATTTGAGACGGGCTTACTTTAGGCGGTATGGTTTGGCGAAGACCCATCTTCGAAGGCTCGATAGCGGGGCTTGCCCGAATAGATGCCAACCCTCGCAGTGCGGCTGACGCCTGGAATAGAAGCCGCAGCCCTGGAACCAAGTTCCATCTGCGCTTTTGAGGTACATCGTGAGCTCTGGGTCTCTCAAATCGAAGTCGCGTACTACGATGCGCTGCATTCTCCCCCAATTGGCCTCAATCTCGCTGCGGAGTTCTCCCGCAACTCTCCGTTTCTCAGGACTGTTGGGGGATGGTTTCCATTGCAGGTATGCCGCGGATGTCAACCGTAGTGACGCAGGTTCGAACCGTGCTACCAGCGTCCTTACCATCGGCGAAGCTCTCCACACAGGCTTTCCAATCCTGCTCCACCGGACAGGTCCCTCCGCCGCTCCAGAAGCCCTCATCCGCGAACAAGTAGGCCATTCGAACCGGAGTGAGGTAGTTGGACAGAGGTTCGCGAATATCGAATGCTGCCACAGTGCCGCGCTCCCAA
>Ga0070734_10005683_pt1 | contig 10848 bp, 10 predicted proteins | sample Coa_R1_8_FD_66444 | JGI IMG/M metagenome (GOLD analysis project Ga0070734, IMG submission 66444) | Surface soil microbial communities from Centralia Pennsylvania, which are recovering from an underground coalmine fire - Coalmine... | ecosystem: Environmental > Terrestrial > Soil > Unclassified ... | reverse complement strand
CGACCCTCAGTCTCACCGAAACCCGCGACATTATCGGCCGCCTCAAAGAGCGGTTTCCACATATCCAGGGTCCGCCGGCGCAAGATATCTGCTATGCCACCGAAAATCGCCAGATGGCCGTGAAGGCGATTTCGGAAGCGATTGATCTGCTGCTGGTAGTGGGTTCCCAGAATAGCTCCAATTCCAAACGACTGGTCGAGGTGGGAGACAACGTCGGTGTCCGCTCGTACCTCGTAAACGATTGCGGTGAGGTCGATCCGGATTGGCTGCAGGCTATCCGGAATGTCGGGGTGACGGCGGGCGCGTCGGCTCCGGAGCATTTGGTTCAAGAGTTGGTTGCCTTTCTGCGTGACCACGGCTTCCGTCAGATGGAGGAAATCGAGATGGTGGACGAAGACGTGCGATTCTCTCTGCCATCGGAGCTGACCGTTTCGCTGCGATGAGCGCACCGGCCCAACTCGGCAGGACCCTGCAATCGGCCGCGCGGCGCGCCACGGATCGCGCGGCGGCCTGCCTGGCTGGATTACAGGCGCGTGACGGTCATTGGTGCGCCGAGTTGACCGCCGACAGCACGCTGGAATCGGATTTCATTCTGTTTCAGCTTTGGCTCTATCCTCCCGCCCATGGAGTCTGGGAGCCGCGCACGCGTTCGCTGGTCGATAAAGCCGCGCGGTCGATTTTGGAGCGCCAGTTGCCCGACGGCGGTTTTAACATCTACGTGAAGGGTCCGTCGGAAGTCAGCGCTTCCGTCAAAGCCTATGTCGCGCTGCGCCTGGCCGGCCTGGCCCAGACCGATCTGCGCATGGTGCGGTTGCGCGAGCGCATTCTGGCGCTCGGCGGCATCCAGGCGGCGAATAGTTATGTGAAGGTCAATCTGAGCCTGTTCGGGCTCTATCCGCGCGAGGATTGCCCGAGCATTCCGCCGGAAGTGGCGTTGCTGCCCTTCAATTTTCTGTACCAGATGTCGTCCTGGACACGCGCCATCGTGGTCTCGCTTTCTCTGGTACATGCGGCGGATCCACGTCGTCCAGTCCCCGCGGGCCTCAACCTGGAGGAACTGTGGCTGCCCGGAGTGAGCGGAGGCTTTCGCAGAGACGACGCCTGGCTGACCCCGCGAAATGCCTTCCTGGCGGTTGACCGCGTCTTGAAATGGTGGGAGCGCCACGGATCGAAGGCCATTCGCCGACGCGCCATTGAGAAGGCGCGGGACTGGATGGTGGAGCGCTTGCACGACTCCGACGGCTTGGGAGCCATCTATCCACCCATGATGTATTCGGTGATGGCACTGGATATGCTCGGGTATCGGGAGGACCATCCGCTGCGGGTCGAAGCACTGCGCCAGTTCAATAGCCTGATGGTTGACGATGGCGAGCGTTTCTTTTTCCAGCCCTGCTTCTCGCCGGTCTGGGATACCGCCATCGCCGCTTACGCGCTCGGAAAAGCCGGCGCCCATCGCCAGTCCTGCGGACGCGCCGCCGATTGGCTCCTCGCGCGCGAGATCCGCCGCAAAGGCGATTGGTCGGTGAAACGTCCTGACACCGAGCCTTCCGGCTGGGCTTTTGAATACGCCAATGCCTTTTACCCTGATATCGATGACACGGCCATGGTGATGCTTGCCTTGAGCGAGGCACCCGCCGGCGATCCCGCGGCGCAGCAGGCCTGTCATCGGCGCGCGCTCGCCTGGCTGCTCGCCATGCAATCGAGCGATGGCGGCTGGGCCGCTTTCGACGCCGACAACAACTGGCAGTTTCTCAGCAACGTTCCTTTCGCTGATCACAATGCCATGCTCGACCCGGCATGCGCCGATATCACCGGCCGCGTCCTCGAGGCTCTGGCGGCACATGGCATCGAGCGCGCGCATCCCGCGGTGCGGCGCGGCGTGGAGTGGCTCGTGCGCCATCAGGAGGCCGACGGAAGCTGGTACGGCCGCTGGGGCGTCGCCTATATCTACGGAACTTGTTTTGCCCTACGCGGCCTCGCCGCCGCCGGCGAAAGCGACCGCGAGGCGCATATCCTCCGCGCGGGCGAGTGGCTGCGCTCCATCCAAAATGCCGACGGCGGATGGGGCGAAAGCTGCGCCAGCTATGATAATGGCCTCTACACTGCCGGACCCAGCACGCCCTCGCAGACCGCTTGGGCGATTCTCGGATTGATTGCCGGCGGCGATTGCTCCAGCCTCAGCGTCCGTCATGGTGTGGAGTATTTGCTGGAAACGCAGAACGCGGACGGAAGCTGGCACGAAGAACTGGCCACCGGCACCGGTTTCCCCAAGGTTTTCTATTTGAACTATCACTTGTACAAGGACTATTTCCCACTGTTGGCGCTGGCTGTGTTCGTAGAGCAGGCGCGACCGAATGGATAGACAACGATGAAATTTCCACTCGCAATGACTGCCGGCCTGGCCGGGTACATTCTCAAGAACAAGATGCGCCCGCGTCCGGAGTGGCAAAAGACCGCCGCGCCGGCAGCCAATACCGCGAATCCCTTCCGTATTCTGCCTGCCAAAACCGGCGAGAAGCGCCAGCCGCACCCCATGATCAACAAACGCTTTCCGATCGTGCTCATGCTGGAGCCGCTGCACGCCTGCAATCTCACCTGCACCGGCTGCGGCCGCATTCGCGAATATGAAAGTACCATCACTGAACGGGTTCCCCTGGAAGAATGCCTGGCGGCGGTGGACGAGTGCGGCGCGCCGGTGGTCTCGATCTGCGGCGGCGAACCGATGATGTACCCCCAGATCGGTGAACTGGTCGCCGGAATCCTCGAGCGCAACCGCCACATCTACCTGTGCACCAACGGCATGTTCATCCGAAAGCGGCTGAAAGAGTTCCGCCCCGACCGGCGTTTCTACTTCAATGTGCATCTGGATGGCATGGAAAAGAACCACGATCTCGCCGTGGAAAAGCAGGGCGTCTTCCGCGAGGCGATCGAAGGTCTTAAAAGCGCTAAGGCCGCCGGCTTCCAGGTGTGCACCAACACCACCGTCTACAAAGAGACCGACATGCGCGAAATCGAAGAACTCTTCGAGTACCTGCGCCAATTCGATGTCGATGGTCACCAGATCGCGCCAGCCTACGGCTACTCGTCCGTCAATGACCGCGAAATCTTTCTCACCCGTGACGACATCTACGAAAAATTCAAAGATATCGACCGGCTTGCTAAGAAATATCCGGTCCGCCAGACACCCCTTTATTTGGATTTCCTAAAGGGCGACAAGGATCTCCCGTGCACGGCCTGGGGCAATCCCACCTACAATGTAAAGGGCTGGAAGGGTCCGTGCTACCTGATCACTGACGGCCATTACAAGACTTTCGAAGAATTGATGACAGCCACGCCGTGGGAGAGCTACGGCCATGGCAACGACCCGCGGTGCGAGCACTGCATGGTTCACTGCGGCTACGAAGCGTCGGCGGCCTTCGGCATCAATGCCGGCGTGGCCGATAACCTGAAGATGCTGGCGTGGATGCTGCGCTAGTTCGGCGGAGCGGGTGCGCCCAATGAAGCCCGTCCTGGTCACCGGCGCTTCGGGGTTTTTAGGGTGGCATGTCGCGCGTCTCTTGATCGAGCGGGGCCTTGTGGTCCGCGCGTTAGTGCGTCCCGGAAGCCGTGTGCAGGAACTGGATGCCGAGCCCGTTACGGGCGATCTCCGCGACCCCGAATCGCTGTCACGAGCCGTAGCCGGCTGCGGCCTGGTCTACCATGTAGCCGCCGACTATCGGCTCTGGGCCAGGCATCCTCGCGACCTTTACCGCTCCAATGTCGATGGCACTCGCCATCTGCTCGAAGCCGCCCGCCGCGCCGGAGTGGAGCGCGTTGTCTATACCAGCACGGTCGGCTGCATCGGAATTCCACGCGACGGAGTGGGGGATGAGAACACTCCCGTCTCGCTGGCCGATATGGCCGGAGCATACAAGCGCTCGAAATTTCTCGCCGAGGAGGTTGCGCTCGGGTTCGCGCGCAACGGCCTCCCTGTGGTCATCGTGAACCCGACCGCGCCGGTTGGTGATCACGATATCAAGCCCACGCCGACCGGCCAAACGGTCCTGGATTTTTTGTCCGGAAAAATGCCCGCGTTTATCGATACCGGGCTGAACATTGTGAATGCACGCGATGTGGCGCACGGCCATCTGCTGGCATGCGAGCGAGGACGGATCGGCGAGCGCTATATCCTGGGCTCGGAAAATCTGACGCTGGCGCAAATTTTGCAAACCCTGGCGCAAATCACCGGCCGCAAAGCCCCGACGTTCCGGCTTCCCTATGCTGTGGCCTATTGTGCCGGAATGTGCAGCACCGCATGGGCCGAAGTTACCGGCGCGCCGCCCCGGGTGCCGATCGAAGCCGTGCGGATGGCCCGCAAAAAGATGTGGGTCACCCACGAAAAAGCCCGGCGCGAACTGGGCTTTCAACCGGGTCCGGCCGAGACGGCCTTGCGGTGCGCCGCCCAGTGGTTCGCGGCAACCTGGCGCGTGCCGGCTCAGACTCCGGCGGCTTGATGAGGCTCCTGATGGTGGCATCCGACGCGATGGAATTCCGCGGAGTGCTCACGCGAACACAGGCGCCGCGTAGAATCTCGATCGGAACCGATTGGGCTCGTACCGGCAAACTAAACGGCCAGGATGTGCTGCTGGTTGCAAACGGAGTAGGCTGGCGGCGTGCGGCCGAGGCCGTCGAAGCCGCTTGGACGGTTTTCCGCGCCGATCGCGTGCTCAGTATTGGTTTCTGCGGCGCGCTGGACCCCTCGCTACCCTTGTCTGAGATCGTTGTGGCAAATTGTGTTTCTGCTTCGGCCCGTCCGTTTCCGGTGCTCCCGGTCGAAGGGTCGAAGCCAGCGGTATCCGGCCCGATCTGCTCGGTGGATCGGGTGATTACTACCGCAGCTGAGAAGCAGGCCTTGGCGGCACGGGGCGCAATCGCTGTCGAAATGGAAGCCGCCGGAGTAGCGGAAAAGGCCGAATCCCTGGGTCTCCCGTTCTCCTGCGTTAAGGTAGTTACCGATTTGGCAAGCGAAGATATGGCGAATGATTTCAATAAGGCGCTGCGTTCCGACGGGCACTTCGCTACAATGCTTATTTTTAGAGATTCTTTGCGCCATCCGGGTGCCCGGATCCCGGAATTGATCCGGTTGCAGCGACGCTGCGCTCGGGCCACCCGAACCCTGGGGGACTTTTTTGCCGACTGCCGATTCTGAGGTGAGCGCCATCCCTGCCACTATGCACGCCGCCGTTTACCGGGGGCAGAGCACGGTGACGGTCGAGGAGATCCCCATACCGTCCATTGGAGCAGGGGAGATTCTGGTCCGCGTCGAAGCCTGCGGCATTTGCCACACTGATCTGAAGAAGATCGAGCACAATCTCCTGGAGCCGCCGCGCATCTACGGCCACGAGACAGCCGGCGTCGTCGCTGCTGTCGGTGCGGGCGTGACCCAGTTCCGGCGTGGCGATCGCGTCCTCGCCTTCCACCACATTCCTTGCGGGAATTGTTTTTACTGTGAACGGAAACTCTACGCCCAGTGCCCGGTCTACAAAAAAGTTGGCATTACCGCCGGATTTGAGCCGGCGGGTGGCGGCTTCGCTCAGTTTGTGCGCGTGATGGATTGGATTGTCGCGCGCGGCGTCGAAAAAATTCCTGATCATGTCTCGTTCGAGCGCGCCACGCTCGTCGAGCCGCTGAACACCTGTTTGAAGGCGGTCGTGCAATGTGATCCACAGCCGGGCGACCTGGTGTTGGTCATGGGCCAGGGGCCAATTGGTCTGATGTTCACCATGCTGGCGCATCGCACCGGCGCTCGCGTCGTGGCAACCGACACGATTACCGAGCGCCTCGGGATCGCCGTCCGTTGCGGAGCAGAGTGCGCGTGGGACCCGCGCGCGACCGACGTGGCGGCTCATGTAAAAACGTTGACTGCCGGGCGCGGCGCTGACGCGGTAATCGTCGCGGCCTCGGTTCCCGGAATTCTGCAGCAGGCGATTGCCAGTTCGCGCCCCGGCGCCCGCATCTTGCTGTTCGCTCAGACCTCGGCAACTGAACGGATCGAGGCTTCCGGCGCCGATATCTGCGTTGGCGAACGAACCTTGTTCGGCTGTTATAGCGCATCGGTAGATTTGCAGAAGGAATCCACGGATTTGGTTTTCGGTGGCAGTCTTCCTCTGGACGAGTTGATTTCCCACCGTCTGCCTTTGGTTAAAATCCGTTCAGGTTTCGATTTAGCGTTGCATCCCGAGCCTAAATCGTTGAAAATAATCGTTCAGCCACAGAGGTGGTGATAGTGAATAACCAGATGATCGCGGCTGTGCTCTACGGCAAGGAACACTTGCAGGTGGAGTCGGTTGCTGTTCCCACGATCGGCAACGGAGACATCCTGGTCCGAGTGAAAGTGGCGCTGACCTGCGGGACAGACGTGAAGGTGTTCCGTCGCGGGTATCATGCCCGCATGATCGTTCCTCCGGCCGTGTTCGGGCACGAACTCGCGGGCGACGTGGTCGCGGTAGGCGGGGATGTCTCCGCGTTTCGAGTTGGCGAACGCGTGGTCGCGGCCAATTCCGCCCCTTGCGACGAGTGTTTTTTCTGCCGTCGCGGCCTCGAAAATCTCTGCGAAGATCTCTTATTCAATAACGGAGCTTACGCCGAGTACATCCGAATTCCAGAACGGATCGTTCAGCGCAATACTTACCCGATCCCGTCGACTGTGAGCTATCACGATGCCGCGCTGGTGGAGCCGTTGGCCTGTGTGCTGCGCGGATTTGAGGAGACTGCGCCCCAGGCGGGCGACACCATTTCGATTATCGGGCTCGGCCCCATCGGCTTGATGTTCGTCAAACTGGCGAAACTATACGGCTGCCGGGTCATCGCGATTGGCCGGCGCAAAACACAGCTCGACCGCGCCGCCGCGCTGGGCGCCGATGAGCTGATCGAAGCTCCCGGAGATTCCAATCCCGTCCCGGCCATTCGGCGTATGACTCACGGCCGCGGCGTCGATATTGCAATCGAAGCCGTTGGCAAGCCGCAGACCTGGCATTGGGCCGCCGACATGGTGCGCCGCGGCGGCACGGTCAATTTCTTTGGTGGATGCCCCAACGACAGCAAGGTCAGCCTCGACACGGCCCTGCTGCACTATTCCGAGATCACCTGCAAGGCTACGTTCCACCACACTCCGGCCTACATCCGCAAGGCGCTGGATTTGATCTGCGCAGGGCAGGTCACGGCATCGTTCTTCGTCAACCGCGAAGAGCCGCTCGCCAATCTGCTGGAAGTCATGCGCCATCTGATGAGCCACAACGGGCACCTCAAGACCGCGATTCTTCCGTAAGGGGAAGCGCCGTGGACGCGACCGGGTTTTTGCCTCCCGCCGAGTTTGTGCGCTTGCCGGCGGCGCTGGACCGGCGTTATTCGCTGCCGGAAGCGCGCGCCTACACGCGGTGGCTGGCCACCCACCATTACGAAAATTTTCACGTGGTCAGCTTTCTGCTCCCGAAACGGTTGCACCAGGATCTATACAACGTGTATGCCTACTGCCGCTGGGCCGACGATTTAGGCGATGAGATGGGCGACCCCGCCGAGAGCCTGCGCCTTCTCGATTGGTGGCGCAGGGAGCTCGATGCCATGTACGACGGCGAAGCCACCCACCCCGTCTTCGTCGCGCTGCGCCCTACCGTCGAGCGATACGGCATTCCGCGAGCTCCGTTCGCCGACTTGATCCAAGCCTTCGTCCAGGACCAGACGGTCACCCGGTACCGGAATTTCGAAGAGTTGTTCGGATACTGCCGCAATTCCGCGAATCCGGTCGGCAGGCTCGTGCTTTATCTCTGCGGGTACTCCGACACCGAGCGGCAGCGGCTCTCTGATGCCACTTGCACCGCTCTCCAGCTTGCGAACTTCTGGCAGGATGTTGCCGTCGACCTGCTGAAAGACCGGGTCTACATTCCGCTCGACCTCATGGCGCGGCACGCATACACGGTCGAAGACCTCTTCGCCCGGCGTTTTACACCGGGCTTTCGCGAGGTGATGCGCGAAATCGTAGGCCGCGCGCGCGAGTTGTTTCGCGAAGGCTTGCCGCTGCCGCGAATGGTAGATCGCCGGCTGGCCCTCGACATCGACTTGTTCAGCCGGGGCGGCCTGCGTGTGCTCGACAAGATCGAGCGGCAGGGCTACGATGTGCTCCGCGCGCGGCCCGCGATTTCCAAGGCGGAGCGAGTGGCGCTTCTGCTTCAATCCCTGGCGCGCGTAGCGTTCTTGCGAGCCGCTCGATGAACCAGATCGAGCAGTCGTACGACTACTGCCGCCGTATCGCCCGCAGCCGCGCCAAGAATTTTTACTATTCCTTCCTGCTGTTATCCGCCCAACAGCGCAAAGCCATGTGCGCCATCTACGCCTTCATGCGCTACTGCGATGATTTAAGCGACGAGCCGGGCGCCTCGCGGGCCGCCATCGACCGGTGGCGCGCCGAACTCGACCAGGCCCTCGAAGGCCGGTTCAGTGCCCATCCCCTCTGGCCGGCCTTCCATCACACCGTCCGGCGCTTCCAGATTCCTCACGAGTATTTTCGCGAAATGATCGAAGGCGTTCTTTCCGATCTCGAGCCGCGCCGGATTGAAACTTTCGATCAGCTGTATCACTACTGTTACCAGGTGGCGTCAGTTGTGGGGCTGACCATCGTGCACATCTTCGGCTTCGATACGCCCCGCGCGCTGCCGTTGGCGGAGAAATGCGGCGTGGCCTTTCAGCTGACGAACATCCTGCGCGACATCCGCGAGGATGCGGAGCGGCAGCGGATCTACCTTCCCGCCGAAGACCTCTGCAAATTTGGAGTAACCGCCGAGGATCTTGCTGCCGGCCGCCGCACCGAGCCATTCCTCCATCTAATGCGCTTCGAAGCGGCCCGCGCCCGCGCATACTACAACGAGGCTCTTCCCCTGCTCGACCTGATTCATCCCCGCAGCCGTCCCTCGCTGTGGGCTCTGATCACAATCTACTCGCAACTGCTGGAACGGATCGAGCGTACGAACTATGACGTCTTTACCCGCCGCGTGCGGCTGTCGACCGTGCAGAAGAGTTGGATCGTGCTGCGGGCGCTGATTCAGCGGGGTCCGTGAACTCTCAGCGCTGTGAAATCATAAAAATGAATCCCACGATCCTGAAAGTAAGTGTTCTTACGGACGGCACCGTGCTCCTGAACGGCGACACCGTCACCCTGGCCGCGTTTTCTGACGCGGTACGCGCGGCGCCTCAGGGCGCGGTGGTCTGGTATTACCGGGAGAATGCCGCAGCGGACGGGCCGCCCATTGCCATGGCAGTGATGAAACTCGTGGCCGATCGGCGTCTTCCGGTGCGCTTATCCTCCAAGCCCGATTTTTCGGATGCAATCGCGCCCGCCTCCGCGGCCGCTCGAGCGTTTGCGGCGATCCGGCAGCGTGCCGCGCAGCGCCAATTGGTGGTCGTGCGCCCGGACGGGCGGACCTTGGTCCTTTCCGCGCTGGACAAGGCCAGCGCTCCGCCCGAAGCCATCGCTGCAATAGAAAGGCTGCTGCCTTCCTCTGAGCTTCGCAACGTCGCTGCCGTCGCCGATACATCGTGGACGATGTCGGAAAGGCCCGGCGTTCAAGAGGCGGGTAAAGCGATTCCATTTTTTGGGCTGTTGATGGGTCTGGCATCAATAGGACACGCGGTGTGGATCTTTAGCGGAAATACCAGCGCCATCCTTACCGAGGGCTGCCGCGACGCCGATCTGGCGATCCTCGACAGCAGCCGTTTGGAAGCGCTTCCGGAGGACTGGCAGGCGCAAATCACAGCGGCCATGCGGCGACCCCAACTCCTGGTGCACGACCGTGCGACCCAGAAATTGAGAAAGCCTTGAGAACCCGCCATCAAAGCCGCTGCCGGCCGGCTTTTTAGTTACAGATCAATGACAGATTGGAGTCGCCCGGCCAGCCCGGAGTTAGAATAGGCAATGCGCCTTCGTGTATGCCTCTTTTCGTGCCGAACCGGTATCGCGGCAAGTTGATCGTCGTCGAGGGAATCGACGGTTCCGGTAAATCCACGCAACTCTCCCTGTTGAGCCATTGGCTGCGATCGCAGGGATACGCCGTCGCCTTTAGCGAATGGAATTCTTCGCCGCTGGTCCGGCAGACGACTCGCCGCGGCAAGAAGAAGGAGATGTTCACTCCCACCACGTTCAGCCTGATCCATGCCACGGATTTCGCTGACCGGATGGAGAGCTACATTTTCCCGCTGGTGAAATCGGGCGCGATTGTGTGCGCCGATCGCTACGCCGGCACCGCGTTCGCGCGTGATGTGGCGCGCGGCGTTAGCCGCAGCTGGGTCCGCAATCTGTACCGCTTCGCCCTGCATCCGAATTTGAGTTTTTATTTTCGTGTTCCCCTGGACGTGGCCCTCGGCCGGATTCTGGGAGGCCGCGATGCCTTGAAGTACTACGAGGCCGGCATGGATCTAGGCTTGGCGCGCGATGTCGAAGAGAGCTTCCGTATCTTCCAGGGCCGCATCCTGGACGAATACGAGGCCATGATCGACGAAATGGGCTTCCACGTCATCGACGCCACGTTGTCAATCGAAGAGCAGCAGCGCATCATGCGCGATATCGTCGTCCGCGAACTCGGCGATAGTCTGAAGAACGGTATCCTCCACTTGCCCGCCGGAAGAGAGTTTAATGGCAACCCGACAACCTCTGCAGTTCTATAGCGAGCCGCTGCCGGATGTGAATACGGCCGACCTGCACGGCAAGCTGGTCGTCATCGAAGGCCCCGACGCCGTGGGCCGCAGCACCCAGATCGCTCTCTTGCGCCAGTGGCTCGAACAGGAAGGCCACGCCGTGATCGATAGCGGCATGGCCCGTTC
>Ga0070734_10005681_pt1 | contig 10848 bp, 8 predicted proteins | sample Coa_R1_8_FD_66444 | JGI IMG/M metagenome (GOLD analysis project Ga0070734, IMG submission 66444) | Surface soil microbial communities from Centralia Pennsylvania, which are recovering from an underground coalmine fire - Coalmine... | ecosystem: Environmental > Terrestrial > Soil > Unclassified ... | reverse complement strand
CCCCCTTCCCCTGCAACCCCATCCCCAAAATCAACCCAACCCAACCGGCGAGGGCACAACTTTGAAACCGGACATTTCACTTGCTACAAAAACCGGACATTTTAACTTGCTACCAACAGGCACGACCGGGCGAAAGGGGCCCTTCAAATCGCGCTGGCGCGGCAAACTCTACAACAAAAAAGCTTTTGACCGCTGAGGTCGCCGAGAACTGCCGCTGAGGTCGCTGAGAGATTCATTTAGCGGCTCTGAGCTCCAGATGCTCGACTATGAAATCGACACGGGCTTCGATGGGGGCGGACGGGATTTCTACCAGGCGATAGTCGAGTTCTGTGTACGTGACGACCATTGCTTCGTAGGTTCGGATGGCCTCGTTGAAGTCCTGTTTGCGCTCATGATCCTGGCGGAAGATTTCGCGCCAAGGAGGAGTGATGAAGACCGTCGAGTTGTAGCGAAATTCTTGAGTGGCCTTGCGGATGTGCTCAGGGACCGGAACACCAATCAGGCGAAGGTAGCCTAGGACGTCGGGAACGCCGCGGTCGAAGAAAACAGGGCCATTGCTTGCTTCGGCGATTCTGTAAGAACGCATCTCCCAGGAGAGCATCAGTTCGGCAAAGAGAGGGCGGTCTTCCCACGGTAGCGCACGGCCTGCGATGGACACTTGATCCTGAATAATGCCGCGGCCTGCTTCGACCGAGCACGAGTAGCCGCGCGAGCGAAGAGCTTCGAGCAGCGAAGTTTTCCCCGATCCGGGGCCTCCGGTTACGATGTAGAACCTTTCATGGGTGTTCTTGGATTCGTTATCGTTCACATCTATTCGATCTCTTGTTCAGGTTCGAGTTATTCATAAATCATTGAAATCGCGAGGATATACTCGCGATCAATTCTTTTTATAGTGCATCCAGCCATTGCTCGAATCGAACCGCATATGGCAGACAACGGTTTGAAACACTACATTTTTGCGAGCGACTTTGATCAGACGCTCACGTTTAACGACTCCGGCTATGTGCTGGCGGAGTTGGTGGGAATTCCTACGGAGGAATTCGAGCGGAAGTCCAAGGGCATGGCGAAGATCAATCTGGTGCAGCAGGGTGCGGAGCTTGCGTATCTGTTGCTGCACGACCCGGAGTTCAGGGCGAAAGTACGCAAGGAGCATCTGCGCGAGGTCGGAAAGCGCATCCGACTGAAGAGCGATATCAAGCTACTGTATCAGCTTCTGGAGGCAGGCATTGATGGGCACAGTTTTGATTTTTATGTGCTGTCGGCTGCGCCGGTGGAGGTGATTCAGTCGGCTCTGGAGGATATCGTTCCATCGGATCACATTTTTGGAACCGAGTTTCGCTATAAGCCTTCAGGGGAGATCGATACGATCGTCCGCGCGACTGCGGGATATGGAAAGGTCGCGGTGCTGGACAACCTGCTCGTGGAGAAAGTGGCCGGGCCAGATCATGTCATCTACACCGGCGATGGGAATTCGGATATCCACGTGATGCTGCACATCAATGCCAGAGACGGGCTGACGATCGCAGTGTCGGAATCAAGTAATGTTGCGCAGATTGCGAAGCGGACGGTGTTGAGCACGAGCGCGATGGCGGTGCTGGCGCCGATCCTCGAAGAAATCGCGGGCTGGGAGAGGTACCGGATTCGAAGTTTCTTTGAAGCGAATGGGATGCTCATACAAGAGTGGGAGCGAGTACGGACGGACTGGCTGACGGTGCGTCAGGCGGTTGAGCCCACTCCCGACGAGAGTGTGGCGAGCGAGTCCAAGCTGATTCCGATAGACTCACAATAACGGGTCATGTTGCGCGATAAGAGTCTCGTACCACTGTCACGGCAGCACCAGCACGCGTTAGCGCTATGTGTGCGGATCGAGCGCGCCATGCCGATTGACGACGCCAAGCTGGCAGACTGGCAGGCGGAGATTGCCCAGCAGTTTGAGGCCGAGATCAAGGTTCACTTTGCGGCGGAGGAGCAGATCGTATTTCCTGCGGTCCGGGCATTTGGTGATCTCAACTCTCTGGTCGAGGACCTGCTCGCCGATCATCAGTGGTTGAGAGCTTGTTTCGCGAAGGCCGAGGCACGGCAAAGTTCGCAGGAAGAGTTGCTGGCTTTCGCGCGCAGGCTTTCGAAGCATATCCGCAAAGAAGAGCGGCAATTGTTTGAACGCTTACAGGAATTGATGCCGCCAGCGGAAATGGCAACTCTCGGGCAGCAACTGGATCGAGCGCTTGAGGGTGCGTCGCAGGTCTGTTCCCTCCCTAATCCTACGAAGTGACGGCTAGTCCGTGGATGCGGCGGAATCTCGCCGCGGCTTCTTTCGCCATATACCGTTCGAGAACCGAGGGATCGGTGCGGCGGAGGTCTACGACGACGAGTCCGTCGAGGACGTTGGAGAACTTGCGGTCCACATTGAAACCGAGCAGCTTGCCACCGATTTTTGCGTATTGGCGCAGCAGAATGGGCAGACCCTTGCCGTCGGATTCGATGTCGGTGATGGGCTGCGAGAGTTCATCGAGATCACGGAGAGCGCGGCACATGGCCTGGCAATCCCAAGGGCGCAGAAAGGCTGGACGAAATTTGCGGCGAGGCACGATCAATCCCGCGAGATTGTCTTCCTGCATGCGTGACTCGAAGAAGCGGTAGATCATTTCGCGGGATGCCTGCGTGTAGTCGTTGCTGATGCTGACTGCGCCGAAGAGCACGGGGATTTCCGGACGCGTGGCTACGAGGCGAGCAATTCCCTTCCATAATAAGAGCAGCGGAGCGTATTGGCGCTGGTACTCGGGGCGGACGAAGGAACGACCGAGTTCGAGCGCTGGGCCGAGTTTTTCAAAGAGGCGCTCGTCGTAACGGAAGAGGGTGCTGGTGTAGAGTCCAGTGACGCCCCGCTCGGCCAGAATTTCTTTGGTGCTTCCCGCGCGATAAGCTCCGACCAATTCCTGCTTCGTTTTGTGCCAGAGCAGGACGTGCCAGTAGTATTGGTCGAAGGAGTCGAGATCACGAGATTTTCCGGTTCCCTCACCTGCGCGGCGGAAGGTTAATTCGCGAAGGCGGCCGACCTCCTGTAGCAACTGAGGGATCTCATTGGCCATGCCGACGTAGACGGCCATTTCTGAATTCTCAGCGAGGCAACGATCTGCCGGCAGACTGGCAATTTCCGCGGTGAGGGCTTCTTGCGATCTAGGCGCGGCAACTGGTTCCTGGATTTTGGAAGCGAGTTTTGTCCGCAGCGCAATCGGCCAGGATCTCTCGGCTTTGCTGCGGCGCGCGAGCAGATAGGTGCGCCAACGGAGGTATTCGATGGCTTTGCGGTCGTCGGCCAAGGGAGCGAGTGTATCGGGCTGGACCGGGCTGCCGACGCGGACTTCCACACGCTTGCCTTCCTGATTCAGAAACTCCTGCAACAAAAAAGCAGCACGGAGCTTGGGATGGATCATCCCAAGAAGCTGGAAGCCGACGCTGTTGTGTCCGCAAAAAAAGACCGGAAGAGCAGTGGCTCCGGTACGGCGAATCAGGCGAACTGCTGTGTCGTTCCACTCGGGGTCGGCGACCTGGGCGGCGGGCATTTGCCACTGCGAGACTTCGCCGGAAGGAAACATGGCGAGCATACCGCCCCTCCGCACCCAACTCAGCGCCTGACGCAAAGCGCGGCGATTCGATTCCACCGAACGGTCGGTGTCAAACGGATCGACGAAGATGCAATGATCGTGGAGCTCGGGAACATCGCCGAGCAGAAAATTCGTGAGCATTTTCACGTCTGGACGGACGCGCGTGAGGAGAACCGTGAGCAGTGCGCCATCAAGAACACCGTAAGGATGATTCGCAACAACGACGACGGGGCCGCTTGCCGGGATTCGCGCCTGATCGGCGGAATCGACATGGAAGTCGATCCGCATCTCCGAAAGCAGGCTTTCCAGCCGGAAGCCCTCCGGCGAACGCTGGACGCGCCGATACAGATTTCTTACTCTGCCGACCGGCGCCAACTTTCCGGCGAGGCCAGGAGACTGCGCGACGCGCGATAAGACTTCCCCCTGCGACGGATCGCTGTGAAGCTGGTTTGATGGCATGCTATATCGATAACGCAGGCGCGTTTCGCCAGAATGACGAACACGTTAAAAGTTGATGAAATAATAGAGAGAGATGAAACGAAAAGGTAACCAGTGGTAACCAACGAAGTGCGGTGCTGAGGGGCAGTAGTTAAGTTTCGAGACGGTAGCGCGTCTCGGCTAGTGCGTAGAGTCTTCGCCAGACGAGGCGATTGATGGTCACGACCGTCGCAGCCATCATCATGGTTGCAGCGAGAAGAAGATCGAAGTTGCCAGTATCCGTGGCCTGGCTGATGGTAGCCCCGAGACCGACTGTCGTATAGGTGTGACCCTTGAAGGTAAAGTATTCGGCAATGATGCTGGCGTTCCAGGCGCCGCCGGAGGCGGTGACGAAGCCCGTCACGAGATAAGGAAAAATTCCTGGCAGGATAAGTTTCTTCCAGCGTTCGATTCCAGTGAGGCGAAAGACGGAGCAACACTCCTTTAGGTCCGTTGGAATCGCGATGGCGCCTGCGATGACGTTGAACAGGATGTACCACTGCGTGCCCAACAATAGTAGCGCGATGGAGCCGATGCCAAGCCCTCCACCGATGCGGATGAGCAGAAGCAGCACTACCGGGAAGAGCGCTGTGGCTGGAACCGATGCCGCAATTTGCGCGAGGGGCTGGGCAATGCGGGCGAGCCGGGGATTAAAGCCGATAGCTACACCGGCGGGGATGGTCCACAGCGCGCCGAGCAGGAGTGCCAGCTTGACGCGAAGGAATGTGGCGAGCAGACCCACACCAGCTTCGTGGATTTCCCACCGCTCGAGACCGCTCAGGAGCATGACGATGCGGACAATTCCGTATCCAACGGCTAAGAGTAGAACGACGCCGATGAGTCGTGTAAGCCAGAGTTTCCACGGGCTAGGCGGTTCCGTTTCGGTTGTGGAGTGCTGGCGGGAGAAGTACATCATCAGCCGCTCCCGCAGCGGCCGGATGGTGCGATTCTGTAGGTGCGCGAGTCCACGCGAGTGGCGGAAGAGATTGAGGACCCAGGAGCGGGGAGCGTCGGTGCTCTCGACTTGCTCCACTTTGAATTTCTCGGCCCAGGCGATCACCGGGCGCCACACGAACTGATCGAGCAGAACGATCACTGTAATCATAGTGGCGATTCCCCAGAGGATGGAGCGCGTGTCGCCATTGCTGGCGGCGGTTTGCAGATAGGATCCGAGCCCGGGGAGGCGGAAGTCGCGCGATCCGAGTACGAACATTTCGCAGGCCATCAGGAAGAACCAGCCACCGGCGACGGACATCATGGAGTTCCAGACAAGGCCGATCGCCGCGAAAGGTAATTCCATCTCGATGAAACGTTGCCACCAGTTGAAGCCGTAGACTTTTGCGGCTTCGCGCATTTCTTTGGGAATGCTCTTCAGCGAAGCGTAAAAGCTGAAGGCCATATTCCAGACCTGGCCGGTGAAGATGAGGAGGATGGCTCCCGCTTCGACGCCAAGTTGGCGTCCGGGGAACAGGGCCACCATCGCGAGCATGACTCCGGGGAGAAAACTGAGGACGGGGATCGACTGGAGGACATCGAGCAGAGGGATCATGAAGCGCTCGGCGCGGGGGTTATAGGCAGCTATGTATCCGTAGACGAGGGTGAAGACGAGGCTCAGTACATACGCGATGGTAATGCGCAGCAAGGAGTATCCAGCATAGGCGGGAAGAGCAAGCAGGCTGCGGGAGATTTCGACTTCGGGGGTGAAGGGACCAAGCCACATGCGCCCAACCATAAGCACACCGTAGAAGAGCGCGAAGGCGGCGGAGAACATCAGCAGATCGGGCAGGTAGGAGATCTGGACGCTGGGAATCTGTGTCCAGAGGCGGTAGGCGGAGAATCCGCGAAATGTGATGGATCTTTTCATCTGATTGCGGCGTCACTCAACATTTTGCGAGTTCACCTATGTTGTTGCGAAACGTCAAAAGCTTTTACCGCTGAGGGCGCTGAGGAATCGCGCCGAGAACGCGGAGACAAGCTTTGACCGCGTGCTGGGCTGCGCTCCTCACAAATATCTCTTACGACGCCGGTACAGAATTATTCACCGGTGTTTCCGGAGCTGGAGGCTCGGCCTGGGTTAGCCTGCCGTTCTCGCGGTCGTAGTCGAAAATCTCGGCGTAGCGTCCCCAGTTCATCGCGGTTTCGAATTGACGCTGGACTTCGTCTTCGGCGAAGTGTTCGTCGAGGATGTCGTGAAAGAATTCGTCGGCGATGGAGTGATCGGCCTTGCGTTTCAGAATGCTATCGATCTGCTTGAGGATGGTCACGTGTTCGAGAGATGCCTGGCGGAAGAGAACTTTGCGACTCTGGATGTCGGCGTCAGCGAACGCAATCCCTTGCGGGGTAATTTGTACGTCGCCCTCTTTGAGTAATGCGTATCCAAGGAGGACACAGGCTTCCAGGATTGGCAGGAGGTCTTCAACGTCCATGACGAGTTCTTCGGACAAGCGAAACAAATCTTCGCGTCCACCACGGTCACGAAGCAACTCGAGAAGCCCGGCGATACCACCGACTTTCGCATGCGGCAGCATCTGATATTTGGCGGTGCGCACAGGCGCTTGCTGTTTCTTAACGGATTCTCTTGTTATGCCGCCTTTCGGCAGAATGATTTCTGCTGTGGTTTCAGCGTCGGGCGGAGCGTGTTCTACCTCCGGCTCGGTCATAACCTTGTAGATGTAGTCGACGAGTTCGACAAAGCGGGCCGATTTGCGGTCGCGTGGGTGTTTGAGGCGGATGTTGAAGTCGGAACGGACGCGGGCGGGATTGCGTCCGAGGACCATGATGCGATCCGCGAGCATGACGGCCTCTTCAATGTTGTGGGTAACGATGAAGATGGCGCTGGTCGGCATCTTTTTGCTCAGCCAGAGCTCGAGCAATTCGTTGCGGAGGTTTTCAGCGGTGAGAACGTCGAGGGCGGAGAAGGGCTCATCCATGAAGAGGACTTCTGGTTCGACTACAAGGGCGCGGGCGAAGCCGACGCGCTGTTTCATTCCACCGGAAAGCTCTTTTGGATAAGCGGTTTCAAAGCCGTCGAGACCGACCGTATCAAGGGCACGCAGAGCGCGCTTATGGCGCTCGACTTCATGAATTCCTTTCGCTTCGAGAGGAGCTTCGACGTTCTGGATTACAGTGAGCCAGGGGAAAAGTGCGAAGCTCTGGAAGACGATCGCGACGTTCGGCGTTTGGCCGTCGAGCGGCTTGCCGTGCCAGAGGAGGGTTCCGGAGGACGGCTCAGAGAGTCCGGTGAGGATACGGAGGAGCGTTGATTTGCCGCATCCCGATGGCCCGAGCAGAGCGATGATCTTGCCTTGCTCGATAACAAGGTTGGTCGATCCGACGACCTGGATTCGCGTGCCGTCGGGCTGCGGGTAGGATTTTTCGACGGCGACGGCTTCGATGATGGCTTCGGACAAGTGTGGGCTCCGTAATCTCTATACACGATCTGCGCGTAAAGCGCGACGCTGTAACGATTTATTCACGAAGCGGCGGGGGTTTAGCCCCATAAGCGCTAACTTAAGAGCTGGTTCCTTCCGGCAACCCTGACGTTATTCGGTAAGGTAAGGTTTGCCGACCATCCGCCTGGAATCGGTGCATCCTCTGCCATGCGTACGGGCTATAATTGCGCGCATCGATGGCGCTTACTTCGGGCACCAAACTCGGGCCGTACGAGATCGCATCGCCGATAGGAGCGGGCGGTATGGGCGAGGTGTACCGCGCACGCGATACGCGGTTGGACCGTACCGTCGCCATAAAGATTCTTCCCGACCATCTCTCCGACAATACCGAAGCCAAACAGCGCTTTGAACGCGAAGCGCGAGCCATCTCGTCGTTGAACCATCCCAACATCTGCACTCTTTACGACGTTGGCCACCAGGACGGGGTCGATTACCTCGTCATGGAGTTTCTCGAAGGAGAGACTCTGGCTGAGCGCATCCGCAGGGGGCCCACGCCCCTCGATCAAATATTGAAGATCGGCATGGAAGTGTGTGACGGGTTGGAGAAAGCGCACCGGATGGGCGTGGTGCACCGCGACCTGAAGCCAGCCAACATCATGCTGACGAAGTCTGGGGCCAAGCTAATGGACTTTGGGCTCGCCAAGGCTGCTCCGGCGGTTGCGCCGGCAGATTCCAGCTTGACCGCGACGTTGAACACTCCTGCGGCGAGCCAACCCCTGACCCAGCGCGGCACACTTGTGGGCACTTTCCAGTACATGTCGCCGGAGCAACTGGAGGGCAACGAGGCGGACGTGCGCTCTGACATCTTCTCGTTGGGTGCGGTGCTCTATGAGGCCTGCACCGGCAAGCGTGCATTTGAAGGCAAGACTACCGCGTCGACAATCGCTGCAATTCTCGCCGCGGAGCCTCCTGTCATTTCGAGCATTCGGCCTATGACGCCACCCGTGCTCGATTCGGTTGTGAAGACATGCCTGGCGAAAGATCCGGACGACCGGTTCCAGAGCGTTCACGACTTGAAGCTTCAATTGAAGTGGATTGCGGAAGGAGGTTCACAGTTCGGCACTCCGGCACCACTGGCAGCTCGACGACAGAGCCGGGAGCGAACCTGGATCATCGCCACTACACTCTGCGCACTACTGGCCATCGCAGGCTTGGCGAGCGCGTGGATTTATTCCAATCGAATTGCGTCGTTGCGCCGCGTCGTGCGCGCGCAGATTGGACCTCCGGACCGATACGCGTTCGCGCCTTCGGCTTCGCTCAATCACAACGTGATATCGCCGGACGGCCGGATGATCGCCTTCATCGCACTCGGCGAGGGCAAACAATTGCTGTTTGTGCGCCGGCTCAACGAGACCTCAGCCGTTTCCCTGGGGGGCACCGATGGCGCTTCCTATCCCTTCTGGTCGCCCGATAGCCGATTCATTGGCTTCTTCGCGAATGGCAAGTTGAAGAAGGTCGACGCTGTGGGCGGAGTCGTGCAGAACATCTGCGATGCTCCCTTTGGACGCGGCGGCACATGGAACCGCGAGGGCGTCATCCTGTTTACGCCAGGAATTCACGACGTCGTTTATCGCGTGCCCGACGGTGGCGGGCAGCCTTCGCCTGTGACCAAATTGAAAGCGCCGGGGCGCTTTGCTGGCGGTCGTTGGCCCTATTTCCTGCCCGACGGGAAGCACTTTCTCTACTCGGCCAACGAAGGTGATGACCAGCACTCCAAAGTAATGGCCGCTTCGCTTGATTCTCCCGAGGCGCACGTGGTCCTGAATGAGACGACCAACGTCGAATATGTCAGCGGACAACTTTTCTACATGAAGGATGGGAATCTGGTCAGGCAGCCGTTCGATGCAGGCGCGCTCAAGCTGTCGGGGAATCCCATTCCTGTGGCCTCCGGCGTCGAGTATTACGCACCGAAGCAACTGGGGAATTTTTCGGTTTCGGAAAACGGGGTCCTGATTTATCGCACAGCGTACGATACGCCCACACAATTTGTCTGGCTGGACCGCTCCGGCAAACAACTCGGGTCGATCGGCCAGCCGTTGGTTTCCTCGGGACTTCGCTTGTCGCCTGACGGACACTCTGTGTTGCTGCAGCGACCAGATGCGACCGACAAGTCCAACGTTGATTTGTGGCTCATGAATGTGGATCGCGGTACGCTCTCTCGTCTCACATTCGATCCCAAGCCAGTTTATTCCGGCGCATGGTCGCCCGACGGAAAACAGGTGGCTATCGGCACCGTTCCCGGGCAAGTGCAAATCGTGGCTGCCAATGGCAGCGGCAAGGCGAAGGCGGTCACTCAGATGGAGCAGACCTCCGCCAACGTGTCCGACTGGTCGCGGGACGGGCAAACCATGCTGCTGAATTCTCAAACTTCGGACAGAGGCTGGGACATCTTCACCCTGCCAGTTTCGGGGCGTGAGCCGGCTGCTCCCTTCGTGCACTCGCCTTTCGATGAAGTCGCTCCTCGATTTTCTCCGGATGGGATATGGGTCGCCTATCTCTCGAATGAAAGTGGTCGTGGAGAAGTTTACATCGTTCCCTTTCCAGGTCCCGGAGGACGTTGGCAAGTCTCGAACGGGGCTTCAATCACCGGAGGCGCCAGTGCGCTGGCGTGGAGCCGCGATGGGAAACAGATCTACTACCGCTCGCCCGATGGGCCTCTGTTGGCGGCCGACGTGGAAACGAAGGGCAATGAGTTGCACGCGGGCGCCCCGCGGCAGATTTTCGCAGCCACCACAATCGGAAGCATCGATACAGCACCCGACGGGAGACTTCTCGTGCGCGTCTCGGCCGATCACGGGGAGGCGTCGCCCATCACGATGGTGTTGAACTGGGACGCGGAATTGAAATAGAACGCGCACTACGCCCGCATCCCCGTGAGTACTGGCGCGACCGCCTGCAGAAGGCGCGTGCCGTGGGATTGAACACCGTCACGACATACGTCTTCTGGAACATCGACGAGCCCAAGCCCGGCGCCTACGACTTCACCGGATCACTCGACGTCGCCTTCTTCATCTGCACCGCGCAAGAAGAAGGAGTCTATGTGATCCTCCGCCCCGGTCCCCACGTCTGCGCGGAATGGGGCCTCGGAGGTCTGCCGGCCTGGCTCCTCGCCGATCCCAACATCGTCTTGCGGAGCAGCGACGAAAAATTCCTCGGGCGCCAGGCCGCGTGACCGATGAAACGGATAACTTCCAAGTGACGCTAGTGCTTTTTCGGACGCGACGCGGGGATGATGCTCAAGGCTAAGAGAAGGAGTCAGGCGTCGCGTTCGAAAAAGCCGTCAGAAGGAAGCCGCTGGCGCGGCGGACGCGGGA
>Ga0070734_10005680_pt1 | contig 10849 bp, 14 predicted proteins | sample Coa_R1_8_FD_66444 | JGI IMG/M metagenome (GOLD analysis project Ga0070734, IMG submission 66444) | Surface soil microbial communities from Centralia Pennsylvania, which are recovering from an underground coalmine fire - Coalmine... | ecosystem: Environmental > Terrestrial > Soil > Unclassified ... | reverse complement strand
TGACTACCTGCACGCCGATTGTTTCGCGGTCGCAGTTTTTCCCGATAGCGGCTCTCCCGATGCTCCGGAACGCGACGCCGTGGAACGCCACCTCAATTTTGCGCGCAATCTTCATATCGAAGCCCGCACTTTGCAGGGGAGCGATGCTGCGAAAACGTTGGTCGAATTCGCGCGTCTCAACGGCGTCAGTCACATTTTTCTCGCCAGACCGCGGCAAAGCCAATTTCCCCCCATGTTTCGCCGGACCATCGTTCAGCAGGTCGTGCGGCTGGCGCGTGACATGCAGGTGATCATCGTCGCCGATCGAGCCCGCAGCCAGGCCGCCAACGCGTAACGGACCCTTGGCCCATGCATCCAACAAGCATGGACGACAAAAACGTTCCCGTGAGCGACACCGACAAGCTAACCGAGGAAGGCGGCCGCGACGCGGATCGCACTCGAGATCTGGGCGAGTTCAAGCCTACTAATATGCCGCTTTCGGCAAAGGAAATCGAAGAGCGGGGCGGCAAATGGACCCCGCGCACTACAGACGATGTTCACGAACCGTAGCGCACGCACTCTGCGTGCCGCGTTCACACTCGTGTGAACGCTTGGTTTGGTGTTCGTAAGAGTGCGAACGGCACGCACCAGCGCATGCGCCACGTCAGACCTCCGGCAAACTGAACCGATAGCCCACCCACGGCTCGGTCAGGATGTAGCGTGGCTTCTCAGGGTGCGGTTCAATCTTCCTTCGCAACTGCTTCACGAACACTCGCAGATACTCCACCTGCTCACCATAGTCCGGCCCCCAAACAGCCTGCAACAGCTCTCGATGCGGAATGGCTTTGTTCGGATGCACCACCAGATAGCGCAGCAGGTCGAACTCTTTCGGCGTCAACCGCACTTCGCTTCCGTGCACGATCACTTTGCGCGATTGAAAATCGATATCCACCTTTCCGAGCGTAAGTTTTTGCGGACCGGCCTCGGGTGATTGCGGCATACGCCGCAGCGCGGCCCGGATTCGTGCCAGTAGTTCCGGCATGCTGAACGGCTTGGTGATGAAGTCGTCCGCACCGGCGTCCAGTGCCTGTACTTTATCGTGTTCGGAATTCCGGATGGTCAACATCAGGATCGCCATGTCCGACGTTGCGCGCACCTGCCGGCATGTTTCGAGCCCTCCCATACCCGGCAGGTTCCAATCGAGCAAGGCCAGGTCATAGCGCCCCTCGCGCAGTTTTTCCAGCGCTTCTTCACCGGTTCGAGCGTCTTCCACTTCGTAGCCTTCGCCGGTCAACGTCATGCGCATCACACGCCGAATTTGCGGTTCGTCATCCACGACCAGAATTTTTCCGGCGCTCATGGGACTATCGCTGCTCCTTTTCCGCCGAAGGCAGCGTGAACTGAAAAATCGATCCCTCTCCCGGATGGCTGTCCAGCCATATCTCGCCCCCATGCGCGTGCACAATCTCGCGCGCAATTACCAGACCTAGTCCCGCGCCAGGAATTTGATGCCGTGACGCTTCTGCGCGATAGAACTTTTCGAAGATTCGACCCTGCTCGGCCTCGCCGATTCCAGGCCCGTGGTCGGCTACACTCACCACGACGCGGCCATCCTTGGACTTCGCCGCTATCGTCACCGGAGACCCTGCCGGAGAATACTTCAGCGCATTGTCAACCAGCTGCCGCAACGCCACTTCGATCAACTCCGCGTCCACCCACACCGGCGGAACGTCCGTTCCGATATCCACCTGAATCTTCCTGTCTTCCACAACCGTTCTGAGCTTATCCATTACCAACTGAATCAGCTCCTGGATGGAATGGCTTGCACGCCGCAGGATCACCCGCCCAGCCTCGATGCGCGCCATCTGGATCGCCTCAGTGACCAGCACACTCAGACGGTCGGTCTCCTCATCTACAATCGAAAGCAACTCGCGCTGCTGTTCCGGGCGCAATGCGTTGCTCGAGAGCAGGGAAGTGCTGGCCGCTTTGATCGACGTCAGCGGAGTCTTGAACTCATGCGCGAGCGCGTCGAGTAATGTCGACTTCAATTCATCGCTCTGCCTGGCCGCCTCCGCGCGGCTCGCGGCATCCTGCACGCGCTTTCGTTCCAGGCCGATCGCGACTAGATTGCTTAGCCCCTGCAAAGCCGAGTCCGACAACTTCACTCCATAGATTCCCAAGCTTCCGATGGGCTGGGCTCCCAGCCGGACCGAAGTGATCACACTTCGCTTGGCGTCGTCGCGGAATAGAGTTCCCTCCGTGGCAGCTTGCCGCAGCCGTCCCTCGGGATCTGGAAAGTCTTCGGGACCCGCTCGAAAAAATTCGTTCGAACTCCTGTCGTAGAGCGCTACGGCGTCGGCGGCGAAACCTTGCGCGATCTGGGTCGCCAACTGTTTCGGTACCGGCATCGTAGGTTCAATCAATAAAATCGAGCGGCTGAGCGCATACAGCTTCTCCATTTCGCGCTGCCGGTCCATCGCGTCGAGCGTTCGTTTCTTGGCTTGTGTCGAGAAGTGGCTGGCCGTGATCGATGTCGCTAAAAATGCAATCAACGCCACCCAATTTTGCGGATCGGCCACGGTGAACGTTCGAATGGGCGGTAGAAAGAAGTAATTGAAACAGCCCACTGCCAGGAACGAAGCCACCAGAGCCTCGGAGAGTCCCCAGCGCGTGGCAATGAACAGAATGGACACCAGGTAAACAAAGCCAACTGTAGTGGCGTTCACCGGAATGACGCGGAAACAGATCGCGGTGATGCCGCTGATGATTGCAATCACGGCCGCGATGCGCGCCCCCAACAATGTCCACCACACCGGACCAGCGTAACAAAGGGCCAATCGGTACAGTCGTAGAGTGGGGATGATGCTTCGGCGAGGCTTTCTGCAGGCCGTACCGGCCTTGCTGAGTGCATCACCTCCCAAGCCGCTCACCATCCACGTGAATCTTCTCTTCGATCAGGCCGCGCACTCCGGCAAGGGCCTGCGTCCGGAGGAGATCGCGCAGTTCCAGCGCTTTCAGGAAAAGGCCCGGCGGGAATTCGCGGTCAGTGGACTTCTTTTCGATGTCCGCATCACCGAGGGCGCCTTTGTGCGGCAACAAGGATATACCGAGATCCCCGAAAAGTTTCTGAGCAGACAGGCGATCAATCTTCTGGTCACCGAAACACTGGGCTACGACATCGATCGCGAACGGACCGGTGGTTGTTCCATCGGACCTCGCCCCCGCCGGCCGGGCTTCGCCCCCGATCCCTTCTACAAAACTTTCCTGGGATTGAAAGACGCCAGCGAACACGTTCTTCCGCACGAGTACGCGCACCACTTCACGCTGGACACTCGCCGCCAGCCCAGCATGATGCGGAATTCGTGGGCCGACCTGCGTAACGATTACTGGCTGTGGCGCCAGCGCAGAGGCGTCCCCATTGCGGAGTTCCGAGCCTGCGCCGGTTCCGAATGGACGTCGTAGCGCACGCACTCATGCGTGCCGTGTTCGCACTCTTGCGAACACGTTTTTGCCGGCGCTCACACGACGGTAACCGCGAGTCGCAGAGTGCGTGCGCAGCTATAGTAAAATAATGAAGCAAAAACTCGTGGCTATTTATGCACGAATTTCCGGCTTGCTGGTGCGGCGGGCGCTGACCCTGCCAAAACCCAAACCGAACGTTCTTCCCAAAATAGTCTAACCGCAAGGAGAAAGACCATGCCGGCAGACCCTACCAGAATTGCTCTCTACTCTCAAGACACCTTCGACGTCGCCAATCCGACGCCGCAACAAATCGAAGCCATGGTGGCCGCGGCGCAAGACATCAACGCTTCCGGATTCGGAACCGTGATCCTCGGACAGTGGCATGTCCATGCCGATGGCAGTATTTACTACAATAACTCGCCGCTGGATAGCGTGATCCAGGCGCTGAAAGTTATCCCGACCGCTCTCAAGCAGGGCGGCAGCGTAAAGAAAGTGCTGATCACCTTCGGACCGTTCGGCGCAGACTTCCAGGGCATCCAGAAAAACCTCACGCAATTCAAGAAGACCCTGGCCGGCGTCCAAGCCATGACCGGTATCGATGGCCTCGACTGGGATCTCGAGCAGGACTACGACCAGTTCAGCAGCCTGCTGGTGGATCTCACAAAGTGGGCCAACGGCCTTGGCATGATGGTGACCGCCGCGCCCTATGAAGAAACATCCTTCTGGACCAATGTTCTGAAGAAAACCAACACCGGCGGCTTGGCCGGATTCGCCTGGTGGAACCTGCAATTGTACGGCGGCGCCTACTATCCGGATTGGGTGACCTCGTTGCAAGGTTTGGTTCCCAATCCTCAAGCTTTCCTGCTCCCCGGCTACAGCGTCGATCAGGGAGCCACGCCCACCGACGTTCAATCCAATCTCGTCCAGCTTCAATCGTCCGCGCCCGGATTGGATGGCGGCTTCATCTGGAAATATGAGTCCATCGCTCACGCCGGATTCACGACAGCCCAGTACGCGAACGCCATCGCTGCTGGCCTAGGCAGCCCCGCCGCCAGAGGCAAAGCAGCCAGATAGTCTCTTCCGAACCGCGCCCGCCAGGAAGCGCCACCACGAAGGTTCGGGGGGTTGTGGTATCGCTACCTCGCGGTCGCGGTTCGGTACGCCCGAGTCCCCAATCCCTAATCCCCAGCCCCAGTCCCCCTGTTAAGATGAAAGAAAATGCCTGCCACACAGGAAGCTGGGATTTTCGATGAATCAGCTCTGGTTGCAAAAGCCCGGGAAGGCGATTTAGGAGCTTTTAACCAGTTAGTAAACAGCTACTCGCGGAAGATCTTTCGCCTAGCCAAACACATCACTCAGAATGACGAGGATGCCGAAGATGTCCTGCAGGAGACCTTCCTCAAGGCCTTCGAGCATCTGAACAACTTTCAGGGACAGTCCAAGTTCTACACCTGGATTGTGCGTATCGCCGTAAACGAATCTTTGATGAAGCTGCGGAAACGCAAGTCCGATCGCAGCGTGCCTTTGGATGAGCCGGTGGACACCGGCGAGGACACCGTGGTCCGGGAAATTGCCGTGTGGGACGAAAACCCGGAACAAAAGTACTCGCGGGAAGAGCTGGGCCAAATCTTGGACGAAGCGGTTGACGGTTTGCGTCCAGCTTTTCGCACCGTTTTCGTACTGCGCGACATCGAAGAACTGAGCACGGAAGAGACCGCCGAGGCTTTGGGGATCTCGGTTCCAGCGGTGAAAAGCCGGCTGCTACGCGCCCGGTTGCAGCTTCGTGAGAAGCTGACGCGTTTCTTCAAGCGGAAAGGGGACGACGTTTTTGCTTACATGTAAAGAGTTCCTTCAGGAACTCAACGATTATCTCGATGAGACCGGGGACATCGAGCTTCGCCGCCGCATTGAGTCGCACATCACGCGATGCCCGAATTGTTTTGTGATTCTCGACACCACCAAAAAAACAATTCAGGTGTATAAAGGCGTGCTGCCTCAAACGCTGCCGCAGGACGTCCACTCGCGCCTGATGAAGGCGGTCGAGCGGAAGTGCTCTGAACGGAAGCTGCGGGCGAATCAGCCGGGGATCCAGCCTTAAGCGCTGGCCAGTTCCAGGCCGCTCGCCACGTCGAGGCTGGCCGCGCTGAATCCGTGTCTCTGCAGCTTGTCCCGCACCTCATCGAGCCGGGCCGAGTACGCTGGAAATTCCACCGTAACCTGAGCGGGCCGATGATACAGTTGAGGATTCACCGGAAAATCCAGATTCGCGAGCGTTTCCAGTAGATCTTCGAGCAACCGCGGTTCCACCGCAACCCGAACCAGCACCAGTTCTCCTTCTTGGCCGAATAGCGCGGGAGCCGCGCCGGCATGGGATGACCGGGACGTCATAAGAGAAAACTCCTCTCGGATGACCCGGCCCAAATAAAAAGCCCCTGGGCGAGTGCCACAGGGGTTTAGTTTCGTGAAGACCGACTCACCTTTAGCACTTTTTATCGTGGTTGCAATTAGCGAGCCTCGCCTTGCGGCAAAGCCTTTAAATCAATCCACGTTGCAATTTCAGAATACATGCGCTGCTTGCCGAATGCAAGAGGATTCTCCGCTTAGGTCTGTATGTTACTGTAAACGCTATACTTCCTCGGATGTAGGAATGTTCCGCTGAAACCGGGCGATCGATCTTGAGACCGGCATCCCTAACTCCGACACACGTTTGGCGGTAAAGCTGGCGGCGTCCAGATAATCGAATTCGATTTCGTCGATTTCCCCGCGCCATTTCGCATGGACAATGGCGAACAACAATGTCGCAATCCGTCGATTGCGATACTCGGGCGCGATCACCACCGCCGATGCCCGCATCAAGCGTCCTTCGGGTTTGAGCAACAGAAATCCCGCGACTTTGTCTTCGATCATCAAAGCAATCGCATCCGGGAATTGGTTTGGATCGAAGCTGCGAAGGATGCCTGGCAGATCCGGCACTCCCAAAATATAGTCCTGGTAGAGTTGGAAGACCGGTTGCGGAGGCGCTTCGCTGAGTTTCACGATTCGGGCCGAAGGCGCCAGCTCCTGGAGCGCCGCCGGATTTTCGAGAAAAGTTTCGTATTTCGCGTAATAGGGCACCGTTGCGGAACGGACCGAATTTAGCCGGCCGACGATTCTAAAACCCCGGATGGTCAAGAATGTTTCCGCGCCTGGTTCGCTGATCAACTCCGCATCCACTTCGATACGAACCCGGCCCGGACGTCGTGCCTCTTCGAAGAGGTAATCGATGAGCGCAGTCCCGATTCCCTGGCGGCGTTGTTCGGGAACAACATACACCTCAGCCCCTGTCAGGGCTTCCGAGTCGTCCAGATAGGAGAGCGCTCCGGCGATGCGGGCGCCGGCCCGATCACGCTCCCACCGCCGAGCGGCGTTGGGATATTGGTTGCCGTCCCAACATGGCCGTGCGAACCGAGCAGCGTCACTGAATCCGTAGCGTTGTTAAGACTCGCGGTGAACTGAAAATCGTTGATGCCATCGCCATTCAAGTCCAGCGAGAACGACTGGTCGCTGCCGGTGGATAATACCGAATGTTCGCTACTAGTACTGGTTAATTGGCCGGCAACTGTTTGCAGAGGGCCTCGAACTTCTTCCGTTGGTCGGGCGTGAGCATCTGGACGATCCGATTCTTGCCCGTGGCGCGCACATCCTCGATCTGGTTTTCCAGATCCTCGTGATACTTCACAAAGTCGTCCAGAATTGTTTTTAGACGCTCGGACTGCTCGGCGGTAAGATTGAGTTCTGTTTTCAGCTTGCTGTACGAGAACAACTCCGTACTTCTGTCTTTCCAATAGCCAGCGGAATTTTGGTGAAGCTTGGCGTGAACGCTCGACCGCATGGCGAGGGCCCCGGCTAGGGCCCCGCACAGAAAAATCAGGAGCAGCAGAGCCAGGATGCGAGGATTTTGCCAGGAGTTCCGGTCAGCCGCGAGCATACCGCTCATTCGTGGTACGCGGCCAGATTTACCAATACTGCATCGCGTTGGCGTTGCTGCTGGAGACTATCCTGATCGGCTGCCGTGGGCGAGCCAGTAAATACTACGTCGGTAGAGGCCATACTGGGCTCCGACTGTTCCGAGGTCACGAAATAAGTCCCGAGCAGCATTACCAACACTGCGGAAGCCATGGCAAGACGCCGTCCGAAAGTCGGCCGCAGCAGGATCGTCCAGATGGAAGACCGGCCTTCCTGTTCGATCCGGTCCATCACGCGGGCATAGAAACCCGCGCGCGGATCTTTTTCCACATCTGAGCGGAGCAGTTGCAGCATCGCCGCATGCGCCTGGTACTGCTGAAGTTCGCGCGCGCAATCCCCGCACGTTTTGAGATGCTCATGAAACTCTTGCGGAACCTGCCGGGTAGAACCCTTCAGATATTCCTCGAGGTTTTCCCTGATTGGTCGATGCATAGCTTCTTCCCTTAAATAACCGCTAAATCTTCGATCTACGGATCTCTTGGTCCGCTTGCTTTCCACTTACACAACAACAAAGATACGTTGTATCACAATGCCGGCCCATGCTTCAGCCGCTGCGAAACTTTCACCAGCTTCTGACGGGCGCGGAACAACTTCACCTTGATCGTATTTTCGTTCATGCCGGTCATTTCGGCCAACTCTTCCACCGAATGGCCTTCCACTTCTTTCAGCAACAACAGACTGCGATCTTCTTCGGACAGCTTCCCGAGCAGTTTGACGACGAGGTCGCGCTGCGCCAGTTGCGTATCCACCGCCGGCCGCTGATCGATCGCCGTATCGGTGTTTTGCATCCGCTGGGCATCCTCTTCGGAAAAATCGCTTTCGTAAACCAGTTTCCGGACGCGCTTCTTGCGCAGATAATCGTAGCACTCATTGACGGTGATCTTATAAATCCAGGTCAGCAGCGAACTACGAAAATCGAAGTTCTTGATGGAGAAGTAAATCTTTGAAAAAACCTGCTGCGCGATATCTTCGGCATCGTTATGATTGCGCAAAATGCCAAAGATGATCGAGAAGATTTTTGCTTGGTACCGCTCTACGATCTCGCGGAACGCAAGTTCGTCCTGGGCCTGAACACGGCGCACCAACGCTGCTTCTTCAGTATTCCGGTGGTCCACTCTACTCTTGACCCGCGGTTCGCTGAAAGCGGGTCCGCTGGCCGCCGCCGGAAAGGTGAGTACATCCGCGAAACCCTTCATACATCAAGCAAGACGTGGCCCAACCGCGTGCGGTTGCAACCGGTTGGGGGCGAATTTTGAAGTTCCTGGCCGCTGGCCGCATCCCTATGCGCGAGTTTAGCATCCAAAAGGCAGGTTCAGCAGTTGTCATCCTCCCTGGGACGCTTGTAGCACTTGCCAGCCGATGGCCTTCGGGTGATAATTGGATTTGGGCCAAAGTTCCGTGAGGAGAGGATTTTAACGCTATGGTGCAATTGACTGAAACGGCAGTTTCCAAGGTGAGAGAGATCCTGGATACGCAGGACCCCAAGCCCACCGGACTGCGAATTGCGGTCGTGGGTGGCGGCTGTTCGGGATTCAGCTACTCGATGGCCTTTGAAAACACGCCGAATATGCTGGATAAAACCTACAACTTCGATGGACTCAAGGTCTTCATCGATCAGGCTAGCTTGCTCTATCTGGATGGAGTCCAGGTGGACTATGTGGAAACGCTGGAAGGGTCCGGCTTTAAGTTCAATAACCCCAATGTAAAGAACACTTGCGGGTGTGGAAGTTCGTTCAGCGTCTAACTCACCTACGGGAATCAACGATACAGAGCGCCGCGAGGGTGTCCCCTCCGGCGCTTTTTTCGTTTCCGGATGCTCACCCGATAGTTAAAGAATATTCATGGACTTTGCAGCTCTCCTCACCGAGCAAGTCAATCCCGCCACCCGGGACATCGACACTCGCCCAACTGCCGAGATCCTTCGGCTCATGCATGGGGAGGATCAAAAGGCCGTCACCGCGGTCACTGCGGAGATTCCCCACATCGCCCAGGCCGTGGACCGGACTGCGGATGCGATCCGAATGGGTGGGCGATTGTTCTACATCGGCGCCGGAACCAGCGGACGCCTGGGCGTTTTGGACGCTGCCGAGTGTCCCCCGACTTTCAACGTCCCGCCGGATCTGGTGCAGGGTGTGATTGCCGGGGGAGATGCGGCCCTGGTGAGAGCGACTGAAGCTACCGAGGACGATCCGCAGACGGGAAAGAGCGATCTGGCGGCGCGCGGATTTTCAGCGCAGGATGTTCTGGTAGGAATCGCCGCGAGTGGAAGAACGCCGTACGTGCTCGGGGCCGTGGCGTTGGCGCGATCGTTGGGCGCGCTGACGATCGGAATCAGTTGTACGCCGGATTCGGAGCTTTCGCGCACTGTGGACATTGCGATTACGCCCCTCTGTGGGCCGGAAGTGATCGCTGGATCCACGCGTTTGAAAGCGGGCACGGCCACTAAGCTGGTGTTGAACATGATCAGTACGGCAGTGATGATCCGGCTCGGCTACGTCTACGGCAATCTGATGGTGAACGTGACGCCGCGCAATCAAAAACTGGCGGATCGCGCTGCGCGAATTATCGCTGCGTCTCTCGGTGTGAACGCGGAGCGCGGCCGCGAGTTGTTGACGGAAGCGGGCGGCAGTGTGAAAACTGCGATTGTCATGGGCAAGCTGGCCCTCGACCGCCCCGGGGCCGAGGCAAAACTCGCCGCGGCGGGCGGTCACGTTTCGGAGGCGGTGAAGAAATAAAAATGGACAAGTTCCGTATTCACGGGGGTGCGCCGCTCAACGGTAGCATCCAGATCAGCGGCTCAAAGAACTCCGCGCTGCCCGCGCTGGCTGCATGTTTGTTGACGGAAGATCGCGTCACGCTCAGCCGCATTCCGCCCGTGCGCGACATCCGCACCATGATGCAGTTGCTGGAACACACCGGCGCGCGCCTGGACGTGGATGGCGAGCTGGTTACCGTGCATGCCGCGGCGTTAGAGCGGCCGGAAGCGCCCTACGATCTGGTAAAGACCATGCGCGCGTCAAGTTTAGTTCTGGGCCCGCTGGTGGCGCGCACGGGAAGAGCGCGGGTTTCGATGCCGGGAGGCTGCGCGATTGGAGCGCGGCCCATCAATCTGCATGTTCTGGCGCTCGAACAACTGGGCGCTGAGATCCGTCAGTCGCACGGATACGTGGAAGCGCTCGCTCCGCACGGGTTGAAAGGAGCGCAAGTCCAGTTCGATCGCATCACTGTGACGGGCACAGAGGATGTACTGATGGCCGCGGTTTTGGCGAGCGGTGAAACGGTGATCGGTAATGCGGCGCGGGAACCGGAAGTTCAGGACTTGGCTGCGCTGCTAAACAAGATGGGAGCGCGCATCGAAGGCGCAGGAAGTTCCACCATCCGCGTGCAGGGTGTGGACCGTCTG
>Ga0070734_10005679_pt1 | contig 10850 bp, 10 predicted proteins | sample Coa_R1_8_FD_66444 | JGI IMG/M metagenome (GOLD analysis project Ga0070734, IMG submission 66444) | Surface soil microbial communities from Centralia Pennsylvania, which are recovering from an underground coalmine fire - Coalmine... | ecosystem: Environmental > Terrestrial > Soil > Unclassified ... | reverse complement strand
GTTTTGCGAATTGCTGATTATATCGGATCGACAACTGGGTTATTAAAATTTTCGCAGAAAGATGATGCAAAGGAATATATTGTTGTAACTGAATCCGGGATATTACATCAAATGCAAATTGCATCTCCTGATAAGACATTCATTCCTGCTCCACCAACAAATAATTGCGCTTGCAACGACTGTCCACACATGAAATTAAACACGCTGGAAAAATTGTATTTGTGCATGAAGTATGAGTTGCCGGAAATTCTTATGGACAAGCAATTATTAATTGCATCAAAAAAACCGATAGAAAGAATGCTGGACATAAGTAAGAAAAACGGATTATAATTATCTGCCCATATAAACCATCAATATTTGAATATCGCTTGGATTTACTCCGCTAATCCTGCTTGCCTGGCCTAAAGTCCGGGGTTTTATTTTTTTGAATTTCTGGAGCGCCTCATTTGATAATGCAGAAATTCGTTCGTAATTAAAGTTTTCAGGGATGGAGAGTTCTTCCAATTGACTAATTCTTTTGACCAGTTCTTTTTCTTTTTCTATATAAACATCATACTTTATTTGAATTTCAGCCTGCTCGATTGTTTCTTCATCGTAATTAGTCAAATGTTCATTGATATTAGGGATTGCATTTTTCATGGTAGAAAGGCTAATCCCCGGACGAAGAAGAACCTGTAAAGCTTTTTGTTTTTGCGTCAAAGGAGAAGAATTATTAGTAATCAAAAAGTCTTCAGATTCCTGGGGGTCTATTGATAATTCTTTTAAAACAGTTTTAATTTGTTCAACATTCTTCCTTTTTTCAACGACTTTTTGAAAACGTTCTTCTGAAGCAAGCCCTAATTCATAGCTTTTTTCAGTCAACCGCAGGTCAGCATTGTCTTGTCTTAAAAGCGTCCTGAATTCTGCTCGGGAAGTGAACATTCTGTACGGTTCGTCTGTGCCTTTATTGATAAGATCATCAATTAAAACACCAATATATGCTTCGCTTCTTTTTAAGATAAAAGGAGACAAGTCATTAACTTTTTGATGGGCATTGATACCAGCAATAATTCCCTGGCAAGCAGCTTCTTCATAACCGGTTGTACCATTAATTTGTCCTGCAAAGAACAGATTATCAATTAGTTTTGTTTCTAATGTATGGGATAACTGAGTGGGGGGAAAATAATCATATTCGATAGCATAACCAGGCCTAAAAACGCGGACATTCTCAAACCCTTTTATATTACGAAGTGCTTCGTATTGAACTTCTTCTGGTAATGATGTAGAAAAACCGTTTACGTAAATCTCAACAGTATTCCATCCTTCAGGTTCTATAAAAAGCTGGTGGCGATCGCGTTGGGCAAACCGATTTATCTTGTCTTCTATGCTTGGGCAATAACGGGGGCCAACTCCTTCTATCCTGCCGGTGTACATTGGGCTTCTGTCGAAGCCAGTCTTTAGAATTTCGTGAACTTTGGTATCTGTATAAGTTATCCAACAACTTCTTTGCTCTTTTGGCTTTTTTGTTTCGGTAAAAGAAAAGCCTACAATGTCTTCATCTCCTTGTTGTTCTTCCATTTTGCTGTAATCAAGGCTTCTTCCATCGACTCGGGGGGGCGTTCCGGTTTTTAACCGGTCGCTTTCAAAACCGAATTCTACAAGTTGCTCAGTTATTCCAACCGCAGCTTTTTCTGCAACTCTTCCACCACCAAACTTTTTTTCACCTATATGGATTATTCCATTTAAAAATGTTCCGCTGGTTACAACTACGGCCTTTGAATATATTTCATGTCCCAAACCAGTTACTACACCGCAAGCTTTGTTTCCTTTTAGTATAATGGACCTTACCATATCCTGATAGAAGTCTACATTGGGGGTATTCTCAAGCATTTCCCTCCATTTCAAAGCAAAGAGCATACGATCGTTTTGCGAACGAGGGCTCCACATTGCAGGGCCTTTAGAGCGGTTAAGCATCCTGAACTGTATCATACTTAAATCAGAAACAATTCCCGAATAGCCACCCAACGCATCAATTTCACGCACTATCTGGCCTTTAGCAATTCCACCCATTGCCGGATTACAACTCATTTGTGCAATAGTCTGCATGTTCATAGTGACTAAAAGCACTTTCGAACCAAGATTAGCCGCCGAAGCTGCAGCCTCACACCCGGCATGACCGGCACCAACAACAATTATATCATATTCAGGAAACATCAGGCAAAGGTACAAGTTGAGCACTAAAGAAGTGCCATATCACAGCACAGCCGTTCCACGTGGAACACCACCGTAATTGTTCCATGTGGAACAAAGTTCTATCTAAAAAAAAGGGTTAAATACTTTTCTTCTTTAGATCTCATTATATACTTTTCATTTTTTGTTTTGTCTTTATAGCCACATAAATGCAAGGCGCCATGAAATATTACACGAAGAAGCTCATTTGAAAAAGAAACTTTAAAAGACGCTGCATTTTCTTTTACCCTATCAATACTAATGTATATCTCAGCGGAAACGGGTGCTCCGCGATCAGATAATCCAAAAGTTATTATATCCGTATAATAATTATGGTTCAGAAATTTCTTATTTATCTCTAACAAGTAGGAATCAGAACAGAAGATATAATGAATCTCTTCAAGTTTTATGTTTTCCCTCTTAAAAAGGCCAGCAATTGATTCCTTGCATTTTGTCCGTTGTTTAAAAGAGAAAGGATCGGAACAATAATGAAAAAAGACGGGATATTTTGATTTAGAATTACTCATTTCCAAAATCGTAAGCCTGTTTTATAATACAAATGTACTTTTGTTTATAATTTAAAAATGAAGCGATTATCAGAATTACCAGTAGGATCAAAAGGCCAGATTCATTCGTTCGATACTAATGACATGATGCTTAAACTAATGGAGATGGGCTGTGTACCCGGCGAAACCGTAAAAGTTGAAAAAATTGCGCCACTTGGCGATCCGATTTCTATCACAGTTTCAGGATATAATCTTAGCTTGCGCATTGATGAGGCAAGGAATATTTTTGTCGAAGAATTGAATTAATAATTGATTTTCAATTAATTAAATGAAAGTTGGATTATATTTCGGATCATTCAATCCAATTCATCACGGGCATTTGATTATTGCAAATTTCGTTCAGCAAAATTCTGATCTGGACCGTGTGTGGTTCATAGTTTCCCCTCAAAATCCTTTTAAGCAATCTTCGGCGCTTTTAAATGAATATCATAGGATGTACCTGGTGCAGGTTTCAATCGAAGGCGAACCAAAGTTAAAAGCATCCGATATTGAGTTCAAACTTCCCAAACCATCATACACTTCAGACACGCTTATCTATTTAACTGAAAAATATCCTGATCATGAATTCTCGGTTATCATGGGAAGCGATAGTTTTCAAAATTTATCCAAGTGGAAAAATTATAAATATTTATTAAAGCATCACCCGCTTTATATTTATAAAAGAGCCGGCTTTGAAAAACTGCCCGAATACCCGGAAGCAAAAATAACCGTGCTTGATGCGCCGCTTCTTCAAATTTCGGCTACCCATATCCGTGAGTCTGTCAAAAATGGAAAATCTATCCGCTATCTTGTTACAGAAGCAGCACGGGAAGAAATAGAGCGCAACGGTTATTATAAATAGAAATCAAAAATCTTTTTTGTCTTTGGCTGGCAACGATGAAACAATGAGATTGTAGGAGTGGTCAATTTGTTCTTTCATCAATTTATCAGAGAGGCATCCGTCTGCCACAATTGTGTTCCAGTGTTTTTTATTCATGTGATAACCGGGCTTCACGCAATCAAATTCTTCTCTTAATTCAATCGCTTTATCAGGATCGCATTTTACATTAAATTGAAAAGGAGACCGCTCAAGCCCGGTTATTAAAAAGATTTTCCCTTTTACTTTGAACACTAACGTAGAGTCACCAAATGGAAATTCTTCGGTAACATGTTTTTTTAACAGGCAGTATTCGCGCAATGATTCGATATGCACAAAAATTATTTTGTACTGTACATATAGTCAACAACAAGATTGCACATTGCCCTTACACCAAGTTTAAAACCACTTTCATCAATATAAAAATCAGGAGTATGATGTGATGGTGCTTTTTGTGGGTCTGTTCCTTTTGGCATTCCACCTAAAAAGAAAAAAAGCCCCGGAACTTTTTCCTGGTAAAAAGAAAAATCTTCTGCGCCGGTTACTGGTGGTTTTAAAATAACATTGGAAGCTCCCGCTGTATTTTGTAACGAAGGAAGCATTTTTTGTGTTAAAGCCGGGTCGTTATATGTAACAGGATAATGGCTGCTGTATGGAATTTTTACTTCAGCGACAGCTCCCGATGCTTCTGCAATTTTTGTAGCGATCTCTCGTACCCGGTCTGTTACTAATTTTTCATCTGCTGCACTTAATGTGCGAATGGTTCCATCCATTTCTACTTTTTCCGGAATGATATTAGATCGGTTTCCACCATTGATTGCCCCGATTGTAACCACAGCAGGATTTTCGGTTATATTCACATTTCGGCTCACAATTGTTTGCAGGTTATTAATGATCTCTGCTGAAACAACGATTGGGTCTACAGATGACCATGGCGAAGCTCCGTGAGCTGAACGTCCTTTAACAACAATATGCAAGTCATTTACGCCAGCCATTGTTCCACCGGGGCGATAATTAATTTTTCCAACTTCTGTTTGTGAACTAATATGTAATCCGAAGATCACGTCAACTTTTGGATTTTCAAGAACGCCTTCTTTAACCATTAACTCAGCACCACCCTGCTCTCCAACAGGCGCCCCTTCTTCTGCCGGTTGAAAAATAAATTTCACTGTTCCTTTCAAATCATTTTTTAATGAGGTAAGAACTTCAGCAACGCTCATTAAAATTGCCATGTGTGAATCATGTCCGCATGCATGCATTACTCCTGTTTCTTTTCCGTTGTATGTTGCAGTAACTTTTGATGCGAAAGGAATATCGACACGTTCTGTAACAGGAAGAGCATCCATATCCGCCCGCAAAGCCACAACAGGACCGGGTTTCGAACCACGCAAAACGGCAACAACACCTGTTTTTGCGACACCTTCTTTTACTTCAAGCCCGAGTGAACGTAAAAAATCAGCAATAATTTTTGATGTGCGAAATTCGCGGTTGCTTAATTCGGGGTGCTCATGAAAATCCCTTCGCCAGGAAATTGTTTTCGACTCAATTTTATCTGCAGCTGTGTTTATTTTATTATACAACTCTTTTGTTTGAGCAGTTGCGAAAAAAGAAATTGAAAAAAAGCAGGAACAAAAAAGAAAAAATTTTCTCATACAATTAATTTGGTTTTGCTTTAAATGTACAAAATCAACCCCGGAAAAATCAGCATCACCCGATTCATTTTGATAATGTTTTCAACAAATGATAAATTGTAGCCTCTTTAGTCAGGTCATTTTATTTCCGTAGAAATTTCGAATGGTTTTACTTCGTCATATTCCTTTTTTAAGAGCTGTATTCCTGCACAGCATCACTGCTTTTGGCGGGCCACAAGGACATTTGGGAATGATGATGAAAACATTTGTGAACCGGAGGCACGATGTAACAGAAGAAGAGCTAATGGACTACAATGCATTTTGTCAATTGCTTCCCGGCGCTTCTTCTACACAAACATTAACATTGATCGGATATAAACGAGGGGGAATTCCTCTTGCTGTTCTCACGTTAATAATCTGGGTACTTCCGGCCTGTGTGTTAATGGGGGCATTTTCTTTTCTGGTAGAATATTTAGGAAAACAAACATTGAAGCCAGAGGTATTTAAGTTCATCCAACCAATGACTGTTGGCTTTTTGTTGTATGCGGCAATACAGGCGTTCAAGATTTCGATACACAATCCAATTACTCGTATAGTCATGGCCGTTAGTGCTGGGGCAACTTATTTTTTATTTAAAACCCCATGGATATTTCCCATACTGATTGTCCTCGGAGGTTTTGTTACCAATTTAAGTAGTAAGCGCATTCCGCAAAAAGGAGAACCACCCAAAAAAATAAAGTGGGGAAATATATGGTTGTTTGCAATTATTTTTTTGTTAGCGGGAGCCGGAAGTGAATTGGCAAGGAAAAACAATTGGCCTGATCGCCGCCCATTAAATTTATTTGAAAATACCTATCGGTTCGGAAGCCTTGTTTTTGGCGGAGGACAGGTATTGATACCAATGATGTACGAGCAATTTGTAGCGCGTCCGCAATCACAAAAATTATTAGAGCGAAATCCGCATATTATTCGAATTGATAAAGACGATTTTTACACAGGGGCAGGAATGGTAAGAGGAATACCAGGCCCTGTTTTTTCTGTAGCATCTTTTATGGGCGGGATCGCTATGAAAGATTATGGCAAAACAATGCAGGCAATTGGTTGTGTTATTGCGTCGCTCGGTATTTTTTTGCCAAGCGCATTGCTGGTGCTTTTCTTTTTTCCGATCTGGCATAACCTGAAAAAATATGCAGCTGTATACCGGGCATTGGAAGGAATTAATGCTGTTGTTGTTGGCATTATGATAGCCGCAACATTTTACATGATGAAAGATATTTCTACAGATAATGTAAAAATTTCCGTCCTTAATATTTCAGTTATTATCGGCACAACATTCTTACTTGGATTTTCAAAACTTCCATCGCCTGTTATTGTATTATTTTGTTTACTGCTCGGTTGGATCTTTTAGAAAAAACTAGAATATCTATTCGGCATAACTCAACCGGTGTTGATTAGGCAATAAATCCGTTGTATTCAGTAACTTCATATAAAATTAATTCTTACAATTTTTTTGCTAATGATCTCTTGCTCCGTTTGAAAAGTTTTCCATACCCTGATTAACGTAACAAAAAATTATGACTGCAGAACACCAACGATTGGCGGTTAACGCTGCCAGAAAAATACCTCTTGAGCAATGGGGGCCTTACTTGAGTGAGCGCCAGTGGGGAACTGTGCGTGAAGATTACAGTACAAACGGCGACGCCTGGGGATATTTCCCTTTCGATCATTCACATTCACGTGCATATCGATGGGGAGAAGATGGCATCGCCGGCATTTCAGATTTTTTTCAAAACTTATGCTTTGCTGTTGCTTTGTGGAACGGAAAAGATCCGATACTTAAAGAAAGATTATTCGGTCTTGGAAATTATGAAGGCAATCATGGAGAAGATGTGAAGGAACTTTATTATTACCTGGATAATATTCCGACGCATTATTATATGCAGTATTTGTACAAGTATCCGCAGAATGAATTTCCTTATAAAGACCTTTTACTGCAAAATAAAAAACGCACAAAGCAAGATCCGGAATATGAAATTTTGGACACAGGGATTTTTGATAAAGATGAATACTTTGATGTGCTGGTTACTTATGCCAAACAAAACTCAAAAGATATTCTTATAAAAATTGAAGTTACCAACCGGAATACAAAAGCTGCAGATATAACGGTGATGCCTACCCTATGGTTTTATAACCGCTGGAGTTATGATGGCCTTGAAAAAAAACCAGTGATTACGGCACGCGATAAAACATCGGTGAAAGCGGCCCATACAAGGCTTGGCGCTTATTATCTGTATTTTCAGCAAGCACATGATTGTTTGTTTACAGAAAATGAAACCAACACAAAAAAAGTATCAGGAGTTCCTAATATTTCTCCTTTTGTAAAAGATGCATTTCATGATGCAATAATTAACGGGGAAAATATTGAATTGCTACGAAAGAAAAAATCAGGAACAAAATTTTCACCGGTATATAAACTGCACATCGAAGGTGGCGCAACAAAAACCATTTTTCTTCGCCTGAGTAATAAAATTATGGAAAACCCTTTTGCAACAGGTGTTTCTTCCATCTTCACTCAGCGTAAAGAAGAAGCAGATGCTTTTTATGCTTCTGTTCTTTCTCCCGGATCTTCCCCCGAATTAATGCAGATACAGCGGCAGGCGATTGCAGGATTATTGTGGAGCAAACAATATTATCATTATGATGTAGAAAGATGGCTGACTACTACAGATGGAATTACTCCTGTAAATCCCGGAAAAATAAATGGGCGCAACCATGATTGGAAGCATTTGAAAAATCAAGACATTATCGCGATGCCGGACAAATGGGAGTATCCATGGTATGCAGCATGGGATCTTGCGTTTCAATGCATCTCAATGTCGATAGTCGATCCTGTGTTTGCGAAAAACCAATTGCTACTGATCATGCGTGAATGGTACATGAAGCCAGATGGACAAATTCCTGCGTATGAATGGAATTTCAGTGATGTAAATCCGCCGGTGCAGGCATGGGCTGCGTGGCAGATTTACCAGGTAGAAAAAAAGAAAACAGGTAAAGGTGATATTGTTTTTTTGAAAAGGATCTTTCAAAAATTGCTCATCAATTTCACGTGGTGGGTCAACCGTAAAGATGGCAATGGAAATAACATGTTCGAAGGTGGATTTCTTGGACTGGATAATATTGGTGTATTCAATCGAAGCCATCGCTTATCGAGTGATATGCAATTGGAACAAGCTGACGGAACAAGCTGGATGGGGATGTACGCGTTGAATATGATGGATATGGCATTGGAAATTGCGATGAAGGATGAATCGTTTGAAGACACCGCAACAAAATTCTTTGAACAATTTGTTTTGATTGCAGAAGCATTGAACGAACAGGGAATGTGGAATGATGAAGACCAGTTTTTTTACGATACACTTTCTATCGCTGGTTCTTCACCGGTTCAATTACGGATATACTCGATCGTTGGATTGACATCGTTATTCGCAGTATCTATCATTCAGAAAAAATCTCTTGATAAACTTTCTGATTTTAAAAAACGGATCACCTGGTTTGAAAATTATCGGCTAAAAAATAACCGTTACTGGCCAAATGAAGAACGCAGTGATGGTGAACAAATGTTGTTATCTCTCGTTCCGCAAAAAAAATTAGTACAGCTTCTTGCCAAATTATTGCATGAAGCGGAATTTCTTTCACCTGGTGGAATTCGTGCGCTATCAAAATATCATGAAAAAAATCCGTACACGATAACAATCAGCGGAGTAAATTATACCATTCAATATGATCCGGGAGATTCAACATCCGATCTATTTGGCGGAAACTCAAACTGGCGCGGGCCTGTGTGGATGCCGATCAATTACATCATCATCCAGGCGATAAGAAAATACGGTGAATTTTATGGAAACGAATTGTTGGTAGAGTGCCCCGCAGGTTCTGGTACTATGATGAACCTTGAAGAAGTTGCGGATGAATTAACAAGGCGGCTTGTTAGCTTGTTTCAACGAGATGAGAATGGGGAACGCCCTTGCTATGGAAGCTATAATTCATTTTATAAAAAACCCGGAAATGAAAATCTTTTATTGTTCTATGAATATTTTCATGGCGATTCCGGGCATGGATTAGGAGCAAGCCATCAAACCGGTTGGACTTCACTTGCGGCGCAACTTATCAATGAACAAGCGCAAAAAAATCCGGTAATTAGCGATACTGTTCCTATCAACCCATTGCTTCAATTTGATGATGAAACAGAATAAATTTTTGTAATAAGAAACCTAACCTTAACATTAGAATAACAGCATAAGCCCGCATCAACATCAAACTATCTCGTTTTATTAAAGTCGAATAACCTTTAAAAATTATCGAACTTTTGATCTTCGAATCCGTAAATATTTGACTGATCCATTATTCATTGCTCACTAAAATTATTTCTATGAGACGATTTTTTAATGTGTTTATTTTATCCGCCCTTGCACTCAGTTTATTCAGTTGCAGCAGCTCACGAAAAACATCCGACAAAAAGTTTGTTCCATTCACAAGAGAATTAAAACAAAGACTGGAAAGAGATAATATCGATTTGCGGCAGGTACAATTTTATATCGATCAAAAAGTCGTGATGTCGCGATATGTTGATAACGAAAAAGTACAGGTTACATCAGGCGTTGTAAAATTTGATAATGGACAATACATCAATGAAGTTGTTGTTCCATCTTTTACTCCCGGAGTTTGTGAACAAGTGATCAACGACAGGTTGCTCATTAGTTTCGAAAAAGGAAATAATGATCTTGCTTTCGGTTTAGGTAATGGTTATTCTTCCGACTATTACGTGTTGTATGGAAATGATTGGAAGAATGGAACTGCCGTTGTTTCGTTCGACAATAATAAATTCCGTGCTCACTGTGCTACATGCCAGGACCTTTCTATGGCGAGGCTTGTCGTGAGAAAAAGCGAAATTGATAAGATGGAAAGGAAAACACGTGTTGTTCAGGGAAGAACAGTGGAAAATTAAAAAGAGAAAATATGAATAGTAAAGCACTCAAAATTTTTGAGTGCTTTATTTTTTCCCTTTAATATAACTTCTGAAATATCCACATTCTTTAATAACCTCCTTATAGTATTGAGTATTCGAATATTGTTTTAATGCGGCAAAGCCTGAAAGCGCATTAAAATCTACTATCGGATATTCGCTGTAATCAGGTTCTTTCTTGAAAAAAATATTTTTGTTATACCATTCATTACGTTCGCATTTTGCGATCAGGTATTGACATTTTGCTTTTTGCTCATCATTTTGTGCATTCTTTAATGCAAGGTTATAATATTTGGAAACCACATCCATGCTGATGAGCATTTTCCTGAAATCATATTCTATATAAGAAGGATCAGAATGGCTTTCACCTAAAATTTTACACTCATAAAAAACACGGGCATTTCCATACTGGCTCATATTATAAAATGCATTTGCAAGAAGCAATGCATTATTATAAACATCCTGATTAGTTGTAAGATTATCTTCCAGTTCTTTTATTTTTTTAAGAAAAGACATTTTGGTATACTTGATTTTTTGCGGTGCTGTAAAATCGCAATCATGACAAT
>Ga0070734_10005678_pt1 | contig 10858 bp, 7 predicted proteins | sample Coa_R1_8_FD_66444 | JGI IMG/M metagenome (GOLD analysis project Ga0070734, IMG submission 66444) | Surface soil microbial communities from Centralia Pennsylvania, which are recovering from an underground coalmine fire - Coalmine... | ecosystem: Environmental > Terrestrial > Soil > Unclassified ... | reverse complement strand
GCAAACATGAGAACGGCTCCGCGCACTCTGGGGAGCCAAAAGCCCTCGGGCCAGATCTTTCTCGAAAGGAACGCGACCGACTGAACCAGCAGCGTGGTGGCGTAGAGTACCCATCCGAACCATGGGATGTAGTATTGCGCAGGCTGCCGCGGAAAAACGAAGGCAATGGGAAGCGGGCTGAGCATCAGGAACAGCCACGCGAATTTCAGGGCACGAGACTTCAGCGCCCACGCGATGACAAACAGCGCCGCCCACAAGAGCACGACCCAAACGGCTGCTACGGGGCGATGGCCACCAATGAAGTCACTGAAAAAATGGCCTGTGGTCAGCATGAGCTGATTCCATGTGAACGCCGGCTGGTACTCGGGAATGGCGAGCGCTGAGAGCGGACCTGTCGCTCGGCCTACGACAAACACGAGCGTGATCACGCCCGTGATCACGATGGGCAGTCCGGCGCGCATGAGCCATTTACGCAAGCTGGGGATCCGCCAGGATTCGAGTGGGTGATAAACAAATTCGTAAATGAGAAGAGCAACCGGCAACGTCACACCCATCTCTTTTGCACTGAGCGCACAGATGTAGAGCAGGCAGCATGCACCGATTTCCCATAGCTTCAGTAGCCGTTCCTGCTGGCGAGCTCGCACATAAAGCAGCAGCGCGGCGAAGTAGAACGTGTAACACATCACGTCGTAGATAAATCCGGTGTCGAAATACAAATATGCGAGCCGAACGTTGTAGCAGCCTAGTAGAGCTGCGACGGCGCCGATTTCGCGCGAACCGGACAGCCGCCGGGCAAGGGCATAAGTCAGGAAGATATTTAAGTAGAGGATGGCGATGTTGGCGGCATGAAAAGGCACAGGGTTAAAGCCGCCGAAGTAATACACGACGCGATACCAGACGCTGGCCAGAGGCCGATAGAAAAGACTGGATTCGAAAAACAGCAGATTTGCCTTGGCGAGTGAGCTCAGGGGATAAAACCAAGAGCGGTAGAGATTCATCATGTCGTCGTCACTGAAGTAGACATGAAGGGAGGGCCTGACCAACCGCCAGAAATAAATGGCGATGAGCAGAGCCGCCCCGACCGCGAGCGTGCGGTCAATTTTTCGCATCGATCAGGAGGATAACATAGGGTAAAGCCGCGCCGGCCATTGCGGCAAACTGCACGGCAGGCCACGCTCGCGCTCAGCTGTCCGAAAAAGGGCCGGCTATTCTAGGGCAGTTATCCGACGCCTGCCCGGCTCTTTCGCAGAATTAGCTCGGCCAGATTCAATACAATGGCCAGGGCCAACAATCCGGGCCACAGCCGCATGGTGGACTGCTCAGCGCGGCCACCACTGCGAAATACGTCGCGTGGAGATGGATTGAACCGGCCGCCGGTGAAATCCGCCACCTCGCGGAGCAGGAATTGATTGGACCCGTAATCCCGCAACTCCTGTTCCTGGCGATAGTAGCCGATTTCGGGAAACGCCCTGGTCTCTTCGACCGGCCGGACTCTGAAAAGACCTTGCAGCGCGCCGATATGAATACGGCCCCGGAACGCCTTGTCGCCCACCTTTGTGATAGCTACCGGCTTTTGAAACTTATCGGGGCCGAGTGCGAAGATGCCGGGCAGCTTTGCCGGCTCTTCCACATCCGAGCCGAGCCGGTAATTCACAATCAAGTCGCTGGTGGCGCTATCGAAATCCACTTTAGCTTCCCCGGCCTCGGAGTGCGGCAGCAGGTCGCGGAATATGTTCGCCCATAGCTTGTCGAAGCCCTTCCAGGCGACCCAGTCCGAAGCCCAGCGGCTTTTCGCGTCGGAGGCGAACACAACGGAACGGCCCAGCCCGTATTGCCAGCGAACCAGCAGCGGGTCGGTCTGATCGATGGTGAGGATCGTGTCGGAGCTCGGCTTCGCCACAAATTTTACGTAGCCTTTGAGGGCCGGGGCCGTATCCACTCCAACACCGTCGAGAATCTCAGCCTTCTTGACGATACCGGCCTTAAGCGCTGTCTTTTCGATGGCGGTCGAGCCAGTGTGCTCCATCACGTCTTTGAGCAGAATCTGCTCCAAGCCGGCGGGCTCGTTCAGGAAATAGGATTTGCCCTCGGCGAGCGAAGCGACTCGTTCCAGATATGCGCGATTCACATCCTGGCCCAGCCCGACGGTAGAAATAGTGACGTGCTGCGCGGCGGCCTCCTTGGAAACGTCGAGGCTATCGCCTTCCTCGGAGATTCCGTCGGTCAATAAAACGATGTGCTTAAAATTCGCCTTAGCGGGAAGGATTCGCCGATAAGCTTCGGCGAGGGCGGGGGCGATCTGGGTTCCACCATCCGGCTGGATTCCGGCAATCAGGCGCTTCAACAAGGTCCGATCTTCCGCCTTGCGTATCGGGACAGCCCAGGAAAAAGAATTATCGAACATCAGAATGCCGACCAAGTCGATCGGCCTAAGATTCTCGACTACCCCAATCGCAGCCAGACGCGCCAGCTCGATCTTTCGACCCTCCATCGAAGACGACTTGTCGATGATCAGCACTACGGCTGTGCCTTCGGGCGAGCGTGGGGGGGCGAGTTTCGCGGGGAGGGTCCGGTCTAGGGCATCTTCGGGGCGCTTCAGATCAGAGTAGACATTGCGTTCGCCGCCGATTACGAGCAGGCCTCCGCCCTGTTTGACGAAGTTCTCCAACTCGGACTTTCGCTCCATGGGTATGGATTCCAGATCCCAGTTGTTGAGAACCACGACTTGAAAGTCGCTGAGGCGGCCATGCCTTACGTCGTTGGAGCGTTCGATATCGAACTGCGCCGCGGCCAGGCTCTGCATCAAGTGTTCTTCCGTGCCTTCAGGGTCATCGGACACATACAGCACCTTGGGCCGCCGTAATGTCACTGCCTCATCAAAACGAGTCGTGCCCAGGCTATCGGCGCGAATCAGGCCAGCCACGTTCAGCGCTCCAGCGGTAGTCACGCTGGCATGCATTTGAATATGGTTCTCGCCCCGCTCCAAGTTGATCTCGTTTGAGCCGAGTTGTTTTCCCTCGGCGCTGAGCTCTACTACTCCATGCGCGTCGTTGGGGGCGGACACGACGACGTCAATTGGAAACCGCTCGCCTGTGAATGCCAAAGTGGGAATGCTCACCGATTCGAGGCGCAAACCCGGTTGTGTGCGCCCCTGGAGCGGGATCGTGTCGATCGGTATTCCAAGGCTCTGCGCCTGCCAGGCGGCTCGCGTGATGGTTCCCGTGTTCTCTTTGCCGTCGGAAATGAGGACCAGACGCGGGACCAGACCGGCCGGCATGGAGCCAATGGCTTCGCGAATTGAAGATTCGAGTCCAGTGGCGTGGCCGCTGTCCCCCGCCGTGTATTGAAACCTCCAATTCCCCGAATGCTCGGCCGGCAGCGGATCCCGGACGGATCGGCCGAAGGGCAGAATGCGGACCAGGTTCCGGCCCCGATCGTTTTCGAAGGTGTTTGCAAGCTGCGAGGCGCGGTCCAGATCGCCGGGTGAAACACTGGACGAAGTGTCCACCAGGACGGTCACGGCCATCTTGGTTTCTGATGTCGTAAGCCTGGGCTCGGCGAGAGCCAGTAAGATCGCAACGAATGCGAGCGCTTTCAAAACTAACGCGAGCTTTCTCGGGGTACGCTGCCATTCGAAGACCATCCACAAGAGCGGTGCAGCAGCCAGAACCAGGACCCAGGAGCGCTCGAATGTCATGACGCCTTCCTCCACAGTGCGCTTCGCGACCCAGCGGGAGCGAGTCTCACCATCCGCCGCATACGGCCATAAATCAGCCAGTCGATCAAAAGACCGGCCGCGCCCAGAATCGCCAGCCATTGCCAGATATCCCGGGAAGACTGCCCGATCGGCGAGCGCCGGGGCAGACCATAACGGACGTTGGCGGGCTTCCAGTCCGAATCGCCAGGCTGCGGGAGCGTCAAGGAATAAACCAGTTCCCGATCTCCCGTCAAGATCCGAACTAATCCCGGTGTGGCCGTGAAAAATCGCAGGGTTTTCCCTTCAACCGTAAATGGAAGGGTCTGACCTTCTTCCGTCACTACTCGAATTGAAGACGGATCCAGCTCCGCTTCCAAATCCACGTTTATCGTCCCTACTGTTCCCGCCGTCGATTCCCACGAGCGGAAAGTATCCGGGTGCATCCAACGCAGAATATTCGCAAACAGCAGCGGAGTAGTCAACTCATATTTCATTGCCGAGAGCACCGGTTGAAAGCCAAAGACCACCATTTGGGACTTGCCCCCGCGCGCGACAATGATCGGGCCCCCGTCCGATTCCGCAATAACGGCATCTCCAGCGGCGGGCCGGAAAACCTCGGATGTTGCTATTTCCAAGTCTTTGGTGCGGATGCCGGCGGCAAGCGGATGGTCGGAGAGCCATTGAGTCAATTTCAGCTTTGTTCCGGTGCTCTGTACCGTTATCGGCGAACCTCGCTCGGGCGGGGCAAGCCAAATGGATGGACCTGTAGGCGGCACGGGCGGGCTGAAGCGATCCAGCAGGACGATTCCTTGGTTGAGTTTTGCATCGTACCGTGCTGTCGGCAGGACCGTAGCTTCCACGCCAGGGATGGCATGAAACACGGGACGAAGGAGATCCGGTTGGTTCGAATAAACAGTTACGGGCAGGATCTTTCGGGGCGGCAGCTCTAGAATTGCGCGCGTGTCCTGGGAAAACGCATCAGCGCCGATCAAGCGCGCCTCCAGCCAGCCAGCCGCTCGAGTACGGTACTGGAATCCGGCGTTTGCTTCTTCCCCCGGTTTTAGGGCGAAGGTGCGGGTCCCCGCCGGCGCGCCGCCGAAGCGGACAACCAGCGGCACCGACCTCAACTTCGTTCCATAGTTCTTTACGGCGACGAAGATCTCCCAAACGTCGGGATCGTCCGCCGACCTCCGTACGCCCATCTTCCGCAAGCCGACGTGTTCCGTAGGTCCGGAGATGGAAATGTACCGGAAATTCGGTGGAATGCTGGACGGGACCTCATCCGCGGCGATCCGCCCTGAACCGATAAAGACGATCTCCCCAGGACGCTGCGCGCGCAAACGCTGCGCCCGTGCCGCGAACTGGAGCGCCTCGTCAATATTCAATGGGCCGGCGCTGGGCTGCGTCTGGTCGATGGCCTGCTGAATTTTCGCGCGATTGGATTCAAACAGAATAGCGGGCGTGGCCAGCACGTCGGCCCGCACGACCATCACCCGATCCGACGACGGGAGCGTTCGAACATAATTGCGGGCGGCTGTTCGCGCCTGATCCATTAGCCGAACCTGGCCATTCCGGGCGTTCATCCAAGCGGACGTATCGATAATCAACACATGATCGCGGGAAGAGCGGTCGGGCGAGCCGAGGCGCAACTGCGCCAGAGCCAGTAACAGCAGCAGCAAGCTGATCAGTTGCAGGAATAATGACCAGGGCTGTTGAAGGCGGCGGCGGTGTTTCAGCTCCGGGGGTTTTTCGGTTGGAACAAAAAAGCGCAGAGTCGGTACAATGTGCTTTTTCCTAAGCCGGTCCAACAGATACAAGGCGACCACGACGCCCGAAACAGACCCTAAAATGGCCAGAAACTCGGGCAGGCTCAGATTCAGAAAGAACATGGAGCTCCTACTGGATTCCGCCGGAGCGGACTAACGGCCCGAAAACCGCCTCTTCAATAGCGGTGTTGGTGGATAGGCCGACATATCGTCCGCCATTCCGCAAGCCGATGCGCTGCACTCCGCGGGCAAATTCGTCAAATGCCGCAGTGTAGTTCCTCCGCGCGTTGCTGTCAAATCCGATTTCGAGGGTTGAGCCGGTCTCGGCATCCGTCAAATCGAGCAGACCGTCCCACGGCGGTTCACGGTCCTCGTCAGCCCAGAGGTGAACCAGCATCAACTCGTGCCCAAAATCCGCGAGCAACTGGAGGGGGCGCGAGGAATCATTCTCGTCGAAAAAGTCCGAAATGATGATCAGCAGGCCGGCTTGCGGGTATTTGGAGATGAACTGGCGGGCAATCTCGAAAAAATTCGTCTTTCCACCTGGCTTTAGATTCGTCAGGAAGTTCACCGCCGATACGAAACGATGGCGGCCTCCCCCGCACAGAAACGAATCACCCAGTTCCTGGCTGAACGGCTGTACACAAATTGTATCCAGGCGCACTAATCCGACGTAACACAGCGCTGCCGCCAGTCTCCGCGCATACTGAAACTTGGAAATTTCGCCGGTGGCCATGGACTGGCTGCAGTCCAATAAGAGCCGGACGGGAAGCCGGGGTTCGACCTGAAACATTTTCAGAAAGAGTTTTTCGAGCCTTAAGTAAGCTCTCCAGTTCACGGCACGCAGGTCGTCGCCGTGGTGGAAATGGCGGTGGTCCAGAAATTCCTGCCCGGGTCCAGCAAACCGCGAAGTGTTATGCCCGCCGACGAGGCCAGGGAAAGACTTCTGCCACTGGATGGCGAGCCGCTCCAGCTTTTGGAGAAAGGCACTATCGATGAGAGGCTCTTGAGTCACTTTGCGGCCGCGACGTTTACGTTGGTGATGATCTTGCTAAGGATGGTTTCAGGCGTCTGTCCGTCAGCATGCGCGTCGAAATTCAGAATAATACGATGGCGCAGAACGGCCGCCGCAATATCACGGATGTCATCCCTGCTCAGGTTCAAGCGCCCGCGCATCAGGGCCAGCACCCGTCCGCATTCCACGAGCGCCTGAGCGCCGCGGGGCGAGCTTCCATAGCGGATATATTTATCCGCCAACTCATGCGCCTGGTCTGTTCCCGGTTGCGTAGCCATGACCAGATCAATGGCGAAGTCCTGCACATGTGGAGCGACCAATACGTTCCTGCAAGCGGCCCGAATTTGCATAATCGCGTCGCGATCGATGATTGCACTGAGCTGCATATCCTCGCGCTGAATGGTGCGCTCTACGATTCGGTTGAGGTCCGCGCGCGAGGGGTAGTTCACCAGAATTTTCATGAGGAAGCGGTCCAGTTGCGCCTCCGGAAGCGGATATGTGCCCTCCATCTCGATGGGATTCTGGGTAGCCATCACGAGGAATGGCGCTTCGAGTTCGTGTGTGGTAGTGCCGCTGGTTACGGTTCGTTCCTGCATGGCTTCCAGCAGAGCGGACTGTGTTTTCGGCGTGGCGCGATTGATTTCATCGGCGAGAACCAGGTTGGAAAAGATTGGGCCGGGCTGAAACCGAAGCGCCTTGGCGCCCCGATCGTCGCTTTCAATAATCATGCTTCCGACGATGTCGGCGGGCATCAAGTCGGGCGTGAACTGAATTCGCGAGTACTTCAGATGAAGAACGCGCGCTAATGTGCGAAGTAAGGTCGTCTTACCGAGACCCGGAACGCCCTCGAGCAGAACGTGTCCTCCCGCCAGCAAGCAAATCAGAACGCCATCGACAACGTCCTGCTGGCCGACGATTACCTTGCCGATTTCATTTCTAACCTGGTCGAGTTGTTTGGTCGCTCCCTGGAGGGCACTGTCTGTTAGCACGTCCTTATTCTATCTCTGCCGCCGGCAGGTTTAAGTTAGGTTACGGTCAGGCCGGTTCTTGGGGTTGCCGCGCCTATACTAAAGCATGCGCAGCAGAACGCTTGTGATCTCACTTCTGGCCGCCGTGGGTTTGATGGCCGATTCAGGCGGCGGCATCCGCTGGACCGAGCCTTCCGGCTGGAAACCGCAGGCTCAGCGGCCGATGCGCGCGGCTACCTATCTCGTGCCGGCGGCTGCCGGCGATCAGGAAAACGGTGAATGCGGCGTGTACTACTTTGGAGCTGGGCAAGGCGGATCTACACTAGCGAACCTGGATCGCTGGATCGGCCAGTTTGTTCAGCCTGGCGGGAAACCGTCGAAGGATGCCGCAAAGATGAATGCGCAAACGATCCACGGGTTGAAGGTGACAACGGTGGATGTGAGCGGCGCGTACACGGGAATGGGCGGGCCAATGGCCGCGGCGGGAAAACCAATGCCGGGGTATCGCCTGCTCGGCGCAATTGTAGAAGGACCGGAGGGTTCGGTGTTCTTCAAGTTCACAGGACCGGCGAAGACGGTGGGCGCGAACCAGCAGGCATTCGAAAAGATGATCCAATCGGTGCAGCCTGGCAAGGGCGGGGCATAGGCGACGAGCCCCAATGCCTTCAGAGCGCGCTTTTGATCAGCGTCAGGTGAGTCATCCCCGGAAGGGAATGAAGCGAATCCTGCCTTAGGTCTTCAGCAACTGCCGCGCGATGACCAGTCGCTGGATTTCGCTGGTCCCTTCGCCGATGGTGCAGAGCTTGACGTCGCGATAAAATTTCTCTACCGGGTAGTCCTTAATGAACCCGTAGCCGCCGTGAATCTGGACCGCTTCGTCGGCAACGCGAACCGCGATCTCAGAGGCGAACAACTTGGCCATGGAAGACTCTTTGGTCACCCGCTGGCCCTGGTCTTTCATGTACGCGGCACGATACGTCATCAGGCGGGCGGCGTCGATCGAAGTGGCCATATCGGAGAGTTTATTCTGAATGGCCTGGAATTCGGAGATAAAACGGCCGAATTGCTTGCGCTGTTTTGAATAGGCGAGCGCGGCATCGAAGGCGCCCTGAGCGGTCCCGACGGACAGCGCGGCGATCGAGATGCGTCCGCCGTCTAGAACGCGGAGACTGTCGACGAATCCCTCGCCCTGCTTGCCGAGCAGTTGCGATTCCGGCAATCGGCAATCTGTGAATAGCACTTCGCCGGTGGCGCTGGCCCGCATGCCGAGCTTATTCTCTTTCTTGCCAACCCGGAACCCGGGAATTCCCGATTCCAGAATGAATGCAGAGATGCCGTGTTGAGAGGCGGCTCGATCCGTTACGGCCATCGCCACGCAGACGTTCGCGTATTGGGCGTTGGTGGTGAATGTCTTTCCGCCATTCAGGACCCAGCACTGGCCCGATTTGACGGCGGCGGTGCGCGTACCGGCGGCATCCGAACCAGCCTCCGGCTCTGTCAGAGACCAGCAGCCGATCCATTCGCCCGTGGCCAGCTTGGGAATGTATTTGCGGCGCTGCTCTTGGTTGCCGGCAATAAAAATATGATTCGAGCAAAGGGAATTGTGCGCGGCGACGATTAAACCAACGGATGGATCTACGCGGGCGAGTTCTTCAATGATGATGCAATAGTCGATGTAGCCGAGACCGGAGCCGCCCAAATCTTCCGGGAAAATCGCCCCCATGAACCCAAGCCGGCCCGCCTGCTTGACCACGTCCAGGGGAAAAATTTGCTCTTCATCCCATTCGAGAACGTGCGGAGCAATTTCAGCCTGAGCAAATTCGCGGACTGTCTTGCGGAGCTGAATCTGCTCAGGCGTGTACTCGAAGTCCATGCGAAGTCGGCCGGCGGTTAGAGGATTTCCTCTTTTTGCGGATCCCAGCGTACCGTCCGGCGCTGAAGATAGCTCTCCACGGCCATGCGGCAGGCAATCGAAACGCGATAGCCCAGATCGAAGGAGCAGTTGGGCTGCTTGCTGGTGCGAATGCAATCCAGAAAGTTCAGCATGTGGGCGTTAGGCGGCGTAACCGCGCGGCCGAGAATCTCGGCGCCATCCGGCCGGTTCACTTTTTGGGGCAGGTAGCGGATCTGCTGGCTCTTGGAAATGGTGCCGTGGCTGCCAAGCACGTCCTCGGAAATTCGAAGCTGATCGTTGCCGAATCCGGAATCCCAGTTGACGAGCAGCTCCTCGGGTTGCTCGAGCGACACGTGCATGGTGTCAGGAACCTCGCGTCCGTCTTTCCAGAGATAGACGCCGCCGGTCATGGTCGCGGCTCTCGGAATTTGCAAATTGAGGGCCTTGTACCAGAAGGCGAGCTGCTGGCACATGCTCTCGGAAACATTTCCGCCGGAATAGTCCCAGAACAGGCGCCAATTCGCGAAACGGTTGGCGTCGAAGCCGTGGTCCGGCGCATCGCCTTGGAAGGACTTCCAGGCAATGGTTTCCGGGGTCATGTCGGGATACGCCGGGCGATACCACAAGGGTTTTCCCCGAGGCGTGTTCCGATACATGTGCATCTGGATCGCGGTGATTTTTCCGACTTGGCCGTTTGCGAGAAATTGCCGGGCGTCCGCCATCTGACCGGAAGAACAGGTCTGATGACCAACCTGGACCGTCAGTTTGTCCGCCTTAAGGTAGGCGGCGCGCATTTGTTTCGCCTGCTCGACGGTGAAGGCCATCGTCTTCTCGACATAGACATGCTTCCGCGACTGCAAAGCATCCACAAATTGCTTCGCGTGGAGATGCTGTGGCGTAGCGATGATTACAGCATCAATGTTGAAGTCGTCCAGCAGGTAGCGGTGATCGGGATATGACGCCGCGTTCGGCACGACCTGGCGAGCATTTTCTAGATTTCGCTGATAAACATCCGCGCAAGCAGCGCACTCAACTTCGGGAAAAGAGAGGGCCTGCCGGAGTAGTTCGGTGCCGCGGGCGCCTACTCCGATAATTCCAATTCGGATGCGCTCATTTGCGCCAAGGACGCCTCTGGGCGAAGCCAAGGTAGTGGCAAGGCCGGTCGCCATAGTGCCAATGAATTTTCGCCGTGAATCCATGCGTGAAAAGCCCGCACCGGGGAGGTCTGCGATTCCATGTTAACATCGGGCGCGGTCGGAAGCCTTGCTCGCAGTTCAGTTTGGTCGAATTTTGGGGGATTGCCGGTCTTAGCGGCCGAAGTATTCAGCGTTTTTCTGTGCGAAGCTAGCCCACTTTTCGGGCAGATCGTCCAAAGCGAAGATGGCCGAAACGGGGCAGACGGGAACGCAGGCGCCGCAATCGATGCATTCGACCGGGTCGATATAGATCATGTCGTGGTCGCCGAAATTCGCTTCATCTTTCTTCGGATGAATGCAATCCACGGGACAAGCGTCAATG
>Ga0070734_10005677_pt1 | contig 10858 bp, 9 predicted proteins | sample Coa_R1_8_FD_66444 | JGI IMG/M metagenome (GOLD analysis project Ga0070734, IMG submission 66444) | Surface soil microbial communities from Centralia Pennsylvania, which are recovering from an underground coalmine fire - Coalmine... | ecosystem: Environmental > Terrestrial > Soil > Unclassified ... | reverse complement strand
CTTCACTGGAACCAGGCGTTCCCCCGATTTGCCGAAACGGATCACGGCGTTGAGCGGCGCGTGCAGATGCAGCTCTTGCGTTTCCGCCGGGCCGACCGTCAACCCGGCAGGATCGTCGACGCGCGTCAACGAACTGTAGAGTCGAAACGACACCGGCTTGTTCGCCACCAGGTGCAGATCCTGGCTGTCGATCTCTATGGTCTGCCCGTCTTCAGTGCCACGTGGCACCAGACAGACAGCGTCGGACTTCCCGATGCCCACGTAGTAGGCGCGCGGCAGGCCTCCACGAACCAGCAGGCCGGCGCCGGTCGATTTGACGTAAGAGTAATAGGCAGCGCCGACGGCCACGGCCAGGTCGAGGTCGCGGTTCTCTAAAATCAGCGGGCGACGTCCGTGCCAGCGCTCCATAACGTCGGCCACGCGCTCGCGGCAGATCTCGGGGATGAAGAACCCGCCGTTAAACAGAATGGCGTCCGGCTTTGCGTTGTCGTTGGCGGCGAGGAACGCCGCGAGGTGCTTGGTGATGGCAGGGTCGGACACATAGGGCAGGCCGAGCTCGCGGAACAGGCTGCGCTTTTCTTCGGCGGGTTTAGCGTCCGCCGCGCAAAAAGGGAGGAATCCATCCAGCGCCAGTTCCAGGGCTTCCTGGCGCAGGATCTCGGTCTTGAGCGTGCCGCCGACCAGCGAGGATCCCGCACCGAGCACGGTGATTTCGACGCTTTTGAGATTCGGGTCGGCGAGCATGCGCTCTTTCGCAGAGGCGCACTGGCGACGCAGCGCGCTGCGCTGGCGAATCGAGAGCTGGGTGTTGAGCTTGGATTCGACCAGCCAGGCCAGGGTGAGATCGAGATTGTCGCCGCCCAGAAGCAGGTGCTTGCCCACGGCCGTCCGGGTGAATTCGATTTTGTCGCCGTCGCGCCGGACCTGGATCAAGGTGAAATCGCTGGTGCCTCCGCCCACGTCGCACACCAGGACGAGTTGGCCGTCGAACAGACTCTTCTGCGACTGTGCCAGATGATTCGCGATCCAGGAGTAGAAGGCCGCGGCCGGCTCTTCGACCAGCGTTAATCTTTCGATGCCGGCATCGCGCGCCGCCTGAACGGTGAGCTCTCGCGCCTCTTCATCGAACGAGGCGGGAACCGTGAGGACGATGTCCTGTTCCGAGAGCGGCTGCGAAGGATGTACCTGAAGCCAGGCGTCGCGGATCTGCGCGAGAACGGCAGTGGAGACTTCTACGGGCGAGAGCACGCGCCCGCCTTCCTGGGCGTCCCAGGGCAGGATCTTCGCGGTGCGGTCGACCTCCGGGTTCGAGAGCCACGATTTCGCCGAGTGTACGGACTTGGTCGGAATCAGTGCGCCCTGTTCCCGTGCGTACGATCCGACGTAAGTCTGGTCGCCGAGAAACAGAAACGAGGGCAGCGTGCGGCGTGCTTCGATCTGGCCGGGCGCGACATACTGTGGAATCTCGAGAATCTTGATCTCGGGATAGTCAGGCAACTCGCCCTCGACCTGCTCCACGTAAGCCAGGGCCGAATTGGTGGTGCCCAGGTCGATTCCGATGTTCATTCCGGCGAGCTACTCAACTTCCACTTCAGCCGGCGCAAGGATGGTTGCAGCCGATCCAGCAGCAAGGGGCGGTAGATCCACTTTTTCGGCTCGCCAGCCTTTGTGGCGCAGGATGCCGCCCGGGGCCTTTCCGCTAACGGGCACGTTGCCGAGCAACTTCACCGCGCCCGGGTCGCTCGCGTCGAGCTTGGTAAAGGTTCCCTCCACGCCGTCGATCACGGGCGCCAGACGCACGTATCGGATGAGCGATTCGCGGCTCTGGTCGTGCAGGTTCCTCACAGCCGCGCCGATCTGGTCGTCCGAATAGCCGGAGATGTCTTCCATGAGGAAGTCGATCAGGCGGGAATCGCGCTGCAGAATGCCCAGGATCTGAATGGCGCCGTCGGCAGGCTTGAATGCGGGGGATGGCTTGGGAGCCGGTTGGGGCTTAGTACTCGGGGAAAATCCCAGAGCCTGTGCAATGTCACCCGGAAGCTTACCGGAAAACAAGATGGCAAAGAAGCTGCGAACTGCCAGCGCGATCCTATTCAAAATAATCCTCTCAGCCTTAGGATACACTGGCTCCGGAGAACTTCCCGCGAGCGGACCCCGGCCGCATGCCGCGCTGCGGTCCGATGGATGTCAGCTTGCAGGCGTCTGAAGGACTATGCTGCGCGCTTTCCGCAATCGCAGAGATGCGGGCGCTCAATTGGCCGCCCGGCTGTCTCGTTTCGTCTCCGATCCGAACGTCATTGTGCTGGCCTTGCCTCGCGGTGGCGTCCCGGTCGCCTTTCCAGTCGCTCTCGCTTTGGACGCTCCGCTGGATGTCTTCGTCGTCCGGAAGCTGGGGGTTCCCGGTCACCGGGAGTTGGCGATGGGCGCCATCGCGAGCGGGGGTGTCCGTGTTCTGAACCAGGATGTCCTGGACCGCATCCCTGTCGCGCAGGCGGTGATCGACGCGGTCGCCTCAGCCGAGCAGGTTGAGCTGGAGCGGCAAGAACGGCTCTATCGGGGCAGGGCGCCCTTTCCGGACCTGCACGATAAGACTGTGATTGTGGTGGACGACGGCTTCGCCACAGGTTCCACCATGCGTGCAGCGGTGCAGGCTATTCGGCAAAGCGACCCAGCCTGGATCGTTGTGGCGGCGCCGGTGGGTGCGGCGGAAACATGCCAGCGCCTCCGCGCGGATGCCGACCAAGTGATTTGCCTGGCCACGCCGGAATCATTTTGCGCGGTGAGCGCCTGGTATGCGGATTTTTCTCAGACCACTGACGAAGAGGTTCGCACTTTGCTGGATGCCGCGGCATCGCAACTGAGTCAAGCCCGATAACAGGCGCGACAGGAGGGGCACATGAACACGAAGAGCGGTGGACCCGGCCAGGCAATTGAGCATCTTGCGGTCACGATTCCGGCCGATTCCGTATGGCTGGAGGGCGACCTCAGCGTTCCCACCGACGCCCATGGCATCGTGTTGTTCGCGCACGGCAGCGGCAGTTCTCGCCGGAGCCCCAGGAATAGGTATGTCGCTGACCTACTCAACGAAGGCGGGCTGGCGACGGTCCTGATCGATCTGCTGACCGCTGATGAGCAACAGGTCGACATGCAGACTGCCCATCTTCGGTTCGACATTCCGATGCTGGCGGGCAGGCTGGAGTCGGTCGCGAGCTGGTTGGTGCGGCATCCCGAAGCGGCGGGCCTGGATCTGGGCTTGTTCGGCGCGAGCACCGGGGCGGCGGCAGCTCTCGTGGCGGCAGCGGAACATCCGCACCTGGTGCGTGCCGTGGTGTCGCGAGGCGGGCGGCCGGATCTTGCGGGGCCGGCACTTGCACATGTTCTGGCGCCGACTCTGCTGATCGTGGGCGGGGATGACTCAACCGTGCTGGACCTCAATCGCCGCGCGATGGCGCAGATGACGTGCCCCAAGCACCTCGAAATTGTGCCGGATGCAAGCCACCTGTTCGAGGAGCCGGGCGCCCTCAAATGTGTTGCGTCGCTGGCGCGGCACTGGTTTCTTGCCAAGCTGGGATGCGGCCGAGCCGCCGGAGTTTGAACCTAGGCCAGCTGCAGTTGCACGAAACCCGCGAGTGATGCCGGTTGGTTCCCGAGAAATACGATTTTGCGGGTCTTCGGGAACGGCAGGCCGGATTGAATCGCTCGCGCATAAAATCCTACCTGCTTCAGAATCTCGCGGTAGGTCGCATCCTGGGTATTGAGTATTGCGGCTTTCGACAGGAAGCCTGCGCCCCAGCCCACGGGAAACATGCACGCGCGCCCCACGGCTCTGATCTCACCGAGCCTGGATTCGAGCGCCTCGATGGTCGCTCTCAGCAGCGCCAAGCCGGTCCAATCGGCGTATTGCTTGTGGAGCCTGAGCACTTGCTCGGTGAAATTGTTTACCAGATCGAACATCGCGGCGGTGTCGACCGAATCGCGGCGGCGCAGAGCTCTCGCGATTTCCGGCTGCACCAGAAAGGCGTTCTCGCGCCACTGGCCTTCGAACACGGTACCGGGCGAGGCCATCTCGGCGAAGACCGGCGTGCTGTCGTCGGCGCGTTTCACGGCGCCGCGAGGGCTCTGCTTCCATGCCAATTCATAACGGCCCGCGCCGCGCGGCCCGAGCGTCGACACGCGCAGAAGATAGATCTTGAAGGCGCTCGCCGGAACCGTGCCGGAATCGGCCGCAGCGACGGTCTTCATCGGATCGGCGCTGGACGAGCCTAAGGCAGCCTCTTCGACGGAGCTAGCGGTGCGCCGCGGCAAGCGGCCTTCCGAGTCCGCTCGCGCCGCCAGTTCGGCCAGGGCACGCTCGGTCACACGGCCGTGCACGACGCCCGTCCGTATGGCGCCCTTCAGGGCTGTCGCCGGCAGGAACGCGCCTCCGGGGCCGGTGGAGAACGTCGGAATAAACAAGTGCTCGGCCTGAGTCCGCTCCCAGTATTGCGTCATGCTGGGATGCTCGAAAGGGATTCTGCGGCCGGAGTAGTTCTGTGCGAAGCCGCCCCAGGACGCGAAGTCGAGCTTCTCGGCTCTCTTCAACTGGCTCAGGTAGCCGTCCAGGCGCGGCCCTTTTGCGAGGAGCCGGAAGATGCGGCTCTGATCGAGAACATTGACATGATCTTTCCAGACCATGTAGTCGATGGGCGCCAGCTTCTGGCCATCGCCCACGAGCGTCGGGGTGAGGCACGTCAATACGTACTTCATGCCGCCGCTCTCCAGGGGATCGGCACCGTGACAGCGAAGCCGGCGCGAAACACCGGGTGCGCGAAGCCGTCGGGTGCAACATCGCGAGCCTCTCCTCGAGGCTCGGCAGCCGCCAGCAGCACTGACCCTTCAGCGATCATGAGAGTGCTGCGTTTCCTCGCGCCCCAACCCGCCGCGCTTTCGATTCTGCCGCCGCGCTCGACGGTGCGGTAGCTGCCCCGGGTCCAGTCGATCGAGTCTGCGCCGGACGGTGTGTAGAGCGAAAGCAGCCAGTAGGCGTTCTCGCCCTCGGCCTCCTGCGGGACTGGCCCGCTGTCTGGAAGGCGCAGCGGTGACGGAGCGGTCCAGGATTCCCACTCCGGGACTTCGGCGCGTCCCCAGCCGCGGGAGCGCTCGCCGCCCAATCCGGAGTCAGCGAGCAAGTGCAGCGCGCTGCGAACGGGAGACTGCCAGTCGGCGGCGGCTGCGTCGTCAGCGAACTCGACGAGCATCCACAATCCGGAATTGCGTGCGAACTCGAGGCAGGCGGTCGCGTGCGCTTCCACTCTGCCGCTCTCCAGACGATCCACCCCGGCGCTCGAACGCATGGCGACGCGGAACGGTCCCGTGTTGTTGTCCGCCGCCACCAGACACTCGCTCTCGCCGTCCACGGCCCAGCGGCTCTCGTCCAGGCCGTCTCCACGCAAGAGCGACTCTACAACGTGGAGCGGCACAAAGCGCGCGCCTTTGTATCGAACCTTGGCGGAATCCGCCGGCGGCCACAAACTGCGCGGCGGCACGATGAGCAGGTGCTTTCCTTGAAAAGGAAAAAGGGAACTGAATCGCACGGCCGGGTCGGCGTCCGTCTTCGCGGTGGCCTGAAACCAGCGCTCGCTCAGTCCCAGCTGGGCCATCGCCGAGCTCACTGCTGAGTAGACGGCGTCGGAATGATGGATCAATTCCACACGATCGCGCGCGCCCGATTCCGGGCCGAAGCGCCAGGGACCGCGCGGCCGGAACCGAACGGCGTAGCTCTTGCTGTCGCTCGAAGCCATTGCTATTCGGCGAGCTTTTCGGCGAAACCGTCCGCGGCGATCACCGACTGCAACGCGGCCAGGTCAGCGCCCGATGCGAGCTCCTGCTCGGCCGTGCCCGAGGCGTAGAAACCCCGTCCGCGCCAGGTCATTTTGAGACCGGACAGCGCCACCCGGCCGCTCCCCCGCGAACCGCCGCCACCGAGACTGTCATCTTCGAGCAGCCTTAGTCCCTCGATCACGCGAGGCAGAAGCTCGCGATCTTCGGCGCACAGCACATCCAGCACGATGCGGAAATGAAAGCGCGCGCCGGAGGGAACACGCTCGAGCGTGCGCGGATTGGCCTGGGAAGTGATGCGGTCCACCGCGTTCTCGCTCTTCACCTCGGTCAGTTCGTCGTCCATGTTCTCGCGCATCTGGGACGTGATGCTCTCCGCCACGAGCGGCGCATCGTAGACGGTGAGGCGCGCCGGGGTGGCCGCGCTCGATTCGAACGACTCGCCGGAGACGCGATCCACGCGGCCGGGATTGCGCCCGAACAGCAGGCAGATCTCATCGTTGGGCCGGTCGCTCTGGTGAATGCGGACCTCCTGGCCTTTGCGCTTCGACAAATAGACCAGCTCCGACGGTACAGCCAGGCCGCTGGATTGCTCGAGCAGAGATCGAAGTTTCCCTCGCAGCGAGCTGCCGGGAATGTAGGGCAGCCCGAAGGCGTCCTTGACGACCGGATTATCTGCGCCGCCGATTTCGAGCGATCCCTTGCCGGCGCCGATGTGCAATCCGGTTTGGCAGGTGATGTTCCCTTCTAAAATCAGTTTCCCGATCAGCTTCAGTTGCGTTTGCGCTGTGTGCGAACTCATGTCAACCGTTTCTCTTTGGCTTCGTTAGTGTGTGATCAATTGCGCTGGATTGCGTCCGTTATTCGTTATAGGCGACGATGGCCTCGAACAAGTCGCGGAAACGCTCGTAGCCGCGCGCGTCATTTTTGCGGGTCACCTGCAGCAGCAATCGCTCCAGCGAGTCGAGGCTGCGCAAAGAATGGCGCGCGATGGTGTATGCCAGGCGCGCTCGCAGCATGACGAATTGCTGCTGCCGTTCGTTCTCGGGAGCCCGTACGGCCCGCCGCACCGCGTTGTACAAACGGCGAAGCTGGCTCCTGGTTCCCGAGTCCATGTCGCGCATCCGGCTGACGACACCGTGCGCCTGATTGTCCAGATAGAGCGGATCGGCGATCAGTTTTTCCAGATCGATGTCGAGCAGGCCTTCGGGGCGTCCCCGGTCGCCGCGGCGGTCATCGCCACGTCCGCCCTCCCGTCCGCCCTCGCGTCCGCCCTCGCGTCCACCGCCGTGGGGGCGGCCGCCTTCGCGTCCACCCCGATCCCGGCTGCCTTCCCGAGCCTCACGCCCGCCGCCTGGACGCGGCTGACCTTCCCGGGGCCTGGCCTCCTGATGCTTTGCTTCCTGAGCCTTGGGTTCGGGGCTCTTGGCTTCCTGAGGCTTTGCTTCGGGAGGCTTAGCCTCCTGGTTTTTTTGTTCCTGTTCTTCGGTTTCCGCCATGCTCATTCCTTTTCTGCTTCCCGGACGCGTGTGCGCCTTAATCGGCCTCTGCCGCCGCGCCTTCCGTCGATAATCTGGCCCATTCCAGCGCCACGCGACCGGAAGGCCGAAGTTTCAAATTGGCCGGATTCTTGCCCACCAGATCCGCGATCAGGCTCGCGCGGGCTTTTTGAAAATCGCGCGAGCGCGAGCTGCCCAGAATCCGATAGAGGCGCCGATGGAAACGCCAGGGGCGTTCCACGCGCCGGGCGCCGGGTGCACGCCGCGTCTCGCGATAGATGCCGCACAAGTCCCGAATATATTGCGGCGCGATCCCAAACTCCCGGACCATGGAGGTGAGCTCTTCTTTCAGCTCCGCGGCGTCGGAAAGCTGCTTCCATTCGAGCGTTCTGCCCAACAAATAGAAACAATCCTTGTCAGCGGATTTGGCGGTCTCGAGCTTGTCGCCGGTGCGCTCGTACACCGAGCCGAGCGGAGTGTCTAGCTCGGGTGCCAGCGCGAGCGCCATGGTAATGGTCTTGCCTTCCGCTCCCGGAAAATCCTTAACATGCTCTTCAGTGAATCGTTGGAACATGCGCTGCAGTTCGCGCGCCAATCCGATGAGAGCATCCCATGCGCCGTACACCGCGAAATCGTCGCCGCCCGTGTAGAGAAGATTCACTTTTCGCCAGAACTCGGGCAGGGAGCAAATTACCTCTACCTCCCCGGCGAAGAACTGCTTATAAAGCACCGAAAGCTGGACGTGTTCCTCGATGCTCGCGAGGCGGCGCAGCCGGATGCCGAAGTTATCCACGTCGCCGCGCAGCACACCCCAGACGGCGCAGCCCTCGGCGCGCGATGCCAGCACCGCCGCGTTGGCAGACGAGCGCCCGTCGTCGGTGAGCGCCGTATGGCGCGCGAGCGGCAGAGCGTCGGGCGACGAGCCGATGGTCCAAGTGTGTTTGCCGGTACCGACGACGACGCGTCCAGGCTGTTCGGGCGACCAGCCGACTTCGGAAGCATCGCGCAGAGTTCGTTCCAGGTCTTCAAAATAGGCAGCCGTTGCGTCGGCACTCTCGACCGCGCCAGCAGGAGTGCCGGTAAAGCCGGTTTGAGCCAGCGGGGTCTCCAGCTTGGTCTGAAACTCGTCATTCAAGCGCTTGCGCACCACGGTCCAGTCGCCGAGGTTCTCGGTCATGGCCCACACCAGTTCGAGCCGCCCGCCGCTCATCGACGAAACTTCGATGCGGGCGGACTGCAAGAACTGTTCCGCCATCGCGCGCACTTCTTCCGGAAGGACAACCAGAAACTGCTCTCCGCCGCTCGAGCCGAGCAGCATCTTCGAAAGGCCCAGTTCGGCGATCAGCGCTCGCGGCAAGACTTCGGCCAACAGGCTGACCCAGTGCAGGCGTCCGGCGCACAAGGACTCCGCGGGCCGGCCCCAAAGCGCGAAGCGATGTGCCCCCAACAGCTTGCCTTGTAACAGGATCTGAACCGACATGAATGTACCGGCGAAAGCTCAACTTTACCACGCTCCAAAGCGTCTGACCGCGGCGAGAGTTGCGAGGACTAAACTGGCTGTTAGGAGACGAATTTCATGAAACTTCCCATAATTTCGGATCGGCGCGACCGCCGGCTAAACAAATTTCACGCCGGAGCAGGACGCGTCGGCGCCCTGGCGATCGGCGCGGTGGCGTTTGGAGCTTTCGCGGTCGGCGCTCTGGCCATTGGCCGTCTGGCGGTGGGCCGCCTGGCCGTCGGAAGATCGCGGATTCATTCTTTGCGCATCGATCATCTGGAAGTGGACAGCCTGCTGGTGCGCAAATTCGAGGTGCTCGAGCAGCAAACGCTGTAATCCCGGGAAGCTGTACGCAAGGTTTCCTGTAGCTTCGCTCTGATACGCTGGTGTTGCGGGCTCCGCCCTGCAGTGTCCGGAGTTTTTGTGGATGGCTACACGAATCAGCCCGACACCCCTTTCAGACTGGGCTGGCCGCCTCAAGCACTGGACCGCTGCCGAGAGTCTGCGCCGACACGAAGACAAGGTTCTTCTCTTCCTGACGCTGATCATCGGCGCCGTGGTGGGTCTGGTAATCGCGGGGTTCATCTATGTCACAGAGGACCTCGGATCCCGAATGTACCCGGCCGGCGGGGCGGCCTGGCGGCGCGTCCTCATCCCCACGGCCGGGTCGCTGCTCACCGGTTTCCTCCTTTCCCGATATTTTCCTAACGCCCGTGGCAGCGGCATTCCTCAAACCAAGGCGGCGCTCTTCCTGCGCGACGGCTTCATCAAGTTCCGAACAGTGGTCGGAAAATTTTCGTGCTGCACGATTTCACTGGCAAGCGGCATCGCGTTGGGCCGCGAAGGGCCGTCGGTCCAGGTTGGGGCGGGATTAGCGTCCGTTCTGGGCCGGCGCGTTGGACTGGGGCGTTCCAGCCTGCGGCAACTGATTCCGATCGGTGCGTCGGCGGCCTTGGCCGCGGCGTTCAACACCCCCGTTGCAGCGGTTCTGTTCTCCCTGGAAGAAGTGATGGGGGACCTGCACGCGCCGGTGCTCGGATCGATCGTTCTGAGCTCCGCCACCTCGTGGATCGTTTTGCATTTATTGCTCGGCGATGAACCGCTGTTCCACGTGCCGGCGTACCAGCTTGTGAGCCCGATCGAGTTTGTCACCTACGCCATCCTAGGCTTGGTCGGCGGGCTGGTTTCGGTCTGTTTCGTGAAGCTCCTTCTTTGGATCCGGAAAAAATTTAAAGCTCTCCCGGCCTGGTCGATGTGGCTTCAACCCACCGCGGGAGGACTTCTGGTCGGACTCATGGGATGGATAGTCCCCGACGTGCTTGGCGTTGGATACGGGCACGTCAGTGAGGCGTTGAACGGCCAGTTGGCGCTCAAAGTGATGGCGCTACTCGTGGTTTTGAAACTGATCGCGACGACTGCGTGCTATGGCACCGGGAACGCGGGCGGCATCTTCGGCCCGAGCCTCTTCATTGGCGCCATGATGGGCGGCGCCGTCGGCTCGCTTGCTCATCAATGGCTGCCGGACTACACGGGCGGCGTGGGCGCCTACGCGCTGGTCGGGATGGGCGCGGCTTTCGCCGGTATCGTTCGCGTGCCGCTAACATCAGTGATCATGATCTTCGAGATGACGCGGGACTACACCATTATCGTTCCGCTCATGATCTCTAACCTGATCAGTTTTTACATTTCTTATCGCCTACAGAGGGAACCGATCTACGAGGCTTTGCAGCATCAGGATGGTGTGCACTTGCCGTCGAGCAGGATGGATCGCGAAGGCATGCTCACTGTTCAAGACGCCGCGTTCTCGCCGGAAATTCTGAAGGGCGAATACAAAACCGGCGAAGACGTCCCTCACGTCTATATGGACCATTCGCTGGATCTGGCGCTGCGCCGCATGGCGGAGGCGAAAACGGACGTTCTGCCCGTGCTCAGCCGGGCCAATGCGGACGAGCTCGTGGGAGTGGTTTCGCGCGAAGGGATCCTGCACGCGTATGGAATTGGCGACGGGGAGTATATAGAAGGGCCCAAGCCTCCGCCGGAGCCC
>Ga0070734_10005672_pt1 | contig 10870 bp, 9 predicted proteins | sample Coa_R1_8_FD_66444 | JGI IMG/M metagenome (GOLD analysis project Ga0070734, IMG submission 66444) | Surface soil microbial communities from Centralia Pennsylvania, which are recovering from an underground coalmine fire - Coalmine... | ecosystem: Environmental > Terrestrial > Soil > Unclassified ... | reverse complement strand
ACCCTTGGGCACGTTTCAGAGAGCGGGATGGTTCGGTCAGAACGGACCATTGCCGTGACCGCTCGCGGGGACACGGATCGCCGGGTCCGCCCGTGAGCGGACCCGGCGAACTCTTGACGGCCCCCGCGCGCCGGCCATCACCATGGTCAACGTGCCGCCGCCACCGGGGGTTCGGCGCCGGCGCGCCGCGTAATGAGGCGGTAATACCTGGACGGGCGGGATCGCCGCGGCCGGGCCACCCGGGGTCGCGGGCCACCACTACGTCACGGAAACACACGCGATGGCAACCTTGACCACGCCGTCCCCGGCCGGCTGGGGCTCCGCGCTGACCTCGGCGGCCGGGCGCACGTCCAGGCTTACCGCCAGCGTCTCGGCGGCGACGAAACCGGCATGCGCCCGGACCGCCGCCGCGACCGGGCCGTCGGCGCCGACGGTGAGCCGGATCCGGTCCGAGACGGCCAGGCCCGCGTCGCGGCGCGCCTGCTGCGCGGCCCGGACCACGTCGCGGGCGGTGCCCTCGGCGGCCAGTTCCGGCGTGACCCGGGTGTCCAGCGCGACCAGGCCGGCGCCGCCGGGCAGCGCGGCGGCCTGGCCGGCGGCGGCCAGCCTCAGCTCGTACTCGCCGGGCCGCAGCTCCACCCCGGCCGCGACGACCCGGTCGCCGCGCCGCTGCCAGGCGCCCGCCCTGGCCGCGCGGATCACCTGCTGCACCGTGCCGCCGAGCCGCGGCCCGCACGCCCGCGGGTTCACCGTCAGCTCGAACGTGCCGAGGCTGGCCGGCTCGGCGGACAGCTCGACGGCCTTGACGTTGACCTCGTCGGCGATCAGGCCGGCCAGCGGGGCCAGCGACGCGGCGTCCGGGTGGGCGACGGTCAGCGAGGCCAGCGGCAGCCTGACCCGCAGCCGGGCGGCCTTGCGCAGGCCGAGCGCGGCGCTGCACGCCGCGCGGGCCAGGTCCATGGCGGCGGTCAGCTCGGCGTCGGCGGGCCAGCCGGTCACCTCGGGCCAGCAGGCCAGGTGCACGCTCGGCTCGCCGGTCAGGCCGCGCCAGACCGCCTCGGCGGTCAGCGGCAGCAGCGGCGCCGCGGCCCGGCAGGTGGTCTCCAGCACGGTCCACAGCGTGTCGAGCGCGGCCCGCTCGCCGGCCCAGAACCGGCCGCGGGACCGGCGGATGTACCAGTTGGTCAGCACCTCGAGGTGGTCGCGCAGCGCCTGGCAGGCGGCGCCGACGTCGTAGCCGTCGCAGGCCCGCTCGATCCCGGCGACCGCGGCCCGGGTCTTGGCCAGGATGTAGCGGTCGAGGACGTGCTCGCCGGAGGCCGACCGCCGCGCGGTGTACGACTCGGCGTTGGCGTACAAGACGAAGAAGTAGTAGCTGTGCCACAGCGGCAGGATCGCCTGCCGGACCGCGTCCCTGATGCCGGCCTCGGTCACGACCAGGTTGCCGCCGCGCAGCACCGGGCTGGCCATCAGGAACCAGCGCATCGCGTCCGAGCCGTACCGGTCGAAGACCTCGTTCACGTCCGGGTAGTTGCGCCGGCTCTTCGACATCTTCTGCCCGTCGTCGCCGAGCACGATGCCGTGGCTGACGCAGGTGCGGAAGGCCGGCCGGTCGAACAGCGCGGTGCCCAGCACGTGCAGCGTGTAGAACCAGCCCCGGGTCTGGCCGATGTACTCGACGATGAAGTCGCCCGGGTAGTGGCGCTCGAACCACTCGCGGTTCTCGAACGGGTAGTGCACCTGGGCGAACGGCATCGACCCCGACTCGAACCAGCAGTCGAGCACCTCGGGCACCCGGCGCATCATCGACCTGCCGGTGGGGTCGTCCGGGTTCGGCCGGACCAGCTCGTCGATGGCCGGCCGGTGCAGGTCGTCCGGGCGCACGCCGAAGTCGCGCTCGATCTCGTCCAGCGACCCGTACACGTCGGTGCGCGGGTGGGCCGGGTCGTCGCTGCGCCACACCGGGATCGGCGCGCCCCAGAACCGGTTCCTGCTGATCGACCAGTCCCTGGCGTTCTCCAGCCACTTGCCGAACTGCCCGTGCTTCACGTGCCCGGGCACCCAGGTGATCTGCTCGTTCAGCTGCACCATCCGGTCCCTGAGCCTGGTCACCGCGACGAACCAGCTGGACACCGCCTTGTAGATCAGCGGACTGCGGCAGCGCCAGCAGTGCGGGTAGGAGTGGGTGTGGCTCTCCTGCCTGACCAGGCTGCCGCGGGCGCGCAGCATGGCGGTGATCCCGGCGTTCGCCTCGAAGACGTGCTGGCCCGCAAGCTCGGGCACCACCGAGGTGAACCGGCCGCGCTCGTCCACGGTGAGCACGGTGGGGATGCCGGCCGCGGTGCAGGCCAGCGCGTCGGCCTCGCCGTAGGCCGGCGCCATGTGCACCACGCCGGTGCCGTCGGCGGTGGTGACGTCCTCGGAGAGGATGACCCGGAACGCGTCCCCGGTGCCGAACCTCGCCGCGTCGGCCAGGTACGGAAACAGCGGCCGGTACCGGCGCCCGGCCAGCTCCGCCCCGGTGAGCGTGCCGACCACCTCGCCGCCGCCCAGCTCCCGCCGGTAGGCGGCCTGCCGGTCGCGGGCCAGGATGTACCGCTCGCCGTCCTTGGCCACCACCACGTAGCGGATGCCCGCGCCGACCGCGCAGGCCAGGTTGGACGGCAGTGTCCACGGGGTGGTGGTCCAGGCCAGCAGCCACTCCCCGGTCTCCAGCCGGAACCGGACCGTGACCGACGGGTCCTGCCGCTCGGCGTAGCTGTCCTCGTCCATCCGCAGCTCGTGGTTGGACAGCGGGGTCTCGCACCGCCAGCAGTACGGCAGCACCTTGAACCCCTCGTAGATCAGGCCCTTGTCCCACAGCCGCCGGAACGCCCAGATGACGCTCTCCATGTACGGCAGGTCGAGCGTCTTGTAGTCGTTGCCGAAGTCCACCCACCGCGCCTGGCGGGTCACGTAGTCCTGCCACTCGCGGGTGTAGCGCAGCACGGACTCGCGGCAGGCGCGGTTGAACTTCTCGATGCCCATGGCCTCGATGTCGGCCTTGCCGGAGATGCCGAGCAGCCGCTCGGCCTCGACCTCGGCGGGCAGGCCGTGGCAGTCCCAGCCGAACCTGCGCTCCACCCGGCGGCCCTGCATGGTGCGGAACCGCGGCACCACGTCCTTGACGTAGCCGGTGATCAGGTGGCCGTAGTGCGGCAGCCCGTTGGCGAATGGCGGCCCGTCGTAGAACACGAACGCGCGGTCCGCCGGGCGGCTGCGCACCGAGGCGCGGAAGGTGCCGTGAGCGCGCCAGTGCTCGAGCACCTGCCGCTCGAGCGCGGGGAAGCTCGGCTGGGCGGGGACCTCGCGGTCGCCGGAACGCGGGTAGCTGGGCATCGGCCGTCCTCGTGGTGCGGTTGGCTGGCCGCGAGGACGACGCGCCCGCCTCCGGCGCGGGCGCACCGCGGTACCACCTCGCTTGCCGCCGGGCACCCCGGCGGCCACTCGTCGGCCGGCTGTGACGGGCCGGACCCGCCCGGTTCTAGTCGGGCCGCCCGCGGCCCTTTCTTCCGGGGGCTCCCCGGTGATAGCCGGATCGTCGCCTGCTGCCGGACAGTGTACCCGTATCCGGCGCCCGCGGGCCGCCGCCGCGGGGCGCCGCGACGGCGTGGCGTGCCCGCGCGGCACCGGCCGTTCGGCACAAGCCGGGTGTCACCGCTCGCCGGCCAGCCAGGCGTCGATGCCGGACAGCAGGCCGGCGCGCACCGGCCCGGGCGCGGCCGACGAGGTCACCGAGGTGCGCGCCAGGTCGGCCAGTTCCGCGTCGGTGAAGCCGTGCACGGCCCGGGCGACCTGGTACTGGGCGAGGAGGCGCGGGCCGAACAGCAGCGGGTCGTCGGCCCCGAGCGCGACCGGCACCCCGGCCTCGAACAGGCGGCGCAGCGGGACCTGCTCCGGGGCGGGCGCGATGCCGAGCGCGACGTTGGACGACGGGCACACCTCGCAGGTGACGCCCTCGGCGGCCAGCCGCTTGACCGCGGCCGGGTCCTCGGCGGCCCGCACGCCGTGGCCGATCCGGTCCGCGTGCAGGTCGTCCAGGCAGGCGAGCACGCTGGCCGGGCCGGCCAGCTCGCCGCCGTGCGGCACCAGCAGCAACCCGGCGCGCTCGGCGATCCGGAACGCGGGCGCGAACTGGCGGGCGGGCCCGCGCCGCTCGTCGTTGGACAGGCCGAAGCCGGTCACGCCGCGGCCCGCGTACTGGGCGGCCAGCCGGGCCAGGGTCCGGGCCTCGAGCGGGTGCCTGGTCCGGTTCGCCGCGATGATGACGCCGATGCCGACCCCGGTCGACGCCGCGGCCTGCGCCGCGGCGTCGAGGACCAGCTCGGTCACCGCGGTGATCCCGCCGAACCGCGCCGCGTACCCGTCCGGGTCGACCTGGATCTCCAGCCACCGGGAGCCCTCGGCCCGCTCGTCCTCGGCGGTCTCGGTCAGCAGCCGCCGCACGTCGGCGTGGCTGCGCAGCACGGAGCGGGCGGTGTAATACAGCCGCTGGAACCGGAACCAGCCGCGCTCGTCGGTCCCGCGCAGCCGCGGCGGCCACTCGTCGGTGAGCGCGGGCGGCAGCCGGATGCCGTGCCCGGCGGCCAGTTCCACCAGGGTGGCGTGCCGCATGGCGCCGGTGAAGTGCAGGTGCAGGTGCGCCTTGGGCAGCGCGGCCAGCGACCGGGGCATCCGCCCAGTCTGCCCGGCTCAGCGGGCGCCGGCGAGCAGCTTGGCCATCCGGGTGACGCCCTCCTCCAGGTCGGCGTCGCCGAGCGCGTACGACAGCCGGAAATAGCCCGGCGTGCCGAACGCCTCGCCCGGCACCACCGCCACCTCGGCCTCGTCCAGGATGAGGGCGGCAAGCTCCGCCGACGTCTGCGGCCGGCGCCCGGAGATCTCCCTGCCCAGCAGCGCCTTGACGCTGGGGTAGCAGTAGAAGGCGCCCTGCGGTTCCGGGCAGACGACGCCGGGGATCTCGTTCAGCATCCTGGTCATGGTCAGCCTGCGCCGGTCGAACGCGTCGCGCATGGCGGCGGCCGCGGACAGGTCGCCGGAGACCGCGGCCAGCGCCGCGGCCTGGGCGACGTTGCAGACGTTGGAGGTGGCGTGGCTCTGCAGGCTCGCCGCGGCGGCGATCACGTCGCGCGGGCCGATCATCCAGCCGACCCGCCAGCCGGTCATCGCGTAGGTCTTCGCCACGCCGTTGAGCACCAGGCAGGTGTCGGCGGTCCGGGGGGCCTGGACCGGGATCGAGGAGAAGCTGGCCCCGCCGTAGACCAGGTGCTCGTAGATCTCGTCGGTGACCACCCACAGGCCGGCCCCGGCGGCCCACTCCCCGATCTCGGCGACCAGCGCCGGCGGGTACACCGCCCCGGTCGGGTTGGACGGCGAGGTGAACAGCAGGATCTTGGTCCGGTCGGTGCGGGCCGCCTCCAGGTCGGCCACGGTGGCCAGGTAGCCGGACCGCTCGTCGGTCCGGACGGGCCGCATCACGCCGCCGGCCAGCGCGATCGCCTCGGGGTAGGTGGTCCAGTACGGGGCCGGCACGATCACCTCGTCGCCGGGGTCGCACAAGGTGGCGAACGCCTGGTAGACCGCCTGCTTGCCGCCGTTGGTGACCAGGACCTGGTCCGGCTGCACCCGGTAGCCGGAGTCCCTGGCGGTCTTGGCCGCGATCGCCTGCCTGAGCTCGGGCAGGCCGGCCGCGGGCGTGTACTTGTGGAACCGCGGCTGCGCGCAGGCCCGCTGCGCGGCCTCGACGATGTCGCCCGGCGTCGGGAAGTCCGGCTCGCCCGCGCCGAAGCCGATGACGGGCCTGCCGGCCGCCTTGAGCGCCTTGGCCTTCGCGTCGACGGCGAGCGTTGCGGATTCGGCGATGGCGCCGACGCGGGCGGAGACTCTGGTTGCCATGGGCTCCATTGTCCCATCCGCGGCCACCGCGCGGCACGGCGTTTTCCGCGGGGCGACCCCGCCGGCCGCCCGGGGGACGCCGGTCCCGGCCGGGGAGCGCGGCGGCGGGCGCCGCCCCGCGCCTGTCGCGGTACCTAGCTGGCGGTTCGACGCGGGCGCGGTTCGGACGTACACTGCAGGAACCGGCAGCGCAGTTGTCGTGCGGTAGCGTGCCCGTGTACCGTCGGGTACCTGCCGTCGGCGGCGCGAGCCGGCAGCCAAGGGCAGTAGCTCAATTGGTCAGAGTCCCGGTCTCCAAAACCGGTGGTTGGGGGTTCGAGTCCCTCCTGCCCTGCGAGTGCGGTCCGGCGAACCGCAAGGCCGGCGGACGCCGCGGGACATAGGTGAGGATATGGCGACTCAGACGCGCGGCACAGCCGCGGAGAAACGCAGCGGAGCCGGACGCGCGGGCAGGCGCGGCGCCCGGACCACGCCCGCGCTGTTCTTCCGGCAGATGGTCGGCGAGCTCCGCAAGGTGAACTGGCCGACCCGCAAGGAGCTCGTCACCTACACGGTGGTGTGCCTGGTCTTCGTGGTCGTCATGGCGACGATCGTGACGCTCCTCGACCTCGGGTTCACCAAGCTCGTGTTCGCGGTGTTCGGCTAGCCGGCCAGGTGCGGGAGGCCACCGGGGTCGTCCCGCAGCGGCCGGCGTCGCCGGGTGCCGGCCCCGCCGCCGGGACCGCTGCGCTCGCGCGCCCTGCGCGGGCGCGCTGCCCAGGGCAGCCGGTGCCCGAGGAACGTGAGGAAGAGAGAGTGCGATCGTGTCCCAGACCCAGCTGGATTCCGCGGCGGGCGCGAGGCGAGGTGACGGGGAGACCGGGGAGGCCGACGAGGTGAGCGACTACAGCGACCAGGCCGGCGGCGCCGCGGCCCCCGGCGAGGCGGGCCAGGAACCCGGCGGCGCCGCCGCGGAGCAGGCGGCCGGTCCCGAGGAGGACGCGCGGGAGCAGTTCCTGCGCGAGCTGCGCATGCTGCCGGGAGACTGGTACGTGGTGCATTCCTACGCCGGCTACGAGAACCGGGTCAGGACCAACCTGGAGAGCCGCATCCAGTCGCTCAACATGGAGGACTACATCTACCAGATCGAGGTCCCGACCCACCAGGTGACCGAGATCAAGGGCGGCAAGCGGCAGCAGGTCTCGGAGAAGGTCCTGCCCGGCTACATCCTGGTGCGCATGGACCTGACCGACGAGTCGTGGGCGGTGGTGCGGAACACGCCGGGGGTGACCGGGTTCGTCGGCCTGTCCAGCCGCCCGTCGCCGCTGCAGCTGTCCGAGGTGGCCGACCTGCTCGCGCCGGAGCCGGAGCCGGCCGCCAAGCAGGCGGATGCCACGCGGACCGCCGCGCCGGAGTTCGAGGTCGGCGAGTCGGTTACCGTTATGGACGGCCCGTTCGCGACGCTTCCCGCCACGGTGAACGAGATCAACCCCGACACCCAGAAGCTCAAGGTGCTGGTGTCGATCTTCGGCCGCGAGACCCCGGTCGAGCTGTCGTTCGACCAGGTAGCAAAGATCTAGGAGACAGTGAATGCCGCCAAGAAGGAAGAGGCTGGCCGCGGTGGTCAAGGTGCAGCTGCCGGCCGGCCAGGCCACCCCGGCGCCGCCGGTCGGCACCGCGCTCGGCCCGCACGGCGTGAACATCATGGACTTCGTCCGGCAGTACAACGCGGCGACCGACGGCCAGCGGGGCAACATCATCCCGGTCGAGATCTCGATCTACGAGGACCGGTCGTTCAGCTTCGTCACCAAGACGCCGCCCGCCCCCGAGCTGATCAAGAAGGCGGCCGGCGTGGAGAAGGGCAGCGCCGAGCCGCACAAGGTCAAGGTGGGCAGCATCACCGCGGCGCAGGTCCGGGACATCGCGCAGACCAAGATGCCCGACCTGAACGCGACCACGATCGAGGCCGCCGAGAGGATCATCGCCGGCACCGCCCGCTCCATGGGCGTCAAGGTCGAGGGCTGACCGGCAACCGGCCGGCAGCCGGGGCAAAACGCACGTGGCAGGGCCTGGCGCGGGCCCGCTGACCACGGCCTCCGCACAGGGAGATGAGCACATGAAGCGCAGCAAGGCCTACCGCAAGGCCAGCGAGCAGATCGACCGCCAGCGGGTGTACAGCCCCGCCGAGGCGGTCGCCCTGGCCAAGGCGGCGCAGGTGACCAGGTTCGACCCGACCGTCGAGGTGGCGCTCCGGCTGGGCGTCGACCCGCGCAAGCAGGACCAGATGGTCCGCGGCACGGTCAACCTGCCGAACGGCACGGGCAAGACCGCCCGCGTCCTCGTCTTCGCCACCGGGGACCGCGCCGCCGAGGCCCGCGCGGCCGGCGCGGACCACGTCGGCTCCGACGACCTGATCGAGCGGATCCAGGGCGGCTGGCTCGACTTCGACGCGGTGGTCGCCACCCCGGACATGATGGGCAGGGTCGGCCGGCTCGGCCGGATCCTGGGCCCGCGCGGCCTGATGCCGAACCCGAAGACCGGGACGGTGACCACCGACGTCGGCAAGGCGGTGTCGGACATCAAGGGCGGCAAGATCGAGTTCCGCACCGACAGGCACGGCAACCTGCACTTCATCATCGGCAAGGCCTCGTTCCCGCCGCAGGCGCTGCTGGAGAACTACGCCGCGGCCCTGGACGAGGTGATCAGGCTCAAGCCCGCCGCGGCCAAGGGCAGGTACCTGAAGAAGGTCACCTTCACCACCACGATGGGCCCCGGCATCCCGGTCGACCCGAACAAGACCCGCGGCCTCGTGGCGGAACTGGCCGAGGCCTCCGCCTGACCCGTCGCGCCAGCCCGCGCGCCGCGCACCTCACGGTCACCGCCCGGTCCGGCGCGGCCGGGCCGGACCGGGCGGTTTTGCCGAGACGGCGGGCCGCCACGTAGACTGCAAGGCGCCGAAGACCGCTGGATGCCGCCGCGCCCGCGGCGGCCGAAGGCTCCGGCCGGGATCGCCCGGATCCCGGCCAGGACATCCCGCGCAGGTGAACCGAGCCGAACCGGCCGGGCCGTCGAGTGCCCGGCCGTGACGCCCCGTGCGCCTGGCGCCGGGGCGTTTGTGCGCCTGTGGCGGCCCGGCACCACGGACGGTTTCTGGGCAACGGAGAGGAGGCACATGCCTAACGCCGAGAAGGTAGCCGCGGTCGCCGAGCTCACCGGGCGGTTCCGGGACTCGCCCGGCGCCGTGCTGACCGAGTACCGGGGCCTGACCGTGGCCCAGCTTGCCGAGCTGCGCAGGTCACTGGGAGGCAACGCCACGTTCACGGTGGTGAAGAACACGCTGACCAAGCTCGCGGTCACCGAGGCCGGCCTGGCCGACCAGCTGTCGCCGCTGCTGACCGGCCCGTCGGCGGTCGCGTTCGTCAGCGGCGACGTGGTCGAGGCGGCCAGGGGTCTCCGCGACTTCTCCAGGACCAACCCGCTGCTGGTGATCAAGGGCGGCGTGCTGGACGGCGCGGCGGTCAGCGCCGAGCAGATCATCGCCCTGGCCGACCTGGAGCCGCGCGAGGTGCTGCTGGCCAAGCTGGCCGGCGCGATGAAGGCGTCGCTGGCCGGCGCCGCCGCGGCGTTCGCCGCGCTGCCCGCGCAGATGGCGCAGCTGGCCGAGGCCCTGCGCGCCAAGCGCGAGGGCGGCGATGGCGGCGATGGCGGCGAGGCGCCGCAGCCTGCAAGGACTTAGCGATACCGAACGAAAGGGACGAGGGACCACCCCAATGGCGAAGATCAGCAGCGACGACCTGCTCGACGCGTTCAAGGAGATGACGCTCCTCGAGCTGTCGGAGTTCGTCAAGAAGTTCGAAGAGACGTTCGACGTGAAGGCGGCCGCCCCGGTGGCGGTTGCCGCGCCGGCCGCGGGCGCGGCCGGGGGCGGCGGCGAGGCCGAGCAGGCCGAGGAGCAGGATGAGTTCGACGTCGTGCTCGAGGCCGCCGGCGACAAGAAGATCCAGGTCATCAAGGAGGTGCGCAGCCTCACCAGCCTGGGCCTGAAGGAGGCGAAGGACCTGGTGGACGGCGCGCCCAAGGTGGTGCTGGAGAAGGTCAACAAGGAGGCCGCGGACAAGGCCCGCGCCGCCCTCGAGGGCGCGGGCGCGACCGTCACCGTCAAGTAACCGCCGGGCGGGCGCAACCAGGACCCGGGGCCCCGCGCCCGCGGCGGCGGGCGGCTCCGGGTCCCGCGGGCGGCTCCGGGCGGAATAACGTTCATACCCGGCGGCGTTGGACCTTACACCTACACCGCATGTGGCATGTGTCACCAGAGCAAAACCGCCCCGAGTGCCCGGTTTGGACTTGACGTTTGGCCGCAGAAGAGCGATGCTGCGGAGCAACCGTGAATCTCATAGTGGCGTACAGTTGACCAGCGGTATGGCGTATGGCTATACTGCTAGTTTGCGCTGCACTCTAACGTCCTCGGTGCCTACCTCGCGTCCACGGGGGTTTGCCGCGGGGCGTTTGGCGTGCGTGCGGTGACATTCCCGCGACAAGTTCGGAAGGACCCCTGTTGGCAGCATCGCGCAGCGCCTCCGCAACGACCATCCCCACCACGAACTCCGGCTCCCCCCGCGTGTCCTTCGCGCGCATCAAGGAGCCGCTCACGGTGCCCGACCTGCTCGCCCTGCAGACCGAGTCGTTCGACTGGCTGCTCGGCAACGAGCGGTGGCAGGCCCGCGCCGCCGCGGCCCGGGCCGCCGGCCGCGACGACGTGCCCGAGCAGTCGGGCCTGGAGGAGATCTTCGAGGAGATCAGCCCGATCGAGGACTTCTCCGGGACCATGTCGCTGTCGTTCCGCGACCACAGGTTCGAGCCGCCGAAGTACTCCGCCGAGGAGTGCAAGGACAAGGACATGACCTACTCCGCCCCGATGTTCGTCACGGCGGAGTTCATCAACAACACCACCGGCGAG